>Ga0105054_10012543_pt1 | contig 10366 bp, 10 predicted proteins | sample BON02_FD_78091 | JGI IMG/M metagenome (GOLD analysis project Ga0105054, IMG submission 78091) | Freshwater microbial communities from Lake Bonney liftoff mats and glacier meltwater in Antarctica - BON-02 (megahit assembly) | ecosystem: Environmental > Aquatic > Freshwater > Ice > Glacier... | reverse complement strand
CCTCACCCGAGTCGCCGCCAGCTTCCAGTATCGCTGCGCCGCGCATGAATACCGGCTGGTGGCGGCGGGGCACTGTCACTATTTGCTCTACGGGCGGCTATATCCCTGGGACCACGCGCCGGGTTGGCTGCTGCATCGCGAGGCCGGCGGCTATTCGGCGCGCTTCGACGGCACCCCGTACGACCCCACCGACATCAGCGGCGGCTTGATCTGTGCGCCGGACCGCGAAAGCTGGGAGAATCTGCGCGAGGCCCTGCTCGTGTCGTGAGCCGGTCCGTCCCGGGGGCGAGACTTCCCGGCCCGGTTAAGGCGGGTATTTCCAGGCCTCGGCGTTGGCGAGCGGCCACTCTGGGGCCTTGCGAGACAACCCCGGGATCAGTGCATCGACACCCATACGGCCGCCGTCAACGAGGTCCGCCACCCGCTGGACCCGCTGACCGAAACCGAACTCGCCGCTCCCAGGCATTTCACTTTCCATAATATACCTTATGCGACTTTTGTGCGTGTGAGTTTCGACCAGACGTGGCGTTAACCCGCTGTTCCCACTTCCCTGCTATCCGGCGCCGATGCTCGAACGCTCCACCGATGGCGTCGCCAACTGGATGCACATGTTCCGCTGGATCGTGAAGCTGATCCGCGACGAATATGGCATCGACGAGGCCCGGCTGACCCGCAGCGCCGTGCTGGAGACGGATATTGGCCTGACAATCGAGCAGGTCGAGGAGACGCTGGAAATCATCGCCAGCAGCTTCGCCGTGCGCTTCCCGGCCGGCACGCTGGACGAGGTGCTGCGGCTGGAGGAGTTGTGCATGCTGGCGAGCTGGATGAAGGGGCTCTACAAGCGCCCGCCCTTTCTTTCCGACACGTTCGAGGTGGCGGCGCGCCAGGTGAACCCGTCGGCTGCCGCCTGAACGTCCCTGCCCCGCGATCAGCGGCGGTTGGTATCACACCAGCTGGCCGATCTCCACCCGGTTCCGCCCGGCCCGCTTGGCCGCGTACAGCGCATGGTCGGCCGCCTGGATCAGCCGCTCCGGCGTGGTGGTGCTGCCAGCCTCGCAGCATGAAACCCCGACGCTGACCGTCAGCCGGTGCGACAGGTTGGTCTCCGGCATGAACCGCAATTCCTCGATGGCGCCGCGCAGCCGCTCGGCGGCACTGATCGCATCGAGTTCCGCGGTGCCGGGCATCACAACCACGAACTCCTCCCCCCCGTAGCGCGCGATCGAATCGAACACGCGGATGCGCCCGCGCAGGGTCTGGGCGATCATGATCAGCGCGGCGTCGCCCACCTGATGCCCCCAGCGGTCGTTGATCTCCTTGAAATGGTCGACATCGAGCATGATCAGCGCCAGGCCGTTCGGCACCCCGGCACCCAGCAGCCCCTGCAGGTGCCGGCTGAGGTAGCGCTGGTTGTAGAAGCCGGTCAGCGGATCGGTCAGCGCCAGTTCAAGCGCATGGCCCAGGTCGCTGCGCAGCCGGTCCTGGTAGAACTTGCGGCGGATCTGGTTGCGCGCCCGCGCCCGCAATTCCATACCGTCCACCGGGCGCATCAGCCAGTCGTTGGCGCCCAGGTCGAAGCCGCGCAGCACCAGGTCACGCTGGTCCGCGCCGGCGATCACCAGCATCGGAATGCCCTGCGTCCGCTCCCCGGCCCGCAGGCGCGAGGCCAGGCGCAGCGGGTCGTCGGCCAACATCGACAGGCTGATCACCACCAGGTCGAAGGGAATCGCCTGGGTCAGCGCCATCATCTCCGCCTCCCCGCTCGCCCGGCCGGCCAGGATGCCCTCGTCCAACAGCACCTCCTGCACCGCCATGGCCGACTCGTCCCAGTCGTCGACCACCAGCGCGCGCGCACCGGCCACCGTGGGCAGGGCGAAGGTGTCGCTGCCCAGGCCCAGGGCACGCGCGGTCTCCCCGCGCACCCGCCACTCGTCGAGCAGCCGCTTGAGGCGAACCAGCGAGCGGGTCCGGGCCAGCAGTGTGTCGAAATCGACCGGCTTGCTGAGGAAATCGTCGGCCCCAGCCTCCAGGCCGCACACCCGCTCGTTCGTCTGGTCCAGCGATGTGATCATCACCACCGGGATGTGCCGGGTGCGCGAATCGGCCTTCACCCGGCGGCACACCTCGAATCCGTCGATATCCGGCATCATCACGTCGAGCAGGATCAGGTCCGGCTGCCAGTCGCGCGCCTGCGCGATCGCCGCGTGCCCGTCCTGGGCGCAGATGACCTGATAGTACTCCGCGTTCAGCCGTGCCTCGAGCAGGCGCAGATTCGCGGCCACGTCATCCACTATCAGGATTCGCGCGGTCATTCTGCCAGCCTCATCCCATCCACCGCGCTTCATCCTCTCGCCGCTAGGCGGCAGCCGTAGGGGCGGAAGGCCGCGCGCCACCACGCATGGCACGTCCAGCCCGCCTCACTCCGTCCGCCACCTGCAGTGTTGCGCAGAAGAAGTTTAAAAATACGATACGTCACGGCTGTCTCGGTGACAATTCGTGACGACGCCATGCCGCCGTTTATCCCCATGCCCGGCGCATCCAATGATCGCCCAACGCCGTTACGCAGCGGAGGTCCGCGTGCCCGGCATACCATCGCGCCGCGCCGTCGCAGCCGGATGACTTTCATTGCACGCGGAACGCGTGTATCAAGACAGTAATCAGGAAGTCATATCAAGCAAAGATGACAGACACATGACATACGCAGTCAAAGATAATGCCAAGCAGTCCACCAGAGCCAGCAATGATGTTAGTTCCGTGACAGTCTCCAACCCAGGGATGTTCTTCCGCCGCTGGCTCGCCAACCCACTCCAAATGGGCTCGATCGTCCCCTCGTCGCGCTCATTGTGCCAGCGCATCGTCCGCCAGACCGCCTTCGCGCCAGACGAGGCGGTGCTCGAACTGGGCGCCGGAACCGGTGTCATATCGCGCGCCCTGCTCGATTCCGGCCTGCCGCCCAGCCGGCTGATCGTCGTCGAGATCGTGCCCAGCATGGCCGCGCACCTGCGCCAGGTGCTGCCCGGCGCCACCGTCATCGAAGGCGACGCCCGCGCCCTGGCCGACATCGTGCCCGCCCGCTGGCACGGCAGGATCGGCACCGCCATCTGCGGCATCCCGCTGGTGCTGCTGCCGCAACCCGAGCAACGCCGCTTCATCGACGCCATCGAGGACGTCGCCCCTGGCCGCGGATTCCTGCACTACAGCTACTGCGTCACCTCGCCCCTGCACTACCGTGCCCACCGCCTGTCCGCGCGCCGCGAGGAATGGACGCCACTCAACTTCCCCCCCGCCTCGGTCTGGCGCTACATACCGGCCTAGCGCATGATCGCCCGGTGAGACTCGCCGCTGCTGCCCCAAGTGCTTGCCTGACCGCGTGATCCCCGGCCGTGGCCCTTGCGCCTGCGCCGGTCATGCCCGGGCGGGCGGCCGCACGCCAGGAGGAACCGCCCGATGCCGCCCAGCCCGTACGACCTGCCGAAGAACGACGCGAACTTCGCCGCCCTCTCGCCGCTGAGCTTTCTGTCGCGCACCGCCTCGGTGCACCCAAACCGCCTGGCCGTAATCCATGGCGACCGCCGCATCACCTGGGGCGAGGCCGGCCAGCGCTGCCGCCGCCTGGCCAGCGCGCTGTCAAAACTGGGCGTGGCCAAGGGCGACACCGTCGCCGCCATGCTGCCCAACATCCCCGAGATGTTGGAGGCGCATTTCGGCGTGCCCATGCTCGGCGCCGTGCTGAACGCCCTGAACATCCGCCTCGACGCCGCCACCCTCGCCTTCATCCTGCAGCACGGCGAGGCCAAGGTGCTGCTGACCGACCGCGAGTTCAGCGCCACCATCGAGGCCGCCCTGGCCCAGATCCCCGCCGACAAGCGCCCCCTCGTCGTGGACGTGGTCGACGACCTCGCCCCCCCGGGCAAGCGCCTCGGCGTCACAGACTACGAAGCCCTGCTCGCCACCGGCGACCCCGCCTTCCCCATCGACCTGCCCGCCGACGAGTGGGACGCCATCGCGCTGAACTACACCTCCGGCACCACCGGCAACCCCAAGGGCGTGGTCTATCACCACCGCGGCGCCTACCTGAACGCCACCTCCAACGTGCTCACCTGGGGCATGGCCCCGCACCCCGTCTATCTGTGGACCTTGCCGATGTTCCACTGCAACGGCTGGTGCTTCCCCTGGACGATCACCGCTGTCGCCGGCACCCATGTCTGCCTGCGCCGGGTGGAGCCAACGGCGGTGCTCGACGCCATCACCCGCCACGGCGTCACTCACATGTGCGGCGCGCCGATCATCGCCAACATGCTGCTCAACGTGCCCGACGCCGACTTCCTGGACTTCCAAGGCCGCACCGTCGAATTCATGACCGCCGGTGCCCCGCCGCCGGCCGCCGTCATCGCCGGCATCGAGCGCCGCGGCTTCCACATCACCCATGTCTATGGCCTCACCGAAGTCTACGGCCCGGTCACCGTCTGCGCCTGGCAGGACGAATGGAACGACCTGCCGATGGACGAGCAGGCCCGCATCAAGGCCCGCCAGGGCGTCCGCTACCACTCGCTCGAAGGCCTCATGGTCGCCGACGCCCGCACCCTCGCCCCCATGCCGAAGGACGGCACCACGCTTGGCGAGGTTTTCATGCGCGGCAACCCGGTCATGAAAGGCTACCTGAAAAACCCCACCGCCACCGACGAAGCCTTCGCCGGCGGCTGGTTCCACACCGGCGACCTCGGCGTCTGGCACCCCGACGGCTATATCGAGCTGAAAGATCGCTCCAAGGACATCATCATCTCCGGCGGCGAAAACATCTCCACCATCGAAGTGGAGGACGTCCTCTACAAACACCCCGCCATCCTCGAAGCCGCCGTCGTCGGCCGCCCCGACCCCACCTGGGGCGAAACCCCCTGCGCCTTCGTCACCCTCAAGCCAGGAGCCGAGGCCACCGCCGACGACCTCATCGCCTTCTGCCGCGCCAACATGGCCCGCTTCAAGGTCCCCAAATCCGTCGTCTTCGGCCCCCTGCCCAAAACCAGCACCGGCAAGATGCAGAAATACATACTGCGGGAACGGGCTGCGGTGCTCTGAGCCAAGCCAAAGGGCCAGGAAGAGTTCTTTTTTGAAAAAAGAACCGAAAAACTTTCATCCATTCTCTGGACGACGCAGCGTCGCACAAGCGGACAAAAGTCTTTTTGTTTCTGTTTCTTCAGAAAAAGAAGGCCTTGCGCCTTCGCAATCGACCCCAGGAGCCAGCGATGCCCGACGCCATCACGCCCGCCGAGCGCCACGCGCAGCAGGTCGAAGACTGGAACGGCCCCATCGGCGCCCAATGGGTCGCCAACGAGGCCCGCACCGAACGCGCCCTCGCCCCGGTGCTGCGCGCCCTGCTCGACATCGCCCTCGTGCAGCCGGGCGAGACCATCCTCGACATCGGCTGCGGCGCCGGCGGCACCACCCAGGCGCTGGCCGAGGCGGTCGGCCCTGCCGGCCGCGTCGTCGGGCTCGACGTGTCCGAGACCATCCTCGCCGCCGCCCGCGCCCGCCTCGCCGGCTTCGCCCACGTGGAACTGGTTCGTGCCGACGCCGCCGAATGGGTGAAGCCGGGCCCGCAAGCCGACCTGCTGTTCTCCCGCTTCGGCGTGATGTTCTTCGGCGACCCGCCCGCCGCCTTCGCCAACCTGCGGCGCTCGCTCGCTCCTGACGGGCGCCTGGCCTTCGCCTGCTGGCGGCCGGTGGCCGACAATCCCTGGGTCGGCGTCCCCGCCGCCGCCGCCGCCACAGTGGTGCCGATGCCGCCCCCGCCGGGCCCCGAGGAACCAGGGCAATTCGCCTTCGGCGACGCCGATCGGGTGCGGCGCATCCTCGCCGCCGCCGGTTTCGCGGCGCCGAATGTGCAGGCCTGGGACTTCACCATGCGCTACCCCGCCGACGACCTGCGCGCCACCGCCGAGGCCATGGCCGGCGGCGGCCAGGTCGGCCGCATGTTGCGCGATCAGCCGGATTCGGTACGCCCAGCGGTGGTGGACGCCATCGCCGCTGCCCTGCCAGCCCATGTGCGCGACGACCGCGTGGTGCTCGGCGCCTCGGTCTGGCTGGTCACGGCCCGCCCAAAATAGCGCCGCACTCCGGAGCGAAAGCCGTGCCGACAGACGCACAGCTCTCGCTCCACCAGTCCAGCGCAGGGGGTCTGGGGCCCCCACAGCCCCAGCGGGTCGAGGGCGGCGCCCTCGCCTTGGGTTCATCCACAGCCTGCTAAAGAACGGGCAGCCGCACCGTCATCGCCAGCCCGAGGGGCACCCGATTCGCCGTGGCGATGCTGCCGCCCAGCAGCAAGGGTCCGCGGTCCAGCGCCGAATGTGCAGACCTGGGACTTCACCATGCGCTACCCCGCCGACGAACTGCGTGCCACCGCCGAGGCCGTGGCCATCGACGAAGCCTTCGCCGGCGGCTGGTTCCGCACGGTCGTCTTCGGAGACTTGCCCAAGACCAGCACCGGCAAGAAGCAGAAATACGTGCTGCGCGAGCGGGCGGCGGCGTTATGAAGCAAGCAAGCTGTTCTTTTTTGAAAAAAAGAACCAAAAAACTTTCGCTCTTTGGCACGTCGCCGAGGGCAATGCCCGGCCCAAACGAATGAAAGTCTTTTTGCTTCTTTTTCTACAGAAAAAGAAGAATCTTGCTTACCCTGCGGCGCCCCACCATCGACATCAACGGCCGTCACCGCTCCGGGCTGACCACCGGCGGATATCACCGCGCTGACACCGCAGCGTCACGCCCGCGCAACACAAAACTTCTAGCCTCGCCTTCCCAAGTTTGCCCGGAGACGCTCGATGCCCCGCCTCACCCGTCGCGGTCTTGCCGCACTAGCCGGCGCCTCCACCCTACCGCGCTTCGCCATCGCCCAGGCCGACCAGCGCCCCACCATCACCATCGCGGTGCAAAAGATCTCGATTTCCAACACGTTGGAATCGATGCGCGAGGTCTCCAATGTCGGGCAGCGCACGATGTCGCTGTTAAGCGAGTCGCTGATGGAGGTGGACTGGACCTTCGACCTCACCACAGTGCCACGCGTCGCCGAATCATGGCGCCAGATCGACGGCCGCATCCTGGAAGTCACGCTGCGCCCCGGCGTCAAGCTGCACAACGGCGATACGCTGACCGCCGAGGATGTTGCCTTCAGCTTCGGCCCAACGCGAATGTGGAGCGGGCAGGCCGCCGACAAGGCTGGGCTGTTTGCCTCCAACACCACCGGCGCCGGCAAGCTGCCACCCCCCGAAGTGCCGATCGCCGCCCGCGCCACCCTGCCCGGCTTCGATCACGTGGAAATTGTCGACGCCCGCACCGTGCGCTTCCACAACCGCACGCCGGAACCGGTGCTGGCCCAGCGCCTCACCCGAAACACCGCCGCCATCATCTCGCGCCGCGGCTACGAGGCGGCCCCCACATGGCAGGACTGGGCGCGGCAGCCGATCGCCACCGGCCCCTACCGCGTCGCCGCCTTCAAGCCAGACACCCAATTGCTGCTAGAGGCGCACGACGAATACTGGGGCGGCCGCCCGCCGCTGAAGGCGATCCGCCTAGTCGAGGTGCCCGAGATGATCAGCCGGGTGAACGGCCTGCTGGCTGGCGATTTCGACTTCGCCTGCGACCTCGCCCCCGACCAGATCGGCATCGTCGAGCACGGCGGACGCCATCAGGTGCTGGGCGGGTTGATCGCCAACATCCGCCTCAACGTCTTCGACAAGACCCACCCGGCCCTCGCCAACCCGCTGGTGCGCCGCGCCATGACCCACGCGATGGACCGCCAGGCGATCATCGACGGGCTATGGGCAGGCCGCACCCGCGTGCCGCGCGGCCTGCAATGGGATTTCTACGGTGACATGCTGGTGGCCGACTGGGAGGCACCGAAATTCGACCCCACCCTGGCCCGCGACCTGCTCAAGCAGGCCGGCTACAAGGGCGAGGAAATCCCCTACCCCACCCTCAACAAAACTACTACACCAACCAGACGCCCACGGCGCAGGTGCTGCTGGAAGGCTGGCGCTCGGTCGGCCTGAACGTGGTGCTGGCAATGAAGGAGAACTGGAGCCAGGTGCTGCCCAAGGGTCCGCATCGCGGCGTAATCGACAACTCCAACTCCGCCTGGTTCGCCGACCCGGTCGCCGCCATGGCCGCCTACGCCCCCGGAGGCCAGACCTGGGAGGCCGGGCAGTGGCAGAACCAGGAGGCCGCTGGGATTCTCGCCTTCATGCAGTCCGAACTCGATCAGACCAAGCGTAAGGCCGCCTTCCGCCGTTGGCTGGCGATCACCGAGCGCGAGGACCCCTGCTATACCGTGCTGCACCAGAACGCGACCTTCACCGGGTTGCGGCGCGACATCAACTGGAAGGCCGCCGCCAGCTTCGCGATAGATTTCCGCGCCCGCAACTGGGGCTGATCCGCCAACGGGTCGCGGCCGACTGAACGCCCCCCACCGCTTCGGTTAGGCTGGCGCCCGAAGCGGTGGCCGGGACCCCGCCCGTCACGCGGCCCAGGTCGAGTCCTGGAACGGCCCCATGGGTGCGTAGAGGTCCAGGCCACGCGGACCGCCACGGTCCAGGCCACGCGGACCGCCACGGTCATGACGCCGATCACGCGGCGTCAGCATCAGTTCCCGGCGAGGTAACCCAGCGCCGCCTGCACCCCGCCGGGGCTATGCGGCACCCCGGCGGCGCGCAACCCCATCTCCACCCCACCCAGCGTGCCGACCAGCGCCAGGTCGCCGAAATCGCCCAGATGGCCGATGCGGAACACCCGGTCGTTGAGCGGCCCCAGCCCATTGCCCAGGCTCATGTTGAACTTGTCCAGGATGGTGGCGCGCAACCCATTGGCGCTGTGCCCCTCCGGCACCCGCACCGCGGTCAGCGACGACGAATAGTGACGCGGCTCGACGCACTGCGTCTCCAGCCCCCACGCCCGCACCGCCCGCCGCGCCGCCTCGGCGTGGCGGTCATGCCGCGCGAACACGTTGGCCAACCCCTCCTCCAGCAGCATATCGCAGGCAGTATCCAGCCCGTACAACAGGTTGGTGGCCGGGGTGAACGGGAAGTATCCGGTGGCGTTGGCCGCGATCATCGGCCGCCAGTCCCAATAGCTGCGCGGCAACCGCGCCGTCTCGGCCGCCGCCAGCGCCTTGGCCGACACCGCGTTGAACGACAGCCCCGGCGGCAGCATCAGCCCCTTCTGCGACCCGGCGATGGTCACGTCCACGCCCCATTCGTCATGCCGGTAGTCAATGCTGCCCAACGAGGAGATGGTATCCACCATCAGCAACGCCGGATGCTTCGCCGCGTCCATCGCCGCGCGCACCTCGTCGATCCGGCTCGTGCACCCCGTCGAGGTCTCGTTGTGCACCACGCAAACCGTGCGGATGCGATGCTGCCCGTCCTTCGCCAACGCCTCCCCGATCGCCGCCGCATCGGCCCCGCGCCGCCAGTCGGTGTCGATGAACTCAGGCTTGAGACCCAGCCGCTCGGCCATCTCCTGCCACAGCGAGGCGAACCACCCGGTCCGGCACATCAGCACCGCATCCCCCGGCGACAGCGTGTTCACCAACGCCGCCTCCCACGCCCCGGTGCCGCTCGCCGGATAGATCACCACGTGCCCCGCCGTCTGGAACACCTGCTTCAGCTTGCCCAGCACCTGCAGCCCCAGCTTGCCGAAATCCGGCCCGCGATGGTCCATCGTCGGATTGTCCATCGCCCGCAACACCCGGTCGGGCACATTCGTCGGCCCCGGAATCTGCAGAAAATGCCGCCCGCCGCCGGGCTTGCCCTCGAAATACGCCATGAGTTTCTCCTCGTCCGCCCCACCATGCCCCGCCGCACCCGGCGAGGCCAGACACCTACAAGCCGAAAATCATCCGCCCCATGATCCGCGGCGGCACAAAAGTCAGCGCCCCGGCAATCACAAGCCCGCCCAGGAAAATCCCCTGCATCGACCTGCGATGCCCCGAAATCCGCCCGGTCCGCGCCTGCCACACCGCCACCGGCAGCATCACCAGCACGAACACCGAAATCAGATGGATGAACGAAAACCGCCCAGGCCCCGCCACCTCCCTGATTCAGAAGCTGGACAGCGCCACCATCAACCCCACTAACACCCAACCCAACAGCCGATGCGGCGGCGTCCCCTTGGCTGCGGCGAACTGCAACAGCCCCAGCATAAAGGCCGCAACCGCCGCCGCGGCATGGATCTGCACCGCCACCGGCGCCACCAACATCGGCTGCCACGTCATCCCAGGGGAATCGCTCGAATGTCTCACGCTGTGCGTCGGATGATTTTTTCGAGGTAGTCCTGGTTCCATCCGGCTTTCTTTCGGCGGTTTTTGAAGCTGGTGATG
>Ga0105054_10012542_pt1 | contig 10368 bp, 8 predicted proteins | sample BON02_FD_78091 | JGI IMG/M metagenome (GOLD analysis project Ga0105054, IMG submission 78091) | Freshwater microbial communities from Lake Bonney liftoff mats and glacier meltwater in Antarctica - BON-02 (megahit assembly) | ecosystem: Environmental > Aquatic > Freshwater > Ice > Glacier... | reverse complement strand
TCAGAGAGTACCCGCAACACTCCCCCCAGACCGAGCGGGTGAACAAGGGAAGCTGCCACATAGGGTGACACTATCTCCCGCGCGTGCTCGCGGTATGAGCCCTGACCCGTCAGGGCTGCCACTCGAATCAAGCTCATGGCCACCAGGGATATCCCGGAGGGACTTGCCCCCTCTGAAATGTCGCTGGCCTGACCCATCCCGTGGGCTTCCAGCACCGGGTCACCACGAAGGCTCTTTGAGGACCCCACGACATGATCCACAAGTTTTTTTGCGTGGGTAAAGAAATCTGCTCGCCCCAGGGCGAGACCAAGCTCCAACAACCCCAGAGCAAGTCCGCCATAATCTTCCATGGTGGCTGGCGCATCGCTGTCTCGCTTCGCCCGGGACACCCGAACCAGGACACCCTCCTTCACGTGGTGGGCAAGCAACCACGTTGCCATCTCTGCGCCAAGCTTTCCCGGCTCACCGCCCACCCCGACGCGATGGGCGTACGCAAGCGCTTCCAGCGCTAACCCATTCCACGCGGTGACAATTTTGTCATCAAGGGCTGGGCCCTGAAGATCTGCTCGTTCGGAAGCGCTGCGCTGGTAATACCCACCCTCGCTGGACACACCATCGATCATGCTTTCACTGTCTTGGGCACTGCCAAGCGCGCCGCCAGTGAAGAGTTGGTGGCGAAAAAAGGACACAATTCCTTCGGCAACATCGAGCATGCCAGCCCTCGAATACGCCATCAACAATCCGGCATTGTCATAAAGCATGCGTTCGTAGTGGGGATCAGAGAAATCATCCTTAGTGGAGTAGCGAAAGAATCCGCCCTCCACAGAATCCCTCAGGGGAGAACCCGCATAGGCACCAAGTAGACGCGTAGCTAACTCGCCTGCCCCCGCATCACCTCTGCTCTGGCGTCCGAGAAGGAAATTCACGACAGGCGCGAGAGGGAACTTTGGCGCTCCGCCAAGGCCTCCATAGGTCAGGTCTTCTCGGGCAGCAATATCCTGAACGACTGCATCCAGTTGTGTGGCGGTTGGCAGAGGGCGATGATCACTATCAATTGCTGCGGTTGCCTCCGTGAGCGCCTCTACCAGCGCCTGCGAGCTTTCCAGCACTTCGTCTCGGTTGCTGTTCCACGCCGCAGAGGCTGCGTCAATTACCTGGGTGAACGAGGGCAACCCGTCCCGTGGTTCAGGGGGAAGGTAGGTCGCTGCGTAAAACGTTTTCCCCTCGGGTGTAGCAAAAATGGTCAGCGGCCACCCCAGGTTTTGGGTAAAAGCTTGGGCCTGCGCCATATAGGTAGCATCAACATCGAGGTGTTCTTCCCGATCCACCTTGATACACACCATGCGCTCATTGAGCAGTGCTGCTGTGGCGGGATTATCAAAACTTTCGCGCGACATCACGTGACACCAGTGGCAGGTGCGATACCCGATAGAAATCATCACGGGAACATCACGCCTGGCAGCCTCAGCAAACGCCTCAACACCCCAGGGGAACCAGTCCACACTCTGATGGGCGTGGGCCACGAGGTAGGGACTAATTGCGTCGCTGAGGCGACTCATACCCCTACCAGTTGCCATCATCCGGGTGGGTTCCCACCCGGCGACCGCTGTCCATGGCGACCATGGTGTTCATGTCGTTGTCATCAAGCACAAAGTCAAAGATGTCCAGGTTTTCTGCCATGCGTTCTTTACGAACGCTTTTAGGGAACACGACAACACCTTCTTGAATGTGCCAGCGCAACACAATTTGCTGAATGGTTTTACCGTGTTTCGTGGCAAGGTCACCAAGCCCCGGAAGTTCGGCAAGATCATATTTGCCTTGCCCCAGTGGCCCCCACGCTTCGGTGATGATTCCATGGGGCTCACCAACATGTCGCACGGCTCGCTGCTGAAAAGCCGGATGGAGCTCGACCTGGTTAATGGCAGGAACGACGGATCCGGCCTCAAGAATGTTCTCGAGATGCTCAGGTTCGAAATTCGACACCCCAATGGCCGCGGTGCGACCGGCTGCGGCTAGTTCTTCTAACGCCAGCCACGTCTCCACATACTTCTCCCGCAGCGGTGCTGGCCAGTGAATGAGATAAAGATCAACAGAGTCGAGGCCTAAGAGCTCCAGGCTGGTCTCCAGCGCCGCCGCAGCGGTGTCTTTCCCCTGGTCGGAGTTCCAGATTTTGGTGGTGACAAAAAGTTCATCACGGGGGATGCCGCTGCTGGCGATGGCGCGACCCACCGCTGCTTCGTTGCGATAAATCATGGCGGTATCGATGTGGCGGTAGCCAAGTTCGAGAGCATCGCTGACCACACGCTCACACTCGTCATCATCAACTTTGAACACGCCAATACCCAGCTGCGGAATTTCTGCACCGGTGTTGAGGCTCAGCACACTTTGGTTCTCGGGAGTTTTCATACCTTCATCCTCACACCACAGCGGCCCCCACACAACAACAGTGGGAGGAGACTCCGTCGCTGTCTCCTCCCACTGTTGTTGTGTGAAGTGGTACTACCTCGAGGAGGTGGCGTTGACCTCGTAGGAGGTGTTGGTGGACTCGAAGAAGTTCACCAGCTGCAGAGTGTCATTGGCCGCGGCCATCCACTTAGCAGGGTTTGACACGTTGTACTCGGCTTCAAAGCCGAGCTCTTCCAAACGACGATCCGCCAAATACTTGACGTACTGGTTGATGTAGTTGGCGTTCAACCCAAGGATGCCACCGGGGAGAAGGTCACGGTTGTAGTCTTCTTCCATTTCCACAGCGTCCAAGATCATCTGGCGAATTTCTGCCGCGAACTCAGGAGTCTGCAGGTCAGGGTTTTCTTCCAAGACAGTCAGGATCAAGTTCATCCCAAACTTCAAGTGCAGGCTCTCATCGCGCACGATCCAGTCCACGAGTGAACCAAAGTTGCGCAGCAGATTCCGCTGACGGAAGCTCAAGGCGACCATGAAGCCGGAGTAGAACCAAATGCCCTCGAGGATGACGCTGTAGGCAATGAGGTTGCGCACGAAGTCTTGCTTACCCTCGGTGGTGGTGATGTCGATGGTCTCTTCGGTCATCCGGCGGATGAACTTGACCTCGAACTCTTCCTTGCGGGCCATGGAGGGGATATCAACGTGGGACGCGTAAGCCGCTTCACGATCGATGGGGAACGTTTCGAGCACGTACTCGAAGCTCATGCAGTGGTTGGCTTCTTCCCACATTTGCTTGGCCAGGTAAAGGTGAGCTTCGGGAGCGTTAATGTAGGGGTACACACCAAAGGCGAGAGCTTTATTGACCAACAGTTCGCTGGGGTTGAAGTAGCTCATCAAGAAAGTGATGGCGTGACGTTCTTCGTCCGTCATCTTCTTGAAGTCTGCAATGTCTTCGCCCAACTGAATTTCGTTGGGGAACCAGGTGTTTGCTACAGCCTGGTCATAGAGGTCCATTGCCCACTGGTATTTCACGGGCTTGAGCAAAAGTCCTTCTTGCACACCCTGTCCGAGGATTCCCATAATGTTGTTTCCTTTTCTCTAGATTTTTGTTGGTGAAGTGTTACTGACAGCTATCGCACTGCATAAGGTCCATGGGGTCTACGGGAACGACATAGCCATCAATGGTTGCCGTCTCCGTGGGACTCATGATCCTTCTGCTTTCGCTGCGCCACCGAAGCCAAAGCCCTTTTTAGGAGCTGAGGATCCTACGGCCACAGGTTCGCTGGGGGCAGGGGTTGCGCCGAAGCCTTTTCTGGGGGCTCCGCCGCCCGAGCTGTTGATCTGCTCGGCCTTGTTCACCTTGACGGTGGACTGCTCCGCCGTGTGGCGAGGCTTCATGTGCAGGTAGTAGGTGGTTTTTACGCCACGCTTCCATGCACCTGCGTAGATCGACATCAGGTCGTCAATGTCTCGGGTGTCGAGATACATGTTGCGACTGATGGCCTGATCAATCCATTTCTGCGCCCGAGCTGCCACCTCGAGGAAGGCATAGGGGGAGAGCTGGAAGCTTGTCTTGAACGTATCTTTCAAGTCTTGGGGAATGGCATCAATGTGTTGGATGTCACCCTGGCTGCGCAGGATGTCTTCCCTGGTTGACTGCCACAGTCCACGCTCGCGGAGAGCCTCCACGAGGTTGCGGTTGATTTCCAAGAACTTGCCAGAGCTGGTGGAGCGGCTAAAGATCTGGGAGAACTGGGGGTCAAGCCCGGGGGTGGTCCCCGCGACCAAACCAATGGACGCGGTGGGGGCGATAGCCATCAGGGTGGCGTTTCTCATACCGCCCTTGACTTTCTCCCTCAATCGATCCCAGTCCAAACGTGTGGTCCGGTTGACCTCCACGGGGACGCCACGATCTGCTTCCATCAGATCCACGGTGTCCAGGGGGACAATACCTTGCGACCAGCGAGAGCCCTCAAAGTTGGGGTAGGAACCACGCTCTTGGGCTAAGTTGGCCGACTCGTCGATGGCCGCATAGGACACGTGCTCCATGATTTCGTCAATCAGGTCGTACGCCTCTTCGCTTTCGTAGCTGTAGCCAAAGCGCTCGATCACATCGGTAAAGCCCATCACACCCAAGCCCACCGCGCGGTTCTGTTCATTCGAATTGTCTGCCTCTTTCACGCTGGAGCGCGTGATGTCGATGAGGTTGTCCAGCTGACGAATAGCAATCCTGGCGCTTTCGTCAATCTTCGCCCAGTCCATTGCCCCATCCAGCACATGCTGGGAAAGGTTGATCGAGGCGAGGTTACACACCGAGATGTTCTCGGCGTCCTGGGGCAAACAAATCTCCGTGCAGAGGTTGGAGAGGTGAATGGTGCCCGAATTGTTGTTGATGGCACGGTTGTTGATGGTGTCTTTCCAGGTCAGCCACGGGTGGCTCGTGCCCTGAAGAGAAATCAGGATGGCTTTGAACTGCTCCCTCGCACCCATCTTTTTGAACATGTTCATCTCGCCGGCCTCCGCCATGGCCGCATACTCGGCGTAGCGCTTGGAGAACGCAGCACCATAGAGCTCGTTGAGGTCTGACACCTCAAGAGGATCAAAGAGGTACCAGGACTCGTCGTTTTCGACGCGCTTCATGAACTCATCGGAAATCCACACGGCAGTGTTGGCGGTGCGAGTGCGACGGTAGGGGTCACCAGAGTTCTGACGAAGGTCGAGGAACTCGGGGAAGTCCAGGTGCCAGTTCTCCATGTAGAAGCAGAGGGCGCCAAACTTTTTGCCACCGCGGCTCACGGCGCGAAGCACCGAGTCAATGGTGTGCATAAAAGGAATAGGGCCGGTGGACGTGGTGTTGTTGGAACGGATTGGCGACCCCTGTGAGCGAAGCTTCGTTACGGCCAAACCAATACCGCCGGTGCCTTTGGTCAACCACATGACATCGCGTGTGGTTTTGGCAATGTGCTCGATGTCGTCTTGCATTTCCATGACAAAACAGTTCGCCAACTGGGGGTAGCTTGTTCCACCGTTGACCAGCGTGGAGCCCGCAGCCAAGTACTCGAGCTTCGACATTTTGTTGTAGAAAACTAGAGCGTGGGCCGTGGGGTCCGCCTCATTCAACGACAAGCCCATGGCGATACGCATCCAGAAGTACTGGGGAACTTCGAGGGGGTCACCGTTGCGGCCTTTGATGCCGTAGCGGTTGTTGAGGGTGACCACACCGATGTACTTGAGCAGCTCATCGCGGCTTGGCTCGAGCTCTGCGGCGAGACGGTCGAAATCAAACATCTGGGTGAGGCGCTCATCGAGCAGGCCTTCATCCACGCCGCGCTGGACGTTTTCGGCGAAGTGTTGTGCGTGGAGGGCCTTGAGCTCCTCGGGTGAGCTGTAATCGCCCAAGACGCGCTTATAGATTGTTTTGACCAGAAGGCGAGCAGCCAACACATCGAAAGCAGGGTCATCTTTGACATTCTGCAGGGCGACCTGAATGACGGCTTCGTCAAGCTGCTGGGTGGAAATACCATCAAACAGCGTGAGTTCGAGTTCGCTGGCAATCTGCGTCACCCAGGTGATTGATTCATCCAGCCCCTGTGACGCAACTTCGATAGCCAAGTTGATTTTGTTTGCGTCGTAGGGCTCCCGGTCGCCGTTTCGCTTCAGCACGGTGATGTTCACGATGTTTCTCCTGTTCCTAGCCCTCTGGGGCCTCAAAATGTCGTATTTTCTGTTGTAATGCGTTCACTGCAGTGCTCAGAGGGCACGTTTCACTGTGACGGCTTTACCACTATATATGCCGGTCCTGGCAATTCCCAGCCACCACATCTTGTGGGCGTGTCATCCACAGCTGTGGACAAGTTCGGCTAGTTATCCACAGGTTGGGGGTCGTTGGTGCTGCCGCCAGACTCCACTGTCTCAGGGACCTCTGACATCAATTTTGCGCAATAGGCTAGGCAGGCTGTGAAGAAATATGCTGACCTGTTGAAAACTCGGGGAGTCGCCCGCATTATTGCCGCGCAACTCACCGGCAGGCTCCCCTCCGGAATGATCTCCCTTGCGTATCTTCTGCACATCGAAGGCATCTTCGATTCCTACGGTCTTGCCGGCCTCGTACTGGCTGCTACCAGCATCGGCCAGGCCATCGCTGGGCCCCTCACCTCACGCCTTATGGGCCACTGGGGAATGCGCCTTGTCATCAGTCTCACGATGGCTGTGTCGGTGGTCGCGATGGCAGCCATTGCTTTTGTGCCGATGACCATCGGCGCGTATATGGCCGTGGGCTTTGTCGGAGGCCTTGCCACACCCCCGATTCAACCGGCCGTGCGCACTATCTACCCCACCATGGTCACCTCCAAACAGTTGACCCCGCTATTTTCCCTGGATGCCTCTGCCCAAGAAATCATCTGGATTGCTGGCCCCGTTGCCACCACCTTCATCGCCACACAGATTTCCACCACCTGGGCCATCGTCGTGGCGGGAGTAATTCTTGTGGTCGGCGGGCTCTGGTTTTTATCCTGCCGCGAAGTAGGAACGGTGACCATTCCCCCCAGCCGCAGAAAAATCGGCATGGTGTTGCGCAAACCCCCCGTCATGCTTGCCACCGTCGTGGGCTTCCTCCTGATCGGATCCGCAGCGGCCGTCGAAGTCGCCGTCGTCTCCGTCTTTGGCGACAAAGGAGCCCAGGCAGGCCTCGTGCTCTCCATTTGGGCTGTCGGATCGATCATTGGCGGACTTGCGCTCGGTGGCCTCCAGATTGGGCCCTGGGCCCTGGCTACGCGAATGGCAGCCGTCTTTATCGGAGTCTCTTTAGCTGGAATGATTTTGGATTTCTGGTGGATTGCTGGAGCGCTGCTTATTGCCGGTGCGGGAATAGCTCCAGCACTGGCTGTCATGTTTGCGATTGTGTCCTCCAGTGTGAAATTCTCTGACACCGCGGAGGCCTACGGCTGGATGGGATCAGGCCAGCTCACCGGCGCGGCACTCGGGTCGGCTATCGCGGGGTTTGCCATCGATGCCTACGGGTCGGTCGGCGGGTTTGTGGCCGCAGCAATCTTTGCCCTGGTAGGAACTCTGGTTCCTGCCCTCTTTCGTGGCGCCCACCCTGACTTGCGGGGAAAAGACCCCTCCCCTATCCCCGATACCGAACCAATCTCGACCATCACCCAGCCCTAGCCTTCGCCCCCTTCGAGAGAGCGGACGCCCTCGAGGTACCAGGTCTTAGGGTGCTGGGTCACCGAGCTCCCCCAGCGCATAGCGCTGCAGGGTTGCCTCGGGAGCCTGGCTGCCACCGTGTTGGCCAGCAAAAAGCTCTGTGCCATCCACGCCACACAGCTGCGTGATGCGGCTTGCTCCGCCCGGGTGCTGATCAATCCAGGTACTCAGGTCATACACGACACCGTCGATAACGCTCCAACACTGCTCCGGGGTGTTCTTGGTTGCCACCAGTTCCAGGGTGAGCAGAGTTACACCCGCACCTGTGTCCGTGGGGGGCACCACAGATTCTTGACTGAGGCTCGACTCCGTCCCCATGATGCGCTCGCTCCACACCGACTTGGCACCTGAATGCCCCGCTAAAACAGTGAAGACAATGGCCGCCACACCAACACCCACAGTGGCGACCCCCAGAATTCGGACACCCCAGACCACTGAGTTCCGGGAACTTCGCAGGCCAAGCGCCCAGAGGGCGCTCGTGAAAAAAAGGACGATGGCGAGAACGGTCAGGGTGTTGCCAAGCGCAGCGTGATCTCCCGGGGAGCCCACCCGGTCTTGAAGGGCAAGGCCTGATTGCCTCGCAACCCAGGCCGACACAGCACCCACCAGGGTGAAGGAGAGGGCGGGAATCAGGTAGTGGCGACGAAGCCGCGGAATAAAAATAACGAGCGCCATCGACAGGGCCGCCAGGGGCACCATCACGATGGCGACATGGTTGATCAGAGGATGGAGGGGTAAATCACCAAAAAGATCGAAAATACCTTGAGAGCCACCAGTACCCATCGGTGCTAGCCGACCAGAGGCCCCAGCAGGTAGCGCTCCAGAGTGGATTCTGCGCTGGAGGATCCGCCGTGCTGGTTGGAAAAACGACTTGTTCCATCAGTGCCACACAGCGAGGTGATGTTGCCGGCTCCACCAGGATGCTGGTTTATCCACTCAGTGAGGTCATACACCTGGCCCTCAATAGCGACCCAGCAATTTTCTGCGCTCGCGTTTTGTGCCACCGCCGCCAAGGTCAGTGAAGTGACGTCTGTGGCCGCATCTGGCTCAGGCGAATCTGATTCTGAAGGGAGCGCCTCGTCCACCGCTGGTGCCTCCACGGAGAGGGTCTCGTCCGGAGCGCTTTGCGCACACCCAGCCACAGCAAAGGCGGCAAGAGCGAACACAGCGGCAAGCTTCAGACGGGCGGGTGTGAGCGTCATTCTCTAGGGTGTCCATTCTGTTGTGGAGAGCACGGATGCTTAGCAAAAAATACCACGGCGCTCCCCGGCCTTTCTGAAGGTTTCGACTGGCCGAGGTCGCTCGCCATGGGGTCAGCGGGCGAGGGGAAAACATCACCAGAAAAATCTCCTTCTGCGAAAAAATCCGGCTATATTTACACGATGAGTTCCGAAACACTCCCCGCACGTAGGCGCCTCCGGGGGATTGTGGATCTGGTAGCGGGACTCACCATCATCGCCGCCTACATTGTGCTTCTCCAAGGCCAGGTAGCCGAGGGCACCTTTGAGCCGGGTAAACATTTTGCCTACCTGACCAACCAAACCAGCTATTCGAACATTGTTGTTCTGCTTGCCGGTGGCGTCCTCGCCCTGACCACCCGCTACGACACCGTCGTCTATGCGAGCGTTCGCGCCAGCTTCGTTGCCTACGCTTTCGTGGTGGGGGTTGTCTATAACGCACTGCTTCGAGACCCCGACGATTTCGGTTTCCATAACGAAGTAACCCATGTGGCAATCCCGATATATCTGATGGCCGACTGGCTCATCCGAGGCAACCGACCCTGGATTGGCTGGAATACCGTCTGGGTGGGTGCGTCCTATCCCCTGGTATGGGTTTTTGTGACTCTCATTCGTGGACCCTACGTCAACTGGTACCCCTACGACTTTCTCGACCCGACCCAGCCAGCGGGCTGGGTCGGTGTCATTGCCCACGTGATTGTCGTCACCGGGGTATTCGTCGCGCTGATTGCTTTTTTGGTGTGGCTGAACCATCTCCACTCCACACAGAGTGCCCAGAAAAAACCTCTGCTCTTTCACTCCCACAAAGAGCTGTAGCAGGCTGCGGGGGGTGGTGGGGGGCGCGGTGGCGTCGCCTCTTTTCGGTGGGGCTTTTGCGAGACCGAGATGGTTCCGTCTGGACAGTTAACACGTCGGCCTAGACTGGGGCCATGAGCCAGCCCTGCATAGTTCTTGCCTGCTTTACACCTCTGCCTGGAAAACTTGAGGAGGTTCTCGAAGTCTTGAGAGACATCACCCCGGTCGTTCACCAGGAGGAAGGCTGTGAACTGTATGCCCTCCACACCGAAGTGGAAGGAAAAGTGTTTTTCATCGAAAAATGGACCACCAGGGCGCTCTGGAAACAACACAGTCGTGCCGAGAGCGTCGCCACCCTTCGCGCAGGTCTCACCAATCTTCTGGCCCGGGATGCTGACGTGTGGGAAATGTATGGCGAAGACATCGGACACAAAGGCAAAGCAGCTCTCTAAGCCGCGTCGGCACGCCCTCTGCGAGGAAGCCTCAGCAAGGACGTAGATTGGCCAGATGGACACTCTTTTTGGTGCACTCACCATTCGCCCGGCACTCCCCGACGATGTGGAACACCTGATTGAGGCTTCCACGGCCTTGTTGGCCTCTTTTTATCCCCAGGAGGCAAACCATTTTGTGCCAGCGACCCGCCTCACCGGCGAGCACGGAATGCTCCTGGGCGCCTTCCTGGGCGATCAAGCCGTGGGGATGGTCGGACTGTTGCGCCACATCG
>Ga0105054_10012539_pt1 | contig 10370 bp, 6 predicted proteins | sample BON02_FD_78091 | JGI IMG/M metagenome (GOLD analysis project Ga0105054, IMG submission 78091) | Freshwater microbial communities from Lake Bonney liftoff mats and glacier meltwater in Antarctica - BON-02 (megahit assembly) | ecosystem: Environmental > Aquatic > Freshwater > Ice > Glacier... | reverse complement strand
CTACACCGAACGGAATCGCATCGGTACGCGCACCAACGGGCGGCACCACCGAAGATCGATCACCTTGACGCTCGGCTCTGTTGCCTGAAGAACCCTGCGCAGGAACCCCCGGCAGCAGCGAAGAGAGATTCTCATCGCGAACATTCGTTTCATTCTGCTGGCCCAGCGGCGGCAGCACCTGAGCACCGCGATCGCTCAAGGCCCAGGCGATGATGACAATCGTCAGCGCCAGCGCTGCGAAGCCGATCACCACCGTCTTGCGAGGCAGGCCATCGTGGCGACTGCGCGAACGACCCTTATTGCCGACCAGCCCCAGACGTTTGCCGACCTGCACGCTGCGATCCTTGATGACCGCGCCAAGTGCGAGCGTCAGGCCGCCCAGCACCGTGGCACCTTGAATGATGCCGGTGCGAAGACGAGCACCAATCTCCGCCGCTTTAGAATCTTTCTTCACCACCGGCGAATCAGTGTGCCTTCGCACTTGAATCGTCGCCTTAGGCTGCGGCTTGTCCGCTTGCTTACTTTCAATTTTGCGCGGCAGTTCGCGCGGAGTTTCGCGCACAGCTTCTTTAATCTTCAAAGGCCCCGCCGGCATCTGAATCGCCGACGCTTCCACAGCAACTGGCTGCGCCCCTGCTTCTGCCGCTGCTCCTGCCGCTGCCGCTGCCCCTGCCCCTGCCGCTGGCTTCGCTGACGGCCGTGTAGGGCCACGCCATGAACTGCTCATCACTTGAAAAGGTGTCGGTCCGCTGCGGCGAAAGGATCGGAACATGTCAGGCCCTCATCCATGAGGAAGTCGTTGCAGCCGTGTGCATCCATGCACCAGCCATCCGTGCAGTATCGGCGAGAATCGCGTCTTGTCAAGAAATGTTTTTGAAAAGCACTCCATATAGCCCCGGCCTTGGCCGGGGAAACTTTGCGAGCGCGGAGAGTCACCCCAACTCGCAATTCCAGTCGCCATCGCTTTTGTCCTGCTTGGCCGGGGAAACTTTGCGAGCGCGGACAATCACCCAACTCGCAATTCCAGTCGCCATCGCTTTTGTCCTGCTTGGCCGGGGAAACTTTGCGAGCGCGGAGAGTCACCCCGGCTAAAGCCGGGGCTATATGACGATTTTTACGACGGCATGTTGAACAACCCGCCCCTTCGTGCGTCTATCCTCAAAGACGCTATTCCTTCTTCGGAGATTCGCCATGTCCATCGCTCATCGCTTGCCCGTGTTCTGCATCCTGTCATTGTTATTCCTCGCCGCCCTTCCGATCCAGCTTCGCGCACAGGATGAAAAGTACATCGACCTGCCTGTGACCCGCGCCGTCCTCTTTTCCTCAGGCGTGGGCTACTTCGAACACACCGGCAACGTCGATGGCGATGGCACCGTGCGCCTGAGCTTCAAGACCGATCAGATCAACGATGTCCTCAAAAGCATGGTGCTCATGGATCTCGATGGCGGCACCGTCACCAGCGTCGCCTACGCCAGCAATGATCCCGTCGATCGCGCACTCAGCTCATTCTCCATCGACATCAGCGGCCAGCCCACACTCGCTGACCTCCTGCGTCAACTTCGCGGCGCAGAAGTCGTCGTCGATACCATCACTGGCAAAATTCTAGGCGTTGAAGAAGAAACTAAAACCACCGGCAACCCCCCCGTCACCACCACCGAATACATCCTTCGCCTCGTGACCGACAAGGGCATTCAGTCCGTCCGTCTTTCCGCGACGACCAGCCTGATGTTCACCGACAAGAAAATGCAAGGCGAACTCAACGAAGCTCTCGCCCTGCTCATCGGCGCCAAAGACACCGATCGCAAACCCGTCGATGTCCGTTTCGTCGGCAAAGGAAAACGCCGAGTGCGCATCGGCTACCTCGTCGAAAGCCCCGTCTGGAAAACGTCCTACCGCCTGGACCTCTCACCCGAAAAACCTCTCCTGCAAGGCTGGGCCATTGTCGAAAACACATCCGACAACGACTGGAAAGCGGTGAATCTCTCGCTCGTCAGCGGCCAGCCAATCTCCTTCATTCAAGACCTCTACACCCCGCTCTACGTCGAGCGCCCCGTGGTGGTACCCGAGCTATACGCCTCGCTGCGTCCGCGTCTTTATGAAGAAGGCCTCGCACTGGGTGGCAAGATGGACAAACTCGCAGAGGCCAATGAAAAAGGTGCCGCACGAATCCGTGGCAACGCCCCCGCAGCACCGGCAGCCAGCGCAGGCTACCTCGATAGCCGCAAGTCGGAGCAGGCCAAGGCGCTCGAAGTTGAAGCATTCGACTTAGGCTCAAGCGTGCAGGCGATGGCATCCGGTGGCAGCGTCGGCGAACTCTTTCAGTTCACCATTCATCACCCCGTCAACATGCAGCGCCGCCGCAGCGCGATGCTCCCCATCGTCAATCAAGCCGTCAAAGCCGAGAAGGTTTCCGTTTACAACCAGCAGCAGCACGCCACCACCCCGCTCAACGGCGTCTATCTCCTCAACGACACTGGCATCAAACTCCTCTCAGGCCCCGTCACCGTTTTCGACGGCGGCACCTACGCAGGCGATGCCCGCATCGGCCACATGGCACCCAATGAAAAACGCCTGCTCAGCTACGCCATGGATCTCGCCGTCACCATCGACCCCAGCAGCAACAGTTCCAACCGCGTCACCGCCGCCAAACTCGTGCGCGGCGTCCTTCATGTCACTCGCATGACATCCTTCACACAGACTTACACCGTTAAGAACAAAGCAGCACAAAAGCGCACGCTCATCATCGAGCATCCCTTCGTCAACGGCCGCAACCTGATCGCACCGAAAACCTTCGAAGAAAAAACGCCACAGGTCTATCGCTTCCGCGTGCCCATCGAAGCCGACACCACCGGAACCTTCATCGTCGAAGAACAACAGCCCGGCACGCAGCAGTTGGGCATCATCGGCAACAACCCCAATAGCTATCTGGCTTATGTCAGTGAAGGTGCTGTGAGCGATGCCGTGAAGGAAGCGCTGCGCAAAGCAGCGGCACTACAAAACGAACTGAACCAACTCGATAGTCAAGTGAACCAGTTCACCCAGCAAAAAACCGCCATCGAGCAAGGCCAGGATCGACTGCGCAAGAACATCGAAACCGCCGGCCGCGACACGCAGCTTGGCAAACGCTATCTCGACAAACTGACCCAGGAAGAAGACGCCATCGAAAAACTCGAAGCCCAAATCGAAGAAACCCGCGCCAAAGCAAACACCAAGCGCAAAGAACTCGCCGACTATCTCAACGGCCTGAATCTGGAGTGATCTCCCAAAAGCCGCTCGCGGCTTCGCTCCACCGCCGCTTGCGGCGTAGCGACGTCAGCGCTGTGATCCACGACAACAACGTACCCCCAATACCCCGACGGCTCGCAGACTCGCAGACTCGCTTCAGTATTGAGATTGTTTCCCGCCGCTCGCGGCTTCGCTCCGAGCATCGCGCTTTCAGACCAAGCCTGGCAATCATGTATCAACACCCAGCGGGAGTCATCGTTACTGATGAACTCCCGCTGCTTTTTTTGTCCGATGATGTTGTTAATTATGCTTGAAAAGTGCCTTCAAAAAAATATCCGGGAAACCTATTATTTAGCTTGACAGACACGACTAAGCGGTTCATACTGTGGGTGCAGGTAAAGCATTTCCTTGCCTGAGAAAGATGCCAGCCCCCGATCCTGTGAGGGAACCTCTGGCAGTAGCAAATTCACCCTCGCCTATCTAAAAAGGCCAAAAGGAGAATCGTCATGAATTTTCGCAAAATGTCCGCAGCGTTGGCGTTGGCTGGTGTGGTGTCGGTCACTTCCACTGCCCACGCCCTGACCATTCTGGGCACCGGAGCCGGAGCACTCGTCGGTAATGATCTGACCGACTTGGGCAACAATGGCAATAAAAACACCTATGTCGGGGCAGGTAATCTCGCTGGTTTTGATGCTGTTTTCTTCTCCAGTAACGAACCCGGGTTTAACGGCGGTGAATTCGCTTTCAACGTATTCGACAATGCGGTGGGCGGTGGTAATGCCAAATGGTGCTGCGGAGCTGGTGCGGGTAACCCTATCACGCCTCAGATCGTTGGTGCCAACTTCTCCACCACCCACGGCCCGATCGTTCTCTCGTCGTTCACGCTGACCTCCAGCAACGATACACCCACTCGTGATCCGCGCGTCTGGACTCTTGAAGGCTCCAATAACACGACCACGGGGCTTGATGGCACTTGGACTGCCATCTACAACCGCAACATTACCGGCTCTGCTGACTGGACTGCTCGTAACCAGGTCATTCGCTATTCAGCACTCGATGGCGATGTCTTCCTTACCAACCAATCGTTCACCGCTTTCCGCCTGAATACCACCGCAACGGGTGCAACGTCGGGTGCATTCCACGCACTCAATGAAATTGAACTCTTTGGTGCGGCTCCGCCACCGATTCCTGAGCCCGCAAGCTTTGGCCTGCTCGCGCTTGCCGGTCTTGCACTTGCTCGTCGCCGTCGCACGGCCTAATGAATTAAGTGTGAACCTCACAAACCCACTAAGTAAAAGCCCCACCATCAAGGTGGGGCTTTTTTTTTTGGCTCATCCGGTTAATGCGTTGACCTGCCGCGCCTTGGTAACGATGCCACCTTGTCCAGCCGCAGCTCATATCTCATGGCTCGTTTGTCACTAATTTAACCATTGATATAGTGTTCAATACGTGATATACTACGCCTGGCTTGACGGGTTTGTTCATCTCTTCACCATTGAGGGTAACCGGGTAGACGTCTACCCGTTTACCCCTAGACACGAGATAATCACAGTATATAACACGACTTAACACGATAGACGCAAATGAAAAAACGCGCAGGTAGACAAAACTCAACAACAGAAAAATCTTGACGCACCTTGGATGCAATCGCACTGCTGCAAATAGACATTGCAACAATTCACTTCGCAAGGCGACACGACCTTCTTACCTCGTGTGTTAGCATGGCCCGTCCTCACATTGGAGTTTTACATGCGACATGCCCACACCATCATCACCGTGATCTGCCTGGCGATCCTTGCGCTCCATCAGCCTTGCGCAACGCTTGCTGCCGATGGCTCGCCTCGCAACATCATCTTCATACTTTCCGATGATCACCGCTTTGATTTCATGGGCTTTCATCCGGGCGCACCGCGCTGGCTTGAGACGCCTGCGCTGGATCGCATGGCTCGTGAGGGAGCGCACTTTGTGAACGCGTTTGTCTCGACTTCGCTTTGCTCGCCCAGCCGCGCTTCCATCTTGACCGGGCAGTACATGCACCACCACAAAATCGTGGACAACCAAAGGCCCCAACCAGTGGGCACGCGCTTCTTTCCTGCCGATCTTCAGACCACCGGCTACCAGACCGCCTACGTCGGCAAGTGGCACATGGGCCACGATCACGATCAGCCACGCCCGGGCTTCAACCACTGGGTCAGCTACAAAGGCCAGGGCACATACACCGATCCCGATCTCAACATCAACGGCAAAGAAGTGAAATCGCAAGGCTACGAAACCGATGTCCTCACCGATCTCGCCATCCAGTGGCTCGCCAAGGAGCGCGCCAAGGACAAACCCTTTTTCCTTTACCTCTCCTTCAAGGCTCCGCACTATCCGTTTCAACCCGCACCGCGCCACAAAGGCATTTACCGCGATAAGCCGATCCCTTATCCGCAGACCATGGCCCGTACCGAGCAGAACCTGCGCACGCAGCCTAAGTGGGTCAAAGAGCGTCGCTACTCCATCCACGGCATCGACCACATGGAGACCGGCAAGTTCGATGATGATCCGGTGCCAGACTTCGACGACCTTTACCGCTCATATGCGGAAGCGGTACACAGCGTGGATGAAAACGTCGGCAAAGTGTTGAGGCATCTTGATGATGCAGGCCTGTCGAAAAACACACTGGTGATCTACATGGGCGACAACGGCTTCCACTTGGGCGAACACGGTTTCTACGACAAGCGCGATGCGTTTGAGCCTTCCATGCGCGTGCCGCTATTGGCCTGGGCACCGGGCTTGATTGAGCCGGGCACGAAGGTGCAGAAGATGGTGCAGAACATCGACATCGCCCCGACGATTCTCGAAGCGAGCAATACGAAAGCACCAGCGACAGCGAAATATGACGGCCGCTCCTGGCTGCCACTAGCACAGGGCAAGGAACCTGCGGGCGAACCTTGGCGCGATCACATTCTTTATGAATATCACTGGGAGTGGAACTTTCCCGCAACGCCCACGCTGCTGGCCATTCGCACTGATCGGTACAAATACGTTTACTACCACGGCACGTGGGACATCGATTCATTCCACGATCTGAAACTCGATCCGCACGAACGCCACAACCTCATCAGTTCGCCCGATCAGCAGGAACGCATCGCCGAGCTGCGCAAGAAAATGTTCGATGCGTTTGAAGCGTCTAATGGTTTGAACCTGCCGCTGCGCCCACCGGCGGGCGATCGATTGGATCAGCGCAAGCTGGAGTGATGGGTGATGCGCGTGACATGCAGAGCCGCGACTCGTTGAGTCGCGGCTCCACCTTGTCTTACTTGCCATCGCCCTTCTTCTCCGTCGGCGGCGCCTTGCGCGGGGCCTTGGCTGGCTCCCAGATCTCTTCCATCAGCTTGAGGATCTCTGGCTCTGTCTCTTTCAATTCCGCACGATTGAACGGAAAGAAATCGTTGGTGCCAAAGTAAGCCTCGGTCATCTCCGCGAAGAACTCTTTGTGATTCGTCAGTGCGTAATGTGGCCCTCGAACACCGGTGAATCGCAGTGTTTTTTCGCCTCGGCCACTCTTCTTGTAATTCTCATACACCTTGATTACCCGAGCATCGTCAAAGCCAATCACCTGATCGTGGTAAGCGTGCGTGAGTTCGTGGAGCAGCACCCAGGGCATTTCGTTGGTGTTGCGTTTCGTCGATACATCGACCGCGCGGGGGAGATGAACGCATCGCTCCAGGTCGGCGGCAAAGCCATTGTCCGTGAGCCACTTGGCGGAGGGGTGATATTGCATCGGGCCAAGCTTGCCGTGGGTAAGATCGAGAACAATGACGATCTTCTGCATTTTTTCGACGTGCTCCTTGGGGACAATCATGATGATGTCAGTAAGCTTGTTGTCGATGTATCGCAGCGCCTTGAGGCGCAGTTCTTCATTAGCAGCAGTGAACAGCCGATCATCAACGCGCAGCGTCCAGCCTTGCACCTTGACGATGGTGCGCTCGGTGGGCAGCTTGGCCCCGTCATCTGCCAAAGCTTGGGTGCTCAAGGCGAGCACTAAAGAGAGTAGAACAGTTCGAGCAATCAGTGAACGCATGTGAAACCTCGTCAAAAAAATGGAGAGTTGGCGCAGCATTATACTACTTGACCGATCGTACTTGAAGGTATCACGAGAAGGATCTAATCACACCTGCCTTGCGTGCGCCAAGTCCAAGCAATCGCTAAACTGGCCGCATGGATTCACAACTTGATTCGCTACTGATTTTGTCGCTCGCCAGCGGGCTGGGGCCGATCATTACGCGCCGCGCTATTGCGGCCATGGGATCGGCGCAGGCGGTCGTTGAGTGCAGCGTGCATCAACTCGCACAGGTTGAAGGTGTGGGTCAGCGCAAGGCGCAGGACCTTCGCCGATCGATGGATGAAGTGCTTGAGCAGAATCTACTGGTACGCGAGAAGGCCCTGATTGAAGAACACCACGTCACACTGATTGCCTTTGAAGATGAAAGCTACCCCGCGCTGCTGCGGCATATCAGCGATCCTCCTCCAATGCTTTATGTGCGCGGCGACATTCGCAAGGAAGATGCGCTGGCGCTGGCTGTCGTGGGTGCACGAAAGTGCAGCGGGTATGGCAGAGAACAGGCCGATCGGCTCAGCGCTCTTTGCGTGCAATCAGGCCTGACCATCATCTCCGGTGGCGCGATGGGCATCGATACCGCAGCTCACCACGCAGCTGTTCGTGCAGGTGGCCGCACCATCGCGGTACTGGGCAGCGGACTGGCGCAGCCTTATCCCAGTGAAAACAAAGCACTCTTTGATCGCATAGCCGGTGACGACAACAACCAACCGCGCGGCGCTGTCATCAGTGAACTGCCCATGACCGCGCCGCCCATCGCACAGAATTTTCCCAGGCGGAATCGCATCGTTTCAGGCATGTCGCTGGGTGTACTCGTCATCGAAGCATCACTGCGATCGGGCGCACTCATCACCGCTCGCATCGCGGCAGAGGAACATGGCCGCGAAGTTCTGGCGCTGCCTGGCCGAGTCGATTCGAATTCTTCAGCGGGCTGTCACAAGATCATCCGCGAAGGTTGGGCGACGCTCGTGACCAATGCGGCAGACATCCTCGATGGCCTTGGCGAGACCGGCTCACTCCTGAAAGCTGGCATGACCGTCGATGAACAAGGTCGCGACAGACCTGCGGCCGAGCCTTCGCTCTTCGAGCAGAACCTTTCCGATTCGCAGCAGAAGATCATCGCAGCGCTGAGCCAGCCGCGACAACTCGAAGAACTCGCAGGCATCACTGGTTTGCCTGTTCACAAACTCCAAGCTGATCTCACCATGCTCCAGATTCGCAGCGCAGTGGCGAAGGAAGGCATGATGTACCGAAGATCGCGCACACATAGCCCCGGCCTTGGCCGGGGGAACGCCACGAATACGGAGAGTCACCCCGGCTAAAGCCGGGGCTTTGTGGGGTTTTCATACAAGCTCTGAGAACCAGGTTGCTGCGTGGCATAGTGCAATTGTGAATGGTGGGCCACAGCGCTGACCACGCTACGCCGCAAGCGGCGAGAGTACACTGATATCACATCACTCAGATCCTGCATCATCGCTGGCCACTGGAGTTTTCATCATGTCCAACTTATCCCGCTTCGCCTTTGCTTTCCTGTTGCTGCTGCTCACCTCGCCACTGCTGGGCGAATCGCAGACCGGTCGCTTTCTCTATGCCAGTACGCCCGATGGCGCGCAGGCTGGCGGAAGATCGGGCACGGGCATTGTCATCTTCGACATCGACAACGGCCACAAGTTTGTCCGCCGCATTGACATCCCCATCTTCAAGGAAGGCATCCGCGGCTTCACAGGCAACGCGAAGAACCGCTGCGTTTACTACTCGACCACCAACCGTCGCCTGGGCTGCTTCGACATCGAAACAGAAAAGGTCATCTGGGAAAAACAGTTCGATGCAGGATGCGATCGCGCTTCGATCACCCCCGATGGCAAAACGCTCTACGTCCCCACCGGCTGGTGGTATGCAGGCAAAGATGGCGGATTCCTCGTCGTCGATGCGAAGACCGGCGAACTGATCAAGCGACTGCCCGTCGGGCTCCAGGCTCATAACAGCATTGCCAGTCTTGATGGCCGATATGTTTATCTTGGCACGCGCACGATGCTGACCATGTTCGACACGAAGGATCACAGCGTGGTTCAGCAGATCACGCCGGTGGGTGAGAGCGGCGTCTTTCCATTCACTGTCACGAGCGACAACGCGATCGCTTATGTGTGCCTGGGCGGACACGTGGGCGTCGATGTGGTGGATCTCAAGCAAGGCAAGGTGTTACACCGCGTGCTTGCCGGGGATCAGCCGATCAAACATCGCACGCACGGCGCAGGTCTGACGCCTGATGAAAAGGAACTTTGGGTCAGCGATCAAGATGGCAAGAAGCTATTCATCTTCGATGCGACCAAGATGCCCCCTGCCCCGCTGGGCCACGTCGAACTCTCCACAGGCGGTCACGGCTGGGTCTGTTTCAGCCTCGATGGCAAATACGCGTGGTGCCACTCGCCGGATGTTTTCGATGTGAAGACCCGGGAGCTTGTCGCCACACTGAAAGATGAAAACGGCAAGCCCTTCGCCAGTTCAAAGTTTATTCAGATCGACATGAGGGATGGCAAGGTCGTGCAGATGGGCAGCGAGTTCGGCGTCGGCAGAAAGCCCGTCGCGCAGTGATCGAAGACTGCTGATGCTGCGCTACTGAACATCATCAAGGAATCGCCAGTAGCTCGGCAGCGGTCCAATACTCAGCGCGATCCGCCGTCTGCGCTCGCACCTGAGCGACGCGACTGGCCGAGATCGGCGTTGCTGCGTTTGCGAATCGCTGGCGAACGTAAGAAAGAACCTCCGCGAGTTCTTCATCGCGCAGCATCGGCCCAAAGCCTGGCATTTCCAGTTCGAACTTCACACCACTAATTTCAACGGGGCCTCGCAGCCCTTGCAGCGCGATGCGAATCATGCGCCCATCAGGCCCGCTCACCCAGGGTGAACCAGCCAGCGGCGGAATCGAGTTAGCAACTCCCGCGCCATCATGCTGATGACAGGTGGCACAGTACGACTGAAACAGGATCAAGCCTCGTTCATGTTGTGCATGAAGGTTCGGAGTAGGCGTGCTTGAATTTGAAGT
>Ga0105054_10012538_pt1:0-7500 | contig 10371 bp, 11 predicted proteins | sample BON02_FD_78091 | JGI IMG/M metagenome (GOLD analysis project Ga0105054, IMG submission 78091) | Freshwater microbial communities from Lake Bonney liftoff mats and glacier meltwater in Antarctica - BON-02 (megahit assembly) | ecosystem: Environmental > Aquatic > Freshwater > Ice > Glacier... | reverse complement strand
TGGATACGTTATGTGTTATGTGTTATGTGTTATGTGTTATGTAGTAACCTGTGTCTGTGTTACGATACACAATAACACACAATATACCACAGGTTACTACAGGCTACACAGGTAAAAATATAATACCTTTACCTTTACCACCACCAGAGGCTCGGGTTAACCCGGCACAGAGGCAGAGGCCATAGTGTTACAGGTTACATTCTCTGTTCGGGTTAACCCGAACCCCAGATCCAGATCGAGCGACAGAGATACACGCGCCTGCGATATGTAGATAGATATGTTGTATGATAATATGCTATAATAATATAATAAAAGCTATACAGGCTATACAGGATGTGTGTCGTGTGTCGTGTCGTGCGGCGTGTGGCAGGTATGTGGAGGCGGGGGTTGGGGTTGATGTATATGTGTGTGTCGCGGGGGCGCGGGGGGAGAGGGGTAGGGTCGTGTGGTGTGTGGCGGCAGGCCTGCGTGCCGTGGGGTCCGCGTGCCCGTGCGATATGTTTCAACACAATTAAAAATTCTCTCACGCAGACAGTTCTAGTTATAGTTCGGGTCACCCTTATAACCCGAAAAAAATCTCACGCAGACACAGCAGACAGTACTAGTTACATAATCTGTAGTTAAACTGTAGTCTAGTAGTTATTATTAATATATACCATATATACGAAAGGAAAGGGAAAGGGAGCACCCGAGCACCCGCACCCGCACCCGCACCCGCCGAGCATACACACATACGCATCGACGCATCCCAATATAACAATAAACAATAAATATTAAATTATATGTATGTCAATGTCATATATATAGATATAGATATAGATAATAATCCTGATTTAATCCTCTGGTGCCTGGTCCCGGTCCTGGTGGTGTGTGGTGTGGTGGTGGTCGTGGCACCCGCCCGCCCGCGCGTCAAAAACTCTCTAAAACTATAAACTACAAAATTAGATTTAGATGCTGATGCTGTGGCTGTGGGCTGTGGGACAGGCTGTGGGAACCCAGCCCTCCAGCCTCCGCCTATAATAATGAATAATGCCACATTGACATTGGTACTAGAAAGCGAGTAACAGGGATCTCTGCCTGCCACTCCGGACGAGATCTCGTCCATTTACCCTTTCCCTTTATTTCTTTATTTTCTGGTGTGTGACTCACCAGACTTACATAATACTGTACTACTAGAAAGAGAGATCTGCCTCTGCCTGCGTGTTCTTGTAGTACTTATGTGTTCGTCTCTGCTTTTTATTTCTTCCCGAAGCAAAAAGGGGTTTTGATGTATATTCTCTGGTTTCTTGTACGTAGACGTATTTCGTAGATTGTGGTTTATGTTTTTTTCTTCCGCGTCCCGACTGTTCTCTGTTCTCTGGTTTCTGTTTCTGATTTCTGTAGATCAGATCGTTGATCGTGTTATCTGCCCTTGCATGCCGTAAATTCATCTCTAACTCTGAGTCTGAGACTCTGCCTCTGCGCCAGAATGTTTTCTGATATCTGATTGCCCGCCCCTGGCGTGTATTTTTGGGATGACCCGCCTTCCGCCTTGTATTCAACCTGTATTCCGCCTGTATCTCACTATATCCTTAGTATCCCGCTGTATCTATCTACATCTAGCAATTTTGCAGCGGGTCCACTGCGTTATCTTGCTGTATCTTACTGTAGCCAGCTATATCCGTACGTATCTAGCTGTATCCAGCCGTATCCCATTGTATCTCACCGTATCCCACCGCCCCGAAAACGGGATATGGCCAAAAATACACTCCAGGTCCTTCTCCCATATGGCATTTTTATATTATAAAGGAGAGCTGGGTTGCTCCCATAATTCCCAGCATCAGCATCAGCATCAGCTTCACAGCATCTATTTTTAGTTTTTTAGAGAAATTTCTTTTGACGTGCGGGGTGACACCACCACCACACCACACCACCACCACCAGGCACCAGGCACCAGCACCCCAGCACCAGGATCCAGGATCAGGATTGTATATATATAATATATTTAGAAAACGTATATGATATGTATATATTTATTCTGTATCATATAGATACTATATCTGTATATTTATTGTGTGATAATGCGTGATGCGTGTGTGCTTGGGTGCTCTCTTTGCGTTTTGCGTATATATATATTTAGTTATAGTCGTAATCGTAGCAGTGCGTGCGGAGATTACTTTGAGTAGAGTGAGTATTATGTTTTGAGCCCTACTCAATGAGCATGAGTACCCGCCCCTCGTACTACTCATTGACTGAGTAGTACATTTTCAGCACTAATCACTTTATGAGTATTTACTCGAGTACGACTTTATGTACTGTGAAAAATTCGCCCCCCCTCGATATCGCTAACTGTAACGTATTTTTTGAGCCCAAGTTCAGCGCGGGCAGGCCGCTGCGCGCTACGCGACCGTCTGATGCCGCGGCAAAAGAAGAATGCCGGGGGTCCGAGCCGCCCCATCACCTCCATCCTGATGCCGCCCGACCTCAAGAACCCCCTCAGCCCTCGGCCACGTCGGACGTCAAGTCGGGATTCCTGGTGCTCGGGTTAACCCAAACAGTATAAGTGTAGAAGTGGAGGTGGAGGTGGAGGAGGGTAGAGCGGAGAGAAGAGCCGATGCGTTGCTGCTGTGATGCTGGGTCCCGCCTCGCCTGCCGCATTCTGTGATGTGTGTGTCAATTTCCCCTGCCCCTGGCTGGAGTTTTCTGGGCTTGTGTTGCAAGCCGCCGAGCGGCTGTTCAATTTGGCTTTATGTTTATGTGCGTGGGCGTGTGGTGTGGGCAGGCCGGGCCTCCTCTCCCCCCTTCCGGAGGACGCGAAAAAATTAGGGTCGGTCGAGTTTTTTTTTGGAGTATAATATGTGGTATAATATTGTATATTGCTGTTAATATTATTCAAAATTGTATATAATTTTCTTGAAATAATGAGTACTGGTGAGTACTGGGTGTGAGTACTCTGCGGAACCAGCCAACGACAACTAATCGAGTTATTAAGTGTATTATATGAGTACTCACATAACAGGTACTAGCAAGCGTTCGCCCTAACTTGGTACCGCTTTTTCGACCGAAATGCGCGAAACGCCAGCGCCTCAGAGGAAGCCGAGAGACCCGTCGGCGCCGATATGACGCGGCAGCATCCGCGTATGGGTATTCATTGGTGCGCCCAGTGCCTCAGACCCCGCCCGCATGCGCGCTCGGTCGATGTCATCCACCTGATGTCTTGGCATTTGGATTTCTGATACAACAGCGGACCAACTTGGGCCCTGCCCCAGATCGGGCTTTGGCTTTGGACTGCTCGTCTTCCCGTCTCGCACATGCCCTGGGTCGACCTACAACCGCCCTCCACCCCGCTTGCCCACGCGTCACCCGTACGTGTCGTGCGAGCGCCCTGCCGGCACCTGATTTTCGTCAAAATCGCGAAATTTCAGCGTGATACAAAATTAGGGCGGGTACCAAGTTAGGGCGAACTCTTTGCTCTTTGCTACTCATGAGGTGAGTAGTACAACATCGGTACTACTCATGTGGTGAGTAGTACAAATCGGTACTAATCATATTCAGTACTCGAGTACTATCAGTAATCTCCGCACGCACTGAATCGTAGTCGTACTACACATATTTCAATTGTAGTTCAACACACAGTCAACAGTCTGTTCAACAGTTCAACTGTCTCTGTCTCTGAGTGTGTGTTTTTTTGTCCAAAATAATATCGTCGTATTATTATGGACCCGACGCCACCCACCCGCAATACGCATACGCATACGGGCTATACGACAGCCCTGCTCCCCTGGCGTGTATTTTTGGGATCTCCCGTCTGCATTTCACCTGTAGTACCTGTACCTGTATCCTGCCTGTATCTTACCGTATCCTTGGTATCCCGCTTTATCCCTGTATCTATATCCAGCCTAATCTAGCCATTTTGCAGCAGATCCACTGGTGTATCCCGCTGTATCCCACTGTATCCAGCTGTATCTGTATCTGTACGTATCTAGCTGTCTTAGCTGTATCTGTATCTAGCTGTATCTATCTAGCTGTATCCCGCTGTATCTCACCGTATCCCACCGCCTCGAAAACGGGATATAGATATAGCAAAAAACACACTCCAGGGGAGGGCTATACGACCCCGCCCCCCTGCGGCAACCGCGACACGAACCAACCCCACCCCCACACACCCGCCACCCGCGCCGCACGACGTAGTATATACAGCATATCATATATAACGACACATACACATATATCACATGTACATATCGCAGGCAGGCGCATGCGCATGTTGCATAGGATAGGGATAGGGATAGGGATAGGGAGAGCGAGGGGGGAGGCGGGGAGTCACAGTCACAGTCTAGCCACTATAGTATTATGTAGCATGGTAATGATAGCCATGGCGACAAAGCACACAGCACACAACTTACACACTATAGCCGACAACGACAAATACCACACACCACCGGCGGATTCATTGCACGAATGATACATTCAGATGAGATGAAAACACATGTCGTTGTGAATTACATCGCAAAAAAAATCGGCTTTCGGACGAGACTGCTGTCTACCTATACCTATACCTATACCTATACCTATCTTACTACTACTACCTACCCCCCAGGCATCAGATGTGCAGCCTAGCAAAAATTAGACACACGATGAGACTTCAGACACCACACATCACCACAGTTTTTTTTATTATGATGTACATTATATGTTCCATTCCGTTTGGTCTCGGGTCTCGGGCTATACCAATACCAAGCTCGTGCTCCGACATCGTGCGTGCCGCCGCACCGCGTCGCTCGCCCGCCCGCGCCCCGCCTGACATTGTCAGCCAGGGCCTATTATAGCTATAGAGTTAACGTTGTGCTAAACAAACCGGGATAGATGTAATTGATAATTGCAGGAGATTATAGTAGCAGGAGCAGCAGTCGACACTCGACAAGTCGAGGTCGAGACAGGGACAACAACACACACTATACTGTACGAATGATTTACTGTTTCTATATCTATATGCTGTGTGCGTAACACGCGATTCTCGCGCCAACCTCACGACACTCATATGGTAGTCTGCAAGACCCGCTTTAGGAAGGCTGGCCAAGTAGTTTGCTTTGACGTGTGAAATCAGTGTCAAATAATGCGACATTTCACAAAACTACACACAGCCACACACACAACGATTTACTTCCTCTATGATGTGCGTAACGCGCGATTCTCGCGCCGCCCTCACACCCACACTCACACGGTAGTCTGCAAGACCCGCTCCAGGAAGGCTGGCCAAGCCATAGGAGCAAGCCAGGAGCCAGGAGAGCTCGCTGTGAGACGTGGCCCTTTTTGCAGTCATATATACATATATAACGTATAATGCGACAGCCTTAGCAGCCTTTCACAAAACTACACACACACACACTGTGCAACGATTTACTGTCTTCATATGCTGTGAGTCTCGCACCGCCCTCACACTCACACTCACACGGTAGTCTCCAGGACGCGGGACCCACTCCAGGAAGGCTGGCAAGGAGCCGCCAGTAGCTCGCTGTGAGATGTGGCCCTCTTTATTGCAGTCATATAATGTGAAATGTATACATAATGCGACATTCATAAAATTACACACACATTGTTCAATTATTTACTTTTACTGTCTCTATATGCTGTGCGTAACACGTGATTCTCGCACCGCCCTCACACTCGCCCTCACACGATAGTCTGCAAGACCCGCTCCAGGAAGGCTGGCCAGGAGCAAGCCAGGAGCCAGGAGCTCGCTGTGAGACGCGGCCCTCTTGCAGTCAAATAATGCGACATTTCATAAATTACAAAATTACACACACATTGTACACTGTACAACGATGTTCTGCCTCTATGTCTCTATGCTGTGCGAAACGCGCGATTCTCGCGCCGCCCTCACACTCACACTCACACGGTAGTCTGCAAGACCCGCTCCAGGAAGGCTGGCCAAGAGCTAGCTTTGACGTGGGCGTTGAACCCCGACTCAAGCACCACTGCGCCATCCGTCGCCACCGCCAGCTGCTGAAATCCCTCTCGCGTCGTCAGTGGTAGATTAGGTACCCCCTCAACCTACGGATGTGACAACAGATCGAACAGTTAGCACTGGACGCCTTTATCTAAGGATGAGATGACAGATTAAATTTGAATTGCATGGCCGCAAAAAGTGTACCTCAACAACTAGTCTAAACACACGCCGCCGCCACACCCAATTGTTGTAATTCCTCTCGGATCGTCAGTGGCAGCCGAGGTACCCCCTCATTCTACGGATGTGACAACAGATCGAACAGTTAGTTAAATTTGAATTGCATGTTCGCAAAAAGAGTACTGCAAAAAATCTTCTAAACATACGCCGCCGCCATCGCCAGCTGCTGGAACCCCTCTCGCGTCGTCAGTGGCAGCCGAGGTATCCCCTCAACCTACGGATGTGCCAAGAGATTGAAAAGTTAGCACTGGACGCCTTTATCTAAGGATGAGGTGACAGATTCAATTTGAATTACATGTTCGCAAAAGAGTAAATCGAAAACTATTCCAAACACACACACGCCGCCACCACCAGCTGCTGAAACCCCTCTCGCGTCGTCAGTGGCAGCCGAAGTACCTGTGCAAGGGGAGTCGCAGGGCGGTACTATAAAGGGCAACGGCTTAGCTCCACACTCAACAGGTTCCTGACACCAGGGGGGGATGTGCAAGGGTAGTCACAGTGCGGCACTATAAAGGGCAACGTCTTAGCTCCACAATCAACAGGCTCCTGACACTTGGCACAGTTGCCGCAGGTGCATACTAAAAAGGGGTCGGAACCTGTTGAGTGTGGAGCTAAGACGTTGCCCTTTATAGTATCACCCTGCGACTACCCTTGCACAGTACCCCCTCATCCTAAGCATGTGACAACATATTTCACATTTAGCATTGGCCATTCAGCCACGGTATCGCCTTTATCTAAAGATGAGATGCCAGATCAAATTTGAATTGCATGTTCGCAAAAGAGTACATCGAAAACTATTTCTAAACACACACACGCCGCCACCGCGAGCTGCTGAAATTCCTCTTATGTCTTGAGCGGCAGCCGAGCTACCCCGTCAATCTAAGCATACAACAACAGATTGGACATTCGGTCGCAACATGGCCTCTACCTAAGGAGGTGATACCATATTAAAGATAGATGAATGGATAGCTAGCTAACTAGCTAGCTAGCTAAATAGGTAGGCAGGTAGGTAGGTAGATAGCTATATGTATATATAGGTATATATAGGTATAGGTAAAGGTATAGGTATCTCTCTCTCTATATATATATATATACATACATCTATAACTATCTGTCTATCTATCTATCTGTGTATCCATCTATCTATCTATCTATACATACACACACACACGCACTCAAACAAACAAACACACACCCACACACACACACACACACACACACACACACACACACACACACATATATATATTATATATATATATATAAATATATATATATATATATATATATATATATATATATATTTAATATATATAAACATATATGCATGTATG
>Ga0105054_10012533_pt1 | contig 10373 bp, 8 predicted proteins | sample BON02_FD_78091 | JGI IMG/M metagenome (GOLD analysis project Ga0105054, IMG submission 78091) | Freshwater microbial communities from Lake Bonney liftoff mats and glacier meltwater in Antarctica - BON-02 (megahit assembly) | ecosystem: Environmental > Aquatic > Freshwater > Ice > Glacier... | reverse complement strand
TTCAGGCGGACACAACACTCTACCAAAAAACATCGGCGACACCTTAGAGCTATCCTCCTGAATATGTGTCGGAGTCTTATGCATAAGTGCATTTCTTTCCACCCAATTACTTTCAGAATATATATAAGCCGGGTGATTTAAATCCGTTTTGTAATCTTTAATCTGCGGGCAATACCAATCCCCCCAAAATACCGGCGACACTTTTTCTACACTAGGTCTCACATGAACTGTCTTACGATTAAAGTGTACAGGATGAACGTATTTACCCGCTTCGAACCTAGGTGCATTAAAATTGGGAGTGGTCAATCTTTCAGCCACGGAAAATGTCAGTTCTCGAGCACGAGACTTTCGTAACCGTGGTGTATCGTTGGGAATTCGAAGAGTCCTAGACTTGGTTTTAATGCTACAAGGATGATTTAACGCAAAACTCCCCTTATCTCCAATTAGTTTGGCAAAACTACCCGATACGAATCCATCCCTTAAAAATTTAACGAGCAACAACGCGTCATCGTACTCTTTGTCACAAATACCCAAAGATATATCCATCGACGCGTTGATATTTCCTTTGATACTTTCTTTCACTCGAAACATTCTATCAGCTCTTTGAAAAGCATATTCGGTACAATCTAATGAAATTTCGATCTGGACGTTAACAGCCCCCCCTTCATGAAGTAGCTGGAGATGCCTCTGAAACGCAGCACTACTCTTTGACCTTTTTAAAACTTTCTTCATTACCCGTCTAAGATTGTCCGTTGTTACTTTAGATTCTTCAACGATCTCTAATGTTTGTGCACCAGTGGCTTGACGTAATATGCTGGATAACTCAGTCCCATTGACCGCACCTCCGAATATCTTGAGGTCCAAACACACAACGGTATCACCGGCCGTCTTTACCGTTTCATATCCAAACACAACTGGATGCAACTTACGTGCATTGTATTCATTCGGACCTAGCACGTACCCGCTCACACCGACATGATCCATAACGGCACTATTTTTTCAATGTAGACCATACTGTGTTATCTCAGTTTTCGCAAAGCCAGTCCCTTGAAGCGGAATTCTTTGGTGGAACCTAATAACGTCTGTTGAAATCGATTAGCTTCTATCATATCTATGACTCGATTCATAGTAATTGTGTGCAAATCAAGAATTATTGTCAAACTACCAACCTTGCATTGATCAAGCAAATAGGACAAAAGTGTATATTCATGAGCTGCTGTTTCAAAAAGCACGTATGAAAAACAAATAATGTCAAACAAATCGATATCCCTAACTATGTTTGAATTTACGCTGCTATGGGGCCCTAATTTCAAATCGCAGACTGAAAATTCCAATTTCGACAACAACAAGTTCGATGGAGAGTAACGAGCACTCCAACGAGCTGCATTATCTACTTCCTCAAGAACATCAAAAGCACTTGGAGATATTAGAGAACTGCTAACCTGGCTGACAATATCACCCCAAGAGTCACAGAAATCAAAACACACTCCATGAAATTCGGAGGAAGCCATAAAACACTTTACATACAGGTATACGCCTACCAGGTCATTCCCAGGGCCACCTCCCACACTAGCAACATGCAACGTACCATTTCCCAAGTCGGAAAACGAAAGGAGCTGTTCAGTTTGGACGAGTGCATTGAACATTAAATCAATTCGAGTTTCGAATTTATCCATGGTGTACGGAAGTACTGCCTTAGAAACAACTTCTTGAGAGACAGTTGCTGTCATAATATGACGAAAAAAATCAATAAGATCCTTATCATCATCTTTTTGCCCTGGTTCAACTTCCCATGTCGACTTTAAAAACTTCCAAGTAACCTGAGCTGCGAATGCTGATAGTTCATGGTCTAAAACTTCTTTCCTCTCTTCAATACACAATCTCACACGCTCACTTCGGTTGCTTCTTTCTTGGTCGATCAAACAATTCTTGTGGCGCCGTGCTTGCAGTCGCTGGTTTACCCCCATGTTTGACTTTAAATTAGGTCCCCGCGACCTTTTTTTAAACACAACAAAAATCGATTTTAATCACAGGTTAAGACTCCCGATCTTCTGACGCAAAATTGCAAGCACACTGTCGCGTTCTACTCAATTGTAGCAAAAGACCTTCTGATGAAATCCCTCGAGTGAAAATTCAAATATCAGTGTTTTTACTTTTTTGTTAAGACTCCCGATCTTCTGACGCAAAATTGCAAGCACACTGTTGCCTTCAAACAACTGTACGACCTTCTTCATGAAATGAATCCATGTTTATGAACACTTTTACGATCTTCAGGAATGCTATCAAAAAATTATTTGAAATGCGCTCGATCACCATAAAACGTGAACAAAAGGTTTATATTTGAATCAAGTTTTCAAGTTCGAATGTTTCGTACTAACCAACGGACCGTTAGGACACTTGTCTTCGGCAACTTGAATAGGACGAAGGTTTATTTGCCGTTTAATACTCCTATCGTATCACCAGTGATACATAAATAATCCTCCGATTTACTTGATAGAAGTTACATCATCGATTTGGATATAAACATCTTGACTTCATCCAATACACGTGCAGGAATCCTTTTTTCAACAGTAACGATAAAAACTTGCCTTGCATACATAATCGGTTGTGATTTCGTATACCACTGAAATTCCAGTTGTGACATCACTTGCCGCATACCCTTATATATACTGTACCTGGTACATCAGTTATATTATGTTCAAAAAAATGTGAATTCAGTGATTCCACATAATGTTCTTGCTTCTGATTACCTCACGGATTGCCATCAGTCTCTTTTCTTTCAACAAGATACTCTTGTTTATTAAGAAGTTAGCATTTGATGGCTTCTATCCACTACTTAAGTAAGAACACTGATATTTAAATTTTCACTCGAGTGATTTCATCAGGTCTTTTACTTGCGATTTTGCGTCAGAAGATCGGGAGTGATACAATGTGATTTCTCATAGTGTTGTTGCTTCTGATTACCGCACGGATTGTCATCAGGCTTTTTCTTTCAACAAGATACTCTTGTTATTTAATAAGAAATCTTTGATGGCTTTCATCCACTACTCGCAGTGTTCTAAAGTTATCGATGTTTGTTGTTTTCAAGATGAGGAGTCATTGAGGAGTCATAAATGCTAAAAAACCTGATAGACTCGCTACTGTTGAATTTTGAAAAATCGAAGCTTCAACTTCAATTAGAATATAGGGTCATTTTTGAAATATATCTTGCTGAAGCCTTTGTTGTGATCCATTAAACTGGAGTACATGTCGTCCTCCGAGTCCAAGTCTGATTCATCATCAGGCGCCACGACTCCAGGCGTGGACATCAACGGATGTATGTATGAATAGGAGTGCTGCTGTTCAGATAAGATATTGTGTCTATTGTGCTCTGCTTTGATATCGAACCGGCGTACATCTGCCAAACTGACTTGCTGTCTTCCATCCTCTTTAGACATAACGCAGCCGTAGGAAACAGTAAATATAATAGGAAGTGAAAGAAACGCACTTAGGATGTACCTACCATACATTGAAAATGTTCCTACCATCAAGAATTGCAGCAGTATAAATGCGAAAAGATATGCATAGACAATATTCGTCAAGTTCGAACCTCCAGATTCGTATTTTTTCACATATACGTACAGTAAGAGATACCGCTGCACAAGCAATCGCACAAGGAAATACAGCATGGCAAACCCTGAAATCAAGGGAGATATTATGGAGTACGCAACACATATGGCTAGGATACTGCACTCGGTAGCATTGGATGCTCCATGGCATGCATCACCAGCTATCTTCAGTGTTCTACACGCACAATAGTGGGAACGTTTCTGTCTTCGAGTATTTGCTGTTCCTATGAAAACAGGTCGCACGAATTTCGCCACCAAAAAGTCGCCGCCTCGTAGAAGCTCAAAGGGAAGACTCCAGCACGTTTTAATAATCAAAACTTGCATGAAAAATCCTGCGTTATTGGGAAGCATTCGTGAAAGAATCTCTAAGAGTTGTCCTGGACTTTCAATAGTTTGAGTAAACACATTGAGTAAGGCCCCGGAGATTTGATAAAATAGGAATATCTGCAACACCAGGAATACGTAGTAATGAACAAAGAAGTTGTTTTCGATTTCAGACTCGGCTATCATATACCGTTGTTCTAGAATTGCATTAAGTAGTGGGGGGACTAATGAGAAGGCAATAACCAGTAGAAAGGGAGAAACATTGCTGAAAAACCGAATAGATATTGGATATTCGACGAGTAACTGATCTAGGGACTTCCAACCTTGCCGCATCGATTGCAGATTAGTAGCCAAAGCAATAGAACTGGTGATACCTCCAAAAATCACTAGTAGAAATGCCAGCAAAATAAAGATACCAATTTGAATCATGCGAACTTTTAAAGGATGAGCACCTAAATTGTCCCAAATTAAATCCTGGTGTTCTGGTACAGGAGTTACAATAAAGTCAGCTTCGCCTGTATCCATACATCGACCTATCGCTAATGCTGTGGTCTTATTGTTGAATGTAACGAACGCAGCCTTTAAAGAACGCTGTGCTTTCAGCTCGCTGTGAGGTCCTAGCAGCCAAATGGCTTCATTCACATTGGAAGTGGACCTTCCGTCATAGGTCCATTGTCTTGCATCAATATCGTCAACTGACGGCAACATTTTTATCGAGTCCAGTATCCGCTGTTTTTCCATCGTAACTTCTATATTTAACTTTGCTAGCTCCTTGCTCAAGAATTGAACCGAGTCCACCCGTTCCCCGACACCGCAGCATGCATAACAAGGCACTCCGAAACAGCATCCGCGACTTACCAGCCACGTGCATCTCTTTTCTATTATCATCGTACTTGGTGCTACAGATTTACGATTCCCCAGCTGCGCATCTTCAAGTGCCGTCACTATACTTTCTCTTCTCTCAACCGCGTCGCGCAACGAAGCTAAATCATCTACCACTATATTCACACTGTTAACCGAACCAGGGTATAGACTTTCAAAATATCTATACAAAGCATCTACAGTTGCAAGTTCAGGTGGAATGCGTTGAACTAGAACGCTAAATGATGAAGCATCTTCCGTGGAAAAATACTCGCGTTTCAAATAAACGAGACGAGAATGTTCCCGGTGAATCAGATAAACACCAACAGCCGTAAATAGATACACCATCAAGCATGGAATAATAAGAAGATCCCCATTAAGTGAGCCTACCATATATACTAAACTGAGTGTCTCTATTGGGTCAGTGACGCGTTCCCCGTTTCCTTGAGTTATATACAGAGGTATAAGTATGCCACCGCCGCACAAGAACAAGAAGAAGAACAATTTCAAACACACAACGCCCAATCGAATAGACAAATAGGCATCAAGTCCAGCATATTTCAAAATTTCATCGTCTCTAGCAGGAGAAAAAAGTGGAAGGATCCATCCAAAGTAAGTGAATGGCAATTCACGTGGAGTTGAACTAGGTACGAGGCGCTTCCGAGGCGAGAAAATACGTGGATGATGTCTTCGTGAAATGCAGTAGATGAAAAAAAGAGCAATCCCCGTAACTCCGTATATCCACATGGTGGTAGATAAGTCGACTCCTGATACATGCATGTCGATGCTGGTCGGGGGTATCGTCACCCTCACGGGAGACTCCGTAATTACGCCACCCCAAAACGGAAACATATTAGAATCCAACACCATGAATAGAAGGAGTTTACCACAATTATAGGTACCACAAGGACAAAAATTAGCAAATTCAAATTGTGGTACAAGTGTCGGGGGACTAGCTTCGTCTTTTTTGTTAAAATGGCGATAAAACAGCAAGTGCTATGAAGCAAAGTTATATGTTGGAAGTCGCATTCGAATTCAAATTAAGAATTCATTTCAAACGAATTAAAAAGAGGGAGAAACTGAAGGTATCTCTAGAGATTTCAAAACGAGGTCTAGTTTTTCGAAGTCTATGAAGGGGGCTGTCCCTTTATTTATCCGTTTTCTCAGATTTTGAGATCCATATTTACTAATTGGTATCGCTCTTGATACGACAACTCCTCGCATCAAATGCCAAATGAAGATAATAATCTTGGAACCCGTTCTTTTAATAGTGATCTGACAGAAATCAGACCATGGAATTTGAAATTGCAGAGACGTCCGAAAGGATTCCGTCGTCACTTGATTAAAAGACCTTGGGAATCTCCGATCATCGCCCTCAACTTCGCAGCCATTGAGATTGAAAAGGTTATGAGGGGATATCTAGCGCGAACTAAACCTCATCTTCGGAAATCCCTAGGGCAAAAAGAAGAAGACGAGTACACACAATTCAGTTTGTATCATCTAGCAGCCACCCAGATCCAAAATGTATTTTTAGATTTCAGAAGCCGGTTGATGCAAAAAGCAGCCAAGATAGCAACTAAACTGGATAGAACAAGTGCTGTAGTTATGATTCAGCGCACTTACCACATGCACTATGATAAAAGAATATTCAAGCACCTAAAGGAGTTATTGATGTTTCGGAACAAAGGTGATCCTGTAAGGATTCTTCGGTACATCAATCCTGCAGAAGCCAATTTGTTAGATAGGGCCACTCGCACACTGGTTCGATTTCGATTCGGCGGTTCCGATTTCCCTCCAATCATTTATTACAAAATATTTACGAAAGGAGCTATGTGTGATATTGGTGCATTTGCTCCTAGATACTATACATGCCATCATGATTTAGATGCAGCTGCAACGAACAACTATCCAGAAGCCATTTCAGGAATTCGTGTAGGGAACTCCACGTTTAAGGCCACAGCACAACAAGCAGCAGATGAAGAAGGCTGGTACATGCGGGCAGAAAACAACCTGTGGAGGTCAGTGACTGCCAAAACACTAACTGAAGTGGACCCGATTTCAAAATCAAGCCCAAAGCCTTATCACTATTCTAAAGTCAAACGGAATGAGAAAAAAGTAGTTTGTAGAAAGCAGAAAAAACGCGACTGGCTTTTGAAGGTTTACAAAGAAGGAAAGCAGGAAGAAGGAAAAAGGACTGAAAGTGATTCAGAAGACGAATTGCTAAATTGGAGTTCATCTTTGAACTTTGAAGAGTACGCTGACGACTGGAAGACGATAGGGACCAGCGTACATAGCTAAATCTAAATTTATTAATTAAATAATCAATGACAATATGGGCTCTTCGTCTTCAAATGTATTTGCAAAATGCCTAGTATATACGTTGGTGTTCTTCGCAACAATATAGGTGCCACTGCTATACAACTCTCTAATTTGCGAGGGTTTAAATTCAAAAGGAACAGAAATCGGGATTAAATAGTCCACAAAGTCAATTTTAACTTGACTGGGTGAATTGGATTCATATCGCCACCCCATGAGTCCAAGATATAAATAGGTTGAACAACGATACCTGCGGTAAAATGCGGGGTAAGTCTCCTGCACAAAATTAGCCGGAGGAAACAATCCGAAATGTCTCACGATGACAATCGAGCCCATGGGGTCTCGAAATTCTGGGAAGGCAAAATACTCACAAGCCATCGCTTCTGTGGAAAAGAAATTAAACTTGCTCTGAAACACGTTAGGAGGATACCCGGTGTGAAGCGGTCTAATCACCTCGTCAAATACGTAACGCAGATTCAACACTGAATTTGCACAGGTAGCGCTGATGGCTGTGTCGGTGACCACAACTTTTAATTTTGCGTACATTTGTTTCGTCATTTTGGAGCTAAATGGGCCAAGCATGGCTCCTTGAACCCCAGGAAACGACGGGTTTTCTAATGAGGCTAGTTCACAATCAACCCACACACCACACATATCAATGCGAGGATCTGGTGGAGAGAAAGAAGTACGTTTACTAATAATTTCCTCCATGTAGGAACGTATATGCCTTAATACGATCTGTTGGTCTATTTTGCAGCGGTAACGAAGCAGGTCTCTTCCATATATCCTATGACTTTTCTCAGACGAAAACTCAGCTTGACCCGTAGAGTACAGGGACATATCCAAGCTCTGACATTGAGCGTATAATTGCTGACATAAGGTGTGAGATACGTCGGCTGAAGGCGGATGATACGGATCCATCTGTAAGGCACCTTGATGGCTTGCCACTTGCATCACCTCATAAAAGTCCTCAATATTAAACCCAGACATTCTTACAGCCTGCGAAAGAGAGTCCCGATATACTTGTCTAAATTCTGCGAATATGTACCAATCCCTCGTCGAATTTGGATTGAACGTCTCGTCTTCCAACTCGGGGTACCAATCAACATCACTATTTGATTGTTTCTGGCATTTGTCTTGAAACTCTTGAACGTTCCCAAACCATTGCGAGATACACACACCTAATTTATGGTTGTTTCTCATGAGAGTCAGAAAATTCTTCTTGACCTTCAATAAATTATCCAGAACGCTTTTAACCTGAATATCGTGGGGAACTGTCTCCGTTCTCAGGCAACTTAATAGTACTGTCGCGGTTACCGCAAATCCTTGGTCAGAACCAAGTTCATTAAGGCTCATGAATTTATGCAACCGGTCAAGAGTCCTATTATCTCGATACTCTTTCACAGTAGGTTCTTTTACGACGTATTCTATTGAATTGCTGGAAATAGCCTCAGCATTTTCAGTTTTTCGCTTTTTGCTCGCCTTCGTGCGAGTCTTATCTTTAATAGCAGGTTGAATAGATTTGGAATGAATCTTAAACGGGGACGACCTAGCACTATCCACAATATGCATTGTATCGTCACCAACAGCTTGGCAAACAACAACAACGAAACAATGAAGCTCATGAGAAGAATGTTTATGTGACTTCCAAGAGTACTGCCAGGGTTTCAGTTCATCATTAAACGATACGATGACATCTGAAACGCCAATATTTTGAACCACGCCTTCGAGTGCATTTAATTCACCATCTTCAAAATATGATTTTGGAACAATACTTCGTAAAGACTCAAAATCCTTAACCAGGCTTAAATAGCCCCTATAGTAGACGATAAGTCAACGAATCTAACGAATCAAAGTAACCTACCAGAATTTGTCACCTTCGTTTTCGATTGGCATGCCAACTCGTATCGATGTTCCACAGAAACCGTTGGGTGCATGGCCTTTGGTAGAACAACGAGGGAAGCATCGGAGGCATTTGTTCCCATTACCTTTATTGGAGCGCTTGTAGAAGTCTTCATATTCGTCAACGAATGTCAGCATCGGATGGCAAACAGTTTTTTTCTTGCAAGACCTAACCAGTTAATTACGATAAACTATAATCAGAAATGTCCACAGTGAAAACGTTTTACAGAAACTCTAATTTTAAAAATTTATCTATTGGTTAGTTGGGAACAATACTCGACCTAGAGCTCTTAAAGCAGTTGATTTCGATATGCAAGTCTGAGGAGTCAAAACACCCCAGGTATCGACTCGAGGTTCGCATTCATTGCGCAGTTTTTCAGGAACGCTAATCATTCCACTTTGAATTAACCCCAGAGCTATATCAGCCAGCACAAGTTCAAACTCCTGCTTGGTCACATTCAAATTTCGTTTTATGTGTTTCGATAGAAGTACATCCAGCTCTGCATGTCTCATACCTGGAGGGAGAATATCAGATTGCCTCAAGAACGATCTTATCCTTGAAACAGGAACTGAATCTCCGCTTGATAACGATTCAAATATTATCGAAGTAACTCTTTCTGCATTGCCACTGGCACTATGGCCCTGGTCAAAAATATAATTAATAGAAGAACCTACGGAGTCGCACAATCGAATTGAACTATTGTCTGATGTGTTGAAGGTTAGTGACTCTAACTCACTCAGAGCCATGCCGCAGCGATTTGTCTCTATAGTGGTTTTCAATTTACACTTTTCTAGCTCCATATTCAGCTGACGCAACGATCTTTCTTTGTCATCGACCAACGCTCGTACTACCAATCTAAAATCATTGTCAAGTTGTTTTTTCGTGTTGGCGATTGCTTCTTTAACTTTATCCTCTGTGTTTAGCTTCAACATGTCTCGTTCACTCTTAACGTTGCGCAACTCTTCCACTAACCTATGAACTATATTCTGAACCGCATCGGGGTTGTCATGAAAGTCCAATGAATTCATTGACAACCCACTTAAAGAATACAATGATTCGCGAGCAGACTTGCTTCGAGGTGTATGTTTCAAACTATTCATATCTTCTGATTGTTTCTCCAGCTCTGAGGAAGGTTCCAGTATTAAACTACCCCCTGTCAAAGAACCTTCTATGAGATCGAAAGCTTCTTCACTGTCTTGAGATCCAATATCATCGGAGTCGCTGTCCATCTCCATCGCTCGCCGAATTTTTTCCTCTAACGTCAATGAAGCATGCATCGATGCGAAATTAATGATCTGATTTTTCTGATTCATTTTTTTTTTTTTTTTTTTTTTAAAAAAAAAAAAAATATTAAATTTTTA
>Ga0105054_10012531_pt1 | contig 10375 bp, 8 predicted proteins | sample BON02_FD_78091 | JGI IMG/M metagenome (GOLD analysis project Ga0105054, IMG submission 78091) | Freshwater microbial communities from Lake Bonney liftoff mats and glacier meltwater in Antarctica - BON-02 (megahit assembly) | ecosystem: Environmental > Aquatic > Freshwater > Ice > Glacier... | reverse complement strand
TCCATGATGATCACCCACTTCTTTGACACACCATATTCCTCCAACAGTAACGTGTGCACAATCTCTTGCTTAATGTCTTTGTAATAAAAAAGTAATGTCCCTGTGGGCACCTCCAACAATTACGTTTGTGTGACCCTATTGACCAACCATCAGCAAATATGTGTGCTAACCTGTGCCCAGCCCACTTGAAGTCTGACAGAATTTTTTCCATATTCTGCTGATCACAGCCCAGCGCTGTGACGACACCGTTGACAAGAAGCAAGTGAATTCTTGTGTGCTAAAACACCTCTTTTTGGAGAGAGTTGAGCAACCAAAAATATCGCCAAAAAAACCCGGAAATGCTTTCTCCGACACGCTACTAATGTCGTGTTTTCAAAATTTCTCGGCTGACGCCGCAAAAAACGCGCTTCGCGCGGTTTTAATTAATTAATTAATTAATTAATTAATTCGAATTAATTCGGGGCCAAACATTCTAAGAAGTTGTTTTCTTCACTGCTCGTCACGGTAAAGAGAGGACAAGAAAGAAAGAAAGAGGAGTGGGGCTTCTGATGCCCTTCTTAGATCTGTATTCGCCTCTTCTCCTTTGGTGAGATTATCTCGTTATGCAGTTCAAGTTGCGTCTCACATTTTGCAATAGTCACGGATGAGGCGGCATTTCCTGGGGAAAACGCGGCATGATTCTTCGCAGGTTTTCCTCTCTTTCGAGGTTCAGGGTTTAGGGTTTAGGGCATGGTCCTGGTTTGGACTGCGCGAAAGCGGTGAGTTGAAATGCACCTTTCCGGGTGCATCCATGGTAAATACATCAATGGAACCAGGTGAGACACCGACAATCCATCATTCTTTCCGTTGATTCAAGAGGGAACGGTAGACAAGACGACTGCTTCACACCATCTCGACGGCGGCGGGTGTCTCGGTGAGTATTCACCTGTATAGGTGTATATGATACACAAGCGACAATACGGAAAGGACACACGCGTTTTGCCTACAAGGGCTTTCGAAAAACGAGCGATCGCGCAGTACCACGCTTGCGCTGAACTGCAGTACATGCAACTGCAGCATGCATCGCAGGTGCGACTTTGCTCTGTTGCTGTTTCTTCCTGAGAACCGTCATATCCGTTGATGTTTCCCACCCAAAACCATCACAGATTCAATGTTCCTGCTCTCAGAACCATCACAAAAAAATCAGGATTTGAGTTCGTGGCTGTGAGTCTGAGGTCCCGAAGCTTGGCTGGTTATTACACTTTTTAGGTTTCACAGTGAGAGTTGACCAAGACCGGCGCAGACTTCTTCGTGTCTCTATTACTCACTAATACCTCTTGCAAGTCCTGTAGAAACCTGTTCTGAAACAAGTGAGAACATGTTTTGAAGAAGTCATTCCGCTAGCAATTGGAAGAAAAATAATTCCATGGATCAAACCCGCATCCGTATATCTGCGCCTGCTTGGACCACCTGCCCAGATTGCCTGTGACACCTGACATATGTCGGAAATCAGCTGAATATATACCCTAATTTTGGTCAATTTTTCCCTCTCTCTGAGAGGCAAGCAGAGGTGTCTTGAGATGTGGGGGAATGACTGTAACTTTCCTGCGCGAAGTTGCACGAACATGAAATGCAATGCGTTGTGTTGTAATAAACAAATTGATCGAAGCTATTGTTTGCGTGAATCTGTCAGTGTCACAGGTGACGTGTGAGGACCATGTCAAATGGGTCACGAATGAGAAGTCTAGAAAAGACAGGAGCGTGAGTAAGGGCGAGACGATGAGTCTAGAGACATGTATCGACCTAAAGATGAGATATAGATCGGAGATAGCCGGCACAGGTGTAAAGAAAAGCAACAGAGGTCTAAAGGACTTGGGCCAAGGCGCTGGAGAAACACGACGTGAGTAGTAAAGAGAACGTTATAATAAATAGGGTCCTGAACCTCGTTCCGACTCAGATAACTTCAGCCTCGGCGCGGTGATGCTTAGTGGCGTCTGCGTTCATGTGTTTCTAGAGAGGCTTGTTGCGACTCTGTGTATGATGTCTTGCTGAACACTGTCATCCCTTGCTTGCACACTGTTATACTTGGTAGCGAAGGAGTTTCACAAGTGACCTTGTCACGAACAGGATTTGACACGAACATTTGTTGGAGGCGGATTTAGTAAAGCTCACGAACTCTTAGCCAATGAAAATGTTGGCTTCTTCGCATTGCTGAGTAGTGGCCACGGGCCACTACTTGGTTACACTTGAGTAGCAGGTTGGTGTCGATTGTCTCCACGAGAAGGCAGGACTGCACCTATGCGCTTGTAATACGCTCCCAAAATCGTTGCGCAAATACTTCAACAAAAAAAATCTGCTTACGACCGGTCTCACTTTGCCGGTGTAATAGCCACAACATCACAGGGCCGACGGCGGCCTCGCTTCACCTCGCGAACGACATCGTCCACTCGCGAGGACATTGCCTAGGCCTTCGACGGAGGCTGCGTTTTGCGCGTGGCAGCCTTCGTGCTGTTTGTTCCATGCGTAGCTTCCATGCCGTGCTTTTCAAGTTCATCGAGCGCACTGCAATGTGTTCGCGGGGGGCCGGACAGTACGGCAGGGCTTGTTTGTTAACATGTCCCGCTGATTTGCTCGCCAGATGCCCCGCAATGTTTTCGCTGGGGGCCTGATGAGGCATCAAGAGCACAGAATCATTTCGAATCTCTTGTTCAACATTACACCACCCTGTCCTAGCCGCTTCATTTCCTCCTGCACAAAATGTCTCGAAAGGGGCGAGTTTTTCAAAAACTTGGATTCAAGCAAAGTGGCCCGAGAGGCTTGCGGCGGTGTGGCCGATTTAGGAGCTCACAGCAGGAATGCGCCAGCGGTCCAGAGGAGCGGGAATGCACCAGCGGTCCAGCCCCGCAGAGGTCCAATGACACGCACTAACAAGTGCTAGGAGTAGGGCGGCCGCCCTCTCTCGCAGAGAGCCTCGTTACAATTTGCCCACAAGGCTCACAGCGTTGCAGGCTGCGGAGCGCAACTGCGTGAGCACCTGGTGTGTCGTTTTTATTGCAGGCAATGCCTGCTCAGGCCCCGCGCTGCACCTGCACCCTGAATCAAGAAATGCGCTGTGCCTTTGTTGATTAAAGTGTTACTTCCAGACAGTGTGCGACAATGCGTTTCTTTGTAGGTTTGTCGTGTTCATCAATGATTCAAAGCGATTGCATGCACGCCTCCACACGCACATATACGCACAAGTACGTGCGCATGCACACATACTCATCCACACATACAACATGCGTGTGCGTGTGTGTGTGTACGTGTGTGTGTGTGTGTGTGTGCGTGTGTGTGTTTCGAGAGATGTTTATGAAAAAAGGCTCCTTACACACTCAGCCTTGCGTGAAATGAGGGTCTGAGACAAAGAGTTTCTGTGTGCGTGAGTCATGTGGAAAAAATGTAGATATATACAAATGTGGAAATGTTATCTACATAGTAGACACGTATGAATACTTTGCGCTCGAATATCCCTCCTCTAAAATGCGTGTGTTTGTGTGTTTGTGTGCGTGTGAGAGAGATTGCGTGTGGGTATCGCACAATTCGTTGGAATTACGACAGTGAAGCACAGGCAGTAGCGAACACAAAGTCTGCATCAGCCGCTATGGTATTGACTGGAGCGCAGCAGAAAAGAGCAGCGATGCTGCAATGTCAATAAGGCGTGCAACAGCTAGCAGCAGGTTCAACAGGGCGAGCAGTATAGATGTAGGGTAGCGGGAGAGTACTACCAGGTGACGCACATTTGTAGCGCGTTGACGCCAAATGAAGAAGTGTGAGGAGCCCTTGGGATCTTTGAATGATATTCACGCTCCTGTGAATTGCCCTTGCCGTGTTGACCATTTGGCAGCGCTGCTTCAGGTGGACTGAAGGAAACGGAGCCAAGCGTATGCAACGAGGCAACCGACTGGCTTCAGTGCATGTGGGTGCTTCGGGCAGCCGCTGCCCCCGTGTGTTTCAGCTTGAACTATTTTTCCCGGCCTTGGTGTGCTCACCGCCACTGGCGCTGCTGAGCAGTGCAGGGAGCCGCTACGGATGATACGGTATTCCACGGAAGGAACCACACGGTATGATCCTTCAGGAAAAGACAGAGGAAATGAATGAGCACGAGCACCCTTCCTCACTCGCTGTTTGTTTGAAAACATGTGCTTGTGCGATAGTCGCCGCAATCTGTTCGCATCAATCCATGTCCATTTCCGACGACATTGTTTGTTTGTTTGTTTGTTTGTTTATTTGTTTGTTTGTGAATCCGCCACACGGATAAACCTCCCGAGAGAGAGGTTGAGAGAAATCATACGAATGGTCCGCAGTAGTAAGGTGACAGTGAAGTTCGTGGAAAAAATCGAACGGCACTCCCGCAATGGACACATTGGACCGATCATGTTCGTAGTCATCGTGGTATGTGCGTGTATTCAACACGCAATCGTTTTTAAAAAGTTGCTTTTGTTTCACAAAAGCGCAAGAGGAAAATTGGAAAAATTGCATCTGTTGTTTGAAAAGCAAATATAACACGGTGGTATTTGCAAAATCGGACACACCTGAGGTCGTCAGTAGGCAAATAAATATTATAAGTATGAAATAACAAAAAATGTCAACCACACGTTGCTGTGTACTCGGCCTACCTTAATCGAGAAGAAGTTGGGAAGTGTTCATTGTGGTAACCGGTCGCCGCCGAATACTTGACAAGGTCATCGAACATTTTGCAATCTCTATGCTGAACACAAGACAAAACAACACCCGCTCGGGTAGGGGATCTGTACATGCGAACATCCGACGGCGGTCCACCAGGCCCTGAGAAGTGAAAAAGACGGAGGCAAGGGATGAGCTCGAGCGCCCTCTCTCCCTCGCGTATGCCGTTTGGAACCAAGTGCTTGGGTAATGGTCGCTGCCATCTGGTGCTCAAGTCCATTGTTTCCGGCAACACCTCATGACTTTTGCGTGTTTAGTTCTTATCATGACTAAAAGCTTCCGAAAGGAAAATTGACAAAACATTTGTTTAGAAAGCCTCTGCGCCTCTCTGAGAAGAGGCTTTGTTCGTAACTCGTGTATCTTCCCCACAACGAGGTCGCCTCCTACTCCGCATGATCAATACTAACTCCTTCCTTAAATGGCCGATTTGAAACACCTGACGACCCCATTCCTTCCACACTACAACGCCAAAATGAAGCCACTATCAATGATCATAACCTCATTGCCAAACAGCATTTCTCGAAAGTAAAAACATGCTAGGTGATACCTAGGTCTTCACGAACCCTCAGTTCACAACCTGGTCCACCCACAGATCACAACCCAATAGTCCTTCACCTCTCCCTTTCATCGAAATCTGCCGATCAAGCCCAAAGTGCCACTGCAAAACTCCCAGAGCTCACGCACCAAATTTCACTCAACCAAACTCAAGGATTTTGCAACACGGAAAAAAATCTCAGATGCCTTCGAGGATCAATCCACTACAGCACAACCTGCAATCCGTGTAATGAAGATCAGTCTCTAACAAGGCACCATCAACCACAAGAAGTACGCTGAAAATGTCAGCACCATGATTGTGTCTGCTCTTCAAGTCTCAGCACACGAGATCCTTGGTACAACTGCATTGCGATCTAAAAATACCCAGAAAGAGCACGTGGCATAAAAGAAAACGGAAGCTACTCCTCAAACGCATCACAGCAAACAGACCTCAACACGAACGCTTAAACATAAACTACAACAGGCAAGAGAAGAGAGTGCCTCTTCCAATGTCCTTGGCAAAATCTACAAGGGTGGGGACAAACCAAAGGCAGATCCAGCATCCTACCGTGGCATTTATTTGATTGGTTCCCTGGCCAAACTCTTCGAGGGCATCCCTTTTCCCGCCTCACCAAATTCACAGAAACCCATAATACATTGACAGAGAATCAACTTGGCACGCGACCTGGCCGACAAATCCATGACGCAATATACTGCCTCATCTCTCTCATACAATATAACATATCACAGCGAGGTCTTGCAACATATGTCGCATTCTGTGACTTCTCCACCGCGTTCCCATGTATCCACCGAGGCAAACTCCTTTCACAAACGTGCAAACAAAATATTGTAGGGCGAATGTGGGCTCCGCGAAAGGTTCCACGTAGTCAAGGTTCGTGTCCTCCATCCACGGATCCCCACGACTAGCAGTGTCAACATGCTGCATGGAGTGCCCGAGGGTAGCAGGCTTAGCCCCACCCTTCTTTGGATCTTTGTGGCTGACCTCATACATGAATTGAGAGCGCAATTCCCTACAGCTACTATCACACACAACGGGGTTGTCTGGTGGACAGGTGGAATCCTCCATGAGGACGACCTGTGTCTTATCTCAACCGATGCTCGCGAACTCCAAAGGATGATAAACACATGTCAAACCTGGAGCGAAATGGAAAAAGGGATGCAATTCAATGCCAAAAAAACCAAAGTCATGTATTTCCGCCCAGAAACCACCCAGGCCTTCAATGCAATGAAACGACCACGAAACGTCCAGGTTCAGAAAATGTTTCCAGCATCATTTCACATGAAACACAGTTTGACTATCTGGGGCTCAGACTCGACCCCAAGATGAATATGAAAGCTGCAGTGGCATCCATCTTAGAGAAGGCAAACAAGGGCCATTCTCTAGCTCTCGCTGTCTCCTATTCCCTCCGTTACGATAAGGACCACTCTAACCCTACATTTTGCAGTTCGCCTGTTGAAATGCTCAACTTGTGGAAATTATGCGTCCTCCCACACTTCCTACTGTACATCTGCTGTCTCACAGGTTCAAACATTACAGGCCACTCTCAACAGGTCACTCAGCACCACACTGCATGTTTATGGGCACCCCACAGCACTTCTTGCTGACACTGGTATTCCCCCTCTTTACATCACACAGAACCTGCAGCTCGCACAATTCAGATTCAGGCTGCACTCCTCCCCCCCTGACACTTTTCAGCACTTTTTATGGAACCTGTGGCAGCCCCTTTTACAAGTGGTGCCCTTGGACACACTTGAAGACTGCATGCAGACTGCAATCTGTCACGTAGATCCCTCTCGGCGTGATCCTGCCTCCCCCCTGCCGCATAATATCTCATTGGCCAAACAAACTCCTGAACAAAGAGAAATCATACAGGAAGTAACTTGAGTCTCAATGGCGCAAGCACCTCGAACTTACACTCAGTAAGTAACCCACCAGGCCGAGTTCGAGCATACGTACACTGGCATCTCCACAACAAACACAAACGCAGTATGTATAAACTAGGGCCATATCTCACTCACCAATGCTGCCTGCCACTATCAATTAAAACTCCTCCTGATCCGCACACAGCATATTATTCATATTATACCTTCTCACCTCCATTATGCATGCAGACATGTCCGGGCGGACTATAAGGACAGAGTGAGCCCGCATTGCCTTGCTGCAGGCATAACAGTACTCGGGGACGATTTACACATTATTTGTCACTGCCCAGTCACCAAGTTGGTCCTCGCACAGTTCACTGAAAAATTCCAAGGACTCACACGCTTAATGGACTTTCCCCCCTTCGCATCCTTCACACCAGATGAGATGACACGACTGGTACTCGGCAACCCACCTCCACCAGTCCTCACCAAAGACCTTCAAGGATGAATTACAGAAGCCAGCCCCATCTGTGGTGAGTTTGCACACGCCATAAATGCATTATGCAGATGCTTGACTACGATTTCAGTGTCCGCCTCCGTATGCATGTCACATCCCTTCACCATTTTTCTTTGGTTCGGTCCTCTGATGATGACACTACCTTGTCATCTGATAGCAATGATGATTTCTCAACTATCTTACTCTCACCCGGTTTCCAGCCAGCGTCAGCACCATTACATTGCAAAATGCTTGTACCCCTTTCTTCACCCTGCTGGACAACAGATGTTGGGGCAGCACATACAATCACACATATGGCTGGTGTCTTCGCAAGTTATCTATTTTGAAAAGCAATCCCAAATGCACAGTGCGTAATCAAATATTTAATTTTACTGTCTTCTACCCTGACGATAGGAGTTCCAGGCTGCACTGTCTTGTCTGTCACTGGACAACTACAATGTAGACTCAGACAATGACTCCCCCAACCATACATGGCTGCTCCTCGAGTCCTCCTCCAACCCCTAGCCACCTAGCACCACGCAAATGAAGCGTGACGTGCCCCTGACAAATTCTGGTTTACTCCCAACAGGCCTTGCACCCCGCCCGACATATGCCCTTGACTGCCACATCCAGCCTGCTGAAATCCTCCCCCCACATGATTGTACACTCGTGGTGCACCAGCTCCAGATCCTAAACTCCCAGAGGAGTATAAACTCGTCGCTATTTCGGCCAGAACAACCCAAATGGTCCGCAATTTGACATACACTTCTTTCCCCCGCCGCGCACATGCCCTCTCCTCCTGGGAGCGCCCGGTGGGCCCACCGGTCGCTGCCAGTCACGGTGTATACTCCCAGAGGAGTCTAAACTCGTCATCCCCTGGCCAGAAGGACCATTGGTTCTGCTCTGTTTTGGGGTCAACAGGCTCATTGGCTCATGCATGCTTTATTGCGATAAGGCAATGTGAACGTGTGGTTTGTGAGTACTCAACTTCTCTGGCGTGGGACCTTCTCCTTCGGGTTTTTGGTTCTTTTTTTTTTACAAACAAGTGTTGTTTGGCGAAGGTCATGAGTGGCGGAAGATTTCACACACTGGGACCACAGTACTCAAGATATCATACCATAATTCAGGGCCCTCACCAATGAATGAGGCCAAACGAACATTGGACCTGCCCAGACACGGAGCCGCCAGGGCTTGCCCCTGGTTGTCAACGGCGTTAGTTGCTTGGTCAGTTCGAAGAGGAAGAGGAGGGGATCGGTATAACCAGCGACGTAGTTAAGGTGCAGGGTGAGGATCTGGCCACCCCAGATTGTCTATGGGAGGTGAGGCTGAGGTGGGGCGTCGGCGATTTTCAATCGTGGGTACGTGCTCCCTTGGCTTGCTCGTGAAGCAACGCCGGAACCGTACAATGATTTCCCAATCTGGATTTAATAAAACAAAGCAATATTTGCTCCCTTGGTTGGATTATCTTGTTATGCAACTGAAGTTGCGTCTCACATTAAGCAACGAGAGGGGGAAGGAGAAACTTATTGAGAGAGATAGAACTACAACCACAAGTCCTCACCGCTAACATGCCCCTCTTCTGTATCTCCATAAGTCCTGAACATCCTTCGCCTTTTAAATACTGTGCATGGTTGTATCAAAAGGTGCAAGCCAACCACTCGTCCATGCAAAGCCACCCGCGGGGGGAATTCATCTTCAATGATGTTGTTGCCTCTCACATTGGTAAGTATGTATGAGCAAAGTTGTCTTGTAGAATACGTCCGCTTGAGTCTCTACCATTGGTGACAAGTCACCATGGGCACTTAGTCACAGAGCATTTTGCACTTCAGGGTGAAAATCTTTTACCATCTTTTGAAATGCGAAATCTGTCTGACGTTGTGATTTCCTCTTGTGCAACATGTGCCATTGACAGTCTTGCGGGGAAGAAACAACTGATCTGGCATGGGCACAATCTTCCTCAAGTTAGATCATCAGGCAAACAATGTTTGTCTGTCTTCGCACCAGCAGCGGTTCTCCGAGTGGAAAAAGCTGCTGCGTGAGACACGTGTTGGCGACGTACTGACTCGCTGGTGCATCTTCAATTCACTGATCCGTCTGTCCACATTGGTACAGTTCTTCTGAGGAAGATACTACCAGGTGAGACTTTTCATTTGACGTCACCGGCCCATTTTCGAGAAAAAGGACGTGACAGGAGACTTCTCTGCATGTCTCGTAGGTGGCACACGTTTTTGGTGAAAGTCTAATTCAACAACAAGACAACAAGCGAGCTCGCGACACGGCGCAAGGGACTGCTTCTTGCAACACATCACAGCAGGTGTGCGCTGCTTGAAGTACAATACCACCAGCCAGCTGTGTGCTGTCTGTTCAAAACTGTTGGTTGAGATGACTGCTGATTAACATAGCAATGGTGTCCAGTCGTCGGGTGAGGTGTTGCAAAGATATGCACAAAGATGCTGGAAGGCATACAATGTTCGTCTGTCTTTGTACAGACAATCCCACTTGGGGTGACAGTTTCGAAAGCTCAAAGCTCAAAGCTCGAACGTCTTTTTTGCCACGTTTCTGTGAAAAGAGACGTTCGAGCTTTGAGCTTTGAGCTTTGAAACAGCATTCGAAAATGTCACCGCAAGTGGGATCGGCTGTATCTAGAGGTGCATCTATCTACAGCTGCATCGGTGTGGAGGTGCATGAGTGTCGTGGAGGTCTCAAGCAGGCGCAATTGCTATGCAAGGCTTTATCGATGGGGCATCGATGCGGCGCACT
>Ga0105054_10012530_pt1 | contig 10377 bp, 7 predicted proteins | sample BON02_FD_78091 | JGI IMG/M metagenome (GOLD analysis project Ga0105054, IMG submission 78091) | Freshwater microbial communities from Lake Bonney liftoff mats and glacier meltwater in Antarctica - BON-02 (megahit assembly) | ecosystem: Environmental > Aquatic > Freshwater > Ice > Glacier... | reverse complement strand
TCTCTGTCTCTGTCTCTGTCTCTGTCTCTGTCTCTGTCTCTGTCTCTGTCTCTGTCTCTGTCTCTGTCTCTGTCTCTGTCTCTGTCTCTGTCTCTCAGCTGCTGCTGGTACTGCTACGATCTGCAAAACATCCAGCAGCAGCTCGAGTACCAGCCGCAGCTCGAGTACCAGCAGCAGCTCGAGTACCAGCAGCAGCTCGAGTACCAGCTGCTCGAGTACCAGCTGCTGCTGGTACTCGAGCTGCGTCTGGATGTTTTGCTCTCGCAGCCGCTCTGCTAGAAATTCCAAAGGATCTGTATTCAAAGCGATGTCACGGCGTCAGTGTAGTTATTGCACTAGCGTATGCTAATGCATTGCAATAACGACTCTGACTCAGAGTCGTTCAACTTATCGCATCTAACATGCGTGTGCGTATGTGTGTGTTCCTTTATGTATGAACATATATGCTATAATATTCTACGCATATTCAGAGATATCATGTAAAGGTAGAGCCTCAATAAGATGTTGTGCAAGCCACTGCAAGGACACCTGACATAGCATCCTCCCCACACATCATCAGTATGCACACCGGGAGGCCGCCTCTTGACAAGTTCGGCGAGGGCACACTTTAGTGCAACACGTAGCTGAGGATAATCTTGCGTGTACTTGAAGAAATCTGCAGAGATTGCAGCTTGCTGTAAGTCGAGCTGGCTCGTCATAATGAACCACTTGATCACCGTTTGGCCGTTGGACTAATTTTATGGAGAGGAATTTTCAATTTATTAGTTCAGGCACCTTTTTGTGTTCCCCGGGAAACCTTCCCTTTGTGTTCCCCGGGAAACCTTCCCATAACGCAGACAGAATGTCCGGACCGACGTCTTGCGTGGAGGCATCCTGTATGTGATTTAGATTCCAGGTGTGTTTGTGGCAAGTATTACATATCAACCACTTTCGAATTCCGATTCAATTGCACTTATGCGATCACATTCAAATCCGAATTCGAAGCACTAATTCGAAGCTTTTGAGCGACAAACTTGTATGCTTTTTTGCGAAGCATCATGGCCGACAGCAGCGTCATCAAGATTGGTATCAATTGCGCGTCAGAGTACCGATTGATGCTCAGAGTCAAAACTTTAGCTTCAAGCTACACACTTCCCGCACTCCTTTCCAACTGATTTGCGGATGTCGAAAGAGTTTCTTACCTTGGGATTCATATGAAACTACTTTTCTCAATACGAAATAGTTGGAACATTTGATTTTGAGTCTGATTTGGAGTCTGAGGTTGAGTTGGAATTGAGGCTGTCTTCCCTCAATTGAATTGAGGGAATTGAATTGAAGCCATATTCCCTCGATTGAATTAAGACTTCCCTCAAGGGAAGGCTTCGATTCAATACGAGCTCGAATAAATTCCGTACGTAGATCGGTCAAAAAGACGGAGGAGGACTTGGCCCCTAGGGCTAGAAAGGATTCTTTCTAGCAACTGGAGTTCTCATTTTTAATCTTTCTCACCCTCGGTTCAATAAAACAAAGCCACGCACTCAAATTGAGTCATTGTTTGACAAGGCCAAAAAAGTCTCCTCTGCAAGTGCTAGCTCAGGAGTCACGACTCAAACACTTCCCTCTTTTCTTGAAATGCAAAGGGATTTTCGTCATGGCGCTAAATCTGGTATCTAGCATTACAAAGATTATGCTTCTCGTCTTCCTTTTCTCATTTCAGATCTTCTTGCTCGACAAAGTCTTCAGGCCACAGCCAAAATTCTTCTGCTACAATTTTGTTCTACTCTTGATCTCACATGATTGTCTCATAGAGGCAGGAGAAGAGTGTGCTGTGGACTTTTTATGATTAGCAGCTCACGTATATTTTACTCTAAAAAGGGTTGGAAATCGCAAAGAATGTAGCTTTTTTTTGCAAAAAAATCACCCTTGCTCATCAACGAAATTGTAGAGGCAGAGGGTAACCAATTCGTTTGAACAAGAATGAATTCGATGAAATGCCTTGTAAACCAGATTCCATTGAGAATCCACATTCCTTCGAGAAAGAACCAACCCTACCATAATGCCAACCCTACCTCAATGAATAAGTTACGTCAAACGTCTAAGCCATATTTGTGACTCGACTTATTTTCCATGTGCACAGAGAACAAGCTTTCCTTTGTCACCAGGTGCTGTTGTTTGAATGTTCGCGACTTGATTTGGTTTGTTCTGTTGACATGATTCAATGAACTGTCACTTTGCAATGCAGTCCCAAATGATCAATGGGCGTGAAAAAGGCCCTGAGTCTTCGAAAGTCGGGTCACGCTTCCATTTCACCGGCTAAGTGCACGGTTCAGGTGGGCCAGCTTGTACTCACAAACTGCGTACAGGCACATGACGACTGTTTGGAGGTACTTGCACACATCATTCTTTACCTTTTGACGAGAAGGCCCCGAACAATTGGGTCTGACGGTCACGTAACTGCTATTTTTTTTCAATGGTCAAACCAGGCAGTTGGAGTTGCGTGCAGTCTCACAATCTGTGGTAAAAAGTATGTATACATATATATGTAAATATTTTTATACCCATCTATACACTAGATTTGATTGATATAGGCATGTAATTCATACATTCGAATAATACCAAAAAATAAATCATACACATATGTCACATTGTAGGTCCATGGAGGAGAAGAAGTTTATGCGCCCTGGCCATAACTGGCTCTTCAAGTTTTGGAATGCAGGGGATGGAACAAGGTGCGAGAAAAAGTTCAACCTGGCACGCAGCAGTTGGGAGGATTACAGGGGTACTGGTCATACAACAAATCTTCAAAAACTACAATAGAAACATGTCCTGTGAGTCGTCGGAAGACAGTCAATTTTTGTTTCATATGCTAGTTGACGGGTAAATCCAGTGGCAACCGTGAAATAGATGAAATATTTGTGCTCCTTCTATAGCACTTTTGCGTTTTATTAGATTTTGACAGTTCATGCTGCGCAGTGGCAGGGGATCAACAATACGCTGTAATCAAAATTTGGACACGCAACATCAAAGTCTTTGTGATCTAAATCTGCCCATACCCAGGATTATGTTGTCGAAATTTGGTCATGCAACGTCAAGGTCTACGTAATCAGAATCTACCTGTTTATCACGGTCAGTATGGTCTGAGATATTTCAAGCGCATGAACACGGAGGGAAAGACATGAGAATGATGAGCGCCAGAAATTCAGATCTGCGAGTCATTTCCCATTGAGTCTATAGTCTGTACGTGGATCCCGAGCTGAAGAGAAGACGACGAACTCCTTGACAGGCAACCCCTTCTTGGACGATCATAAGCAAAATACCTTTTTCAACACCATCATCTCTGCGAACCAGAATTTGACTACTCTCTCCTTGGATTCCTTTAGAGAAGAGTCCATGAGAGAGTGTGATCAGGTTTTTTGTTTCCAGAGTGATGAGTGTGGGCAAAATGGTGATTTGTGCAAGTAAAATATTGACTATATTTCCCTTTTTTGGTAGTTTTTCATGCGAGGAATGTAATGAGCATTCAATAGCACAGCTGATTTTCAGTATTCCGACGATGTACTTATTGTGGTCACTCTGTTTTTGATTGCCATTTAATGGAATTTACCTGGATTGATTGGATCTGTGAAGCTTTTTGTTTGTTTGTTAGTAGTAGCAGCCACACCGCTAACCCTCCCGAGAAGTGAGGAATACATGCGAGTGGTGCGCAGTAATGAGGTAGCCTGATAGTTCCTGGCACCATGGCAATCCCGCAATGTATATTGGAAACCAGAGGGAGAATATGTGTTTGTGTAGTGTGATGTATGTGGATAGTAAAATTGGTAAAAGTATGATTGTGGAGTGTAGTGGACGTGGTGGTGGGCTGAGATGAATGTGGTGTGGAGGGTGGGTAGCGTGATATACGAATATGCTTCTGAAGGGATGAGTAAGTGATTGAGCCAATTAGGGTCATCAAAGCGCTGAGGCCCAAGTTGGGATCTCACACTAAAGTGCCCACGCAGCGGTCAGGCCGTGCAGATACAGCTCTGAGCGGAAGGGAGACGGCAGAATTCAAAAACATCTATTCGCCATGGTCAAGGCATCTCGTCTGTTATCACCTATTTGGTTTGGCCTCCTCGGAATACACCTTGAAAAGAACGTGTGTAAAGGCGTGGGCTAGGCAACACACACCTGCGTTTCCTCCTTTCTGTCTTGGGTGGGGAATATCCAACTTCCTCTCTTGATACTCAAAACATACTCCAGGACCTTTTCCAGCCTACCCCTGAAGCGCAAAGTCGACAACCTATGCAGATATATAAACATAGTTGACAAAAATCGGACAGATCTGATGTCTGTAGAAACCCGAACACAAACCAGACATACTGACTCCGTGGTTTGTAGTGAACCATGACTATCTTATCCTTTCTTTCTTTCACTATTGTGTAGCGAAACCCCAACTTAATCACTAGACTCAGTGAGTGGTCAGAACCGATATGTATTTTCCCGGATACGCGTGTTTAATTTTGATTTATTGTGTTCTTTCTTTCTTTCTTTTTAAGGTTGCGAATACCCAACTTAATCACTGGACTAGGTGGGTGTTAGGTACCCAATATAAAAGCAACATCAATCAATAATTATTTAGAACCCAAGAAACTGTCCCGGACTGTTGCCAATTTAATATATGGCCCACACGCTAGCATGTAATTTGGATTTGGACCCAAAAACAAAGTTGATGTTGGGATCTCCAGGCAACACACAGACCGCCAAAGAATGGAGAAATTGCACAACAAACGCTCCGAACTTCTCCAACTTCTGTTGGACTGTTAGTATTCTTATGGAACTAAACTTCCAGCAAACAAGACATTATTTACATTACTGGTATGTACAGATAAGTTAATCTACCCCATCAGATTGTAAATAGGTTCAAAAAAAGTACTTTGAGAAAGTCTGATTTTGAGTCTGAGGTCGAGTTGGTAAATTATTTGTACTGGCCGGGAAGTTCCAAGGATTTTGACCACACGTTGAATGGACCTCAGCCAAAAAGAGTGTGATTAACGCGTTCTTGGGAGGAGGACGTGACAACAAACTTGATAGTTTTTGATAGGGGCTCGGCAGTGCCAGAAAAGAGACAAACAGATATATCATGTCGCAAGTATGATGACAAGAAAAGAATGCAAACTAGACCGTTTTAAGAGAGAATCTTAGGGTGCTGCTAGTGAGGCGCTAACCTGTGCGGTGCCAATGCATGCCCAAAACACAAGTTGCCCATATATGCGTCACTTGGTGTTGAACCCAGTTTTTTTCGGTGTTGGGATCTCCAGGCAATGAGAGGCCAGGGTCAAAATCAGTTTACAACACACATCGGGTTTTCTTACAAAAACCACGATTGAAAAGCAGTTGAAAACCCCAAGAAAATTTGTCCAGGTGGAATGGAAGAGATCAGGACGGGAGGACATAATGATGACAAAGAACATCCAAGAGCATCCTGGAAACAACATAGCTTGAATGAATCTTGTTTATTATAACATAATGCATTAAGTTTCATGTTCGAACAGTTTCGCATATGAAAATTAATGTCACACCCCTACCACTCAAGTGACCGACCCTGGCTTCTTCAGGCAACGCGCAAGAGGACCGTTAAGTCGATTTAATTACTTTTGAAAGAGACCCAGCAGCCAATTTTCGATATTTTTTTGTTACTCAAATTTGCTTGCAAAGTTTCTTGCAGATTTGCAGGTACAAATCAGGTTGTGCGGTTGAAAATCCCCAATACTCAGTGCGACTGGATTGACTGAGCCCCGTTGCTAAGTTTCGAGTGCAAAACATAGACAAACTGGATGAGGCTTGCACCAACGCGGATCGAGTTAGGCTTTTTCACTCTCTTCGTCAAAATCAAATTACATGATGATGATCATTGCTTTTATTACTATGAAAAGTGGGTTCGTACCATTTATTGACGGTCTATGCGCTAAAATCTATTATTTGAGATTTTAAATTATCGGTGGTTTGCGTTCACATCTTTTGCTTTTCTTTTCCGAAAGAAGAAATGTGTCCCAGAAAAAAAGTGGTTAGTCCAAGATCTCATCCCGCCTCTTAACATATGTATACACGTGTGTACTTTGTACACATATACGAATACATATATGCCGTGATTTAGTCCATCTAGATTCTTCGGGCCCTCTAGGTGTCTCATCCCGACCCGTGGGCTCACAGCCGGGTTCTCCATATGTGCAGTGTGTGTGTGTGTGTGCGTATACACATGCATACACTCACATACACTCCCACCCGCATTAAAAATAGAGAAGACATGGACAACACCCCTATCCCTCCTTCTGTCATGGATAACCCCCCACGCAAAGCAAGAAGTGCCTTCATGGACTAGCTGAACCCCCCCACCCTCGTTCCCCAACGCTGAATGAACAAACTGCACATGTATGAGCGCATGTGCACACACTGTAGCGAGCGTGTACGCAAATGTGTATGCTGATGTCAAAATACTTCTTTAACATATACACGTGCACATGCATGGTGCTCAAAAACACTTGTTTGAATGCATGCCACACTCTCCGTAAAAATGCACATGCACCCGTGCATACGCACCTATTCAACGGTGCAGAAATTTCTTTGCCACATGCACCCGTGCATACGCGCCTATTCAACGATGCAGAAACTTGTTTGCCAAAGGAAAAAAAAATTGCTGGAAATGGGCAGACCGCCTGACCCAATCGACGATGTGGAATCACTGCCTGATGGCCAAGTTTACAAAATATGCTTGCTTATCGTTCAGTACCAATAAACAAAATCGTGTGCAGGGAATTAGATGCTCGAGGATCTGATCCTCCGTACAAAATTAATCGATATTAGTTTTATAACTCAATTTGGCTGGCTTTTTCATTTCCATCGGTTGGAAATGTTTTGTACGGATTAGGTACAACCTGTTCCCGAAAAGAGGAGTCTGGAAAATGAAATGGAAACCGAAAACTTCGATGGTCATCATCACAGGTCACTTTTTCAACGGCTCATTGAAAAAAGACGTGAACTTTGACTATCGAGGAGTTCAATTTTTACTACGATGACCATGTTGAGTCTTATCTTCTCGGAAACGGGCTGTATCAACTTCCAAATGTCACATCAGCGGGGCTGGTCCTTAATACATTTTAAATGATCCACAGGGCCGGCCGGGGACCGTGACAGTCGACTTGATTTCTATTGAAATGGTAGGTCCCGAAACTGTGAAAAATGGCGGCAATTATTGCACGGCACCGACGAGGAACATGATAAGAAGTGCCCACGGCAACTTGGTGCATTGAGTCAATCTGTAGAATGGGAGGAGAGTTGTTTCCTCATGCTGTCATTATCTCTTCTGCGTTATCTCTCCTGCCGTTGCGGGATGCCATAGTGGGTCGTGCATTGACAATACTTCCAAATATATGGTTTTGTACCAGATTCTCCAGTTTTTTCAATTGTCCATCTTTTTCAGCTACAAGTACGTGGGTTGAAATTGACTCACATAACCTTCCCCGGATGGAAATTTGATCTCTTTTGAACATAAGAGACTTGTAATATGAAATTTGGTACAACCACGTCTAACTCCCGCCGACGCTCTACGGCTGAGAAGTTTATCCAAAACGATGCAAAACTAGCTCAGTTGGTCACAGCGCGGGACTGTTAATCCTGAGATCGTCAGTTCGATTCCGGCAAAAACTCAAAAACCAAGAACTCATATCTTCATGCATTTGCGCTACCTAGACCCTCAAGCAAGGGTACTAAACTACGGTTACAAGTAATAAAAGCAATCATCAATCAATCCCGAAACTGACAGTTAAGTAATTCCTGGACAAATTTCGAGTATAGGTTTGAGGACACATCATGGGTTATTTCTCGTTTTGGGTTTTGGCCAATGACATCGCCCAGAGTCTATCGCGCCCAACATGGGCGCGATGGAATTGAGGCACCTTAACCAGTACAAAATATTGGAAAGTTTGCTACCTGGTACGCTGAACTAAGTTTGTTTTAGTTTGGTCACTTTCCCGTTAGTTTTTTTTTTTGGTGTTGTGCCACACAGCTAGCGCGCCAAATACAGCAGGAACGCACACAAGTGGTGTGCGGTAATAAATAAGCCCGGAAATGCCTGACCGAATCGGACGGCACTCCTGCAATGGACCTTGGATTCCGAACCGATCATGTTCGTAGGTATTGTGGTATGTGCGTGTAATCGACACGCAAACGGCTTTAAAATATCGCTTTTTCAGGCCTTTTGTGACGAAACTGCATGACTATTTCACGTAGGAGCAAGTCAAGACTACTGCGTGACTATTTCACGTTGGAGCAGACGGACTGTGGACTAACAATACAAGTGTCTTGTTTAAAAAGCAAACCTATCATGGTGGCAGGTGCAACGGGGGACACGCCTGAGATCATCAGTCGGTTCCTCAATTTGATACGTATTCAGGCACAACAAACGTCAAGAACACGCTGCTGTGTGTGGCCGGGAAGAGGACCGTGACTACTGTCGACTCGATTTGTTTTTGAAACCAATCATTGTTTTCGATTTAACGGCCGGTTCCGGGTCGTGATGGCCAGTGCACTCGCATCTGAATTGCACTGTCCATCGCTCTCTGTGCTAGAGGCGCAGCTCTACGAAGAGGGTGGTATGCTGGCTGAATTGCTCCCATTGGATTCGGGAGAGGGCATCGTTGGTTGTGTTACACAAGGCGATGGCGTCCTTGCTGCGGTGTGGCTTCACTTTGCACGTGTTAATGCAGCATTTCAGAATGTTCGAATTCCAAAGGGCAGCAGTGAAAGAATACATGCTCACGCGTTTGAAATTTCAATCATCATTGTCATATACTCTGATGTCCAAAATTTATGCAAGGCACACTCACTCGATAACAACGCTAAAACAACGCTAGCATTATTTTCGATTTTTAGACATGTCTTGCTCAAAATTGTACGCTGTTGGAGGTGCGTCAAAACCGCTGAGGCGATAAGTATGTTCACGTTCTTTTGTACCGCAGGCCATGCGAGTCAAGTTCTATGGGGAGCTCGATCTCCACTCTGCGCAGCCCGCTGGGGCACACCCAATAACAGTCAAAGGATATAAATCGAAGAAGACTGGATCAAGACCGCAGTCTCCTGGCTTGCGGATTGTGCAGACAGCTGTCGTCGGTGATGGAGCCGTGTCCCGGTGTGTAAACATGTATGACATATCATGTACACGTGCAGTCATAGTGGCACGAGATTCGGCTAAGGGGATTTAGCCCCGAGCTGCCGCGCGCCAAATGGACACGACCAAAAAATTGGGGCAGGGCCCGCAACCTCCCCCGGGTTTGATTGATGTTTCTTTTATTAAGAAATAGTCTAGTAGCTTTGCTGGAAGCTCTATGTGCTCGGTATTATCCGACTACATATGAAAAAGGTCCATTGCCACAAATTGTGTTTCGCAGCCGCGAAACACCAAAAAAACACCGCGACAAATAAGCGACAAAACAGACAGGTTTGTTTTGAATATTGGAGCCTGTCTGTCTCAACTTGCATGTAGAGACAAAAGCAGTTTGTCCTATTTTAGCTTTGAGCTGGATTTGCATCGCTGTCTGTGCCACGGTTTGAAAACCCGTGTAATTTTGTGTTCCAATATTCGACACTGTGCGAAAAAAAGTCTTGCCTGATGTGCCGATTTTCTGCAATGGTGACAACTGAATGTTTTTTTTTGAATTTACAAACTGTACAGCTCTGCGTCAGGTGTGTCTGAGCTCATGGGCGAAGCTGCTCTTCTCATCGAGCACTTGCCTGCGGATACGGCACGCCAGGTTAGATATGGGGGTTTGTTTGCAGATTTGCACGACAGACAGTTATTTGTGAAAATTTTCGGTGTTTGCACAACCAATCCACATTGAGAAGCCGATGCGTGATTTTTTACATGCACATTCATACACAAATACACACAAACACAAATACTCTCACACACACACACAGCACGTAGTTATTTTGGTGTTGAAGGATAACAGCGCAGTCGCTGCAAATCATACATATGCACATGTGCACGCCACCTATACACATTCCACAGGTGATTCAATCAAAAACGGATCAGAAGATGACAGTGCAGCCCTACAAATCTGTGTGTGTGTCTCGTTTTCTTTCATACACATACCTTCACACACACATGCACACACTCGCACACACGCATACATAAACACACACACATACACACACACAAGTACACACACACACGCACACACATTCTCTCTCTCACACACACATGCACACACATACACAAACACACGCTTACACACAAACATACACACTCACACACATACGCCACTGGTATATACGTGTGTGTGTGTGTATATATATATATATATATATATATATATATATATATATATATATATATATATATATATATATATATATATATATATA
>Ga0105054_10012529_pt1 | contig 10377 bp, 9 predicted proteins | sample BON02_FD_78091 | JGI IMG/M metagenome (GOLD analysis project Ga0105054, IMG submission 78091) | Freshwater microbial communities from Lake Bonney liftoff mats and glacier meltwater in Antarctica - BON-02 (megahit assembly) | ecosystem: Environmental > Aquatic > Freshwater > Ice > Glacier... | reverse complement strand
TTCCATATCCCATGCCCCATCAGTTCCGGGCAAAGGTTGATCCAATATCATTTCATGATTTTCTTCATTGAAAGCTACCAGATGTGCAGGATTTCCTCTTACAACTGTATAAATGTATGGTCTCCCGTTCTTATCCTGAATGAAAATACTTCCTTGAATCATGGCTGCCTTTATCTGGGAACCCAGATTAGTTAAACGGGCATTAGCATTTTGTGCTTGTATTGAAAATGAACTAAGAATAAGAAGTATAAGCAAGTATATGGATCTCAATTTGCAGTAGTATTTATTTAAATAATTTATTTATTTAGCGAGGTTCGAACCTCCTTAATCAATTCAGGTTTAAATGGGATGGCATGATTGGAACCCAATGAACGTACATAGGTCATGACATCAATTAGTTCTTCATCTTTTAGGAAGGCAAATGAGGGCATTGGAGTGTCGTATTTAACACCATTTATTGTACTAGGACCATTGGAGCCCATCAATACTTTTTTTATGAATTCCTTAGGATTATTAACCACAATCAGAGAAGTGAGCAAAGAAGGAAATACACCTTTTATACCCATACCATTATCTTTATGGCAGGAAGCACAGTATTGCTCGTATAGTTGCGCAGATTTCGATCCAGGAGGGATAGAAGAGACCATATTTTGCGGATTTGAAGGATTCAGTTTTGAAATTTTGATGATTCTGTCATCAGAAGGCAAAGGAAAACCTGAAACCGGATTCCAATCGCGGTTACTGGTTGCCAGATAAACATCCCCTGCCGGAGACACACACAGGTCTCTGATTCTTCCGAATTTATTTTCAAAATAGACTTGTTCATTAATAATCTTTTTACCATCATTATCCATCTTCAATGCTCTCAGGCTCTTTCCTTTTAAAGTAACCAGTAAAAGTGAGTTTTTTAATGCAGGAATTTTATCAGAAGAATAATAATCGAGGCCTGCCGGGGCGATTGTAGGTGTCCATGCTTTTAAAGGATCAACCGTATTATGCAGACCTTTGAATGTGCTTTCTTCTACACTTTCGGCAAAGCCCTGAACCGTTGGCCAACCATAATTTTTAGCCTTTACAATCAGGTTAATCTCATCATCAGTAGCATCACCATGCTCAGAAGTATAAAGCAGTCCACTTTTAGAAAACACCATGCCTTGGATATTACGAAAGCCCCAGGCCCACACCGGGTTGCCTTTCATTGGATTATCAGAAGGCGCCGAGCCATCAGCATTCATTCTAAGGATCTTGCCATTAGGTGTTCTTGGGTTTTGTGAATCCGTCAAACTAAGGGCATCACCGGTTGCCCAGTACAAAATACCATTTTGCACAGCCAATCTGGATCCATTATGTCCATTTGCTGCAGGTATCTCCATTAATATTTTCGGGTCAGTCAGGGTATCCTTTAAAGAATTATAACGAACAAGCCGCATTAAATATTTTTTATCCTTCTGTATAGTATAACATAAAAAAACATAAGGAAATTTCTTCATGTCCGAATGAAGTGCCATTCCAAGTAAGCCGGCAGTCCGGGACTGCCAGATATCTTTTAATTTTAAAAGAACCTGTTTACTTCCGGTTTGAGGATCCATTCTACTTATTACTCCTCCATGTTCTGCGATCCAGATCTGATTATCAGGTCCCCAGGCAATTTCTAAAGGAACATTTAGGTTGGAAGCAATGATACTTATCCCTCCGTCATCCTGTATTCTCTCAGATATTTTGACACCGGAATTGGTCAAAACCTTTCTTTCTGTTCCAAAAAAAATACACCATGAAAAGGTAATGAGCAACAGAATTTTCAAATAAAGAAACTTCATGGTTTTAAGGATTATGTTATTGAAATGATTATCCTGACATTAAGAATTTGCAGTAAACAAATATAATTTATAATTGGATATTTCAGAGTTTAGTATGATAGGTACCTAGCTCAATTTTCGGAATATTAAAAAAATGTTATCTAAATGTTAAATAATCAATTGACTAATTCAATAGGGTAAATATTACCCAATAGTGTTATATTTAAGTTTATTATAACCATTACTAATAAAAAAGTATTTATGAATCCAAATTACTTTATCATAGCACTGGCATTAATGGTAGCAGTCATTGTAATTATTCTGCTAATCCGTAAAAACCGGAAAGATCAGAAAGATTTTGAACAGAAAATGAATCAGCAAGACATTGATCCTGAACATCATAAGGAAGAAAGGATTTAATTTTATCTTAAGATGAAGGCAATTAACCGATCTTTGATCACGATTTATTTGTACCATCGATTATCCTCAGCTAAAGAATTCATTTCTCAAGAATTAATCATAAATTTAATAATTCCATTATCAACAAAATTTTAACATATAATATCCAGTATGGATCGTCGTAGTTTTATATCTGCTAAGGCAAGTTCTAAAACAGATTACTCTTTTAATTCTCGAACTTATACAGGACTCAGTTCTTATTTTCCTCCATTTGGCAGACCTGAAATCACACATTTATTAAAACGAACCTTATTTGGTATCAAGGAGGCTGATATTAAAAAGCTAAGTGGGAAAGTTCTGAGTGATGGCCTAGACATTTTGCTTATATCTGAACCCTTACCAACAGCTCCTTTAAATAATTACAACGACACTAATTTTACAGACCCTAATGTCCCTGCGGGACAGACATGGGTCAATGCCCCATATGATGGGAATGCAAATAGCCGGAGGTACGCTTCATTTAAGTCATGGTGGACCGGCCAGATGCTAAATCAAAGCACCTCCATGCATGAAAAGATGATCCTGTTCTGGCATAACCATTTTGCTACAGAAACTCTCGACATAGGGGATGCCCGATATGTTTACAAACATCATATGCTCTTAAGAAAATATGCTTTAGGCAATTTTAAAGAGTTTGTAAAAGAAATCACAATCGATCCTGCCATGTTAAGGTATCTGAACGGATATCTGAACAATAAAAATTCGGCTGATGAAAATTATGCCCGTGAATTACAGGAACTTTTCACCCTTGGCAAAGGTCCAAAATCAAATTATACTGAAGGGGATGTAAAAGCCGCTGCAAGAGTTTTAACCGGATTTACGGTAAATGCAACAAGTATCTCATCTGCATTTGATCCCAACAGGCACGATACAGGTTTAAAGCAGTTTTCTTCATTTTATAACAATGCAACTATTACCGGCAAAATAGGCGTAAATGGAGCCTTAGAGACAGATGAACTCATCAATATGATCTTCTTACAACCTGAAACGGCACTCCATATATGCCGTAAACTGTATCGCTTCTTTGTTTATTATGAAATTGATGCAGCCACAGAAGCCAATGTTATTGTACCTATGGCGAATCTGTTCAGGACAAGTAATTATGAAATAAAACCCGTTCTTAAGGCGCTTTTTACCAGCGAACATTTTTTCGATCCTGTTAACAGAGCCTGTTTGATTAAAAGTCCGATTGATTTATGTACCGGCCTAGTCCGAGAATTCAGCATTATATTTCCGGATGCTTCCGACTACATTAATCAGTATTTCATGCACGATTATATTCGTACGCAGGCCTCAAATATGCAGCAAAACATAGGTGATCCTCCCGGCGTTTCAGGCTGGTCTGCTTATTATCAGGAACCACAATTCCATGAATTGTGGATCAATGCAGATACTCTTCCCAGAAGAAACCAATTCAGTGATGTGATGATTGGAAATGGATATACTAGAAACGGAAAGAAGATCAATATAGATATTCTGGCCTTTGTAAATACTTTATCTAATCCATCAAATCCCAACATATTGATTAGCGATAGCCTCGAAATTCTTTATTCAATTGATATAACCCAACAAGTCAAGGATTTTTTAAAAAGTATTTTGTTATCCGGGCAGTCATCTGATTCCTACTGGACGGATGCTTGGACAACTTATAAAGCAAACACAGGCAATACAGTTAACAGGAATATTGTATTAAATCGTCTGAAGGCCATGTTTAAATATCTCATGAATCTCCCTGAATATCAGCTATCATGAAAAGAAGGGATTTTATTCGGAATACAGCGCCAGCAGGAATAGTCTTCCCCGCACTGATAAATGGCTTTACGTTTAAAGCATTTGCAGAATCTCCGCTTATATCGGCGCTCACACAAGCACCAACAGAAACGGATCATGTTTTGGTTATAATTCAGCTGAACGGGGGTAATGATGGGTTGAATATGGTTATTCCTATGGATCAATACGATAACCTGGCCAATGCTCGTTCAAATATCATCCTTCCAAAAAACAAGATACTCAAGCTAAATGGCACTAGTTTTACGGGTCTTCACCCATCTATGACCGGAATGCAAACTCTGTTCAATCAGGAAAAACTTCAGATCATTCAATCGGTAGGTTATCCGCAACCAAACTTCTCCCATTTCAGGGCAACAGATATCTGGCTTAGCGCTTCTGATTCCAACCAGAACTTAAACTCAGGCTGGGCAGGGCGTTATCTGAATGAAGAATACTCAAATTACCCGATTGGATTTCCAAATTCAGTTATGCCTGATCCATTGGCCATACAGATTGGCTCATTTGTATCTCCTGCGATGCAGGGGCCGGCCGTAAACATGGGTATGGCAATTGCAGATCCAGTAAACTTCTATAACCTAATCAATGGAATTCAGGGGATTGCCCCCAACACTCGGGGAGGCAAAGAACTGACTTATATCCGTCAGATCGCTCAGCAAACACAGCAATATGCAAGTGTCATAAAAGCCGCAGCAGCCAAGGTAACTAAGCAATTTTCGGGATATCCAACCGGAAACAGTCTTGCTGATCAGTTAAAAATCGTTTCGCGTTTAATTGCAGGCGGACTAAAAACAAGGATCTACATGGTTAGTATGGGAGGTTTTGATACTCATGCTCAACAGGTAAATGCAAATGCAAAAGAAACCGGTAATCATGCAAACCTTCTCCAAAAAGTTTCAGAAGGAATAAAGGCCTTTATGGATGATTTAGACTTTCTGGGTGCAAATAAACGGGTCATCGGAATGACTTTCTCAGAATTCGGCAGACGCATCAAATCAAATGGCAGCGGAGGCACAGATCATGGAGCTGCTGCTCCCTTATTTGTATTCGGACATTATGCACAGAATGATATCATTGGCAAGAGTCCGGCAATTCCTATAAGTTCAAATACCGGAGATAATGTTCCAATGCAATATGATTTCAGATCAATCTATGCGTCCATTCTTCAGCAATGGTTCTGTGTTCCTGAAAGTACGCTTGCGAATGTTATGCTCAAAAATTTTCAGAATATTAATGTCATTAAAAAATCTGCACCTTGCATGTCAACAAGTCCTGAAGTGATTAATGTAAATGCAGGAAAAAATCTGATCAGCAATTACCCTAATCCATTCCAAACTTCTACCACAATATCCTACGAGAGCTTTGGCGGACATACTTTAATCCAGGTATTTAATACCGAAGGTAGACTGATAAAGACTTTGGTGGATATAGAAATTGGGGCTGGAAATCATAAGGTAACCTTTGAAAATGAAGGATATTTGCCGGGTGTTTATTATGCAAGACTACAGAATAATTCTATCCAGCAAATCAGAACCATGCTGTTGGTGAGGTAAGAAATTACCCAAGTAATAAATCAAAAAAGCGTATACTTTAAAACTGAAGCATGCTTTGAGCCTAAATATATGAACATATAAACGCTGAATAGCGAGCCTGAACTATTTTCTATAGTACCAAAATAATTGTTATAACCTCAGTGAATGCAGGTATTTTATTTCAAATTATCGGAGGGGATTTTTTACTTAATATTCAATGCCATAGACCGAATATCATCTTTGGTATTAATCACTTTATTTTCATGTAGCTGGAAATGAAACGTTTCTAGCTTTTGAAGCAGATATTGAAGTTTCAGTTTCTCTGAATAACTTAAATTTCCTGTAACCATAGTTCCAACATAATTCATATCATCAAACACCCGGTGTAAAAGCTTTTTACCGCTTTCTGTGATAGAAATCCTTTTAGAACGTTTATCCGCTTGATCATCCCATTGTTTAACAAGACCATTGGAGAGTAAACGACGTATAACTTCGGTTCCTGAAGTTTTTTCCTGTATATTTTTGCTGATCAGTTCGCCTTTCGAAAGACTGTCGTGGGTTAATAAAATGGCGAGGCAGGTAAAATCTTCCGGACTTTGCAAAGGGGTACCTTCCAGAGTCTTCTTGATATAAGATTTTGCATAACGGCTCATATAAACAAATAGGCGGCCGATAGCATTATCAATTTGATAGGCTAAATCCTGTGACTCAGCTTCTTTTTTACCAAACCGAGTATCCAAAGATGTTAAGGAAGAATCTGAGTGCTCTAGGTGATTAATCAGAAAGCCTGAAAAATCATGCAAGAAAATTTCTTTCCCATCACTTTCCTGCTCAAATTGTTCAACTAAGTTTAATAACTGGTGTAGCAGTTCGTATGATTTCATTTTATGGCTTTTTTATTAAAAATGGTAGAGTCTGCCCCATAAGCATTAACTCATTTCTACCTTGGGATATCTTAAACAAATTTAGCATAAGGCAATCGTCCCAAACCTTGAGGTAAAAAATAGCTATCTAACCCGGCAACAGTAACAGTGCCTGCAAGGACATGATCAACATAACCATCCTGTGTTAAAACTCCTTCATTCAGAATAACGTGCATGATTTCACCGATAACAATCTTAGTGTTATTCAATGATACATCGATAATTTCACGAAGTTCCAATCCAATTTTAATGCTCGATTCTGTTACAAAAGGAGCCTTAAAGGGATCCAGATAATACTCTTTAAAACCACAGGGTTCAAACTCTGAAACTCCTGAAGGAAATTTGGCACTCGTTTGATGAGCCTGTTCAAACCAGTCTGGTAAAACATTATTAAGTGTGTATTCCTTGGTTTGTTTTATATTATCCAATGAATCATGGTCATTACTGTCGGGTCTGAATACCGTACCTAATAAAGGGGGATTAGCTCCAACATGAAAAATCGAATTAAATAATCCCAAATTACTCTGTCCTTTTTCGCTTACTGTCCCCAGCATATGCAGCGACTTATAACCCGGTAAACTATTAATAAAAGTAGTCCGGTATCGCTTTTCCATAGCAGAAATATGGCTTTGATTAAAATTCATATTTACATGGTTTTTAATTTTCCCATTCCTCCATCAATTCCAATTACCTGACCGCTTATCCATCCACTCGCATCAGACAATAAAAATGAAATTGCTGATGCAATATCCTCAGGTTTTCCAATTCTACCTAATGGATGTCTTTTTGCCGAGGCTTCACGTTTCTCGGGAGTATTAAGTAAATTTCCTGCAAGAGGTGTATCCGTTAATGAAGGTGCAACCACATTGACCCTGATATTTTGAGATGCAAACTCTGCCGCAAGCGAAAGCGCCAGACTTTCAACTCCACCTTTTGCGGCCGCAATACTGGCGTGATAAGGCATACCTGTTTTTGCGGCTACAGAACTAAGTAACACAATTGAAGATGCACCGGACTTTCTCAAAGATTTGTATGCCAACTGGATTGTGCGAGCAGCTCCAATTACATTCAATTTATAATCATTGATAAATTCATCTTCAGTATATCGACTGAATGGCTTCAGATTAATACTTCCGACTGCATAAACCAGACCATGTAAATTTTCAGGGAGTTGTTCAGCAAGTAAATCTATATCTGTTAAGACATCTAAAGGAATGTGAATCAGGCTTTCAGGCCAATCTTCTGATCTTGTTCTGGAAGCATTGTACACCTGAGCACCTTGAGATGCCAGCATATTTACCAAGCTCAGTCCAATGCCTGAACTTCCTCCAACAACAAGTATATTTTTATCTTTAAAATCCACTATCCAATATGTTTTAAAAACTCATTTCTAGTTTCGGGCGATAAAAACCTGCCACTATATTCTGCTGTTATGGTTGAACTATTCATATCACGGATACCCCTAGATGAAACACAGTGATGATGGGCATCAATAACAACTGCTACATCTTCGGTATCCAAAGCTGTTTTGATCTCATTTGCAATCTGTATAGTCAGCCTTTCCTGAACTTGCGGACGCTGTGAATAGTACTGAACAATCCGGTTTAGTTTAGACAAACCTATTACTTTACCATTACTCATGTAGGCAATATGCGCTTTACCTGTTATGGGTACAAAATGATGCTCACAATTGCTGTAAACAGCAATATTCCTCTCAACAAGCATCTGATTGTACTTGTAATGATTATCAAACAAGGTTACTGAAGGTTTGCTTGCAGGATTTAGTCCGCTGAATATTTCTTTTACATACATTTTTGCTACTCTTTTTGGAGTATCTCTCAAACTGTCATCAGTTAGATCCAGACCAAGAATGTTCATAATGTGACTGAAATGCTTTTCAATAAGCTGAATTTTAGTTTCATCATCGAGGTCAAATGCATCTTCACGCATCGGGGTATCAAGGGAAGCTGAAATATGACTTTCAGCCATCAGATTTAATAAATCCTGTCCTGTGGTATGCAGAACATGATTAGCATTATTTTTATCCATTGTATATTTACGTATTATTTTAATACAATTATAACAATAACATTCTAATAATAATGATTGGAAAAGTCGCTTAAATGTCAAAAAAACTGAGCATAAAATGAATAGCAAAAGCCTGAAAAACAGGCTTAAAAAAATTCAATCACATCAAATTAATTCCTTGATTTAAGATGCATTTTTACCAATAGATACCTCAAAAACAGAGCCTTCACCTGGAACAGAATGGATATTTAGTTTACCACTCAAACTACTGATCAAATGTTTGATTAATTGCAAACCAAAACCATAACCATTTTCGCCTTCAGTACCTTGTTCTGAAGAAGTATTGCCATTTAGAATGTCATTTATCTTTTCGGGGCTTAAACCTTCACCGGTATCCTTAACTGTAATTTTTAAATTATTCTTAGAGTCCGAAATGTATATATCCAATCCTACACTGACATTTCCGCCCTTAGGGGTAAATTTGATAGCATTAGAAATAAGGTTTCCTGTAATTTGAAGCAGTTTATTTTTGGGAAATGGTATTCCCATAGCCCGAGGATTAATATTTACTTCAAACTGAATATTTTTTGACTTTGCCTGAGGGATATATAATTTTTCAAGATTCTCGCCAAAGGATTTCATATCCATTTCATTGCTCTTAAAAACAACAGAATTTCCCCTATCTGCGCTTAAAATTTCATCGGCCAATTCAAGAATTGACTTCCCACTTTTATTTATTAAGTTAATATATTCAAGAATCTCCTCAATTTTATTTTCCTCGCCCTGTTCAGTGATTATTTCTGTTAGTCCGATAATGCCTCCTAAAGGTCCGCGGATATCATGTAAAACCTTATTTTGGGTTGCTTGGACTTCATTTACTCTGTTTCGTAAGCCCTCAATTGCCTTATATGCCTTCAAACGGTTAACAATTTCGTCAGCAATAATCCTCAATGATTCTTCCTTCTCAGGTGAGAGTGTTCTAACCTCTTTGTCAAGTACACATAGTGCCCCGATATTAAAACCATCTGAAACAAGCGGAACTCCATAATAATAACGAAGTGAAGGATTGTTTTGTACATAAAATTTATCCTTGAAACGATCATCTTTAGATAAATCCTCCACTTCATAAGCTTTCTCATCATACTTTATGGTATACTGACAAACCGAATCTTCACGGGTCATTTGTTCGAGATTGAGCCCAAAATTGGAAATTGTCCATTGCGTGTAGGAATCAATCAAATTGACTAGTGATATAGGTGTTCCGGCAACACTGGCTGCCAATTTAGCAAGATCCTTGAAATTATCCTGAAAATTGGAATAATCGAGATTGAAATTAGAAAGGTTTAAGACTCTTTCATATTCATTTTCTGGAATTGGTGGATTTAAGTTCATGATAAGTTAAAGCAATCAGGGACAAAGTTAATTTTATAAATTGAGAAGGTATTTAATTAAAATTACCTATTTGAAATTTAGAATTAAAATTTATAGAATAGCTATACTTATTTAAAACCATTGCTTTTATACCAAATAACACGCCAAATGTAAAGGAAACGCCCAGCCTTTGATATGTTTTAAGAAAATCCATTAAATTGTAGCCCCCTCAATAAACAAAAATCATAAATTAACTAAGGAAGAAATTTCTCAAAATTAGAATACATATTTATTCCTTAATTATCACCAAGCCCCTTTTAATGAAAAAAATATCCCTGATTTCAATCTTATTATTCAGTCTGCATTCCGTTTGTGCGCAGAATGGAAAAACTATTTCATCCCAAAACCGCTATAAAGCAGAGATCGATAAAATTAGCCGGGATAATAAAATCCAAATGACTTTTGAGATTATTCAGCAGC
>Ga0105054_10012523_pt1 | contig 10381 bp, 12 predicted proteins | sample BON02_FD_78091 | JGI IMG/M metagenome (GOLD analysis project Ga0105054, IMG submission 78091) | Freshwater microbial communities from Lake Bonney liftoff mats and glacier meltwater in Antarctica - BON-02 (megahit assembly) | ecosystem: Environmental > Aquatic > Freshwater > Ice > Glacier... | reverse complement strand
GTGGCAGCGGTTGTTATGGAGCAATTGATATCGTTGCCAGCGAGCCAACCTAATTGTTAATTTTAAAAAACTTAAGCTATGAGAAGCAATAGAATAGATGAGGCTCTTTATGGGGCCAAATATTCACACTTACACGATTCGTTTAAAACAACAATATCTTCCGCTGACACTGATTCGTGTATTTCATGTCAGGAGAAAGGAGGAATTATAATGTTCGAAGCTGCCTCCTCTGATTTTGCGAAATCCATAGGTGGACAAGCTCAAACTTCTATCAGGAGCAATTCGATGATAATTAAGTCTATTGATTCAAGGGCATTTGTACTTGCAACGCCAGAGTTGAGCAAACAATCTTTTAATTTTGTGGGATTCGATTCAGCGGGAAATATGTCAAAGCATCAAGTTTTGGTCAATGTTAAATTAGGGAGTAATGGGCTTGTTTTGGATTTTCGTCTTTCAGGTGGCTATTCTTCCCGTTTTAGGTACAATTTGGAGTCAGGAATGGTGGAGATGGGAGGTGGTTTTACCCCTACTGCACCGCAAGCTAGGTTATCGTGGGATGATAGATGGAATAACTGTATGTTAAAACAAGTTCCTGATGGGCCTTTTACAAGTGTATATTGGGTTTTATCTGGAGGTTCACTTCTTTCTACTGGAGATTGCATTGGGTCGACAAATGGTTGGTGGTAGATTTAACTACTCAGGAACAAAAAAAAGTAGTTGTAAATATTCGATTTGGCATAACATGAGCAATCAGGCAAATAAAATTATCCGATGGGTTTACATCATAGCTTTGGTTTTGGCCATTTTAAGATTGTTTCAACTTCCGTTTGTTACTCCCATTTATGCCGTGATTATATTTGGTATAGGCTTCATGTTTTCTCCAGTTTATTTTTTAACTTATAGTTTTAGTAAAGAACTTAACTTTAATGTCAAAGTATTCACCACAGGCATCTGTTTCATGGTAAGCCTTGTTTGCGCCAACACGGTTTTATTTCAATTTCAAACTATCAATACTACGTTCATTTTCACAGGATTGGGAGTTTGTCTGTTCTTGTTTTCAGAATTTTGGTGGTATAGAAAAAAGGATAGTCTCCATAACTTAGCTAACCTACATCGTTTAAGTTGGTGGTTTATACCATTAATAATATATCCTTTTGTTTATCGATTTGTTGCAGGTTAGACCAGTTGGGGTAAAAGGAATTGCTCACATTAGTCGTCCAATATTTCCCGTGTTGCATGGTCGAAAAACTGGTTTTCCGAGATCATAACCCTAAACAGGTCAAATGAAATTCCAACTACGTTTATATATCCCATTGTTGGTTGGATTGTTCCAGAGATTGGAGAGTCAGTCTGCTGGCAAGACCATGCGTATGTTTTCATTGTTCCTTATATTCATGGTATTTTGCCTTAACGGTACGGCACAAACGATAACGCTGGTCGGTCAAAAGAACTTAGGCGGAGCTTTTGAGGATAGAGCCAGTTCCATTATCACATCAACGACCATCAAGCAAGTTGGGAGTAAGAAACAGGAACTCGGAATAAAGCATTTTGGGGCAATAAGTAATGTATATGAGGACGCCCAGTAGCGTATTTTTCTAAGCGAATCATTAACCTTCAAAACCTAATTATTAATAAGGAATCTACCATGCCATACGAACATGCTCTTTACGGAAACAAGTACAAACAACTTGTGGCACAGGATCCACAAGATTCATTTCTTCTTTCAGCCACGGCATATACGTTCAATTTGGGTACAGCACCTCCAGGTGCGGGAGAATTTATAATCAGTAGTTTAATCACCCTTTCATATGATCTCGGACCTTGGCCTTCTCCTTCGCTCTTGCCGCAGGTGGTAGTAAATTATAGTCTGAATGGCTCGGGCACTCTTGTTTTGCCTCCATTTCAGCAGTTTCCAGTTTTCACGGCTCAAAATCACGCTTTACAGACCCAGTTCAGCTATTCGTTCCCCACGAATCTTCAAGCAGGGGCCGCATTTCAAAGTTCAATCAATATTAATGAACTCTACTCTGGCCGCAGTACGGCCTTAATTATTTCAGGTCAGATATCTGGCTCAACAGGAGTGGATGACTACATTATTTTGTCAGGGCCGCAACAATTTTCGGCCGTTCATGGGGATCCATCCGTGAATTGTGGACAACCGTTCTGTCCAGTCGTATTTTCAGCTCAGTTCATAGATAATGAAGGAAATGGTACTGAAATGGGTTCGTGGAATTGGAAGCTCGATATTAAGAGACAGTCATCAGGATATCAGACTGTAAAGACCTTGGATCAGTCTGGAGGAACTCCCTATTCTGATTTTATCCTATTTGCACCATTACCCTCATTTCCTTTTGTGACATGGGAACGCAATCAAAACGGAGATGTTCCAGGAAAGGTATCCGTATCTGGTACTGATTCCGAAGGTTTTTTCCATCAGGCCGTCATTGATGTAGCCGTCTCTAATGTTGTAGGCAGGTTACCAATATTGACTACCCCTGGAAGAAGGACCAGTACTCCGTCAAGTTGACCTGATTGTATTTCCGTACCTTGTTCTAACATGTATTCTGTAAGAACGATATTTTATGTTTCAGCATTTGTGCTGATAGGGTTTGGGAGTGGTCACACCTTGGCTCAACCTGTTTCCCTAATCACTGCTCCCGATCAGCATAATTTTGAGCAGGTCGTTGATGTGACCTATGCTATCGGAGACCTTCCTGTTTATGTAGGAACAACCGGAGTGAATAGAGACTCAGCGGTGATTGCCTGCTTGAATATGGATGGTTCGTTTCTGTGGAGACGAGCATATAGCCTTGGAGTTTATTCCGTGTTTACTAGTGTAGTGAGAAATGATGGAGGCTATATGGTAGCGGGGATTTCAATCGGTGGAAGCTGGTCTGGCACAAGGGTGTGTCTGATGCAGATGGCGCAGAACGGTGATTCGGTTTGGACAAGATATTATGGTGTCCCTAACTTATCTTTTTCTTCAAACCGTTTGATGATCATGAATGAGAAAGTAACGGTCTGTGGAAGTGTATTTGATCCAACATTGGGATTTCCACATTCCGATGGATTCATTCTGACCACTGATCTGGTCGGTGACTCATTGGATTTTTTCCAATATGCTGTGACCGACTCGTCCGCTTACAGATTTACTGGGTTGCACAGTGATGCGGATGGGAGTGTTGGCCCGATAGGTTGGCGAGTGAGACAGGGACAAGAGCGTTACGTTGAGGCATTTTCGACAGAACTGACCCCACAATTGTCATGGAGTTCATCACCTCAATATACATCTGCCAGTGGCATGGGTGGAATTTCAGAAGGAGAATGGCAGCATTCCGACTCTCTTTCACTTTACATGGTCAGCCCAGAACCAGATTTTTTGTCTTCACATATTAGGCACAAAGTTTTGGAACAGTTTGGATCAACGGACACCCAATTATCATCTGTTATGTTGTCGGACGGTCAATTGCGATACACTCTCGGTCATGTAAGCTACGCGGACATGGACATGATACTAGGTCTTACATCCGTACCCATTGGTCAAACCCAAGCAAGAAAACATTTTCTGCTGGCAACGGATAGGGATGGGACAGTTTTTTGGTCTTACGAAAACGACACCATCGCCACTAGCAATTGGGATGAAGTGGGCATGGCTTTGGATTCCATTAAGGGAATTCTCTTTGTGGCAGGAACGGGGCACGATGTTTCTGGTTCACACGCTAGGATCATTAGGGTTGACCTTACCCAAATAGTGTCATTGATGGAAGTGAATGAGCAATCACCGCAAAGAAATCCTTTAGCCCTGCACCCCAACCCCGCTTACGAAGAACTACAAGTCACATGGAAGGAAGCCTCACAAGGCTGTGTTGGACTATTGCAACTCTATGATGCTGATGGCCGAGTGGTAGAGCAGAAGAGCATACTTAGCAATATGACCACCATTGACACTGGTCATCTGCCGCAGGGGATCTATACGGTTACGCTTACAGATTGTGCTGGTAGCGTAGCTGCAAGACAACTTGTACATTTGAAGAGGTAGATGCGATTAGAGTATATCTTAATTGAGTTAGAACTGACAGCATGAGAAGCAATAGAATAGATGAGGCTCTTTATGGGAGGAAGTATTCAAGACTAGAGGACTCCACCTCTAACGGAATTCCACCTCAGTGTGGTTGTGCGTCTTCCTATGGGAGAGATGTCGCGTACGGAAATGATGTAACATTAAAGTCCTCAGAATACCCGGCAGTAGGGCAATCGCTTACCAAAAATGTGCATTTGTAACTCCTTGTTAATCAATCAGAATTGAAAGTCAGAATTTAAATTGAAAGAAATCGTTATTTCCAACAGTTTGATTTTCAGCACGGTTGAAATCAGTAAGCGATTGCACTAATCCCCCAAAACATCCGTTCATGCCACGTGATTCAAAAAACTATCTTTGCGGCCATGTTCAAAAAGGCACATTCGGCCATCGTTCTTCTTGCCATTATGATGGTGTTTGCAGGATGCAGCAAGTATCAGAAGGTGCTCAAGAGCAACGACTTCGAAAAGAAGTTTGAAATGGCCAAGGTTTATTACGACAATGGTAAGTATCAGAAGGCGTTCCCACTGTTTGAAGAATTGATTACGGTTTTCCGTGGCACCAGCAAGGCCGAGGATGTCTATTACTACTATGCTTATTGCAACTACCATTTGGGCGATTACATGCTGGCCGGCTATCACTTTGACAATTTCGTAAAAACTTTTCCACGTGGTTCTAGAGCAGAAGACGGCCAGTTTATGAACGCCAAATGCTACTTCCTCGATTCAGCAGATCCAAGTCTCGATCAGGCAAGCACAACAAAGGCCATTGATGAGCTTCAACTGTTTATCAACAAGTACCCAGAAAGCCCAAAGGTAGATGAGTGCAACGACCTTATTGATCGGCTTCGTTTTAAACTGGAGACAAAAGCCTACAATGGAGCAAAGCTTTATTACCGTTTAGGTGAATATAAAGCTGCTATCTTTGCGCTCCGAAATATGCTCAAGGAATTTCCGGATACGAAATTCAGTGAGGAAATCAGCTTTATGATACTGCGTTCAAGTTATCTGCTGGCTGATAATAGTATTGATGAAAAGAAAATGGAGCGTTTTGAGAAGACGTTGCAAGAGTGTGATGATTTTATTGAAAAATACCCGCGTTCGTCAGATGTGAAGAACGCAGAGAGTATTAAAGAGGATTCTAAACGACAACTGGAAAAGCTAAAAAACCTGAGAGATGGAATATAAGAACACAAAAGCTGAAAGAGATACAGTAACACGCGACATGCGAAAATTCGAGGCTGGAACGGATAACACGTTCGAAACCATTGCAATCATCGCAAAACGTGCTAACCAAATTGGTGCTGATATTAAGGAAGAGTTGAACTCTAAATTGGCTGAGTTTGCCACTTCTTCCGACAACTTGGAAGAGATTTTTGAGAACCGCGAGCAGATCGAGATTTCAAAATTCTATGAAGCGATGCCAAAGCCAGTATCAATTGCGGTTGAAGAATACCTTAAAGGCAAGGTTTACTTCCGTAACCCTGCAAAGGAGGAAGCCGCAGCTACTGCTGCTGGAGAGGCATAGTCTAAACTCAAACTGAATTGAAAAACCCGACCTGTTCGGGTTTTCGAGTATATTAGAGTATATGAACGGCAAGAAGATTTTGGTAGGTGTAACAGGCGGCATTGCTGCTTACAAGATTCCTATACTTGTTCGTTTGCTAGTGAAGGCCGGGTCTGAAGTGAAGGTGGTTGCCACCGATGCAGCGTTTGAATTCGTCACACCACTTACACTTTCTACCGTTTCCAAAAACCCTGTTGAATCTGAATTTTCTGATGCTGAAGGCAACTGGAACAATCATGTAGAGCTTGGCCTTTGGGCCGATGTAATGGTGATTGCGCCAGCTACGGCCAACACCATTGGTAAGATGGCAAACGGCATGTGCGACAATCTGCTTTTGGCCGCGTATCTCTCTGCCCGTTGTCCTGTTGCAATTGCGCCAGCCATGGATTTGGATATGTTGCAACATCCAGCTATTCTTAAGAATCTAAAGACAATAGCTGAGTTCGGAAATCACATTATCGAACCAACAGAAGGCGAATTGGCAAGTGGTTTGAATGGCAAAGGAAGAATGGCTGAACCAGAAGCTATTTTCGAATTCGTGAAGAAACTACTTCATGCCTGACATCAACGGAAAGAAGGTTCTCATAACCGCAGGCCCGACCCACGAGGCAATTGACCCTGTACGTTTTATCAGCAATCATTCTTCTGGAAAAATGGGAATTGCCATTGCCGAAGAAGCATTGGCAAGTGGGGCAGAGGTTACACTTATCTGCGGACCTTCTAATGTTACATCATCCAAAGGAATCAAACGGATAAATGTGCAATCTGCACAGAATATGTTTGATGCCGTAATGACCGAACAGGAAATGCAGGATATTTTGATCCTTTCAGCAGCGGTGGCAGATTACAGACCCAAGTTTATAGCTGAGAATAAAATCAAAAAGAAAGACTCCAAGCTGACCATCGAATTGGAACCTACCCCGGATATTCTTGCATCATTGGGAGAACGAAAACGTACCAATCAAGTACTTGTAGGTTTTGCATTGGAAACAGATAATGAGTTAGAAAATGCTAAAGGAAAACTCCATAAAAAGAACTGCGATTTGATAGTTTTGAACTCACTTCAGGATGCGGGAGCAGGTTTTGGTCACGACACAAACAAGGTTTCTATTCTGGACCGACACAATAATATCAGTACTTTTGAATTGAAGACAAAAGCAGAAGTTGCCAAAGACATTCTGCGCACCATCATAGCTTTTAAATGACACGGTTTCTCACAGTTTTCTTTCTTCTCATTTCGATTGGTTTACAGGCGCAGGAACTAAACTGCACGGTCTCGGTTATCAGTCCTGCCATTCAGAATACGGAGAAACGGATTTTTGAAACGCTTCAGAATGATTTGCGTGAGTTTATGAATTCAACGGCTTGGACAAGCGATGTTTTCGCGATAGAGGAACGAATTGAGTGCAGCATCCTGATTACTATCACCGAGAAGATTTCGGGTGATAAATTTAAGGCCACCATGCAAATTCAATCGAGCCGTCCGGCCTATATGACATCTTACAACACGGTAATGTTAAACGTGAACGATCAGGATTTTGTGTTCAATTACGTGGAAAGTCAACCGATTCAGTTTCAAGAGAATCAGCACATCAATAACCTGAGTTCTGTAATGGCATTCTATGCTTACATGATTATTGGATCTGATTACGATAGTTTTTCTCCTAAAGGTGGCGAGCCTTATTTTCAGAAAGCCTTGCAGATTGTGAATAACGCGCAAGGCGAAGGAGAGCGTGGTTGGAAAGCATTTGAAGGCACCAAGAATCGTTACTGGTTAATAGAGAACATGTTGAATGCCCGTTACGAAGGTTTCCGCGAAATGATTTACAAGTACCACAGACAAGGACTAGACTTAATGCAATCTGACCTGGAATCAGGTAGAAGGGCAATTACCGAGTGTATTGAACCGCTTAAAAAGCTCCGACTAGATCAACCCAACTCGTATCTTCTCACCGTATTCTTTACCGCCAAGGTAGATGAGTTCATCAACATTTTTAAGGAAGCCTTTCCTGATGTAAAGACTAAGGTTGCAAACGACCTGATGCAGGCAGATCCGGCCAATGCAAATAAGTATCAGACAATCATTAAAGGCTAGCATTCATGCTTACCCGTCTGCATATCCGCAATTACGCCATCATCAGCGAGCTTGACATCAAGCTGAACAACGGCCTGACCATCATCACAGGGGAAACCGGAGCTGGAAAATCCATTCTGATTGGAGCACTTTCGATGGTGCTGGGCAAACGAGCCGATTCTTCTGTACTCTATAAAGAAGATGAGAAATGCGTTGTAGAAGCGTTCTTTAATGTGGAGAACTATGACCTCAAAGCGTTTTTCGATGAGAATGACCTCGATTTTGAGAACCCAACCATTCTTAGGAGAGAGATAAACGCCAACGGAAAGTCGCGTGCTTTTATCAACGATACACCCGTTACGTTGGTGCAACTGAAAGACCTGGCTTCGTATCTGATTGATATTCATTCTCAGCATGAGGTTTTAACGCTAAAGTCTGCCGAATTCAGAACACGGTTTTTGGATTCATGTGCCGATGGAGGTGAGCAGATTTATTCTTATCAGAAAGTCTATCAAGAGTGGAATGCTCTTAGAAAGGAGGTTGAACGATTGAAAGACGCCTTGCAAAAGTCTACTGAGGATGAAGATTATTTGAAGTTTCAGCTTTCAGAATTGGAAGAATTGAACTTGAGAGAAGGTGAACTGATTGAGAATCAGGAGAAGCTTTCCATGTTGGAGAATTCTGAAGAGATAAGCGCAGCACTCAGTCAGGTTTCTGATGCGCTGCTTAATTCGGATAGCGCAATGGTTGATGGCCTTCGCAAAATTGAGGCGGAGCTACAGCGTTTATCCAAAAAATACCCAACAGCAGTAGAGTGGGCGAAACGCATTAAACAAAACTTGATTGATTTGGAAGATGTGGCGGAAGAAATGTCTCAGAAAGCAGGGTCGGTAGAACAGAATCCAGACGAATTGGAACGCTTGGCCGAACGTGTGGATGGAATCATCCGACTGATGGCCAAGCATCGCAAACAATCAGAAGCGGAGTTGATCCAATATCAGTTTGAACTAAGTGATAAACTGAGTTCAATTTCCAATTCAGACGAACAGTTGACGCTGCTTAACAGCAAGCTTGAGAAGATTGAATCTTTACTTCAAGTAGAAGCAGAAAAACTATCTAATCTGCGTTCAAATGAGGCTAAACGCATTGCTCCAATCCTTACATCTGAATTACAGCAATTGGGAATGCCAGATGCGCAGATGAGTATTCTAGTTGAAAAAACGGAGCGCAACTTAAGCGGACAGGACAGGATTGAAATCCTATTCACAGCCAACAAGGGGCAAAAACCGCAAGACATTAGCAAGATTGCAAGTGGTGGAGAATTATCTCGACTAATGCTTTCCACTAAAGCTGAAATGGCAAGCAAAACTCAGCTTCCAGCCATTATTTTTGATGAGGTAGATACAGGAGTTTCGGGTGATGTGGCTGATAAAATGGGTATGAAAATCAAGGAATTAAGTTCGCGAATGCAGGTGCTGTGTATTACTCACTTGCCTCAAATCGCATCTAAAGCCAATCAGCATTTGTACGTTTACAAAGATGAGCAGGAGGGAAGAACCACTACAGGCGTTCGAGAACTGGATAAGGCCGATAGAATTGTAGAAATTGCGAAGATGTTGAGCAATGCCAATCCAACAGAAGCGGCTTTGACACACGCTAAAAATTTAGTCAATGAAAAATGAATAATTAAGGGTCTGCCAAGACCTTCAAGGTTTTGAAAATCTTGAAGGTCTCATCGCAGCAAATTCTTAATTCATCATTTCTAATTCATCATTACCAAAATGGGATACGGATTACTAAAAGGAAAAAAGGGAATCATTTTCGGAGCATTGGATAATCGTTCCATCGCTTGGAAAGTAGCAGAGAAATGTGCAGAGGAAGGTGCAGAGATTATCCTGACCAACGCCCCAGTTGCCTTACGAATGGGCGGAATCAAAGAATTGGGTGAGAAACTGAATGCTGAGATTATTCCTGCGGATGTGACCGTGATGGAAGACATCGAGAATCTTGTTTCAACTGCCAAGTCGAAATTCGGAGGAATTGACTTTGTACTTCATTCTGTTGGCATGTCTCCGAATGTGAGAAAGGGCAGAGATTACACCAATCTGAACTACGAATTCTACCACAAGACGTTGGATATTTCGGCCATGTCGTTACATCGCTTGCTGCAAACCTGTTATAAATTAGATGCGCTGAACGAATATGCTTCAGTAATTGCATTGACCTACATCGCTGCGCAAAGAACTTATACTGGTTATGGCGATATGGCAGAAGCCAAAGCCATGCTCGAAAGCATTGCTCGTAGCTTCGGACATCATTACGGGAAACATAAAAATGTGCGTGTGAATACTATTTCACAAAGCCCTACGGTAACTACCGCTGGTTCTGGTGTAGAAGGTTTTGAAGATTTCATCTCCAACGCAGACAAGCTTTCTCCGCTAGGAAATGCTACAGCCGAAGAATGTGCAAACTATTGCGTTTCAATGTTTTCTGACCTCACACGTAAAGTGACCATGCAGAACCTGTTCCACGATGGTGGTTATAGCAGCATGGGCGCAGCGGAATAAATTTTATCACGCTAAGGCATATAAATTTTTATTTGTAAAACGAAAAACGGGGCTAATTGCCCCGTTTTTCATTTGTAAACTCTTTTACTCTGCTTC
>Ga0105054_10012522_pt1 | contig 10381 bp, 12 predicted proteins | sample BON02_FD_78091 | JGI IMG/M metagenome (GOLD analysis project Ga0105054, IMG submission 78091) | Freshwater microbial communities from Lake Bonney liftoff mats and glacier meltwater in Antarctica - BON-02 (megahit assembly) | ecosystem: Environmental > Aquatic > Freshwater > Ice > Glacier... | reverse complement strand
GGAACGATAAAGCCGTCGACGTAAGTCATTTGCGTTTTCCTTTTGTTGAGGCGACGTTATTTGCCGGCGTAAGCGCGCTCGATCGTTGCGAGGTCGATTTTCGCCATCGTCATCATCGAACTCATGGCTCGATCGGCTTTCGCACGATCGGGATCGCGCAACATCTCGAGCAGGCGCCTCGGAAACACCTGCCAGGACAGACCGAACTTGTCCCTCAGCCAGCCACATTCGCTTTCGCTGCCGCCCTTGGTCAACGTCGACCAGTAGTAGTCGATCTCTTCCTGGGTCTCGCAAGGCACCTGAAACGAAACCGCCTCGCTGAACTTGAATTGCGGTCCACCGTTCAGGCAGGAGAATTTCTGCCCGTCCAATTCGAAGTCAATGGCCAGCACTGCACCCGGTGTGCCGCCGTGGACCTCCTGTCCGGCACTGCCGAAACGAACGATCGCAGTGATCTTCGAATTCTTGAATACGGTGATGTAGAAGTTCGCTGCCTCTTCCGCATTCTTGTCGAACCAGAGACAGGGTGTGATCTGTTGCTTGGCGATTGCCATGACGTCCTCCTTACTGCGCCTGTTGCTGTTGCGAACGCGCGATATAGGCTTCGAGCTGCTCAAGCGTGCCGCTCCAGCCGCCGGTCATGCTGGCGTGGCCGGCATCGAAAGCAGCCTGTTCCTCAGGCGTCGCCTCGAACGGCTGCCAGCGCACGGTGAATTTGGTTTTGTCGCCCGGTTGCTTTTCAAACGTATAGGTCGACAGCAACTGCAGCGGCCAGTTCGGCGCCAGCGGATGGCGCGTCAGTCCGCCGGCTTCGTCCGAAAATGAATTGATGAACACGATGCGCTCGGGCGACGCGATCTCGCGGAAAACCTTCCGGCCCCACATCACATTGCCGTCCGGGTTTTGCATGCCGTAGAGGTAGATGCCGCCGACGCGGAAATCCATTTTGGATTTCACGACCTTGACGCCCTTCGGGCCCCACCATTCCTTCATGCGCTCGGGCTGCGTGAAGCATTGCCACACCAGATCGCGCGGCGCGTCAAACACGCGCGAGATGACGAAATCTGTTGATGGTGCCTTGGTGTCGTGACCCGGCATGACGCCGCTCCCTTCAGCTATTTGCGTGATTCATTTCAATCGACGGTTGGCATCAGCGCCCGTAATCGAGTTTCGGGTACCACGTGGGCGCGCGGCCTTCCGGCGTGCAGTCGAGCACGGTCCAGAGCGGCATCAGGTCGGGCGCGCCGCGCGGGTCCTGGCCCGGATCGGCGGTCGAAAAATCCATCTCGCCGCTCCAGAAATGGCGGATGGTGCCGGCGCGGCGGGTGAAGACGTGCAGGCCGGCGTCGTCGCCACCATCGGCGTTGACGGCGTGATAGTCGTGACTGAACTCGCCGCTGATGTCCGAGTAGAGTTTGAGGTGGCGCCAGCCGCGTTCCCACCTGAATTCCATCAGGCGGTCGATCGGCGAACGCGCCGTCACCGCCAGCGCGACGTTCTGCATGATGTCGCGCGCCTCGCCATCCCAGGCACTGAGCAGCGAGGTGCACATCGGGCACGGCTTCTCGCGCTGCGGCCCATACATGTAGGTGTAGATAACGAGGGTTTGCTTGTCGCCGAACAGGCCTTCGAGATCGACCGGGCCTTTCTCGCCGACGAAGGAATAGTTCCTCACCTCGCCGCCGGGCGGCAACGCGCGCCGCATGTCGGCGACGCGCTCGATGCGGCGCCGCAGTTCGATTTCCTCAGCCAGCAGCGCGGTGCGTGCGCGGCGGTATTCGGCGCTTTCGTTCGGAAAACGAACCTTGCAGTTGGCCGCCAGTTCGCCGGCGGACGTAAGATCCTTGAGCTTGTCGAGCATGGCCTTTCTCCTCACACCTGTCGTTTGCGCCCGCCCCCGCGGCGGCTCTTTCCGTTACTCGGCGATGATCATCCAGCTCACGCCGAACTTGTCGGCGACCATGCCGAAGCGCTTGGCGAAGAAGGTTTTGTCCATCGGCATCTGCACCTGGCCGCCATCGCTCAGCGCGGCGAACAGCTTGTCGGCATGGGCCTCGTCCTTGGCATTGACGGACAGCGAGATGCCCTTGAATTCCGGCTTGCCGGCATTGTTACCGTCGGACAGCATGATGAGCGTGCCATCGATGTGGATAGCGGCGTGCATCACCTTGTTTTCGGCGCCGACGGCACACGCTCCCGGAGGGGCGTCCTTGAAGCGCATGAGCGCGTCGACGGTGGCGCCGAGCGCCTTCTTGTAAAACTCGATCGCCTCTTCGCCGCGTCCGTCGAGCATCAAATAGGGGGTAACCGGCATAGCGAGCCTTCCTTTCTAAAGCGGGTCATTGACAAATAGGTTGATATCAACATAACTCATCGCATGTCAACGCGACAAAACCTGAAACGTTCGCGAAATTCTAAAGGCCCGATTGCGCCGGAACCCGACGACGCGGCGATGCCGTTCGCCGCCACTCTCGAGGTGCGCGACGCCTGCCTGTGTCTGCATGTGCAGCGGGCGGCGCGCGCGCTGGCGCGGCGTTTCGACGACGCGTTGCGCCCCGTGGAACTCACCAGCGGCCAGTTTTCGTTGCTGACGTCGCTCAACCGGCCGGAACCGCCGACCATCGGCAACGTCGCCGCGCTGCTGGCGATGGACCGCACCACGCTGACCGCCAACCTCAAGCCGCTGGAACGGCGCGGTCTTCTGAAAATCGCGGTCGACAAAGAAGACAAGCGCAGCCGCCGCCTGACCATCACGACGGCTGGCCGCGCCTTGTTGCAAAAGGCCTATCCGCTCTGGAAGGCGGCGCATGTCGAAGTTGAGTTTCTGATCGCCCCCGGCAGCGCCGAAAATCTGCGCAACGCATTGCGCTCGCTCGCCTGAGCGCCGCCGGTTTCCCGCAAAATTCCGCCGCCTGTCCATGGGCCCGCTCCGATTACTTCGCGGCCATGGCAGCGACATAGACGGAGAGTCTGGCCATCGTTTGAACGAGGCCCTTGTCGGCGCCGTATTCGGTGATGACCCGGGTGCGCTCTTCTGCTGTCGGGAACCGGCCGTGCCAGGTAACGCGGGTTTTGCCGCCGCCGATATCGGCGAAGGTGACGGTGGTTTTGAATTGCACCGGCTCGACGTCGTCGCCGCCGCCGTGATGATAGGCGATACGTTCCGGACGCACGATCTCGTCGAAGGTGATGCGATTTTCGTAGTCGCGCCCGTCCGGTCCGTGCATCACGAAGCGCCAGACGCCGCCGGCGCGGAACTCGAATTTCGATGTCGTCGTGGTGAAACCGTCGGGGCCCCACCATTGCGCCAGGTGCTTCGGATCGGTGAAGCAGGAAAATACAAGTTCGCGCGGCGCGTCGAACACGCGGGTGCCGACGATCGAACGCGGATCGCTGTCGAGATCGAGATTATTTCTTTCGACCACGGCCGCCCCCGTTCTTGGTCGTGCTCTTGTTGCCGCTCTCGGTTTTTGCCGGCTCGGCTCCGCCTTGGGCCTTCAGCACCTGCAAATAGGCGTCGAGGCGGTCGAGACGTTCTTCCCACAGCTTGCGATATTCGGTCAGCCAATCGTCGACCCCGATCAGCGGCGCCGCTTCAATCTTGCAGGGCCGCATTTGCGCGTCGCGGCCGCGCGTGATCAGCCCGGCGCGCTCCAGAACCTTGAGATGCTTCGACACCGCCGGCAGGCTCATCTCGAAGGGCTCGGCCAGCTTCGACACAGAGGTTTCGCCGAGCGCCAACCGCGCCAGAATCGCCCGTCGGGTCGGGTCGGCGAGCGCGGCGAACGTGGCGCTGAGGCGGTCGGCGGCTTGCGTCTGCATTCGTAATGAACCAATCAGTTAAGTAACCTATCGGTTAAATACATCAGACCGGAAATTTGTCAACGCCACCGTTGACAGACCGCGAGGCAAGGTGTTTGATTGCAACGAAATCATTGCAATCTTTTTGATGTAAACCATTGAATAAGCATACTTTCTGATGGCCTCGCTGACCGTCCGCCAGCTCGATGAGGCGCTGAAAAAGCAGTTGCGGCTGCGCGCCGCCCGCAACGGCCGCTCGGTCGAGGACGAGGTGCGCACCATATTGCGCGAGGCCGCCGGCGATACCGAGACGCCGTCCGCGCCGCAGGCGACCAAAACCACCTCTCCGCGCGCAGATACCAGGCGCGTGCTCCTCATCATTGGCGGCGGCATTGCGGCTTACAAATCACTCGACCTGATCCGACGACTGAAGGAACGCGGCATTTCGGTGCGCTGCATTCTGACAAAAGCGGCGACCGAGTTCATCACGCCGCTCGCGGCCGGCGCCATTGCCGGCGAGCGCGTCTTCACCGATCTGTTCGATCCGCAACATGAGTTCGACGTCGGCCATATTCGTCTCGCACGCGAGGCCGACCTGATTATCGTTGCACCGGCGACCGCCGATCTGATGGCTAAAATGGCGAACGGCCTCGCCAACGATCTCGCCACTGCCGTGCTGCTGGCGACGAAGGCGAAGATATTGCTGGCACCGGCGATGAACCCGGCGATGTGGTCGCACCAGGCGACGCAGCGCAATCTCGCGCAATTGTTGGACGACGGCGTTGCGACCATCGGGCCGAATGCGGGCGAGATGGCCGAAAGCGGCGAACGCGGGCTCGGCCGAATGGCGGAGCCGTTGGAGATAGCGGCACATGCGGAAAGATTGCTCGGCACCAATCCCGCGCAGCCGCTAAAGGGCAAACGCCTGTTGATCACCGCCGGCCCGACGCATGAGCCGATCGACCCGGTGCGCTACATCGCCAACCGTTCGTCCGGCAAACAGGGCTACGCGATCGCCACGGCAGCGGCGCAAGCCGGCGCAGAGGTAACGCTCGTCAGCGGCCCGGTGAATTTGCCGAAGCCACAGAACGTCAATATTATCAGCGTGGAAAGCGCACGCGAGATGCTGGCGGCGGTTGAGGGCGCGTTGCCTGCCGACGTCGCGATTTTCGCAGCCGCGGTCGCCGACTGGCGCGTCGCCAATGCCGGCGAACAGAAAATCAAGAAAAAGGCCGGACAGGCGACGCCTGAACTCGCCCTCACCGAAAACCCGGATATCCTCTCCGCCGTCGCCCATCGCAAGACGCAGCGGCCAAGGCTCGTAATCGGCTTTGCCGCCGAAACCGAAAACGTCGCGGCCAATGCCAAAGCGAAACTCGAGAAGAAAGGCTGCGACTGGATACTCGCCAATGATGTTTCGCCCGCGACCGGCATCATGGGCGGCGACCGCAATACGATTCAACTGGTGACGGCGAACGGCATCGAGCCCTGGCCGCCGCAAAGCAAGGAAGACGTGGCGGCAATGCTGATTGCGCACATCGTCACCGCGTTGGGAAAATCAGAATGACCCCCACCGACGTTCGCATCACCCGGCTTGCGCATGCGCAGGATCTGCCGCTGCCGTCCTATCAGAGCGCGCTCGCCGCCGGCCTCGACCTGATCGCCGCCGTCCCGGCCGAAAAGCCGCTTACCATCGCCGCCGGCGCGCGCACATTGGTGCCGACTGGAATTGCCATCGCACTGCCCGAGGGCTTCGAGGCGCAGGTTCGACCGCGCTCGGGGCTAGCCGTGCGCCACGGGCTTACGGTGCTCAATTCGCCCGGCACGATCGACGCCGACTACCGCGGCGAGATCCAGGTGCTGCTCATCAACCTTGGCGCCGAATCGATTGAAATCGCGCGTGGCATGCGTATCGCGCAACTCGTCCTTGCAACCGTTGCGCGCGCTTGCTTTGTTGAGACGTCGTCGCTCGATCAAACAAGCCGAGGAAGTGGCGGATTCGGCTCCACCGGCGGTTGAGCTCGGTGTTTCTCTGTTTTCGGCTAGACGGATGCCTGACTGTAGCCTATTACCACTACAATTAGTTACATCTGGTGCCGATTATGCCGCTGGTTTCCCGCAAAGGCATTCTTGCGATTGCCGCCGTGATCGACGTGGCGCTTCATGCGCGTGGTCGACCGGTGTCAGCGAAAGCGCTTGCCACGCGTCATAAGCTGCCTCCACGCCATCTTGAACCGGTGCTGCAGGCGCTTGTCCGCGAGGGCATTTTAAAAGGCATTCGCGGGCCGCACGGCGGCTACGAACTCGCCCGCGAGCACAAGAAAATCACCGCCGAGGACATTCTGCGCGCCGCTTCCAGCGCGGAAGATGCCGATGAGCCGGATGGGACCATGTCGCCACTGGTCGCGGACGTGGTCCGCCCGGCGCTGGCCGAGGCCGAACGCAGTTTCTCGGCCGCACTTGCCCGAATCAACGTCGAAGACATGACCAAGCAAGCGGAAGCACTGAAATAAAGTCCGCGACACGCCGTTCACCATATGGACTCTTTCGGCGCGAGTCCCCCCGGGGTTAAAGTCCAACGATTCGCGAGCGGTACGACGAAAACCGTTTGCTTTTCCTTGGGGCAATTCTGAATGCCGGAGACGATCCCGGCGGCGAACGAGAGGCTGCGTTCTCGTCCGAGACGAGGCGGATTCCTTGCAGCCGTCATACCTTCAACCGCGGTTTCGAGCGCCGCGTTCGCCGCGCCGGCTCTTGCACAGACGAACGCGCTTCAGCACGCCACAACGCTGTTTGGCCGGCAGGAATTCGCAACGCTGACGTTGTTTGCCGGACTGCTCTGCTTTGCCGTGCTCGCCACGATCGTGCTGATCCGCACGCGTCGCAGCGTCGGCCCGCGCGACGACGTGATTGCGCTGCAGGCCGAGATCGACCGCTACAAGGCGTTGCTGCTGTTGGAGCCGCAATTGCTGGTCGCCTGGCCCGCGGCCGGCGACAGACCGGAAATCCTCGGCGACAGCACCATCGTTGCATCGGCCCCTTCGCCGAGCGCCGCGCCTGAGCGCGTGCTGGCCTTCGGCTCATGGCTCGAGCCGGCCGCGGCGCAACGCATCGAGCAAGCGGTCGCGACACTGCGGAACGAGGGGCGCGCCTTCGTCATGACGCTCACCACCACGGCCGGCCGGCCGATCGAGGCGGAAGGCCGTGCGGTCGGCGGGCGCGCGGTGCTGCGCCTGCGCGATGTCGGCGGCATTGAGCGCGAACTTATCGATCTCGCCGCCCGCCACGACAAACTCAATGCCGATGTCGAGATTTTAAAGGCACTGCTCGAATCGCTGCCGGCGCCGGCGTGGGCGCGCGACGCCGAGCGCCGGTTGATCTTCGCCAACTCGGCCTATGCTCGCGCCGTGGAAGCCGTCGATCCGGCCGACGCGGTTGTGCGCGAACTGGAACTGCTCGATCGCGCCGGGCGCGACGAACTCGCGCAGTCGCGCGCTTCCGGCGAAACGTTTACGAAAAGATTGCCCGCGATTGTCGCCGGCGAGCGCCGCATCTTCGACGTCATGGAAGCGCCGAGCGGCGCCGGCTCGGCCGGTATCGCCATCGACCGCACCGAAGCCGAGACGATGCGAACCGAGCTCAGACGCATGATCGAAGCGCACCGCCGTGTGCTCGATCAGCTTGCCACCGGCGTCGCCATCTTCAACGCCGACCGCAAGCTGATCTTCTACAACACCGCCTTTCGCGCGTTGTTCGATCTCAATCCCGGCCTGCTCGACCAGACTCCGACCGACACCGCCGTGCTCGATACCTTGCGCAGCGCGCGCAAACTGCCCGAGGAGCAGGACTTCCGGCAATGGAAGCAGCAACTCTACGAAGCCTACCGTGCGATCGAGCCGAAGGAGCATATGTGGCATCTGCCGGACGGCCGCACGCTGCGCGTCGTCACCACGCCCAACCCGGAAGGCGGCGTGACCTATCTCTACGATGACGTCACCGAGCGGCTCGACATGCACCGTCGCTATGACGCGCTGATCAAGGTGCAGAGCGAAACCCTCGACTATCTTGGCGAAGCGGTCGCGGTGTTCGGTTCAGACGGGCGCGTCCGGCTGCACAATCCCGCCTTCCAACGCATGTGGAAACTCACCCCGGAAGCGCTCGACGCGCATCCGCATATCGAAGCGGTGACCGCCTGGTCGCAGGCGCTGCACGACGAAAACTCGGTTTGGCGGATGTTGCGCGGCGCGGTTACCGCGATCGACGGCCGCGAGCCGATCGGCGCGCGCATTGAACGGCGCGACGGCATGACGATCGATCTCGCGACAATGCCGCTGCCGGACGGCGCCACCCTCGTCACGTTCAAAGACATCAGCGATACCGTCAACGTCGAGCGCGCCCTGCGCGAGCGCAACGAGGCGCTGGTCGCGGCCGACGAGATCAAGATCGAATTTGTGCATCACGTCAGTTACGAACTACGCTCGCCGCTGACCAACATCATCGGCTTCGCCAATTTGCTCGGCGACCCTATCTTCGGACCGCTTACCGACAAGCAGCACGAATATCTCGGCTACATCACCACCTCGACCAATGCGCTGCTGGCGATCATCAACAACATCCTCGACCTCGCCACCATCGACGCCGGCGCCATGAATCTCAATTTGTCCGAGGTCGATATTCGCGCCAGCATGGACGCGGCGGCGGAAGGCATTCTCGATCGTCTGGTCAAAAGCCGGATCACCCTCGATATTCAAACTTCATCCGGCATCGGCAGCTTCTCGGCCGACGAGCGCCGTTTGCGTCAGGTGCTGTTCAATTTGCTGTCCAACGCGGTCGGCTTTTCGCCCGATGGCGAGACCGTTACACTATCGGCCGAACGGCGTGGCGACGTGGTGGTGTTCGCCGTCACCGATCGCGGGCCCGGCATTGAGCCTGAGCGGCAGGATAAAGTTTTCGAAATGTTCGAAACCGACTCGCAAGGGTCACAGCATCGCGGCACCGGACTGGGATTATCGCTGGTGCGGTCCTTCGTCGAACTGCACGGCGGCACCGTCACGATTGAATCGAGCGCCGGTCATGGCACCACGGTGATGTGCGAATTCCCGGCAAACCTTGCTGTGCAAGGTCCGGCGAAGGATATCAAACAAAGCGCCGCGTAACCCTTCCGAACGACACCAATAAAGAACCTCCGCGGCGAACCGCGGAGGTTTATTGTTAGAACGCGGATCGTTAGCGCATGCGGCGCGGCGCGGTGCCGACATACTCGCCGTTCCAACAAACGTCCTTGTTGAGCCCGAAGAGCGCGTGGAAGCCCCGGCAGGGTTGCACCAAGGCATCGATCAGCGCGACCGTGCCGACGCCGGCGACGCCGCCAGCCACTGCCGCGGCGCCGGCCGTCGCGCCAAGCGCAGTCGCGGTAACGCCCGAGCCATACCAGCCGTTGTAAAGGCCGACGCCAACCGCGGTGCCGACGACGGCACCGGCCGCAGCCTCGCCGACGACGACCCTATGATCGTCGCCCGGCCGCGCCATCGCCGGTGTTGCCAGCGTGGCCGCGGCAATTGCGGCAACAGAAAGCGCAGTGATCAGTTTTCGCATAAGAGTCTCCTTCATCTTTTCCGTTCATAACCCCTCGCCCTACGAACGTGCCGCGTGCGCCATGCGTTCCGCACCGCACCACAAGAAAAGCAAATTTTATGAAGCGGTGGCGATGATGTGTTCGAGGGCAAGGAACCGCGGCAGCGGCGCGGTCAGATCAAGGCACGACGGAGGCGGCTAGCCGCATACGGTTCCGTGCGCTTATATGGTGTACCGACTCGCAACGGATGATTCGATGTTCCCCACCACGCCCGGCGGTTTCACCTTCACGGTGGCACTCGAAGACGAGCAGGCCACCCGCCGGCTGATGGCGGACATCGCCGGACTGATCGAACCCGGCGACCTCATCACGCTGTCGGGCGATCTCGGCGCCGGCAAGACCGCGTTCGCGCGCGCGTTCATCCGCCATCTCGCCGGCGATGAGAACGTCGAGGTTCCGAGCCCGTCCTTCACGTTGACGCAAAGCTACGACCTGCCGCGCTTTCCGCTCCTGCACGCCGATCTCTACCGGCTGGCGGGACCGGGCGAACTGGTCGAACTCGGCTTCGAGGATGCACCGGAAAACACTGTGACGTTGCTGGAATGGCCCGACCGTGCCGCCGGTCGCCTGCCGGCCGATCGGCTCGATGTCGCGCTGACCCTGTCGCCGCCGCAGGGCGAAACCTTTCGCCACGCCCAGGTCACCGGCTATGGCGCTTTCGCCGCGCGCGCCGAACGCATCGCCCTGATCCGCCGCTTTCTGCACGAAGCCGGTTTCGGCCAGGCCGCGCGCCGGCGCATCCAGGGCGACGCCTCGACCCGCTCCTACGAGCGGCTCACGCTCGACGGCTCCAACTACATCCTGATGAATTCACCGCGCCAGCCGGACGGCCCGCCGGTGCGAAACGGCAGACCCTATAGCGCGATTGCGCATCTGGCCGAGGACGTGACGCCGTTCATCGCGATGGCCAAGGGCCTGCGCACCCTCGGCCTGTCGGCGCCGGCT
>Ga0105054_10012521_pt1 | contig 10381 bp, 7 predicted proteins | sample BON02_FD_78091 | JGI IMG/M metagenome (GOLD analysis project Ga0105054, IMG submission 78091) | Freshwater microbial communities from Lake Bonney liftoff mats and glacier meltwater in Antarctica - BON-02 (megahit assembly) | ecosystem: Environmental > Aquatic > Freshwater > Ice > Glacier... | reverse complement strand
CCCCTGGTTGTTAACGGAGTAGTTGTGGGTCCGTTCGAAGAGGCAGAGGAGGGGACTGGTGTAACCAGCGACGTAGTTAAGGTGAAGGGTGAGGATCCGGCCACCCCAGGTCCCCTGCCATAAGGAATGACCCCGGGACCGTAACGATTCCCCAATATCGGTTTAATAAAACAAAGCAACACTCTCCCCAGGTCCCCTCCCCTGCCTTATTAGCCCTTACGGAATGACCCCGGGACCGTAACGATTCCCCAATATTGGTTTAATAAAAACAAACCAACACACACACACACACTCTCACCAATGAGGCCGAACGAACTTTGGACCTGCCCAGACGACGGAGTCGCCGGGACACAAGACCCTGGTTGTCAACGGAGTAGTTGTGGGTCCGTTCGAAGAGGAAGAGGAGGGGATTGGTGTAGCCAGCGACGTAGTTAAGGTGCAGGGTGAGGATCCGGCTACCCCAGGTCCCCTGTCTAAAGGAATGACCCCGTGACCGGAACGATTCCCCAATATCGGTTTAATAAAAACAAAGCAACACACACTGGGGTGAACCAGGGGAGGTAGTGACATAGTAAAAGCGAAGAGTTCTGGAGAAGATCCCAGGGCAACTAGAGGCCTCGTTTCTAATCTTCCTCACCCTCGGGTTAACAAAACAAAGCAACACACACACACTGTGTGTTATTTTGTACCACTCTTTCACTCGAATTCCGGCAAGTGTATGGTCTTCCTACACATAGAGGACAACCAAAGAAAACAACCAGCTCATCAACGCTCCAGCTCGTGAGTTTCGGGTGTTCCAGCAGCGAGCGGGCTAAATGAAAAGACGATCTAAAGAAACTGCAGAGGCTCGACAACGCAACATCGAAATACAGGAATGGCTCGACAACGCAACATCGAAACAACGCAACATCGCCGTCGGGGTCCAGCCTTGTGTATCCCGCGTTCTTTTGCACGGTTTTCGGCGCTCAGGTCGAGAACCGTGCATGAATACGTGGGATACACACTCAACATGGCCGTGACAGGGAACCTGGAGCCGCACCAGGCCGTCGTGCTCCACGGGACGGCCAATGAGGTTGTGGGACAACACGCCTTTGGCGACGAGAAGGGGCAATAACGTGTCTGTCCCCGGTCTCCCCCCAGATGGTCTTATAGACGGGCTTAGGGCGCGCCAGTACACGCCAGCTCAGCCAACCTTCCGTCGGGGGAGATGGGGTAGGCGCTACGGTCACAGTCGCGCCTCCTCGACGCCTTCCGCGATTGCCACGTTACAGCCGCCCCCCGCGTCGTCCCACACCCATTTCAGTGAGCGATTTTCGAAAATTCAAGAATACCACACACAAAATTGAGTGTGTGGTGTCCCACACACTCGTTTATTGTGTGGGAACGCAACGTTGGCTGTTCGGAGAATGGCAATAATGTACGGGAGTATTCCGGAAACAGGGCCTGCAGGTGTTGATGTGTTTGTATGAAGTGTATCTGTCGATATGTGAGCGCCACGGTGTATGCCGGGTTGTTTGGTCATGGTCGCGTGTACCGTTCCTATTTCTTTCAAGTTGTCTGACGCGCGTTGGTTTGTCAGCTCTCGCCCGGAACCGCCGAGCGGTGTCTGTGGTCGCGGCTTCTGCGCTCATGGCGGTTTTGGCTCTGGCAGCTGTGGCCATTAACGACTCCACAGAGAGGACCGAGCTGGTCTACCGTTCGTCACTCGACATCATGGCGAACCCCGCCGCCGGCACAGGCTCGGTACGTCACGGCCAAAGGCGACAGGCAGATTGTTTTGCACGGCGTTGAACGCCTACCCACAGCACACTGCCATAGCGCCTAGTCTAGTAACAATACGGCCTGGAATCCCGGAGATCTCAGGAGCTCTGCAGCAGAATATGTCGAGAGGAAGAGATTGTCCAGAATGAGATTACGACCTTGGGTTATTTTTGCTGATCGATGTGTTGTGTGCAGGGCGGATGGGGTCTTGGCACTGGCTCTCTAGAGGAAACCTACTCTGGCGAGAACGCTGACGCCCCCGGCATCCCTTGTACGTTCACAATTGTCAGAGCTATGTGTCATTTTTGATGTGTCCTGCTGCCCGAAGCCCTTTGACTGACACACACGTTTGCGCAAACATGCCAGCTTCCTACATGTGGGCAACTACCGACGCCTACGATCCTTCCACTGGCGAGACGGGCATTGTAAGTTTCTGGCTGAACAGTATGAAATTCTGCCTGTGAACACGAATGTAGTTCAGCCACCGCGATGGGTTCGCTCTCCACGGGCATGTCATCGCGGCCCTCCTGGATTGATGTATCTCTTGTGTCAGAGCGTTCGGCGGCGCCAACGGCGCCGCGCGCGCTAGACGAATGCCGCTTTAAACATATTTTTTTGTTGGTGCCCTGTATCTGGGCCTACCGCCGAGTGATTCTATCGTAAGTAGGGGAAATCCTTGACCTGACTCAAGGGCAATTATTTTTCTAAAAAACGCCTGCAATGCACATGAATATTCAAAAAATCATGCGTTGGATCAACTCGATATGGCGCTAGATCATGGCATTACTTCACGAGGTATAGCATCAGTTCACCGCTCGTTAGTTCATGACCTTCAATCTCAGCTATATTGTGTAGGTCACGGGCCGTTAGATCATGTTGTATTTGCTCACAGCAACTGACATGTTGTCAGGTCATGTGCAGCAACCCGATAGGAACAGTAAGCGACGCTGTGGTTTATACCGATATTGAGGTTGTAGTGTGTCTTGGCAATTTCTGATTTTCTTTCTTGTGGTGTGCTGTGTGCAGCAAGAGGGCCACGGTAAGGATTGGATTTACACGGATGGACCCGACTCCGGCCCTCTGAAGGGCGCCCGCTCCCACTACTACAACGAGTTCAAGTGGGATTCCGACCGCAAAACCGGGGGCGACTTTGCTGCCGGCTCCAACGTGCCCGAGGAGGATCTCATCAATGAGAACTTCGTCGCCAACGAGAGGGCAAGTCCTCCTACCTCCCCGTTTATCTGTTACGCACTGTCCATTCCGCGCGCGCAGCAACATATGCATGCAACTAAAGCACGCACAGCGATATATGCACGCACCTACCTACATCTAAGGGTCGATTTGCGCACACTGTATGATTCTGGGCATGTGTGCATATTTGCGTTTGCGTACCAACATTGGAGACTTACGTAAGTTCAAATGGATACAGTCGAATCCCGACCATCACACTTCGGAGCCGTACACGCACGAGTCGTCATACGGCGTGCTCGAGGGCGGCATTGATGGCGCTGGCGGCAAGTCGGCGGTTGAGAACATTCTCAACTTCGATCCCTGGCTCATGCAGAGCAACGGTGTGTACTAATCGTTGATAGATTTCATTTTTCAAGATTCTAACGTGTTGGATATACAGCAAGAATCGTATGCGTGCCAGGAGTGAAAGGGTGTCCTTCCCTCTCCGTCGATGGGCTCTGCAGCGGAGCAAGTAGTACACAGAAGGAGGCGTACCTAGAAGGGAAAACCAATTGACTGCACACCTTCTCCTCAGGCAGACTGTATTTTTGACCGCAAATACATTGTTGCCTACAGTGCACAACCAGGGTCCATTGCAGCCCTCTCTGTTATGCCCAACGTTGGCTTTCATTACAAAGACTACTGTCAGTCTGTGCACATAAGTTTCCAACTGTTTTTGTTTCAAGATACTTAGTCTTGTCAGCCAGGAAGAACTCGTGGTTAGACAAGTCAATTTCATTGCTTTGTTAGGAGTGGTTCATCTATTACACGTTAGATGATAAGGGACAAGCCAGAGACACAAGAGTACATGTGACACTTTATTGTTCTTAACTCGAATTCTCCTGTCGCCGTTGGCTGAAATCTCCAGCTGCTCGCGAACTGGATCGGGAAAAATACTTTCCAAAAGGTACGTTTGACCTAAAAAGGGCCTAAACTAGACGTTCTGATTCGTGACTTGATCTCGTTCGTGGGCGTTGCTCACTTGACGCGCGGCGGCAGATCTTGTTCGTGGGCGCTTTATCGCTCTCCCCCATGCACAATAGTGGGATCTTAGAGAGACAGTCTTGGGCAAACCAAAAAAAACTGGAATTGCGGAAACATAAAAAAAAAATTATAAACAAAGAAGCGGGAAAAAATAAACAAACGTAGCTCACAACCCCCGGACGCAACGTAGCCTGAGAAGGCCAGAAAAATAAATATGGACAATCAAGCGAAAAAAATAAGGAAAAACGCAGCGCTCAAAGTCAGCGCTCAAAATTAGCCGCCGACGCAACGTTGTTGTCGAGCGGCGAAAGAAGCTTGACCAGTCATGATCTGAACCCCCGATGAAAACTGGGGACGGCAAGCTTTTGGTGAGGTCATCAGCCACCATTTTCTGCGTGCGCAAAGGCACGAGTCTGAGTTTTTTAGGTCAAACGTACCTGTTGGTTCGTGACAAGATCTCGTTCGTGGGCGTTGCTCACTTGACGCGCGGCGGCAGATCTTGTTCGTGGGCGCTTTATCGCTGTAGGCTCGAAGCTCAAGCTTGTAGGTCCCACAAACCTGAAGGAAACACGCTCGGCCCACGGAGGTCGAGAACCCGGGCCCAAGTGTATTAGCCACGAACCGATACCAACTTGAAACTCGAGCCTGTTTTCCCCACAATACAGCAGAACTACGTGGGCCTGGGTCTACTGGCCCTGGATGTTATGATGACAGTTTCTCTGAAAAGGCAAGATAGATTTGTCTGCACGGCATGGCTCAGAATGGGATTCGGATTTTTGTTGGGTGTCACGTTCCTCTTCCTTTGATGTGCAGGGGTAGTCCATGAGGTAGTGCAAAGCGATAAAGCATAGTGACAAACCGCCCACGAACAAGATTGTTCGTTGGCAGCCCGTGGCGCGCGACAGTAGATCTTGTTCGTGAGAGCGAATGCTTAGCCATGTAAAAACCGAGTGTTCGACATGCAGTTTATCATTCTTGAGAGTGACATTTGCTGATTCAAAACTCGTGACCTCGATTCGCACTGCTCATCTCCTTTTGAGAAGCAAGTACTCAAAAGAAATACAATTCATGTCGTTTAAAAGGAAATTCTAAACCATTTTAGACTAACATATCTCCTTCGTGATCCGATCTCGTTCGTGGACGGCCTATGGCGCCCGACGGTAGATCATGATCTTTTTCGTGGGCATGCTGTCACTATGCTTTTTCACTTGTAATGGTCTAAAATGGGTAGTGTAAAGTACTCCTTATACTTCAAGGGTGTAGTGTAATGTACTAAAAATCCTTATGCCCTGTCAATGGGGAACAGATTGAATGGTCCAATCGTAATTTTAGTCAAACTTGCAATCTTGTGTTTTTGACCCACAATTTGTATTTTCGAGTCTCCGAGTCCAGTCCAAATCTTTCCGAGTCGAGTATCGTCACCTCGATGTTCGGTCTTCCCTCTCAAGCGAGAGTGTTGAATGGGCCGAATGTGGTGGCGTGAGAAATTTCCAAACTTGTTATTTGAGCCAATTATTTTTCCAAACATCCCGGCATATTTGCTCGACAATCCACACCCCAATTGACGGTCTTGCCTCTCAGTCGGGAGCAGATTGAATGGGCCGAATGCTGTGTTTGGACAAATTTCCAAATTTGTCCCCATGACTCAAAATTCAATTTTTTTTGTCACGAGTCACGGTCGAGTGTGCACATCTTCCAAGAATCGCTAGGGTGTAGTAACAATGGTGTTGGGGGGTTCCATGAAAACCTTGTAACTTTGCGGGATGTAAAGCTGCCAAATTTTTGATTAGATGAAATGATGCGCCTCAAAAAATGCAGTTCTTAGGTGCAACCAAAAAAGTGGCAAGTTTAAATCGATAGCGCTAAAACGCAAAATGGCGGGAAACCTCCACTAAATCGACCGTCAACGGACCAAATAGGTCAGAATCCAAAATTTCTTGAATATTCCAACAGCCCCGAGTCTTCAGAATGTCCCAGGCCTGAGGATGTTGTGTTGCAATTTGGAACGAGCAAGGATTTGGTGTGGTCGGGCATTTGGGCTGGTCGAAGATTTGGGCCGCGGGACAACGGTTCTCTAACCGTCGTCACGCGACTCACATCTTCGAAGACGGCACATGGCTGCGGGTGCCAAAATCTGGCTGCCCTCGACTCGCTGCTGCTGTCAAATCGCTGCTGCTGATAAAATCCTGCTGCTCCCAGATCCCCGCTGCCCCCAAATTGCTGCTGCCCCCAAATCGCTGCTGCCCCTAAAGTGCTCCTGCCCCCAAGTCCCCGCTGCTGTCACCTCCTTGCTGTCTCCGCATCGTTGCTGCCTCCAAAACGCTGCTGCCCCCAAAATTGGGCCAAATCACTGCTGCTGCCAATTCGCAAATGTACTGCAAAAAAACAGAAAACCTGCAGAATAAGCGTTTCCGTGTTCCAATCCACTTTGAAACTAACCGTTTTACTCTTGAAAAGTGTCCACCTCCGCCTCCGTTGTTACACCCTAAGAATTGCCTCCCCGATGTTTGGTCTTTCCCCTCGATGGGAAGCAGATTGAATGGGGTCTAATGTGGTGTTTGACGCATTCCAAAATTCAATTTTTTGTTTTTGACTCCCTATACAACCTTTTCTTCGAGTCTCTTAAGTTCCTGAGAACCACCAACCCAAATTTGAGTTCTGCGGGAGCCGATTGAATGGGCCGAATGTGGTATGTGACGAATTTTCGGTCACGGTTTTGTGTGTTGGGCTCCAAATTCACCGGGCTTCACACTAGATTCAATTGTTCCGAACATCAACTCTCTGATTTTCGGTCCTTCCTCTCAGTCGAGAACATGATGAATGAGCGCTGTATTTCGACAAATGTGAAAATTTGTGTTTTGGACCACAAATTATTCGGGGTTTTTCGAGTGTCCTAATTTTCCGAGCATCGCAACCTTTATTTTTGGTCTCTGTTTTTGGTTGATGGCCGATTGAATGGGCAGAATGTAGTGCATTGACAAGTTTCCAAAAAGTATGTTTTTGAACAAGTATTTTTCACCCAACATTCGTTTTTTTGTTCGAGTGTTCCTATTTTCCGAGAATCACCACCCCGATTGGTGGTCCTCTCTCTCCCTCGACTGGGAGCAGATTGAATGATCCGAATTTGGTGTTTTGACACATAACCAAATTTTTGTTGCGGACCCTATTTTGCTTTATTTTTTATCGAGTATATCAAATTTTAGCACATTGCCACCCCGATTTTATGTCTGTTCTGACGATGGGGAACAGATTAAATGGGCTTAATCATGGGTTTTGAACAACTCCAAAAGGGCCGCGCGCCCCCGTCTCCTTTGGGTTTGGACTGGCAGCAGTCCACGATTATCTGGAGGAGGGAGCAATGATTTTATCAAGAACTTGAAAATGCCACACATGGACAGATTGCTGCCAAAGTTGATCACTGTTGATCACTGATAACTTCGAAGTTGGCCCGCGGAGCCCCCCATACCAGCGCGAGGCTTTTAGGTCTTCCGGCCCGGGCCTTGGGTTTGGTACCAAAAATGTTTTTATTTGCTTTCATCCCCTCAGGCTCGAGGGCCCTGACGTCGTCATGCCTTTCTTTTTTTCTTCCTTGGGTGGTGAATACCCAACTTCATCACTGGACGAAATGGGTGGTGAGCATTCAATTATTCGCGTGGGACCCTGCCCTTTTTTCCTTGGGTGGCAAACACCCGGGCCCAACTTGATCACTGGACTACGCAGGTTGTGTGCACCTCAATAATCTCGATAATTCAATGAGGGGAGTGTAATGAGTTTACCAATCGGGGAGTGTAATCACCTTATTGATAGGGGAGGATCCTATCAATAGGGTAGTGTACACCCTTCATTTTTCCTAATGACTCTGGTCTGATCCAGTGGGTGCACAGTAACAGCGCCTAAAGCGCTCCGTCGATGCGCGCCCCGGATCCAAGAAACTGTCCAGGGCCACTGCCGACCCGCAGGTAAGAACAGCTCACAATGTTAGTGGTCTGTTGTGCATCCTCGGGATACAGGTCCCAACAAACAATTCTCCTAAACTACCAAAGAATGTACTGCCTGGTGGAGTAATGCCCCCCCATAGATGCGCAGCTGTGGATGGAGCGGCCGCGCGCCACAAGGTCACAACCAAACCAGATAGAAGGTCAATTTCGTTTTCTTTCCTACCTGCGGCAGATGCAGTTGAACGTTTTTATCAAACTACAACAACACCTTAAACACTGTCACAGGTTGATCATTTTCCGCCGACCTGCGGCCGCGTCAAAAAGAATTGGAAAAATTAGAAAATAATTGACATTGAAACTGTGACAAAGACAAAACATGTCTCAATCTCCCTAACTACCAAGAAACGTAGTGCCCGGGCCTAGGGATCAATGGTGTCCCCCCACTAGGGTAGGAAAGGCATCAAATAAGCCTAGTGTCCTCCCAAGCATTGCTCGTCAAAATTGTGACTGAGATACTCTCCGGGCAATGTACCTTTAGCGAAAGCCATCAAACATCTGTCTTGGCAGCAGATCATAGACCAGCGCACTAAAAAAAAGGCAGGGACCTAGACCACGCGCATGCAATGGGCAGGGGTCGTACCAGAGTCAGTGGAAGTACTGACGCATTCTCATCATGTTTAACAGAATAGACACGACATGTTGTCGGATCAAGATGAGTATGGTGGCGTGCCTGGGTGCTGATCATCATATGTTTAGCAAAACAGACACCACATGTCAACAGGTCAATTTGGGTATGGTGTCGTACCTGTGTTCTGTGTAGACCCTGTATGCGGGTACCAGATATTGTCATCATATCTTTATGTGTCACAAGTATCACGTCAAACATACATGGGAAAAATACAACCTAGACGCCACTCCATGAAATAACAGTCTTGGTAGCAGATCACAAACCAGCTCACTCAAAAAAGACAGAGACCTAGACCACGCGCATGCAAAATACAAACAAAGGCCCGCGCAAAACATTTCACGCTCGCCCGGGCAAGTACTACATCTCTGGCGTGCGTACAGTTCCCCAAACCCCTCTCTGATGCACAAGTTGATTCAAACGCTGAGAGATGCGCTCGCACCCGAAGGATTGGGCAGCAAGATGACCAGTTGAATAACCTGCGCGCTACTCGGAGAGAAATATGGTGCCAACCAGCCCGACTTTAAGATATTGTACCCTCCCGTTCGCTCAGTGACAAATAATTGCGCACACCAGCACCTTCTGTTCCAAGACTGTCTCAAGAGTAAGAAATCTGTGCAGTGCAGTGCACGTTGCACATAAAGGTTCCCCTTGACATAGTCTCAAAAGATGCATACATAAAGACCTAACCAAGTGATTGTGTTGTGTGTGCGTGTATGTGTGTGTTGTGTGTGCGAGACATGTACATATAGCGGTGTAGACATACACTCGAGGAGGTGGGAGTGAAGTGTGGTTGCATATACAAGGGTGTCGTGAGGGTGCGAGGCCAGGTGTGAGGTCTTGGCGGCGCAAGGTGCAGGTAGCGGTAAGCACGCAGACAAACAGATTCGGCGCTGCCGCGCGCTCATCATAGGTTTTCCCCCGCGCGCCATTAAAACAAAAAAAATAGCCGCTTTAAAAAAAATCGCTTTTCACCTTGCTCTAGGCGTGATGACACATCAAGAGTGAAGGGAAGTTCCCGCAAAAAAATATGGATGCATAGATGAAAACATTGAAGTGGCTTCCACTCCTGTTCTTCTCGATTGTTGCTAGCAACACTCCAGACTTACCGCCGTATCTTGCTGGGCTGCAACAATTTGAGCGGGGAGACTTGCACAACGCTATATCTTTCTTTGAGGTCCGTTTTCTGGTATTTGTACTATCGAGTTGTCGAATTACGCGCGTCTTGCTGCCACGCTCTTCCGTGTATGAGGTGCTGCTTGTGTACAGATTTGCTCCCGGAAATCAAACCTGTTGTGACATTCTCCTTTTGTTTGAAACCCATCTCTCATTCCGGGTTGGCTGAAAAGATTCTTGAAAAGTTTGAAAAATGGTGTGTGTGAGTAAACGCACACCAGCAAATAGTGCTAAAACGCAGAAGCGTGTTTCTTGCAGCAAGCCATTGACCAGGATGCATCAGACTTGCACTCTCTTCAAAATCTAGCTATTGTGCTTGAAAGAGTCGGCCGACAGCACGAGGCGCTGTCGGCGTGGGATCGCTTGCTGGCGAACGCCCTTGCAAATGGCGACCACTACTCCTACAGTCCCTTGGTATGTGACCCACATTCGATTTCCCACACCTCGATATGTTTCCTCGGAGCGTGCTATGCAACATTCAGACACCCCGCCAAATCGATGAGAGGCTTTGAATATGCCAGTGTTTTACATACTGGAAAAACGTGTTTTGCGACCTCCCTTATATATGTATATATGTATGTATATGTATGTATGAATGTATATATAT
>Ga0105054_10012520_pt1 | contig 10381 bp, 9 predicted proteins | sample BON02_FD_78091 | JGI IMG/M metagenome (GOLD analysis project Ga0105054, IMG submission 78091) | Freshwater microbial communities from Lake Bonney liftoff mats and glacier meltwater in Antarctica - BON-02 (megahit assembly) | ecosystem: Environmental > Aquatic > Freshwater > Ice > Glacier... | reverse complement strand
AGGGCGTGGCGAAGGTGTTGTCGATCATCAGCGGCAGGCCAGCGTCGTGGGCAACCTTGGAGACCGCTGGGATGTCGAGCACTTCCAGGCCGGGATTGCCCAGGGTCTCGCCGAACAGCAGGCGCGTTTCCGGTGTGATTGCGGCGGCAAAGGCCGCCGGGTCGCGCGGGTCGACGAAGGTCGTGGTGATGCCGAAGCGCGGCAGGGTGTAGGCGAACATGTTGTAGCTGCCGCCGTAGAGCGAACGCGAGGCCACGATATGGCCGCCCTGGCCCATCAGCGTGACCACGGCCAGATGCAGTGCGGCCTGGCCACTGGCCGTGCAGACAGCGCCGAGGCCGCCTTCCAGACCCGCCAGACGTTCCTCCAGCACCGCCACGGTGGGGTTGGAGATGCGCGAATAGATGTGGCCGGGCCGCTCCAGGTTGAACAGGGCGGCGGCATAATCGGTGTCGGGGAAGACAAAGGAGGTCGACTGGTAGATCGGCACGGCGCGCGCGCCGGTCGTCGGGTCGGGCTGCTGTCCGCCGTGCAGGCTCAGCGTGTCGAAGCCGATGTACTTGGGTCCCGCCATCAGGGCCTCCTTGGATTGACGCGCGAACCTAGACCGCGCCGGGGATGGGGTCCACAGCCAGGCAGGTCCCTCACCCTCCCACCGCTTCGCGGCGGGTCCCTCCCTCTCCCGCAAGCGGGAGAGGGGCAAGGATGACGCCACCTTCTTACCCTCGCCCCAACGGGGAGAGGGAGGGGCCCGCGCCGTCAGGCGTGGGAGGGTGAGGGGCCGCGGGGCTTGGCGCGGAGGCCGTGGCGGGCTACCTAGCGGGCGCCTTCATCTGCGGGAGAAGACCATGACGCGCCAGATCAATTCCGTTGCCGTGATCGGCGGCGGCACCATGGGCGCCGGCATCGCCGGCAAATGTGCCGACGCGGGTTGCCGCGTGCTGCTGATCGACAAGGACGAGGCCGCGGTCGCCAAGGCGATGGAGCGCGTCACCGGCGGGCGCATGCCTGCCATCGACAATCCCGAAAGTGCAAAGCTGATCGAGACCGCAACCTTCGACCAGCTCGACCGCATCGCCGGCTTCGACTGGATCTGTGAAGCCATCATCGAGGATCTGGAGACCAAACGGGCGCTGTTCGAGAAGCTGGAAGCGCTGCGCAGCGAAGGTTCGGTGGTTTCCACCAACACCTCGGGCATTCCCCTGCGCTCGATCGTGGAAGGTTTGCCGCAGCGCCTGCGCCGCGATGTCGTCGTCACCCACTTCTTCAATCCCGTGAAGGTGATGAGGCTGCTGGAAGTCGTGCCCGGAGAGGACACCACACCCGACGTGGTCGCCGCCATGGCACGCTTTGGTGCCGAAAAGCTGGGCAAGGGCGTCGTCCATGCCAAGGACACGGTCAACTTCATCGGCAACCGCATCGGCTGTTTCTGGATGCTCTCGGGCCTGCACAAGGCCAGGGCGGCGCGGGCCAAGGGTCTTTCGATGGAAACCATCGACGCCCTGATGTCGGCTCCGGTGGGGCTGCCCTCGACCGGGCTTTACGGCCTGATCGACCTGATCGGTCTGGATGTCATGGATTTCGTCGGCAAGAACCTGGCGGTCAACCTGCCGGCAGACGATGTCGGGCGTGACTTCACCAGCTTCCCGGCCGAGGTCCAGGCGATGTTCGATGCCGGCCAGCTTGGGCGCAAGAGCGGCGGCGGCTTCTACCGCGTCACCAAGACGGAGGATGGGGCTAAGCTCAAGGAAACCTTCGATCTCGACGCTGACGACTGGCGCCATACCCGCGAGCCCGAGCTGCTGCCGGCCCATCACGAACTGGCTTCGCTGATGACCGCGCCGGACGCCTGCGGCGACTTCGCACGCGACCTGATGGGTGGCACGCTGTTTTACGCCGCCGATCTGGTGCCCCAGATCGCCGACGATATCGTCAACATCGACCGCGCCATGCGCTGGGGTTTTGCCTGGAAAAAGGGACCGTTCGAGATGCTCGACGATCTCGGTCCCGCCGCCGTGGCTGCCGACATGAAAGCCCGCGGCCAGGGCCTGCCGGCCATGCTTGCCGTGCTCGACCAGGCCGGCGCGACCAGCTTCTACCGCAACGACGGCAGCGAGTATCTCGGCTATGACGGCGGCTGGCACAAGGTCCCGGCCTGAGGGCGAAGCTGCGTTCACAGCTTAGTTAATCGAAAACCTAATAGCCTTCTGGACCGATATCAGAAAAATTTGACTGCAATCGAGAGGTCAGAAAGGCAGTGGTGTGATGTTTAGAAGGCCGGTTGCTGAAAAATTGGTTTCGTTGCTTCGTTGCATCTCACTAATAGGCTTCCTATTGCTATGGCGCAGCGGGGATGAGGCGTGGGGCGATCAACCCGACATTTACCCGGGATGTGTCGCAACTCATGTAGAAGACATTTCCGATCGAATAGATCTTAGAGAAATTAGATTGTTAGATCCGTTGAAAAAGAAAACTGATAATGAAGAATTTTATTCAGATTTTATTGCGACAATCAAAAATAAAATTGAAGAGAGTCCGAAAGATGAAAAGTTCAGTCTTATATTTGTTGTGTATACAGAACTCGGCTCGCGACCATACCAGTACCTCGTCGCAGCTGTAATGTGTGAGGCGGTCGATGTGGAAATTCCAGAATGCAGGGATAGATCATACTACGTTTTTTATCGCCTGCCTTCTCATGAGTTGGCGGAGATTCTCCTGAATGATATGACATTTGAGCGGAGTGAATTCCCGAAATTCCGCTACGGGGAATAGAGTCTATGCATCATGTGGATGATATCGAATAAAATTCGATTGAGTTTTACTCGATACGATAGGTCCGGCAGCCGTTTTTTAACCTAGATTAGTCGAATATCAAGGTAAAATAGGCCGGCGCGACCAGCTTCTACCGCAACGAAGGCAGCGAGTACCTGGGCCGTGACGGCGGCTGGCAGAAGATTCCGGCCTGACCTGGCTGCCGCGATGAGGCCGTTTCGGCCCCATCGCGGCATCGCGGTCAGCCGTTGGTCAGGTCCGTGAAGAAGGCATCGACCTTCTCACGCATGGCTTCGAAATCGATCAGCGGCTCGTTATCACTGTCGCCGTCGAATTCGTCCATTTCGACCTTGTAGTTGGGCGCCTCGTCGAGACGGGCGGGATCGATGTCGAGGACCAGGATGCGGCGGTCCTGCGTCACCTTGAACTGGTCCCAGGGCACCGGAACCTCGTCGTCGCCGATGCCGAGGAAGCCGCCGCGGCCGATCACGCCGTAGCCGATGCCGTTTTCGGTCAGCACGACGTCGTCGAGTTCGCCCAGGTACTCGTTGCGCGGCGTATAGACCGGCATGTCGATGATGTCCTGGATACGCATCCTGCCCTGATGATCGGCAACCGGCGTGGCTTCCTCGAGGCGGGCAAGCTGCTCCTCATCCCAGGCGTCGGCATCGACGATGCCGGGCGTCTGCGACTCTGCCACGATGGACTCCAGCGCGTCGGCGATCTGCAGACAGGCCTCCTCGTTGCCCTGTCGCTCAAGACGCGAGGCGACATTCCAGAGCTGGCCGATCTCGTTGTCCATGCCTGAGCGCAGCACGGTCGAATAGGCCTCTTCCGAGCCGATGGTCTGTTCCAGGCCGTCCAGGCGTTCACGGCAGTCGTCGGCCAGGGCCGGGGCGCTGGCGAAGACGGCGATGGCGGTGGTGGCGAGCAAGAGACGTTTCATGGCGTCCTCCTTGTATTGTCCTGCCTTTCCAACGTGAAAGACAGGAGGAGGTTCCGCCCGAAGCTTCAGGGCTCGAGCATGGCCAGGTCGAGGTCGAGTTTGCCGTCGGTCCCGCGCGACAGGGTCAGCGCGACTTCCTCCAGCACGCAGATGCCGGTGACCGGCAGGCAGGCGCCGAACGTGACCGCAGCCTGCGAGGCGCCTTCCAGCGCGGCCGGGTCGAGATGAATGGTCTCCAGCACCGGTTCGGTGAAGTAGTCGCCCTGGCCCAGCACCAGGCGGGGCAGGTTTCCGGCCCACACGGGCGCGCCGTCGGAAGCATCGAAGGCGACGCCGAGGCGCCCGTTCAGACGGATGGCTTCGCCCGGCAGGATGGCGATCTGCAAGCGGTCGCCCTGCACCAGGGACGCCTGCAGGGTCACGCCGCTGGGCGATTGCACGGAGGCCAGCTCGCCGGCGCGCGCCGGAAGGGCAAGCGCCAGCAGGAGGGCTGCGGTGACGGTGAAGCGTTTCATGGACTCTGGGATACACCGGTTGTTGCCTTGGCAATAGGTCGCGCGGGGCGCTCCGGCCAAGTCACGTTTGCTTGACGGTGGGCTGGACAAATGGTCCGGCTTGGATGACATACAGGCCAATTCACGGACAAGACCCATGACGAGCCTGCAGGACGAGGTCGCGCGGCGGCGCACCTTCGGCATCATTTCGCACCCGGACGCCGGCAAGACGACCCTGACCGAAAAGCTGCTGCTGTTCGGCGGCGCGATCCAGCTTGCCGGTGCGGTAAAGGCCCGCGGCGATCGCCGCCGTGCCCGCTCGGACTGGATGAAGGTGGAGCAGGAACGCGGTATCTCGGTGACCGCCTCGGTGATGAGCTTCGAATACCAGGGCCGCGCCTTCAACCTGCTCGACACGCCGGGCCATGAGGATTTCAGCGAAGACACCTACCGGGTGCTCACCGCCGTCGACAGCGCGGTCATGGTGATCGACGCGGCCAAGGGTATCGAGACGCAGACGCGCAAGCTGTTCGAGGTCTGCCGTCTGCGCGACATGCCGATCGTCACCTTCGTCAACAAGCTGGACCGGGAAAGCCGCGACCCCTTCGACCTGATCGACGAGATCGAACAGGCCCTGCAGATCGAGGTCTGCCCGGCGAGCTGGCCGATCGGCATGGGCCGCAACTTCCTGGGCTGTTACGACCTGCTCAACGACCGCCTGCTGCTGGTCGCGCGCAGCAAGGGCGAGCGCATCGACGGAGGCATCGAATGCAAGGGTCTGGACGATCCCAAGCTTGATGAACTGCTGCCCGATTACGCCGTGAAGACCCTGCGCGAGCAGGTCGAGATGGCGCGCGCCCTGCTGCCGCAGTTCGACCGCGAGGCCTATCTGGCGGGCAACCTGACGCCGATGTACTTCGGCAGCGCGCTCAACAACTTCGGTGTCCAGGAGCTGCTTCAGGGTCTGGCGGCCTTTGCGCCCACGCCCCGGCCCCAGCCCGCCGTGCAGCGCAAGGTCGATCCCACGGAGACGCCGGTCACCGGTTTCGTCTTCAAGATCCAGGCCAACATGGATCCCAAACACCGTGACCGCATCGCCTTCGTGCGCCTGGCCTCGGGTCATTTCCTGCGCGGCATGAAGCTGAAGCACCTGCGCACCGGCAAGATGCTGACCATGCACAACCCGCTGATCTTCCTGGCCCAGGACCGCGAGGTTGCCGAGGAGGCCTATGCCGGCGATATCGTCGGCATCCCCAACTACGGCAACCTGCACATCGGTGACACGCTGACCGAGGGCGAGGACCTGGCCTATACCGGCATCCCCAGCTTTGCGCCCGAACACCTGCAGCGGGTGCGCGCGACCGATCCGCTCAAGGCCAAACATCTGGGCCGTGCGCTCCAGCAACTGGCCGAGGAGGGCGCGGCACGCGTCTTCAAGCCGATGATGGATTCCGACTGGGTGGTCGGTGTCATGGGTCCGCTGCAGTTCGACGTGCTGGCCGACCGCATCCGCACCGAATACGAGGTGCCCGTGCGCTTCGAGCAGTCCAGCCTCTACACCGCGCGCTGGCTGGAATCGGACAACCCTCAGGCGATCAAGGATTTCTCCGACGGCAACCGTTCGGCCATGGCCGAGGATCACAACGGCGATCCGGTCTTCCTGGCGCGCAATGCCTGGCATCTCGACAAGGCCCAGCAGGACGCCCCGAACGTACGTTTCCTCAAGGTGCGCGAGCACAACCCGGTCACCGATGCGGCGGCTGCGTAGGGCGGGGCGATGACGGTCCGGCTCGCCAAGATCGTCCTGCTTGCCTGCTACGGCCTGCTGATGGCCCTGATCGCCTTCGGCAACATCACCGATTACGCCAGCAACCATCCCTTCGTGCAGCACGTGCTGGCGATGGACACGACCTTCCAAAGCCCCGGCGTGATGTGGCGCGCGATCGACAACCCCACCCTCGTGACGGTTGCCTTTCTGGCGATCATCGTGGCCGAGACTCTGGCGGCGGTGCTGATCTGGTGGGGCATCATGCGCCTTCTGCGTGCCCGCCGTGCGCCTGCGGCTGCGTTCGCTTCGGCCAAGAGCCTCGCCATCGCCGGCCTCACCCTGTCGCTGGCGATCTGGCTAGGCGGTTTCCTGGCCATCGGCGGCGAATGGTTCGCCATGTGGCAGTCCCACACCTGGAACGGCGCGGATTCGGCGGGGCGTTTCCTGCTCGCCGGCGGCATCGTGCTGTTGTTCCTCAACCAGCCAGACCCGGACGCGTGATCCTCTACGGCCTGAAGGGCTTCACCCATGGCGGCGGGCTTCTGCTGACCCTCATGAGTCCGGAGGGCCGCAGCGCCATGATCGAGGCCCTTGTTCTCGATCCCGCCGAACTGCGCCTGGAGCAGACCGGCGGCCTGGCCCAGGTCCACGAGATCGCCGACGGTGGGCTCGACCGGCTGGTCGCCGCGCACGGCATTCTTCTGCTCGACTTTGCCGCATGGCAGGCGCGCAAGATGGAACTGGGCGTTGCGATCTGGCGCTGACGCTCGGGCCTGCTATCGTCACGGCCCACGACGACGAGGATTCCATGAGCGAGATAGCGGTCGCCAACCGGCCCGAGACGGTCGGCATGTGCAGCCAGCGCCTGGAGCGCATCGGCGTCTGGATGCGCGGTTACGTCGAGGCCGGCAAGCTGCCCTGGGCGATGACTGTGGTAACGCGCCATGGCGAGACCGCCTACCGGGAATGGGTCGGCAAGGCCGATATCGCATCCGGGCGGGCCTTCGAGGACGACGCCATCCTGCGCATCTATTCCATGTCCAAGCCGATCACGGCGGTGGCCGTTCTCATGCTCTACGAACAGGGCCTTCTGCAGCTTGACGACCCGGTCAGCCGTTTCATCCCGGAATTCGCGACCACCGAAGCGGCGGTGGGCGAACATGGCGGGCGCCTGGTGAGCGAGCCGCTCCACCAGGCCATGACCGTGCGTCACCTGCTGACCCACACCTCCGGCCTGATCTACGGTTTCTCCGGCGGCGGCGCCCTGGAGCGGCTCTACGACGAACACGCGACCGACTTCGGCCCGCAGGACGGCACCCTGGAGGAGGTCTGCAAGCGTCTTGCCGCCCTGCCGCTCGATCATCAGCCCGGCGCACGCTGGACCTACGGCGTCTCCATCGATGTTCTGGGGCGCATCGTCGAGGTCGTCTCCGGCCAGAGCTTCGACCGTTTCCTGGCCGAGCACATCTTTGCGCCGCTGGACATGAAGGACACCTTCTTCGAATTGCCCGCCGATCGCATGAACCGTTTCCTGCCCTGTTACGACCGCGGACCCGGCGACAGCCTGGTGCTCTGCGAAGGCACAAACGACAGCCCGTACGCCAACGGGGTCACCTGTTTCTCCGGGGGCGGCGGTCTGCTCTCGACCGCGCGCGACTACCAGCGTTTCGCCGAGATGCTGCGCGGCGGCGGCGCCCTGGGCGAGGTGCGCATCCTGGGGCCGCGCACCGTTGCCTACATGGCGAGCAACCACATGCCCGGCGGCGTCGATCTGGCCGCCATGGGTCAGGCGGTGTTTTCGGAGACCAGCTACGAAGGCATCGGCTTTGGTCTGGGTGTTTCTGTCGTGCTCGATCCCGCCCGTGCGCAGGTGCTGACCTCGCGCGGCGAATATGCCTGGGGCGGCATGGCCTCGACCGCCTTCTGGGTCGATCCCGAGCAGGACATGAGCGTGGTCTTCCTGACCCAGCTCATCCCTTCCTCCTCCTATCCCATCCGGCGCGAGCTGCGCGTGCTGGCCAGCCAGGCGATCGTGGCATGAACGAGATCACCGTCGCCTCCCGGCCCGAAACCCTCGGGCTTTCCGCCGACCGCCTGGCGCGCATCCACCACTGGATGGCCCGATATGTCGATGCCGGCCAGTTGCCCTGGGTTTCGGCCGTCGTTGCACGCCACGGCGAGATTGCCTGGCAGGGCCAGACCGGCCTTGCCGACATCGCTGCCGGGCGCGCCATTGCCGATGATGCCATCGTGCGCATCTATTCGATGTCCAAGCCGATCACCGCGGTGGCCGCGCTGATGCTCTACGAGGAGGGCCGTTTCCAGCTCGACGATCCGATCGGGCGCTACATCCCGGAACTGGCCGACATGCGGGTGCGGATCGCCGAACACGGCGACGATCTGGTGACCGAGGCCTCCGACGGGCCGATCACGATCAACCACCTTTTCACCCATCGTTCGGGGTTCATCTACGGCGCCTTCGGCGACGATGGCCTGGCCCGGCTCTACAGCGCGCGCAAGATGCACTTCGGCGGCAGCAGCGGCACGCTGGCGGACCAGACCGCGCTGCTCGGGCAACTGCCGCTGCACCATCATCCCGGCCGCCACTGGAGTTACGGCGTTTCGACCGACGTGCTCGGGCGCCTGGTCGAAGTGCTCTCGGGCCAGTCCTTCGACCGTTACCTGGCCGAGCGCGTCTTCGCCCCGCTGGGTATGACCGACAGCTTCTTCGAACTGCCATCGGACCGTCAGGGGCGTTTCCTGCCCTGTTACCGCAAGACCGATAGCCAGTTGCTGGAACTGTGGGACAGCGGCGAACCGGGCACCCGGTTCACGTCGGACATCACCTGTTTCTCGGGCGGCGGCGGCCTGCTCTCGACGCAGCGCGACTACCTGCGGTTTGCCGAGATGCTGCGCCGGGGCGGTGAGCTGGACGGCAACCGGCTGCTCAGCCCGCGCACGGTCGCCTTCATGGCGAGCAACCACCTGGAGGGTGACATCGCGGCGATCGATCGCAGCAGCTTCGGCGAAAGCGCCACCGTGGGCGTGGGGTTCGGCCTGGGCGTGTCGGTCATGCTCGATCCCGCGGCCACCCAGATGCTCGCCTCGCCGGGCGAGTTCGGCTGGGGCGGCATGGCCTCGACCGCCTTCTGGGTCGATCCGGCGCTGGACCTTTGCGTCGTCTTCATGAGCCAGCTCATTCCGTCCTCGACCTATCCGCTGCGGCGCGAACTGCATGCGCTGGTGCAGCAGGCCATTCTTGACTGAGCCGATCCGGCAGAAGGAACCACCGTGAGCTTCGACTTTCCCCGTGACGGCGACGGCGCCATCGACGCGCGCCGTTTCTTCGACGATTTCTGGCAGCGCATGCGCCTGCACGATCACATCGGCCTGGAATTCGTCGAGGCCGATGTTGCGGCCGGTACGGCGGTGCTGAAACTGCCCTACCGGGCCGAACACACCAACATGCCTGACGCGGCAGGGGCCGGCATCCATGGCGGCATGATCGCCACCCTGATCGATGCCGCGGCCTCCTTCCCGGTGGTCGTCCACACCGGCAACTTCAACATCGCCACCGTCAACATGCGCGTCGATTATCTCTCCTGGACCGGCCACAGCTCGCTTTTCGGCCATGGTCGCGTGATCAGGGCCGGGCGCACGGTGGCGGTCGCCGACTGCCAGGTGAAGGATGAAAAGGGCAAGCTCTGCGCCGTCGGCCGCGTCACCTTCGGCACCGGCACGGCCTACAAGGCGGTGCCTTCCGGCTCCTGACGATCAGGCGAGCGGGGGTGCGAAATCTGCCGCGGCAACCGCATCGGTTGTTCCCTGGGCCACGATCCAGTCGCAGAAGATGGCGGCCTCGGGCGAAAGCGCCCGTCCGGCGGGCCAGGTCAGATGCTGCTTTTCGTCCGGGTGGAGCAGGGCCGGCGTGATGCGCACAAGCTCGCCGCGCTGCAGTTCGCGGCGGACCAGATGGGCCCAACCCAGCGCCACGCCCTGACCGTCGACCGCCGCCTGGATCATGTTGGGGTAGGCGTTGAAGGTGAAGGCGTCGCGCGGCCGCTGGGTCTGCGCCAGGTCGTGGCGGGCAAACCACGAACGCCAGGGAATCCAGCTTGGATCGACATCCTCCAGATGGAGCAGGGGGCAGGCGAGCAGCTCCTCCTGGGTAGCAGGTGCGCGCTGCCCGGCAAACAGCGCAGGGGCGGCGACCGGCATGACGAAATCATCGAACAGCGGCAGGGCTTCCAGGCCCGCCCAGTCGCCGCGCCCGAAGCGGATCGCCAGATCGACTTCGCCGCGGGTCGGATCGCTGTAGGGATCGGCGGCGATGACACGCAGGGCGATGCCGGGATGGTCTGCGCGAAAGGCGGCGACACGCGGCATCAGCCACAGCGAGGT
>Ga0105054_10012519_pt1 | contig 10382 bp, 4 predicted proteins | sample BON02_FD_78091 | JGI IMG/M metagenome (GOLD analysis project Ga0105054, IMG submission 78091) | Freshwater microbial communities from Lake Bonney liftoff mats and glacier meltwater in Antarctica - BON-02 (megahit assembly) | ecosystem: Environmental > Aquatic > Freshwater > Ice > Glacier... | reverse complement strand
TGAACTCCATTAATTATTTTTTCGTCATTCTATAAAAACTTTCAAGAAGTGTCAAAAGTCGGTGGTTCTCTCGTTTGTGTCATTCCGCTGTGTCGTTTTTTAAACTTGCCCATAACGGTCGGCGGTATGGTTAGTTGCCGTTTTCGAAGCACTTTCCTGTCAAGTTACAAGTACTTTTGATACGAGCTGTGCCGCTCGAATACGCACTGCACCGGCAATTAACTATACCGCTTGTTGGCAACTGGTGTTCATTCATATCCATCTGTTTGTCAATTATATAGCATTTATTTTCTTGTCGTTTTCAATCTGCACCAACCTATCCACGAAGCACAAATTTATTTTGTTTTTTTGAGCGTGGGCAATCCTAAAACCGTCCTGAAAGGCGGTTACTCGGGCTGGCTTTTCAAGCTCTTTGACAAAGCTTAGGTTGAAGCGTTGGATTGTGGGGCTTTGGCAATGTGCTTGCAAATGCGTTGGCATTAGAATAATTTTTCTTGTTTGTAATTCACAGCAAAGTCAAAAGCTTTTTGTAAAGTTTTTTCACCAATACCATCATAACTAACGAGTTTTACCATTGAATAAACTTCTGGATTTTCCAATACTTCATTTATTTTTCTAATATATTGAGGCTGTATCCCTGTTGCAACTTTTATTTCTGGTTGAGAAAGTTTCTTCCAATTGTTTTTAAAAGTTTCAAATAAATCGTCTGGCGCAGAAGGGTCATAATCATAAACTTCTATTGGAATATCACATTTTGATAGATACTTAATCATTAATAATTTTACTTCTTCTCTTTCTAAGCCTCCATTGTGAGTTCCTAGTAAAGGAAATGCTATTGATGTTATGCACTTTTCTTTATATGTTTCAGAAAATTTAATAAGCCCCTTTTCTATGTATTCCATTTTACTAGGATATTTCCAATGATATTTAGTTGGAAAGTTTAATACCCACGGAGTGTTTAGTTGTTGGTTGTATAACCATAGTTTTCCTATTCCTATGTGTTTTTCATCGCAATATCTTTTATAAATATCGAACATTAATGGGTAGCGAAGTTTAAAAACCAGTGCAATTCCTTTTCCCATCACACCAACGCAATTAATGGTATTTACAATTGTTTGTGCTTTAGAATTAAAAATATTCCCATTGATAAACTCTAAATTTGATGGAATATGCATCGCAAGTGAATTATTTTCTACTGCCAGAATTCCAGTAATCTTATTCAATAAAGCAATATACCTAGTATGATAGATAGAAGAAAATTTCAATAATTTAAAACTTTCATCATAGGTTTTATTTCCATTTTGATAATTAAATAAATATTCAAGGTATCTTAAACCACCAGCATCTTTTGTGTAACTAGCAACATCGCATTGGTAATATACTGATAGTAAATAAAAAAAAGATTTAGCATCGAGTTTTGATAAATTGCTTTGCTCAATTATTTTGAAATAAGTATCATCCAAAGAAATTTTGTTCTGCATATACAAGCCCAAATAATCAGTTCCTAATAAGGCTTTAAATAAAAGGAAATCATTATAAGATATATTTAGGTTTTGTTTGTATTCAGATAAAAATCTTATTGTTTCTGAATATTGATTATCACGATTACCTTTTTTATGCGCAATTGGTTTACCAATGTCATGGAGAAGCAAAAACAATTTGAACACTTCTAGTTCTATTTCAGAAAAATGATTTGCAAAATACTTTTCGAATTGATTTAAAACATTTATTGTATGCTCCTTAATTGAATAATGACGCACTTGTGCATTATATAATTCTTCTAAAGCAGGCACTTTCTCGCAGAGATTTAATATTCTTTCTTGTGCAGTCATAAAGCTAATTTTTATAAACTAACCAGTCTCTTGTGCCTATCGCCGTGTCGACAAAATGTACTTCAATTGGTTGTTCTGTTTTTCTAAATTTAATTTCTGGGTAAGCAATAATCTCATTTGCTGTTTCTTTTTGAATTCTGTCAGGATTAAGAATTTCAATATTTTTCAGTCCTTCCCCCTTAATTGACAAATAAGCACTATCCCGATATTCAGAAGTTATGGAAATTTCTGTGTCAGTTTCATTGATAATAAGTTTTCTATTACCTCTGTGGAAAATATCCCAACCATCTGCATTAATTTTCTTACAAATAGGGTCTTTGCCTAATTGTGATTTTAGTAAATTAGCATATTCTTCGTTATAGCAAATGATTTCAAATGAATCCAATTTGGAAAAATCAAATTCTTCAAGCACAAGAAATTCCTGTTGAGAATACTCTTTGATTTTTTCCATAATGCTAATGTGACGCTGTCTATCGTAATTATATGGCCCTCCTGCCATGCTAAAAGCGTCTGAGATATTGTCAAACAAATAATTTGTTTGAAGATAATTAGGATTATCTGCAACCTTCAAAACCTTTGCTCTATCAGTTTGCATATTTCCTGTGCTATAATAACATTTATCTGCCATTTTCATTAAAACCTCTTTCAAATCAAATTTTAAAAATACAGGAATTGGGCATTTAGGCAACCCAAGGTTTCTTGATTGTGAATAGTAAGATTTACCATAACTTGTACTTAAATATGAATCCCAACCCAAACATTCATTATAAAACTGAGTTGGTGTTTGTGGCCGAAAATAAAATCTTGCAAAATTGTGTGCTTTATCTGTTCTGTTAATGATTGTAGTACCCGCAGCATTATCGAAACTACCCACAGCCTTATTTCTACTTAAAATTTTGCTTGCTTGAATTATTTTGATTACAGTAAATAAATGCGCAAAATGATAAATGTAGGGTGCTCTATCAAATTGCTCTAAAAATTCAACACAATTAAATTCTGCCTGATATTTGCTTAAAGTAGTGCCTATCCTTTCAATTATTTGAGGATTTTTTCTTAATAATTGCCAATCCCATTTGTTGCGATATTTTTCAATCAGTTCTTCTGTGAATTGTATTTCCATAGATTTAGAAATATTTGACCAATCCAAAACATCTGAAAATGGTTCGAGAAGTTCATTAGAAATAGAAAAATCCTTTCTCAAATTAATTTCAACCCAATTCAATTTGCCTTTAAATAGTTTCAGATTTTCAACAGATATTTTAAATTTTTCAGATTGAGAAATAAAATCCCAATTTACTAAATCTTGATATTTAGTTAAAAATGAAACATCAGAAATATCAACTACTTGATTTCTTGTTACATTTTGCCAATCCAAACTATCTCTATAATCCCAAAGAATTTCGATTGAAAGACTCGTGTTTTTAGAAATTGCCTTCCAGTCCAATTCTTGGCTTCTGAATATCGAAAGAGTTTTAGCATTTGGAACGAAAGTTTTGCTCTGAGAAATTAAATACCAATTAAGTGGCTTGTCTTGTAGCTTAATTATAAGCTCTTCGGAAAAAGTAATATCAGTTCTATTTGATATTGCCTCCCAATCCCAATTCTGATTTGAAAGTTCAATAAAGATTTCATTTTCAAACTTAATGTCATTTCTTCCTGAAAGAGCTTCCCATTTCCACGATTTTTCTTTATTTTCTTTGATAAATGCTATTGAAATTTTAACTGAAAGATTTTCTGATAAAAATGGCCAGTCCCAGTCTTTGCCTATTGTTTCAGTAAGTAGTTTTTCAGAAATATCAGAATCTGTTCTTTTTGAGAAAACCTGAAAATTTATGTACTTTGAGAATTTGTGGAATCTTTTTGCAAATTCTTTTTCTTTTTTGAAACAACTACTGAATTCTGATAAATATTCCCAATCCCATTTTTCAGATTCAATGCTTAGTATTGAATCATTCCAATTAATACTATCTAATCTCGACAATGACTTGAAATCCCATTGATAAAATTGGTTTTTCAATAACTTAAAAATATCTTTCAACCACACTTCATAACTAAACAAAGATTTATCCCATCTAAAAGAGTTATTTAGTGCTCTCGAACCTGAAAATGTTTTCCACTCAACAAACTCAATGTTTTCATTCAAATATTGTCTTGGATTAAAACTTGGTAAATCATAGAAACGGTTATAATCCAACTGAAAAACATCTTGATGATAAGTTTGAGAAATAAGATTTTCTAATTCATCATAATCAAATTTGCTGGTAATTGTTTTCCAAAGTTGCTGTTTTAGTTCATCATTAGTAACAGAAATACATGCTGCAACTTCTGCCAAATGTTTTGATAGCTGCAAATCCGATTTTTCCAATCGTTTTTTTAAAAGTATATCCCAATTCCAGTAATCATTATAATCAGGTAGATTTTTTATAACAAATTCTTTATCTAAATGAATTGAAAGATAATCCCAATCCCAATAATCAAGATATAAATCCAATTTCTCTGCAATAATCGACAAATCAATATTTTGTGTAAGATAGTTCCAATCCCACTTATCAATCCATTTAGGATTGCCAATTGAATCTATTTTAATTGAAGAACTAAAACGTTTTGTAAGAACTTGCCAAGCCCAATTATAATCAATATGCTGTAAAACAAATTCTTTTGAAGATTTTTCGGTAACGTCAGTCCAGCGTTCTTGGTTTGTTTCCAAATAAGTCAACACATTTGCATCATCAAAAATTGCTTCTAATGTTTGACCCGATATTCTTGTTAGTAAAATGCTGAAATTCAGTTTATCTTTTACCGAAAGTAAGAACTCCGAATTAGTTATCAGATTAGCATTTTCGGGAATTATATCCCAATTCCAATTAAAATCAGGAAATTCAATAACAATCCGACTATCTGAAATGTGTGCAGAAACAAAATCGAAACCTTTTTGTGTTTTTATTTTTGAATGGTATTTATTGAAAAAGTCAGCACTCCAATCAATGAATGGATTACATTCAAACCCCGATATATAACTGCCACTTTCCCAAGTTAAATATCCTGTCCTTTCTAACAAGTCAATAAGTTGTTCCGTCCAAAAATAATTTGCTTGATTGGGTTGATAATCTCTTAATGTAGATTCCTTTGCCTCCGAAAGCACATTAAAAAAGTTAGTCGATTGACAAAATAATTTTAAATCATTTTCGGAAATAAAAACACGATTGATTACATTCTTGAGGTTTAGGAAATTACTAAAATTAAGTATATTATCTAAAATGCAAGGCAAATCATAGTCAGTAGAGATGAATAACCAATTCCATCGTTTTGCAGGATATTGAATAAGCAAAGGTTTAACATTGTCAATATTGGTTTTGGTTAGTTCGGACAACTCAAAATCTATCTTGTCAATGTTGGATTTGATAAAATCGAAATCCAATTGCGGCATTATCCTGTCCCAATCCCATTCCTGTTCTTTTAGTTCGGGTTCCAGCAACAATGTTTTGATAACTTCAATGCTAATATCTTCTTTTGCTGATATTGCTTCAAAGTTCCAAGGAAATAAAGTTGCATTTTGGATTAAGAAATCATCGTCAATCCTTAGGGATAAAGAAGTCCAATCGAATTTATCACTGAATGTCTGTAAATGCTTCTTTAATAAATCTATCGGACAATGATTTGAAATACTATACCATTGGTTTGCGTTTGCATTCTCGGCAATGAAAGAAAACAATTGCTTGTCGTTCCAACTCAAACGCGTATCTTTTACAAGCGAATCCAACTCTAATAAATCTTCAAAAGGAATTATGGTTTCATAATCCAATACAGCATTGGGGTCTTTGATAAGTTTCAGGTACAAGCCCCATTCTATTTTTTTCTCTTTAGCATCTGTGTTATCGAGACTATTCAATAATTCGGTTGCCTCAATACAGATTTGATTGTTGTGGAATATAATTGGATAATACCAAGCCCCTTGTTTGTAAAGCCGAATATCTACCTGACTACTTGTAAATTCGAAGTAATTTGTCGGGTCTGATTTATAGAGTTGAAGATTGTCGGTTGATTGTAATTTATGTCGTTTAATTAACTCTGATTCTTCAATATCAAAGACTTCATTGATATTAACTTGTTTATACTTAATCTGTGTTTTTCCTGTTATTTCTGAAAATTCACCCAAAGCAGAATAAAATGGAAAAAATAAATTTTCCTTTATTCCAGCAGGCTTGATATTTGGATTTTCTAATAATTTTTTCTGCCCTGTATAAAACATATATTTTTCACCTAACGATAGGGCTCTGTATCCTAAATCGGTTAAATTTAAAAGAACAGGTAGTTCTTTCTCTGTAATTTGTTCAATTAATCCCCAATTCAAAACAGGTTTTATAATAGCTCTAAAAATATCAAATTCAGCTTTATCTACATATCGTTTTGGAGTTACTTCAAAATCGTCAACTACATTGAAGCCCAAGATTGTTGCAATTTTATTTTCTTCAAAATAACCATTATTTGAATCTAGAATACCGCATATAACTCTATCAATATCTTCAATAGGATAGGTTTCATAAAACGAAACATTGTAAGTCGTTTTCTTCAAACTCCAAGTACGAAATCCTTTGTCCTCATTAGTTGAAGCGTAAACAAGTTCAGAATTTTTTACTATCTCTTGCCAATTCATTTTGCTTCGTATTTAATAATTCGACCATTTGGGTTACTTGCAATCGTTTTATATACATTATCGTATATTGGCTTTTGCCTAAATAATTCACTATTACCAACAATTATAAGTAATCGTTTTGCACGAGATAACGCAACATTAAGACGATTTGGTGATTGAGCAAAACCCAAATCTTTTTGTTCGGAGTAACCCAGTTCTCCATAGAGTTTTATATCTGGCTTTTGATTTTTGTCAGCAGCAATTCGATTACTACGCACCATAGAAACAATAATAATATTTCTTTCCATTCCTTGGAAACGGTCAACAGTACTAACTCGAATAGGAATATCTCGAAACTCATTACTTAAGGTTTTTAATAAACGAATTTGCTTACCATAAAAACTAATAAGACCAATCTGTTGGTCTTCGGGATTTTTCCAAAATGACTGATATGATTGAAAACTATCGGATTGTTTGAAATTTGTTAAAACTTCTCTTATTGCGTCAATTTCCCCGTGATTAATTCTTGAAGTACCGTCTAGTAACTCAGGTGTATTTGTATCAATCCAAATTACATGATTATCTTTTGAAATAAAATCATCTATCTCAATACCATGAAAACGAGAAGCCCATTTTGTCATATCTGGGTCATTTACTCCCAAATCAACAGGTAAAATTAAGCCACAATCCAAACCACCATCTTTAATATAAAACTGTCTAATTACTTCGTTTATATCAGGATGCATTCGATATTGCAAATTAAATTTCCCCTTCAAACTATCGTCAATTTTATCAAATAAGCGTTCAAAATGTGATATTTCTATTTCTTTGAAATGCTTATTTACAAAAGATTTTAATTGCTTTATCTTCTTTTTATCATCTTTATTTTCTGTTCTATCTAATAGAAAATCAAATGAGAGCATAAACTCCTCCTTATCCAACAATGGTGGTAGTTGTCGATGGTCGCCAATGACTATATTTTTTTTGCCATATACTAAAGGCAATGAAAGTTCAGCCGGAGTCGCTTTACTTGATTCGTCTTGAATTACAGTAGTGAAAACTAAATTCCCTTTATAATCCGAATATTGAGAGCCATTTTTGTTAGTCTGTTTATTTATCTTACCAAATACCTCACAATAACTTTTAAAAAAGGATGTAGGATTATTTCGGGTATTCCTTTCGCCTATCGAACTACAAGTAGCACCTATTACATTGCAGTTTTTGATATAATTGTCAAAGAAAATATTTCGTATTTGTTTAGTTGGATTCTTCATTAGATTGTTCCATAACTCAAATGAGGCATCCTTAATGCCTGTTTTTTCAATTCTACGTTGAATATTTTCAATCCAATTCTGTAATATCAATTTTTGTGGCAATTCTTCTTCTTGCTCTTCATTATCAAATTCAATATTGCCATTTTCAACCCATCTTTTCATTACATCAATAGAGAATTGCCGACCTTCCATTTCCAATTTTTCTTCGTCACCAAAACGAATTGGTTTTACCAAATTGTGATATTTGTTTACAATTCGGTCTATTGCATTATCAACGGCTAAATTAGTTTCCGAAGTAAGCAAAACTCTTTCTTTCGGATTCTTTCTAATATGCTGCCAAATGATTTCGGCAATAGCAGTTGATTTTCCTGTTCCTGGAGGTCCTTGAATTAATGCTAAATCTTTTGCTAACAGAGTTTTTATTATCGCTTGTTTTTGTGGGTCATTAATTTTGTTGTTTAATAAATGACTTTCTAAATCTCTATAGGTTTCACTCGAAGGATTTGTATGATATTCAATATCATCAATTATTGTCGCTTTCCCAGCATCGAAGATAAAATCCTTTAAATTTGGATTTTGTAGATTCTTACCACTTAAAATATTGCCAAGTGATTTCTTTAATCTATTTATTTTTTCAATATCTCCTGTAAGGTTTGGTTCTATTGAACTATTGTTTTTTGATTCAAAGATTAGTTTGGTTGTCTCAAAATTATCGCCTGAAATATCAAAAATCATTTCTGGGTAATTCACTCGAAATAGCTTTCCAAAATCTTTTTTACCAATGCAAAAAACCGACCCTCGTAATTCTTTTATCTTAGCAACTAGAGATTCTCTTTTTGATTGACTGTCAATAGAAACAATATACTTTTCCTTGTTATTAGGAATTTCATATAAACCCAAATCAAAAGCATTACTATCAAACTCGCCCAATTCTGATTTTATCATATCACGTATGATAACCGATTGTTCTTGAGACTGGTATTCTTGAAAAAAATAAAGACTTCCTTCTCTATCGTTTCTTTTGGTTTGTATTGATGGGAATTTCTCACGCAATAAATTTTCAACTTCGTCTAATGATATATCTTGAATTTTAAAATCAATATTACACCTATGATTATTATAGAGTCCAAAATGAACAAACGGGTATTTGATTTGAAGTTCTGAAATTATGGTTTCTACAGATATTTCTTTCCAATTAAAATCAATACCTATGGACATCGATGATTCACTTAAAGATATATTTTCAAATTGAGTATTCTGTATTTGATCTAAAAAAATAGAATCATATTTTTGATTATTGAATGAATAATTAAAAATTGCATCAAATAAAACATTTTCAGCACCAAAAAAAGAATCGAAAAATTTCTTTAGCCGTGTGTATTTAAAGTCGAAATCAAATTTCTCATCTTCTACAAGAATAGAAATGTCACTATAATTTTTATCCATATTTACATAAAAACTAAAAGAATTGTCATGTTTATCCAATTCTGGAAGTTCATGAGGACATATACTAGGGTTGTATTTCTTTATAACATTTGAGCTGATTTGAAAAATAAACTTATACCATGACAATTTTAATCCAATGTCTTCATTTAACTTACAATAAATATCATTTGAGAAATATGAATTCTTTGTAATTATCGTATTTGTTATTATTATTTGATCTGAATTATTGTAAAATATCTTTGGGAATTCTTTTGTTAAAAAATACTTAAGGTTTGGGGATACTGGTAAAATTATACTTGCATTTTCAGGAATATGAATGTTAATCTTCTCATGAAGCCGGATATTATCTAAGTTTTTTAAGTCAGTTATGGAGATTTGAAGTCGTCCCCTTTTATCAAAAGAATAATCCAGTCCTGTTTGATTTAAATATTTTTGCAAATTATCAAAAGGTGAAATTTTCTTATTTACATACCCATCAATAACTGGTGCTGGTTGGAATTTTATAAAATTAGCGGCTGCTCTTTCTGACAAAAGTATTTTTTGTTCTTTTTCTAAATTTTGAGAGACATCTGAATCTACGAATAAATATCCTTTTTCAATATTAATTTCATTTGAAGATATTTTAAATAATGAGGCGATTTCTTCAATAATTTTTTCTGTTTTGTCATTCTCGTCGGCGGTCAAGTATAATTTCTCACCAACAATTCTAACAGATTCAGGAATAATACTTACGGGAGCGGAACGCAACCGTAGCATCTGTTCTTGAACATCAGTATGAATTTGCCAAATATCTTGCAGAAAATTATCTTTCATTCGTATTTTTTATTACTTCTATTACATTGATTAAATAAGTGATTTCTCTTTGTGCGGCAAAATTGCACTTTTTGATAAAGCTTTGGTTTTAGCGTTGGCTCGTGGGGCTTTGGCAATATGTGCAATGTGGGTTGGGTTTCTTTCTTCTTTTGCGGGTGGGAGAAAAAAACAAAATAAATTTCCATCAAATTTGCACTGTCCTGTCAAAAAGCTAAATCTTTTCTTATTTTAATTCTGTCAATATCGTATCTGTCTGTCGTCTGTCTTTTTACACTTGTTGCCAACGTCTTGCTATCACCCATTATAGCTGATATCTACCCAGATAGGAATGCTATCAGCTATTATAGGTGATATTTTTTATTTATTTCAAGCTAGTCAGCTTTG
>Ga0105054_10012511_pt1 | contig 10385 bp, 8 predicted proteins | sample BON02_FD_78091 | JGI IMG/M metagenome (GOLD analysis project Ga0105054, IMG submission 78091) | Freshwater microbial communities from Lake Bonney liftoff mats and glacier meltwater in Antarctica - BON-02 (megahit assembly) | ecosystem: Environmental > Aquatic > Freshwater > Ice > Glacier... | reverse complement strand
TGTTACGAAGGTACTTGTGTCCCGTGAGTCGCCTTTGCCGCCCTGCCAGCATTGGCCTGGCCGTAATAGCCCCGTCCCGAGGCATTGAGAGCCCGGTCCCGACAGGTGTCCACACCCTCGCGCGAACATTCGTTCGTTCTCACACTTTCACATTCGTTCGTTCGTTCTCACACATTCGTTCGTTCTCACACTTTTTATTTTTAAGGCACCGAATTATATGTTCACAGGTTTTTTTTATTTTTTTTCAAATTGACAAATTTTCTACAACGCATCAAGAGCTTTTTCCCTCGCTCTCAGTGTAGTTCGATGAGCCTCCAAAAAGCACCACATTCCACTGCCTCGCACCGCGCACATGCCAATATGATGTCTTCCCGTGCTTCAATTTCAATCTATGTTTGTCACGCTCGCTAACTCCCTCTCTGTGCCCCTGCAGCCACGGCGATTGCAGACACAACACGAGACACGGCGTGACAACATCCGACCGGAGCGCACGGCATGCAGGCATCCGCCCAGCTGCCTGCCAAGCATGATAAGGCGGCCATACTACCTGTGGCCACCGAGGGTGTGATCAATACGTGCGTCGACTTCTAGACGGGATGCCTCAGTAGTGGTGAAACTGAAGAACCTAAGCTCGCGTTTGCAGTCACCGTCAGATATTTCGCGCTATCATTACACATGAGGTGACAAACATAGATACGTAAATGTACAACTAGCAGGGACGGTAGAATGCAGAAATATATTAGCTGTTGACCAACACAATTGAAGATATGATGTAAAATTAGACACGGTATGTTTGTTTGTGTGTACGTTTGTATGTTTGTACGTAGGTATGGATTTACGTACAAATGCAAGAGATTAAGTCTATGCCAAACATATTTCTGCTTGACAAATTCAGCCTTGGCTGAAATCTAGATCTGTTTTTATTAATGGCCATGGAAGACGTTATGTCGCATGATGCCACAGTGGAGGTATGAACTAGACCTGGTATCTCATTATAGCACCCAGGACTTGAATCTGTCTCTCTCCATGCGTGTGCAAGTACGGTTGAGCGTGAGCATGCGTGTGCATGTGTCAGAGACAAAATGATTGGGCGTGAGTGTGGGTACGGGTGTGGGTATGACTGTGAGTGTGGGTGCGCGTGGCAGAAATGACAGAGAGTGTGCGTGTGACACGTGAGTGTGAGCCTGAGTGTGTGGGTGGTTAGATGTGGGTGAGTGTGGGTGTGGGCGAGTACGTGTGTGTGTGTGTGTGTGTGTGTGTGTTTGTTATGTGTGTGAGAGAGAGTGACGGTGGGTGAGTGACGAGGGGGCTGAGAGAGAGCGCGCCCGCATGCGACAGAGAAAGATGAATATGTATCATTTGAAGCCCTCTGATTAGTGTAGCATGCCTGCAGTGTAATACATGCATGCACGTAAATGTCGGGGAGTACGCGCATGTGTGAGAGAGAGTACTTTCTCTCTCTATCGTTCTCGCTCTCTCTATGTCTATGGACATTCACACACGTATACGTATGCACAAAAATATGTACACATATGCAAATATTTACATCCATACCTGTAATGGTCACCCAACCAAACCCTTCATTTTTAAAACCTTACGTCAAGGTTTTGAAAACACGTATTCGTTGACATTTTTGTATGTATGTATATACGTATGTTTGTATGTCTTTTGTATGTTTGTATGCATGCATGTATGCATGTATTCAGGAATTTCGGAAAGTGCTTGAAGGAGTTGCGCTTAGGGACCTGAGTCAATCTGCGTCTGCGTGAACACAGAGACACCACAAATTGATCAGGCGCAATCAGAAGCAGCTAGCACGGATAGCTGGGAGGGTCCGGTGACAATCGCACACCACACGGAGCATCCGCGCTCCTGCAAGAAATGAATTCAAGTGGCGAAGGCGTACGTGATCGCGTACTGAAATGTGTTGTCCGTCTTTCATTCATGCCTCGGATGTTGATCATGAACCCCTTCATGTTGATGATAATGTTATTTATGCTGGTGTATACTTTCAGACGGATGTTGACGACTCCCGTGACGTCAAGTGTGGCAGGGTCGCTGATGCTAGGCTCTTTCTTTTGTGCAGTCTGCGCGTTTTCTGGGATTTTTTTGTCAAGAAACAGGATTGGGGATGTATTTGACCCGCGTCCCAGTGTCCTGTGTACAAAAATGCGGGATCGGGTGAGTCATCGACAATTTGACATCTTGATAATGTGTCCTTTTGGAACATCAATGTCCTTTCTGGTGTTGAGTCTCCTGCTTCTGCCAGTGCTTGATGTTGACGGACCGTGGGAAAATGAATACTGTGAAATTTGGGCCTATCGTTGGCTTGTCGTTGGAACGTGCAATTGGTTTTTTTGCATGATTGCTGGTCGTATCTGGTTCAGAATTTTTCAAAAATATGATTTGTCTTTTATTTGGTGTGAGTCAGACTCAATCCTCAGCAACAGGTGTATGTGTGGAATAGGATGGGTGCGAGTTTGTGACGGGCACACAGACGGTGTTGAAAATTGGAGCAGCGCTGAAAATATCCTTGACTGTCCCCATTGCGACCGCTATGATTACGGCTTGCTGTGCGAGTCACCAGCTGCTCCAGACGGAATACGTTTTGGTCGTAACGTGGCATACGCTATCTCTACGGTTGCTGTGGTTGTCACCATCTCCGTGGCCGCTGGGGTTGTGGATGTACTCACGGTATATTCGTCATATGATGGCGAAGAAAAAGTATTCATCTTCACAGAATTTCTTCTTCCTCTCACATGTATGTACGTAGCCATGGGAATTTTGTGTACGTGCACATGTGCCGATAATATCGATCCACATCGATTTCCAGGATCACGTTGCTGCATGTGCTCAAATAGCGCAAAATTATCCCCATCTGCTACCATCCGCCAACTGCAATTTCCGTGGCTATCATCTTCAACTTCAAGTCTTTCTGAGATTGAAATGTCACTTGTTGGAAGTGCAATCAGACTGGAACTTGGTTCGTCTGAGTGCGATCACGAACAGTGCCGTCTCTGCAGTCTTCGGAACAAATACGACAATCTCAACTGCAGCCAGCGGTCAACGCACATTGACAAACAGTTGCAAACACAATCATCACCAAGCGTGTTCAAGTACCCTCATGCCTCTAACTTATTGCTATTGCATGGCAAACCAGACTCATGGAGACCGACAAACAAAGACGTCACAAATCTGGACATATTAGGTGCAGTGGAGCTGAACGCATGTGAGAGGATTGTGCATACATGCTCGGACTCCCTTTTCCCAGGCAGTTTCACTACCTGTATTTCGCGGCAGATGTGCCCATTGGGTGGTAGGGGGTACTGGGAATGCGAAATCTTGGAAATTCCGAACAACCTCCTTCTTCAACTAGGATTTGCGTCAGATTCCTTCAGACCAATAAGATCATTATTTGATTGAGACAATTTCTGGGGCGTGGATATTTCTGGGGCGTTTCTAGGGCGTGGAACACAATCAAAAAGGTGGCATCCTGGACCAACGGAAAGTCAGATAGACGACGATTGCCTGTGGCAAAAGGGTGATATCATAGGTCTTGCGTGCGATCTTTCAGAGAATACCATGACTGTGTCTGTCAATGGTCAGACGGAGAACCCCAACGGAGTAGAATTCCACTTTGCTACGGGCGCCGTGACACGCGGTCTTTTTGTGGTCTTCCGCTCTCAATCTAGTAAGATACGGTACAATTTTGGAGAGGCGCCGTTCGTGTACGCACCTCCAAAAGTTGGTTTCCAAGCTTTCGTTGATTTTGAGATTGTCCCGATTCTCGAGATTCCTGCCTGCGGTCCGGGTGTTGGTCTTGTTTATCGTATTGCCGACAAGGGTTCGTCTCTACCGCAAGGTCTTTCACTAAACAAAGAAACGGGAGAAATATCCGGGGCTTTTGAGCTCGACGATGACGACAATCGCGTTTGGATTCCAAGACGCGAAGTCAGTGTTGAGATTATCGATCCGTGGGGCAGATCACGCTGCGTTCAAGTGTGTCTAAATCTTTACCTTTCAGAGTGTTCACCTTCGCACGTTGAATATACTGACCTTGCCTTCAGCAACATGCGACTCGGATTTCCAATTGGAAGGATTAGTCCCAAACTTATTTTGGGATATCCTAAGCCCAGATTTACCATTAGTAATTCTACAGATCCGCTTCCCAAGGGTCTTATCCTGGATTCCATCACCGGTGATATTAGTGGGGCACCTGCCCAATCTGGAAATTTTGATGTGGAGATTCAAGTACAGAATGATTTAGGAAGTTACGCTCATGTAATCAATTTTGTGGTACTTGACTCCTCTGTCCCAACTGTGGAAGGCTATGTTTTACAGCGCCTCCTTGGAAAGGGTGCAAATAGCACTGTGTGGCTTGCTCGACCGAATCGAGATAAAAACACACTGGTGGCCATCAAAGTGCTCAAGGATGTGTATGAAAAACTACAAGATAGGGAAGTAGAAAATCTTACGGTCGTCTCCGAGAAAAGACATCCAAATTTGGTGACTCTTTTAGAATTTGTTCAAACGGATGTCGCCCTGGTGATGGAGTATGTGGATGGAATATCTCTAAAGACATATCTTCAACGAAGGAAACAGTTGAAATGGGCAGAAGCTAGCGTTATTTTGCGAGGTATTTTATCGGGGTTGTCCTGTCTACATTCGTTTGAAGACGCAGCAATCGTGCACAGAGATTTGAAACCCGATAATATCATGATTGCAACGCATGCAGGTCCATTTTTTTTATTTTCATTCTAATTTGTTTTTCCGACCAGTTTTTTTCCTTCTTCACACGACTCATTTTTTGTTTACCACAGGTCCAATCGGTTTGTCAAGTCAGGTAGTCCTTGTGGACTTTGGCCTTTCAAAGAGAAATAACGTTGGTCAAACGGTAACACGAGCCGATACATTTATTGGAACGCCAGCCTACTTTAGCCCAGAGCATATGATTCTGGGCAAAAAGCTAGATGTTCGGGTTGATGTTTGGGCTGCCGGGGTGATTTTATTCGAAATGCTCGCTGGCAGCCGTCCTTTTCTTGCAAAAGCTCATGACAGTGAAGAAGAGGGTGTTGATAAAACCATTGCTCTTCTTGAGGCCATACGAAGCCGTGATGTTCGACGATTGCCTGTTGGACTGGGTGTCAATGCCTTTCTAAAGAGAGCTTTGGAGAAAAAAAGGGAAATGAGATTTGAAGATGCCACAGATATGCTTGAGGTCTTTGAACAAATCAAGACAAATCCTCACATTATACCAGATCCGCTCACCAAGCCTCAAAAGCCGTCTATATTAGACAGAGTAGAAAATCGTGGTATCGTAGGATTTTTCGCCACAAAGATCACAGACAAGGCAAAGATGAAGAGCATTATTCTGGCTTTGGACACTGAGGGTATCCTCAAGACATCGAGTGTAATTTCAATCGTGGAGAGCGAAGTCGAAGCTCTGGCATATATACACAATGAAGCTGAGCATATGATGCTGGACTTTACGCACCCTCGATCATTTTTTACGATGCGCATTTATCCACAGCCCACCATCCAGCACTTTGCTGAAGTGATGCGTGGTGTAACGTTCAACAACGTGCGCATTTTACATTTTTCTGGTCATGGGGATTCTAAAAACGGCTTCTTTTGGCTCAACGAAGCTGCCACTGGGTACGAGCAAACGTCAGTAGATTTCTTTACAGGGCTTTTCAGAACCGAGGTTGTAGGACTGCAGAAAGGCGGTACTGTCGAGTGTGTTGTTCTGAATGCATGTAGCACGGAAAAGTTGGGCCGCGAGCTGAGGGCAGTTGGCGTGCCTCACGTTGTATGCTGGCAAACGGAGGTGCAAGACACGACGGCAGCGTCTTTTGCTCGGGAATTTTACAAGTCATTAGATCGACAGAATCCTGTACATGGCACAGATTACCTTGTTGCCTTTCTGCAGGCTGCAGCTCGTATGAGTAACCGGTGTCCAGAGAAGAAGTCTCAGGCGGGGACGAAGCCATGGCGGCCGAATCTTGACTTTGTTTGCTTGCTCAGCAAGGATGGCGATCATTTTCCTCAGAACAAAGCAGCTTCAGACGCCACAATTGCAAGCACCAGCGTGGCAGCAAACAACATCCAAATTAAAATGTCGCTAGCTTCTGTTTTCGGGGGGGCATCAAATCATGTGTCGAATGCTGTTGATGTTCAGCCTCAAACCATATCAAATGCCACCATAGAAGACAACGACGAGCAAATCCCACTTTCTGCTGGTTAGTAAATTTGTCAACCCCAGTGTTAATACACTGGTCGTTTTGCCTGTTCTTTTCCGGAATTCCCCAACCATGTATATTTGTATAAATACAAAATATCTGAAAAGGGCAATGATGTACAGGCGAAAAATGCGCACACACTGATGCTGTTGTATCTTCAACGAACCCAGCAAATGCCACACGCCTGTTGGCTAGTTTTGTAGAGCCGACTTCTGCTGACGGATTCAAGGTGTACTTGAATAGGGTCCTAATCGAGGACATGCCACTTGAAGAACGTCAAGCACTTTCGACGGAATTTGCTGCTTGGACACCTGGCCCCGTCTTATTCAAGGAGGGTGAGGAAGTTGAATTATGCCCTCGAGAGTCGCATTTTCAAGTCGATCAAAATGGCTTTGAGTAAAAGCTTTTTGGAAAATACCACAAAAAGAGGGGAAAGGTAGTGGCCCACTCGTCGGACGATCCCTGTATTGTCAAGGTGCGCCTTGAGGCCCACCCCCTCGTAATCGTGCAAGAGACAAGGACGGAATGCCAAGACTGTAGTCAAGGTCATCTTGAGTCCATGGGCCATTGTAAGGACTGCGACCTGCTCTTGTGTCAGGAGTGCTACAAGGCGCATTTACGCAGCAAACGCACCAAACATCATGTGCTGCAGAGCATATCTGAGTATAGAGCGACTACTAGTTTTGAGGAGATTCAAGCTCTTCACACGATTCTGAAAAGGACACGGCCCGGGAATACGCGTATTGACAACATGCAGGCCAAAATCGATGTCTTGGAAGAATCTCTATACACTGACTTTGTGAGTGTACTTTTATTTTTTCCACAAAAAATCATCCAGCAACTCTTTTTTTGGCTGCACATTCGTATCGTGTACTCCTAAATTTGGCAAATATACAGATTGCATCAAAGACTTTTGCTGAAGAGGCAATCGTCATTGGCTATAGTGAATTTTCCTGTAACAACATACTCGAGCGAGAGTACTGGATCTCCATATCTCGTTCGCTGGATGAACTAAAAAGATGCGTCAAACCCAGCATGATGCTTTCTCAGAATCTTCGTTATGACTGCCAGCAAAATCTGTGTGTATTGCACGTGCAGTATGATCCGGTACTGTGGCATTTTTACCTTTTGCCCAGGATCCAGGTAGCATTGTGCATAAAAAGTCTGACAACAAGCAAATATACAGGATAATATGTTGGTTGATCGCGCCGCATTTCGTTTGACGGAAACAATCGTTTTAAAATCGCACCACGACAAGGCCAGGAAGTGCGACACATGCGCACGCAGAAGCGCGTGCGAAATGTGCAACAGGTGCGCTAATGTCTTGAAGAGATTGTGCACAAACTCGCACAGATGCTCTTCCTGCATCACCTGCAAAATCTGTAAGAAACAAAAATGTGGGAGGACATGCATCCTCTGCTCGGCAAGGAAAGAGTCGGGATCCGAAAACATGTGCAGTATCTGCTTACAAGAACCTGAAGACAGCGAGGTGGACGCGATGCTACCAGAAGGCGATCACGCTACGTGTGTGCAATGTATGCATTGCCTTTCCTGCGAGACATGTCGATCGTGTGCGTGCACTGAGACTTTTACCAGATGCCAGGCGTGTAAATCGATCCACTGTGTTGATTGTGATCATTGTCTTGATTTCAAATGGGCGAACGGTTATGGCGTACAGAGAACTCGTGCACGCGCAGGCCCTGCTTCGGAATTTTTGCAGTGGAAAGATTCAAAGGATCCTGGAACTGGAAAGATTCAAAAGATCCTGGATGAATGGAATTTGTTTCATTTCGCCGAAACCTCCTTCGACTTGGGTAAACGACGATTTGCCTTTGTCCTCGGCAATGACAGCTACCCGACAGGTGGTGTCTTTAATAAGCTCAGTAAAGCCGTTGCTGACTCTGAGGCAATCGCTGACCAGCTTCAAAGGCTAGGATTCGAAGTGCACAAAGGTGGCTCCTTGAAAGATAAGAACAAGATGGATATTGAGCACGAGATTTTAGAATGGAGTCGCTGTCTTCCTGGAAATGGCGTAGCCCTGCTTTATATGAGCGGTCACGGGATGGAATTAAATGGGAAACAATACTATGTACCAGTTGAATCTTGCACATATTACGGCAACACAAGTGATTGGCGCAAGGACACTATTGTGGAAAGTGCCCAGGCAAAGTGTGTCTCCTTTGATTGGATCATGGATCGGCTCAAGAGCGTTTTGAGACGAGATGGTCTCATCATCACATTCTGGGATTGCTGCCGAGAAAACGAGCTTGAAATGCGGCGTGTTGTGCGAGCGGGGCCTGCTGCGGGTGGCGACTCGCTCATTCCCGGCATTTCTGCATTGAAAACAAAACTTCTTCTCTTGAGTCCTCAGGATCGTCCTGGACATTTTGCTGTAAGTGGATCCTTGGCAGATTGTAATGCATTAGATGGCGGGAGAAACGCAGAGAATGGCCCGTTGACTGCTGCTGTGCTCAAATGGTTGAGAGATCCTACACTCGCTGCGCTCAATATAGACCACTTCAAAGTGAAGGAGTTTGTTAATGCTGAAGTCAGTCAGCTCACGAATGGAGAACAAATCCCGGATTGGTGTCTTAAATCTAATATCAAAGGAACGACAGATTTCTGCTTTGCTATAGGTGACAACGTTTGATTTGTTTTGGAAAATGATCAAGACTCTTAAGGAGGAGTGTGTATTTGTAAGAGTGTGCGTGTGTGTATGTGTGTTTGTATATATGTACATGTATATATGCATATACATACACAAATACATGCATACATGTATATGTATATATATATATACATATATATGTATCTCTCTCACACACTCTCTTTCTCTCTCTCTCTTTCTCTGCGAGGCTTTCTCTCTCTCTCTCTCTCTGGGACGTCTTCGAGTTTGGCGCTTGCGCTTTACCCATCATTAAGGTTGCTTTGCTTGTCGGAGTAAAGTCACAGTTCTCACCAGATCTCTCCTCTAATTTTCTATTTACCCCCTTCCCCCGAATCACACACAAATAGGCGTTGGATCATAGATTGCTGCGCGGGAAATGCAAGATGAAATCCATGGGTGAGAAAATACACAAAATACATTTTCCCTATTTCGTAGTATTGACTATCATGCGTCTATCCTGCAAGAATCTTGATGCTGTTGGTGCTCTGATCTTGTCGCTGTTGGTGCTCCGCTTGAAGCATTTAGTTTGATTTTTGTTAAGGTAACGTTATGTATGCGTTCTTTCTTCGTTCCTCGCAAACGTTGGCATACATTTTGACATAAGGTGATGACGTGTAAATGTAAGCGCCAGCTTTTCTGCTGTTAAGCTCACACATAAGACATTACAGATGACCAATCTTCGACTCGCAACTGGAGACCACCAACTAGCCAGCTTGATCATTTTGCCTACACTGGCAAGCACGAACGCGACGCTCTTATATGTCTCAAATTCAAAATGAAACTGCGCGTCAAAGAAATCAAATTAGACACGGTGTCAATCCCAACGGCTTCCTCAAACAAACTGCACTGTTACAGTGGAGCGTGCGAGCACATCACGAGGTAGGGGCACCGATGTTCAGGCAGTTGTTGAGACTACGCCAGGTCATGTTTCAGAATCAACGGCCACGCGCCGAAAAGTCTGTGCGCTTCCTTGAGTCTGCATTGGGGCAGTGGAAGGACTTAAATGAAAATACATGCTGCGAATCGACGGTGCAGAGGCGCATGTTTTCCAAAATTCAATGCCAATTGCACGCATGCAACGCGGCTGCATGGGAACTGGTTCGAGTGCACGCAACTCCACTGTGCTGACTGTGCGAGGCTGCCGCACGGGAACTGGTTCGAGTGCAAGAGTTGCTTGCTCTCTTGAGTTGCAAGAGCAACCAATATATGCACCCACTATTTGATGCAGTTGCATATGATGATGATGATGATATATGCCCAGCATGCAGGCTGTCTAGGGCTTGTTGTAGACCATATATATGTGTACATACTACGTGTAGTTACACATATAGAAATGCACACACACACACACATACATAAACACAAAAAATAACTACAGGCACCGACACCTTTCTTCATATATGTACTATTACATGTATGTAAATAGAAGTATGAATATGAATATATACATATATATATATATACATATATGTTTATAT
>Ga0105054_10012509_pt1 | contig 10387 bp, 4 predicted proteins | sample BON02_FD_78091 | JGI IMG/M metagenome (GOLD analysis project Ga0105054, IMG submission 78091) | Freshwater microbial communities from Lake Bonney liftoff mats and glacier meltwater in Antarctica - BON-02 (megahit assembly) | ecosystem: Environmental > Aquatic > Freshwater > Ice > Glacier... | reverse complement strand
GCGCGCGCGGCGGCGGCGGCGGGGCGGCGCCCCGCGCGGGGGGGGTGGGGGGGGTGGGGTTTTTTTTTTGTGGGCGGGTTGGGGGGGGGGGGTGTGTTTTTTGGGGTGGGGGGGGGGGGGGGGGGGGGGGGGGGGTGAGTGTGGTTTGTGAGGAGTGCCGAGAGGCCAAGGGATTGAACAGAGAAGCCGGGGCGTCCAGTCCCCAAAAGAGCGTCGGCGGCGGCGCTGCCCGCGGAAACGACACTGTGTGAAACCGCAGACGAGAAAAGAAAAGAGAGCGCGCGCGGTTTACTCAACAGTCCTCCGGCGACGCCGCCCGCGATCAGGCTCTTGCCGATGCTGCTCCAGCTGGGGGGCCCGCTCCTCTGCACGGGCCGCCGCGGCGGGTCCTGCTTGCGTGGCTGCTGCTGCTGCTGGTGGCTTTGTGCCGAAGAGGACGACGCCGCCGCCGCCGCCGCCGCCGCCATCATAGAGCGCGCGACGGCGGCGGGCGGCGGCGGGCTTGCTGCTGCTGCGCGGGCGGCGTCGCCCGGCGCGGCAGCAGCGGCTGCTGCCGCCATCTGTCCCCCTTCTGCTGGGTCTGGCGCGGGGAGTGTCGATGGCCAGTTGCCTCCGTAGGCGTCACACTCGATGGAGGGGAAGGCGCCGGGGCCAGAGGAGGAAGGAGGGGAGGAAGGAGGGTTTGGCCCGCTGAGACGGAAAATCCTCAACGCGCGCAGGCGAGCGCGCCGCACGCGCGGCCGGAGGGATCAACGGCGCGCGCGCCGTGGAGTGGGGAGAGCGGGGCGCGCGGCGTGGGCGGCTTGGGTCTTTCTCTCTATCGAGTACGGATGCGCGATGATGATGATTGGGGGAGGGAGGGAGGGTGCGTGTTCAGCTTTCTGAGAGTCTGGACGCGAGCACAGCCGGAGAGAAAGAGAGATGCTCGGGGGGATGGGATGCGCAGAGGTTGATGGGGGCGTTCGAGTGTGCTGATGGAGAAAGACGGCGCGCGCGTGGGGGGAGGCGCATCCATCGGCGTCGGCGTCCGAGCGTTGGCGTCGGCGTCCGTCGTTTGGGGCTGGCAGCGGAGCGCGCCGCCGTCGCTCGCTCTCGCCTCGTTCCTCCCTCAACAAACCTGCGACTTGCCCCCCCCCCGCGCCCCGTTCCCGTCCCGCAGTGTAATGGCGGCTTAACACACACATGACGAGAAAGTTACGAGCAGACAGCCAAGTTCTAAAGAGAGATAGAAACGCGGCGGCCGAGCAAAAGTGAAAAACCACGCACCAGCGTCCCTCCCCTATTCCTATTGCTCGCCCGCCGCCACCGCCGCCCCCTCGCCCCCCTCCCCGCCCCCGGCCTCCGCCTTCTCCCTCTCCTCCCCGTCGCGCCCCACCGCGTCCCCCTCCTCCCCGTACTCCCGCCCCCAGTCCCGCACACCCCCCTCCTCAGAGACCGCCAGAAAGTCGTCGTTGCGCCAGTAATCCGACGTCCCCTCCCACATGACGTTCGTCGGCAACGGCTGCTCGTCGTCCCGCCACGTCGTCGTCGCGCCGGCGCCCATCGCCTCAAAATCCTTCTTGACGTCGCCGCGGCCGTCGCTCGGCTCGAGCACCTGGTCGATGATGCCGTAGGCGACGGCCTCGGCCGGGGTGAAGTAGCGGGGGCGGGCAAAGTCGCGCAGGATGTCGTCCTCGGTCTTGCCGGTCGAGGCGGCGAGAAATTTTGCCATGGTGGCGGTTTTCTATTTTTTTCCATGTTTTTTTGTTTTTTCCAGTGCGGTTTTTTTGGGGTGTTTTTTCGTTGGTTGTTGTGTGTTTCGTGTTTTGGGGGAGGGCGGGGCAGTTTTTCGGGTCAGTGTCGCGGGGGGGTTCGAGGGGCGGGTTTCAGGAGGTGTAGCGTGTGGGCAGAACGGGGGGGCGTGAGCGCTGGGAGTGCGAGGGGGAGGCGACCGAGAGAGAAAAAAAAAGGAGGGGGGGCGCGAGAGCGGGGGGGAGGCAGACCGACCAAACGGGGGTCTCCTTTCCTCCCAACAAATCACAAATCATCCTCACACACACGTCGCCACAACGCAACGCACCTCCCGCGTCACCCGCCGGTAGATGTCGATGTCCGACGCCTGCATGCCGCTCAGCCGCTGCAGCGGCTGCCGCAGCATTATTGTCGAAGACCGCAGCGCCGCTCGCTTTCCGGGACTGCCCGCCGCCAAGAGGAGCGCCGCCTCGCCAAACGCGCTCCCCATGGCAAGGGTGTAGATCGGGCAGAATTTTTGCACGGCTTTCAGGACGCTGTAGACGGCGACGGCCTCGTGCTCGTTGCCGTACTTGTTGGTGCTCTTGGCGATGCCGGTGCTATTGATGTATAAATAGATCGGAAGCGGCGCCTCCTGCGACAGCACAAACAGCTGCGCGGTGATGAGCTCGGCGACGGAGCTGTCGATGGGCATGCCCTGTTTTGTTTTCGTTTCGTTGTTGTTGTTGTCGGTTGTTTTGTCGGTTGTTTTGTCGGTTGTTTTGTTGTTGTTTTCATTGGCAGGGGTTGGCGGCGGTCGCGCGCGCGTTGGCGCTCTGTCTTTGAGCGAGAAAAGAGAAATGAGACGAAAACCCACCAGGTAGATGATGCGCTCGGTGAAGAGGCGGGTGGCCAGGTCGGGCGGCGGGCCGGCCTCCTTCCACATCTTCTTGCGCAGGTGCGAGAGCTTGCGCTGTGGTGGTTTATTGTTTTTTTGGGTCGGGGGAGCGGGGGGCGAGTGAGCGCGAGCGACGGGCGGCGGCGCGATCACACGCCGGCGGCGGCGACGACGACCGGCAAACGGGGGACGGACGCTGCCTTGCGACTCACCGCCTGCACCACCACGGCACAGCGCCGGCTGGGCCCGCCGCTGCGGCGCAGCCCCGCCGACGCGGCCGCTGGCCTGCCCGCTGTTGCGCGCGCCACGGCTGCCGCTGCGGGCGTGGAGGAGGAGGAGGACGGGGCTCGTCCTGCTCCTCCCGCGCCCGCGCCGCGCAGCGCGCGGCAGCTGCTGCCCAGCATCCCCTCTGCTGCTACTGAAGGCGAGACTGCTGTCGATCCGGGTGAGGCAGGGAGAGGGCGGGACGCGTCGATCAAGGGAGGAAGAGCGGTGATGCCAAAAGAGCAAGACTGTGTCTCTCTTCGAAAGCGCGCGTGTGTGCAAAAGTTGATGTGAGTGTTGCGGTGATCGATGTGGGGTTTCCCAGATGGTTTCGTTGTCGGCATAGGAGAGGAGACCGCGCTTTCGCCCTGAGTGTCGAGAGGAGGAAGGGCAAGCAGGAGGTTTTCGCCAAACACCGTCCATCGCTCTGCCCCGCCCCTACCTCATCCTCTGTACTACCTCGAACGGCTCGACTAGGCTAGCACACTTGATCCAGAACAGCTCCACACTAGTCGCATCGAAACGAACACCCTCTCTTCCCCACTGAAAACTCAAACGCCTTCTGACTCTGAAACGCCACCCACCATGCTGGCGTCGGCAGGGGGCCGCGCCGCGTCCGGGTCGGGACGATGCGTCGGATTCGCGCAGCCGCAGAGGCGCCCCGTCCGGGGGGCGGCGGCGGCAGCGGCGGCGCCCCCGCCGACGCTGACGGCGGCGGGGACGACAGCGGCGCGCACGCGCCGCGTACGCATCGCCCGCGCCACCCCCCCAACGGACGGCGGCGCTGAGGGCGACGATGGCGCCGGCCCCTCCTCGTCCGACTCGATCGACGCCCTCGCCGCCATGCTGTCGCAGCGCGCGGCCGAGATGCGCGCGTCCATCGACGACCTGGACGACCCGCTCGAAGAGCCAGCGCTGCCGGCCCCGCCGCCGCAAATCCCGCCCGCCGCCGCCGCCGCCGCCGCCGCCGCCGCCGCCCGCGTCGCCGCGGCCGAGGACGCGGCCGAGGACGCGGTGCTCCGCGCGGTCGGCGCCGGCGGCTTCGCGGGCGCGGACTTTGCCCTCGTGCAGCAGCTCGGCAGGCTCAGCGTCGGCCGCGCCGCCCCGCCCGCCCCGCCCCGCGCGCGGGCGTCGGGCCCGCCCGCGCCGCCGCCCGCGGCCGCCGTCGCGGCCGTCGCCTACGCAGCGCGTTACGAGCCGCCCGGCAACCCTTTCCAGCAGCCGGCGCCCGTGCTGCTGAAGGAGTACCTGCAGCGCGCCCTGGCGCTCAACGAGCTGCTGGCGGTGGCGCGCCTGCAGGAGGCGCAGGGGGACGCGGCGGACGAGGAGGAGGACGGAGGGGGCGAGGACCAAGGGGGAGGAGCGGGGCAGCAAGGGGAGGCGGGGGGCGTGAGCGCGCGGCGGCTTGCGCGGCTGCAGCGGCCGGCGCTGCCAAACGGAAAGTGGCGCGCCGCCACGCGCCCGCCCCGCCCCGGCGAGCCGCCCGTCGTGCCCCTGCTCGGCTACTTCGACGCCCCGCCGAGCGCGTCCGCGCGCGAGGCCATGGGCCTGCCGCCGGCGCTCCGCTCGGGCGAGGAGGAGGGCGAGGGGGCCGAGGAGGACGAGGAAGAGGGGCGACGGCGGCCCCCGCCCCCGCCAGAAAACACGTTTTGGCTGGTCTACAGGTGGGAGGGGATGCGCCCGCTGTCCTCCTTCATGGACGACGCCGAGCCCCTGCCCATGCCGGCGGCCATACGGGTGGCCGAGCGGAGGCTGTCGCAAAACGGGGGCGAGAACGAGGCGGGCGGCGGCGGCGGCGGCGGCGGCAATAGCGCGGGCGCGGGCCTGTTTGCGCGGGCGATGCGAGCGCTCAGGCGGGCGGGCCCCTCGCGCGCCGAGGCCGCCCTCGCGCGGCGCGCCGCCTTCCTGCGCGCGTGCGCCGCGGGGTCCCTGGCCGCCCTCGCGCACTGCCACGGCCGCGGCGTCGCGCACGGGTCGCTCGGGTCGGGCTGCGTGATGCTTTCTTCGACGGGCGCCGACGACGCGCTGGGCGGGGGGGCCGGCGCCTCGTCCGGCCGCGGCGCCTCCGCCTCGGGCGGCAGGTCGGCCGGCGCGCCGCTGCGCGTCAAGCTCGACAACTTTGGGCTCGCCACGGTCGGGCCGTCGCGCGGCGGCGGGGCCGAGGCGGACGCGGCGGCCGAGGCGGTGGCCGAGGCGGTGGCGGCAACGGAGGTCGGCGGCGGCGGCGGCGGCGGCGGTGGCGGGCAGAGGCGGACGCTCGGCGAGGCGCGCGCGACCGACCTCCAGGCGCTCGGCGCCACGCTGGCCGAGGCGTTCGTCGTGGGATTGTCTTGCTACGGGGGCGGCGGCGGCGACTGGAGCTCGGAGGAGGACGAGGACAGCGACGGGGCGGCGAGGGGCGGCGGCGGCGGCGACCCGCGCCCCCCGCCGTCGCCGCCGCTCAGGGGGGCAGCGCTGCAGCGCCTGCTGTTCCAGATGTACGGCCCGGACGACAAGATCCGCGCGTCGGTCGACCGCGACGACCGCTCCACCCTGCGGGCGTACCTGCTGCAGGAGCCGAGCGGCGCCTACGCCCCGCTCGTCGCCTTCCTGGACGAGGGCGGCGGCGGCGGGTGGCAGCTGCTGGCCGCGCTGGTCGCCGGCGCCACGCCCGCGGCGCTGCTGCTGTCCGCGCACGCGCAGTGGCTCAGGGGCGGGGGGAGCGACGATTGACCTCACGCCCCTCAAACAACAAGCACGAGCGGACCTCTTTGCCGCGCTGCGCTGCGGCGGCTATGGTTTTTCGCGCTGTTGGGGCGTTCAACTGCGGCGGCTGCTCTTTTCGCGCTGTTGGGGCGTTCAACTGCGGCGGCTGCTCTTTTCGCGCTGTTGGGGCGTTCAACTGCGGCGGCTGTTCTTTTCTCTTTCACTTTTATTACGCTGTCGATCGTTGTTGATTGTTGTTGCTCGTTGTGTAGGATCGAGGAGAGTACGAAAACAAGCCTGAGAGGGGGCGGACTGAAGAAGAAACAACAACCACAGGCTCACACGAGCGCCGCGAGGCAGGCCTCGAGCGCCGCCTCTGACCGCAGCCCGACCGCCGCGCGCTCCTCCGGCGGGTACTCGCGCTCGAGCACCGCCCGCACCTGCCCGTACGCCTCGGTCACGTTGGACCGCACGGGCCGCAGCAGCACCCCGCGCGTGGCCGCGCTCGGCAGGTATAAGGCGGCGCGCACGGCGGCGCGCGGCAGCGACCCGTCGAGCGCAGCGTGCGCGGCGGCAACGGCCTCAGCGAGCCTGTCCGCCCGCGCGAACGCGTGCTCGCGCAGGGGCTTGCGCAGCCGGGACGCGTCGGCCTTGGAGCCCGGGGGGAGGAGAGGGGAGGGGGCGCCGCCGCCGGAAAAGGGAGAGAGGGAGGACAACGCGGGCGCGGTGCCGGCGGCGCCGGCACCGGTCGCGGCGGCGGCAGACCCGCTCACGGCGGCGGCCTTTGTCAAAAAGGCCACCAGCGGGTCTGCGGCCTGCCTCGTGAGGGCCATGATGAGGTCCTCGCAGGCCGCGCGGAGGGCGCGCTCCAGGTCGCGCTTGGCGTCCAGGCGCGCGGTCAGGGCGCGCAGGGCGCTGCTGCTGCCGTCGCCGCCGCCGCCGCCGCCGTAGCCGCCGCCGCCGTCGCCGTCGCCGTGCCCGTTGCCGCCGCCGCCGCCCTCGCCGCCCGACCGCAACGGCGCCAGCAGCGACGCCACGCCCGCGCTCGCCGCCGACGCCAGGCCGCCCGCCGTCAGCAGGCGCCGCACGTGCCCGTACATGTGCGAGAAGTCGAGGTCGACCTCCACCGCGGCAAACTCGGCCCCCTCGAAGGCCGAGATGCGCTCGCGCAGGTGCAACAGATGCGCGACGCAAAAGAGCCGAGCGTCCAGAGGGCCGTGCCGCGCGGCGAGCGCGCGCGATCCCGGGCCGAGCACGGCTTGGCAGGCGGCGGCGACCGCCTCCTGGGCGAGGCCGCTGAAGGTGCGGCCGTCCAGGCGGCGGTAGAGCTTGGTCAGGAGGGCGAGGGCCTCGCGGACGGGGGGAATGATGAGGACGACGATCGCGGCGCCGGCGGGAGCGGGGGCGGCGGTGTCGGCGATGTCGTCGTCGCCACCGCCGCCGCCGTCGCCGCCGTCGGCTCCCTCTGCCGCCGCCGGGGCCTCTCTTCCCTCCTTGCCGCCCGCCGCCGCCTCTTGCTGCCTGAGCGCCTCGAGGCGCTCGGGATAGTCTGCGAGCCCCCCCGCGTCGACGCCGTCCGACGCCCCGGGGCGGTACGACGCCACCGCCTCGGAGACGACCGCCTGCGCGCGGAAGATCAGGCGGCCGCGCAGGTCGGCGAGGGCCCGCTCGAGCACAGGGCGGGCGGCGTCGGCGGCCGCAGACGCGTGGAGGAGCAAGGGCGGCGGCGCGCCGGCGGACGGCCGCTGCTGCTGCTGCTGCTGCTGCTGGGGCAGCAGCTCGCCCTGCAGCACGTCGATCAGCGCGCAGATGGCGTCCACGTCCGACAGCTTGACCACGCGCGGGCGCAGCGCGTCGTAAAAGCCCGAGGCGAGCGGCTCGAGCGGCACGCGCAGCGCCTCGGCCGCCGCCTCTTGCGCGGGCGTCGCGCGCCGCCCGCGCGCCGTCTCGTCGTCGGCGCGCGCCCGGCCGGCAACAGCGCCGGCAAACGGCGCCGCCCCCGCCGATCCTCCTGCGCCCGCCCCCCACGCGCCTGCCGCCGCGGCCGGCATCGCCGCCACCACCTGCGGCGCGCCGAACAGCGCGTCCATGAGCGCCGCCTCCTGCCCCGCCGCCCGCAGCAGCGACGCGCCGCCCGAGCGCAGCAGCGCCGCCGCGTCGCCCTCGGCTCGCATGGCGGCCGCGCGCGCCTGCGCGAACGGCGCGACCACCTCGGCGCGGCTGGCCGCCACCATGGCGCGGCACTCGGCGAGCAGCCGACCGCAGTCGTCCGGGCCGCCGGCCCGCCCGGACGCGCGCTGGAGGGCGGCGAGCTCGGCGAGGCCCGCGATCAGCGGGCGGAGCGGCGGCTCGGCCGAGACGCGGTATCGGACGCCCAGCAAGGAGACCTCCTGCGCCTCCTCGTCGGGCGGTGGCGGGGGGATGGGGGGGGCGGGCGATGTTGTTTCGCCTCCCGCGGGGGCGGAGGAGGAGGAGGACGGGGGCGGTGCTGGGAACGCGGCCGCCGCCGCCGCCGCCGCCGCCGCCGCGCCGGCGAGCTGCCGCTGCCGGGCGTCGGCCGCCGCCCGCGCGACGGTGCGCGCGGCGCCGCGCAGCGCGGCGGCGACGCGGCCCTTGACCAGGGCGGCGGCGCGCTGCTGCAGGCCGCGCAGGCGCGCGCCGTAGGCGGCCGCGTCGGCGTAGTGCGGGTGCGCGGCGACCCTGGCGGCGACGCCGTCCAGGCGCGCGAGCACGCCCAGCAGGGCCTCGGCGGACAGGCCGCCCCGCTGCTCCAGCAAAAAAACGGCATCCGGCGCCCGCGGGTCGCCGCCGGCCGCGTCCGCCGCCGCCTCTGCCGCCGCCGCCGCCTCTGCAGCCGCCGCCTCGGCCGCCGCCGCCCGCGCCAGCTCCGCCGCCGCCGCCTCGTAGTCGTCGAACAGCGCCAGGCGCGCCCGCAGCGCCGACGCCAGGTCCGCCAGCGCCGCGCGCTCGGCCACCAGCGCGTCGCACGTGCCGGCGAGCTCCTCCGAGCGGCGCGCCGCCGCCGCTTGCAGCGCCGAGACGCCGTCCAGCAGCCGCAGCGTGCCGCCGAGCCGCGCCGCCACGTCAGCACAGGCGGCGGCGGCGCGCGTGAGGCGCGCGGCGAAGCGGCCGTGCGTGCGCTGGGCCTCGGAGGCGCACGCGCGGTCGAGGCTGTCGAGCCAGGCGTGGAACTGCTGGGCGTTGTGGAGAGCGGCGCGGAAGAGGCCGCCGCCGCCGCCGCCGCCGCCGCCGTTGCCGCCGTCGTCGCCGCCGTCGTCGCCGCCGCCGCCGTCCTTGCCGCCTCCGCCCCCGGGAGCGGCGGCGGCGGCTTGTTGCGCCGTCTTCGTCGTCGTCGTCGTCGCCAAGGCGTTGCTGGCGTTGCGTTGTTCTTGCAGCTTGTGTGTTTCGCCCTGCTGCTGCTGCTGCTGCTGCCCCGAGGAGGATGTCGCCGCCGCCGCCGCCGCCGCTGCCGCCGCCGTCGGCGAGACGAAACCCGCCGCCGCCAAAGAGTCTCCGCCGCCTGCCCTCAAGTGGGCCGGCAGGGTGCGGCGCGACAGCGAGGCGGCGATGGCGTCCACCGCGCGCAGGGCCTCGTCGTCGAGGACGGCCGTGCGCTCCCAGGCACTCGCCTGATTTTGTTTTGTTGGTTTTTTGGGTTGCGGGGGCGGAGGGGGTGAGAGCGAGCGACGGCGGCGGCGCGAACAAACACCGGCGGGCGCAAAGGAATTGAAACGATGAGGCGAACGGGCTCACCACGCTGCTGCGCGACGCCGAGTGCTGCTGCTGCTGCTGCGGAGGCAGGCCCCGCTGCTGCTGCGGCGCAAACGCGCTGCTCATCTTTGCGTTTGTGACAGCGCCCCGCGGACAAACTCTCGTCCGGGGAGTAGGAAGAGAGTGGGAGGGGTCTCAACCGCCCGGTTTTCTTTTGTTTGTGGTGTGTGGTGGTCTTGTTTATTGCGCGCGCAACGGGAATGACGTGGTGTGCGAATGCGCGAACGAGCGAGAGAGAGAGCGTGTCACACGGCATTCCCAGCAGGAAGGGGCGGCCTTCAATGCGCCGCGCACGCATTCGCACGACCGCCGCCGCCATCCCTCTCCCGCCGCCCGCGCGCGTCGCCTATTGCTGCTCCTCCCAACATCGCCAGAGCAAATACTTGGCACGATACGAGGCATCCGTGTTACTCTTTGGGTGAGGTGACCCCTATGCGTTGTGCTCATTAACAAAAAGGAAGCGGGCGCCCAGCTCGGGAGATGAGAGAGGCCCCGCATCTCTCGCGCGCGCGCTGCCTCGCCGACGCAAATTTCCCCCACCCACTAAAATCGCGCGCGCGCTCCTCTGAAAAAACCACCGCCGCCACGGCCGCCCCTGAAAACAATCTAGTAGCGGTAGTGCAGCGGCTTGTACGGCCCGCTCTTGGCCATGCCCAGGTACGACGCCTGGTCGTCCGACAGCACCGTCAGCTTGGCGCCCAGCTTGGGCAGGTGCAGCAGGGCAACCTTCTCGTCGAGGTTTTTTGGCAGCACGTAGACCTTCTTCTCGTACTTGCCGCTCTTGCGCTCGTTCCACAGCTCGAGCTGCGCGATGACCTGGTTGGTGAACGAGCACGACATGACAAAGCTCGGGTGGCCCGTGGCGCAGCCCAGGTTGAGCAGGCGGCCCTCGGCGAGGACGATCACGCCGTGGCCGTCGGGGAAGAGGAAGCGGTCGACCTGCGGCTTGATGTTCTGGCGCTTGATGCCCGGCCAGCCGTACAGGCCTTTGTTTGGTTTGGTGTCGGAGGGTTTCGCGAGTGGGAGCGGGGGGGGGGGGGGGGGGGGGGGGGGGGGGGG
>Ga0105054_10012507_pt1 | contig 10388 bp, 10 predicted proteins | sample BON02_FD_78091 | JGI IMG/M metagenome (GOLD analysis project Ga0105054, IMG submission 78091) | Freshwater microbial communities from Lake Bonney liftoff mats and glacier meltwater in Antarctica - BON-02 (megahit assembly) | ecosystem: Environmental > Aquatic > Freshwater > Ice > Glacier... | reverse complement strand
GAGAAGGGTAGAAAGAAGTAAACGTATTTGAGTATGTGTGTGAGTGTGTGTGTGCGCGTGTGCACGCGTGTTGTGTGTGCATGGAGATAAGAAGAAGAGCAAATCATCCAAAGCAAAAGCAAAGCCCAAAAGGTCCCATTATTTTTCACCCCAACCCAACCAAAGAAGTTAACGAACGAAGAAACGAGTCGACGTTTTAATTTTACCTCGCTTTCTATTCCCTTCCATTGTGGGTCATAGATTACAGTTATGCACATGCGCTCTTTCATTCAACCATGCATCATCTTCTTTACATTTTGTTTGTTGTTGCTCTCAGTGCTGCTGCTGCCGCTGCTTATACAATTGCTGCCGTTGCTGCGCTGCTGCTGCTCCTCCTCCTACTCCTACCTCCCCTCCTCACACACCCTCAACTTAAATTCCAACATCGCCTTCAACACCAGCATCTCCCTCCCTCCCCCCCTGCCCTCCCTCCCTCCCTCCCTCCTCCTCCTCGCCATCACCCTCTCATACTGAGCTTTCCGCAGGCGATGCTCCTCTTCCAGGACCCCTCCCTCCCTCCGTCCCTCCTTCAGTACCTTTACCAATGGCTGTGAACGAACTTTCTCCAATTTGATGTCTTTGTTTATTTGTCGCAGCGCCTCTTTCAACTCACCCTGTGTCCTTTTACCACCACCACTACCTGGAGTACCTATCCTGCTTCTGCTTGTCATCCCTCCTCCTCCTCCCCTTCCTCCTCCTCCTGGTTCTGCTGCTCCTACCGCTGCTGCTGCTGCTGCTGCTGCTGCTGCTGCTGCTGCTGCTGCTGCTGCTGCTGCTGCCCTTTCTCGGTACAAATGAAAGCCCGCCTTGTCAATAATTTGATTTTGTAGCCTCTCCCTTGTTACCTCTAACACACGTCTTTCCACACACAAACGTCCTATCTCCTTCTCCTCCTCCTCCTGCTGCTGCTGCACTCTTGCTGTCCTTTCTTTTCCTCTTCCTTCGTCCCTTCCTCCCAACTGCTGCTGCTGCTGCTGCTTCTGGAGCGAAAGCACCTCCAGCTCCTCCTCCTTCCCCCTCCGCGCCGTCGCAGCCACTAGGGCATGCTCCCTCAAACTTAAAAACCGATCGTCCCTCCCTCCCTCCTTCCCTCCCTCCCTCCTCTTGTTGTTATTGCTGCTGGTGGGTTTGACCATACCAGCACTAATGACTTTTTCTTCTATTTTAGCCTTCCAATATTGCACATGAAGCTCCGTCCGCTTCACTTCATAAATCAAGGTCTCAACGTCCTCCCTCCCTACCTTGAGCTGCTGCTGCTGCAGTGGCTGCTGCTGCTGCTGCTGCTTTCCTTCCCTCCCTCCCTCCCTCCCTCGAAGGCGTAGCTGGGCCTTCTCCATTTTCAAAGGGAGTACTTCTGTCACTTGATGCTGCAACCGTCTCACCTCTTCCTGCAGCTCCTCCACCACCTCCTCCGCCGTCGGTCCATCTCTTATGTCACTCGTCCTCCCTCCCTTCCTCTCCCCCCTCCTCCTCCCCTCCTCTTCCTCCACCACCTCAGCAGTCGCCCCATCCCTAACCTCGCTCCTCCTCCTCCTCGTCCTCGTCCTCCCTCCCTTCCTCCCCCCCTCCTTTAAACCCAACGCCCTTACCCGCTCTTCAGCCACTTCCAACGCTTGCTGTTCCTCAACCACCTTCTCATTCAGAACCCCTTCCTCCTCCTCCTCCCTTATCGCCCTCGTCAAGGAAAGCATCTCACTAAACCCTACCTCTCTCTGACCCACCTTTGCCATCCGCCCAATTTTTTCTTCCAATTGACATTTCTCCTCCTCCAGCTGCTTTATTTCTACTCGCATCTTGGCTGGAGTAGTGGGTCCTAGACTGGCTTGTGCCTCTTCGAACGCTTTGTGCGTGGAGGTAAATTCTGCTTGAAGCCCGCGGAGCCTCGAGTGTAAGTCAGCAAGAGTATGGTCTGAGTGATTAGATGGGATGTCCACAGGCATGAGATACCGACCTAAGTAAGCCCGTCGATGGAGAAAAGGGAGATTGTCGAGGCACCAGGCTAGGAGAGAAAGGAGGATGGCCTTGTCCCCTTCCCCCCGTAGGCCCTGGGACAGCACTGCCTCCTCCTCCTCCTCGTCGTCATTCAAAAAAGGGCATTTGAGCATTCCCAGAAACTCTAATTTGCGTGCCACACGCTCGTCTTCAGGCACATTTTTGACATTTAAAGCCATGCGGGGCTCGAGATAGGAGAGGATGTGATGGAGGAGCTGGAGGAGGGCGTGGGGAGGCTTGGCATCTAGCTCATGGACTCCTCCGGGAATTGAGAGGGAGAATGGCGGTTCCTGCAGCCGGGCGAGGATTGAGTGTAGCAACGCTTCTTGGTCGTTGTCTTCTCGGAAGGGGGCGGGCATGGCTTCTGGCTGCCTGTGAGAAGTGTGTACGGTGGGTGGCGTGAGGGAGGCGGCCGTGGAACAAGTGATGCTTGCTGCTGCTGCTGATGATGATGGTCGATGATGGTGAGGCGGCCCCGGCGTGCCCTTTACCTTCCCTTTGTCTTTACCTCCACCCACACTCACCCCAGACACCACACACAACACATTCACAGGCACGGGCAGGGTGTCACAGAGCCCCTGCGTTCTTGCCCGGCCGGGGTCATCGCTCAAACGATTGCGGGCGGCAGTCGGCAACGGCTAGGCAGGCGGGCTCACCTCCTGCCCCTCTCGAGCATAGCAGCACGACCACGATGGACGACGGGCCGCCCCGCGACCTGGAGCGCCTCTTTACCGAGCTGGGCTTGCGGAAGTACGGGCTTGAGACGGAGGGTTTGGAAAAGGACGAGGACGAGGCAGTGGCGGACGGTACGTGCTGGTCGGGGGAGGGGCGTCGTGTACGGGTGTGTGTGAGCCTAGGCTTTTGGCGAACACCTTACCCCTCTATCCATGCCCATCTCTGCCCGCCGGCAATACCCACATGTTCACGAGCTTGCCGTACTTACCTATTTGTATCACGGGCTGCCAGTTCTCATTGCTTCTCCCTCCCTCCCTCCCTCCCTCCTCCAACACAGCCCGTCGCTTCCGCACCTGGCTCGGTGGGTGGGCCCTGGTGCTCGGCTCCCTCCTTTTTCTTTCCTTCTTCCTCTACAGCATTGTGCTAGCTAAACTCTTACCAATACCCTCGCCTTCTTTCGAGCTGGCGGGGAGGAGGAGGTGGATGGACCTGGTGCGGGAAGACGAGTATTTTTGCTTGTTGGTGCCTCTGACGCTGGCCCCGGCGACGGTGTTGGGGTATTTAAATTGGGTAGCCATGGAGTTTTATAGGGCCAATTGATTACTAAAGTGATAGAATGATACAGTGAATGACAACGAAAAAGGGAGTGGTTGAGTGAGTGAACGAAGAGAGTGAGTTTGGGGGGGCCCTGATGCGCGTAAGTCAGCAGAGCTCCAGGAGAGAATTGTAATTAAGTGCCAAAAGCAACGATCCGGGCGAGAGCAAGACCCTTAGCGACCATATCGCTTTGACGATTATGCTTTCTTTCCTAGACTCTTCCCTCCTCTTCCTCTTTCTCTCTTCCTCTAAAACTCAAGCTCCCGCACCCTCATAAACTCCTGCAACATCTCCTCCGTCACCGCCGCCCTCCTCTCCTGATGCTCCCCCACCATCCCCCCCAATAACTCAATCAACCGTCCCTTCACCTGCCCCGTCATCATCCTCCCAGCTTTATACTCCCGTCCAATCTCCGCCAACTCCTCATCACCTTCAAGGAAAAAAGTCAAGTATTGATACGCAACATCCACCTCTAAATTAGCCCCTAACTCCTTCTGTAGCTCCGCTGTTTCTTGTCCTCCCGAGAAGGCACGACCGATTTTTTGCTTGATCTTCTTGGCGGTATCAGTGACGTAGATGGCGCTCGACTCGGCAGAGGCGGACATCTTGCCTCCTTTGCCCTGAGAGAGGGGAGGGAGGGAGGGAGGGAGGGAGGGAGAGAGGAGGGCATGTGAAAAGGTATGAACGAGTTTCTGCTTGATTTCCTTGGCGGTATCAGTGACGTAGAATGCGCTCGACTCGACAGAGGCGGACATCTTGCCTCCTGTGCCCTGAGGGAGGGGAGGAGGGAGGGAGGGAGGGAGGAGGAGGAGAGTGTCAGTAAATGCTTCATAGGAGTTAGTCATGGAAAGAAAGAAGGACACAGACAAAAGAGAGAGAAATCTAGCGCTTGTATTTCGCTCTTACCAGGTCACACCCTTCCTCCCTCCCTTCCTCCCTCCCTCCCCCGCTTACCTCCAGGCCCGGGAAAAACTTGGAATGAATCAACGACGGCTTCTTATACCCCAACCGCGGCGCCACATCCCTCGTCATCCGGAAATACGCATCCTGATCAATCGCACAAGGGATCAAACACGCCATATCCTCCCCCTTCGTCTTCCCTCCCTCCTTCCCTCCCTCTTTCCTCCCCCTCGCCAAGACAACCGGAAAACTAGACATGAAACTCGGCGCGGCCTGCACGGCGGGAAAAGCAATCTTCCCACAAGAGTCCGACTCAGTAAAACCGAAGATACCACGAGCCTGGTTGAATGTCACCAATTTTTGAATTTTCAAAACGGTCGGGTACAAATGACCGATGTAGTCCAGATCGGAAAAGATGAAGGTCTTCTTGGGGTCGAATCCGCAGGCGATGATGTCCTTGGCGTTTTCGTAGGCGAGTCGGTGACATTCTTCAAGCGCCAAGCCCTGCTTAAACTGGGGGAAAGGAAGGGGAGGGAGGGAGGGAGGGAGGGTTAATAAGGCAGTAACCGTGTAAATGAAACGGAACCAAGCAGGGCTAGGGAGGGAGGGAGAGAAGGAGGGAAAGAAGGAGGGCTCTACGCACGTACCTGGAACTTCTCATCATCTGTCAATTGAATCACCAGCGGCACATCAAAGGCCTCCTGCAACCACTTGGTAAAATGAAACGGGATCAAATGCCCCAAATGCAGACTCTCCGAACTCGGCCCCCTCCCCGTATACAAATAAAACTTCGTCCCCTTCTCATACATATCAAGCAACTGCGTCAGATCCCGATGAGAAAAAAACAACCCCCGCCTCAAAAATCGATGGCATTTCCGCCCCGTCAGCCGCTCAATCCTCGTAACCAAGTCCTCAGTGATCCTCATACTCCCAAAGCTCTTAATCAACTTATCGTAATCTATCTCCTGATCACCCTCCACCTCCCAAGGAGTCACCACCTGCCCCCCCTCCCCCCCTGCTTCTCCTCCATTCTCATCACCTCCTCCTTCCGCACCACCAGCAGCAACACGGACAACATCACTATTCAAAACAGCAATCACCTCCGAGCTAGGCAAAGCCACGCCATTCGCCCCCGCCACTGCCACCGAGCCCTCCCCCGTTTCTTCCACCGTGTATTGCACCTCTAATTCCTTCTTGGCCGAACGGAATTTAGTCTTGTTGATGGTGATACTACCTACTAAGCCCGTGCTTGCTACCACGGCCTCGCCTGTACAGGTGAATGCCAAGTCCTCAATATACGCGATGGTCAGCTCAGTCACACTTTCGGGGACGGCGTGCCGGTTGTACATGGCGTTTTTGTAGGATTCTTCCGCTTGGGAACGGGGGAGTTTGAGGACGTGCACGGGGTGATTGGCGGCGAGGAGGGCGTTAATCGTCTCGGCGACCTTGATGAATTGGGCTTCGGTTGGGTCGGGGGCTTGGCCGATTTGGACTGTCAGACGCACGCGGTGGCCTTCGGAGTAGTGCGTCCCGATGGTGGTGCCGCCGATGGGGAAGCCCAGGACGTTGGCCAGAGCGCCCTATGTGGATGTGAGTGGGTTGGAGTAGGGAGGGAGGGAGGGGGTGAGGGGAAGGGGTGGGGAGGTGGTTGGGTTGGAGGGGACGAGGAGAGGGATGGTGTGGAAGAGGCACAATATTCTTACCTTGACAATGAGGGCGCTGGTGACGGCCTGGGGCGTCCGCAACTCGGAAGGGGTCGCCATGCTTGCTGCCGCGGCTGGTACCCTGTCTTTGTGTGTGCGTGGCGGGAGGATGAATGGCGGATGGCGGATGCTGATGAGCTGATGATGATGTGCGGAGGACTGCGGATTTGGAAGAATCCACCGAGGACTTTGCGTGACCCCCACCCGCTCCAGCAGCACCCGGACAAGCTTGCCGTTGTACAGAGGCACGTGTGGTGGTGCACGGTGGCTGCGCTGCTCAGTGACCAGGGCGTGTGCTTGGTGCATTGCTTGCCGTGCTTCTCGATTGATGAGTCCGTTGGATACGGCATTATTCTGCGGCGAGGCACAAACGCAAAGCAAAAGTACTCCACCACTCCACAACAATGACACCGCGGCACTCACGACGCCCACCTCCATCGCCTATAACTACACAGGACGCCAGAACGCCCAGCGGCAAAGCGCTTCGTCCTCGTCCTCGTCCTCGTCCTCGTCTCGGCCCGTGCCTAAGCAGACGCGCCCATCATTCTGCCGCCACTCCCCACCACCACGACGACCACCGCCTTCCCCCCTTCCATGGGCGCGTCCATCGACGAGCACAAACCCATGCTCAACAACTACGGGTACTCGGGCGTTGGGAGCACGGGCGCGGGTCCTGCCCACATGCGGGGCGGCCGAGGCCGGTCCAACACGCCTTTGAAAACCTTGCTCACGAAGCGGTGGCCTCTCCTCTTGGTGGGCTCCATCGGCGCCTTCTACCTGCTTCATTGGGCGTCGTCTTCTTCTTCTTCCTCTCCTATTTCGACCGCCACGGACACCTCGCCCGAGATGCAGCAATTGCGGAGTGCCAAGAGTAGGGTGAAGGATGGGAAGGTCCGTTTGAGTGACTTGATTGGCGCGGCCATTCACCTGTCCGAGATTGCCGCGCATGAGATATTGAAAGTCAAGCTCGCGGGCATGGACGCGATGGAAGTCAAGGGCCAGACAGATGAGGGGGTGGATGAGCCGGTTACACTGGCGGATGCTCGGAGTAATAGCGTGTTTGTCAATGGGCTGCGAGAGCTTTTCCCGGGGATTGATATATTGTCGGAGGAGACTGACCCGGAAGTGGAGGAGGTGGGGATTAGTGCTGTGAATGGGGTGGAACTTAAGCATGATCCTTGGTTGGACTTGAAGGATGTGTTGGTGACTGTTGATCCATTGGATGCGACTAAGGAATTTACGGAGAACTTGCTGCATTTTGTGACGACCATGGTGTGTGTCGTGCATAAGGGTAAGCCCATCGCGGGTATTATCAATGAGCCTTTTGTGAAGGACGAGGCGGCCATTTGGGGGGTCGTGCTCGAGGAAGGAACGGAGGGAGGGGCGCTGAAGGCTGTGCATGGGCTGCAGGTATCGCCGGAGGGCGCAGCAGCTGCTGTTGATAAGGTTGTGATTTCTCGATCGCACACGGGGGCGGGCGCTGATGTGGTCTCGGAGTTCTTACCAGGGAAGAAACCGGTGTTTGCTGGGGGGAGTGGGTATAAGGCTTTGAGGGTGTTGAAGGGCGAGGCGAATGCGTATGTGCATGTGACGAAGATTAAGTCGTGGGATGTGTGTGCGGCCGATGCGGTGGTACACGCGGCAGGGGGCAAGTTTACTAATGTGAAGGGGGAGCGCTTGGTGTATGTGAAGGATGGCCCTATGATTTCGGGAGGGTTGATTGCGGCGGCTGACCCCGAGTCGCATGCGTGGTATGTGGAGAAGCTGGAGCCGGTGCAGATGACGCACAGTGATGGGCATCAGAAGAAGTAGAGAGGGGCATGGGCCAGTGGAGAAGGCTTGGGAGAGGAAGTTGTGTGTGTGGATTAGTGTGTTGTTATTGTACGAGAGAGAGAGCCAAGTCAAGTAAGAAAGCAGTTGTCAAATTAGACGCCAGAATCGCAAAAGAAAGAAAGTACCACCATCGTTATTCAGTTTTGGGGAAGAAGTTGATGCCTCCGCGTTGGCCTACGTTTCAACGGGCCCAAGAGGCAGGAGGTTGACGAGCGACGAGGGGGCTGGCGCTTGCCACTTCAACCCACACAGCATGGCTGCATGGCGGCACCTTATTCTAGACCAGCTAGCTACGATTCTTCTTATCCGCGCGTCTTGATTTACCTCTTAACACCGCACACATAACACAGGGAAAAGGGCCGTGATGCACGCCGCCCGCGCTTCCTCCACCTGCTGCCACGACCGCGCCATCTTGGTCCTGCTCCTGCTGGCCATCCACACGTCGTGCGTGTCGGGTTGGCTGCGTCCTTGGCCGCCAACAGGGACAACGACGCAGGTACGTCATGCTGTCTGCGCTTGGCTTGCGTGCCTCACCCACCACCCTCGAAATCATGACCTACTCCCTCCCCTCCCGCCAACCTAAACCTATTACTATGTGATTGCCTTATTTAGGTAACCGTACTCTATAATAAAAGCCTGGAGCAGTTACTGCTCTAAGTATAGCGTAGGAAATCCAGAGGGTTCAGGACCTTTGCTAGCTGAAAAACAAGCCAGCCAGTAGCAGCACCAGACTTCCCATCAATTATTGGTGGGAATACCTGTCTTCTCCCCGCCAGGCCCTTTTCTCCTCATTCTACACCACTCACGCACGTCATTGCTTCCTTTCTCTTCTCTTCTCCCTATTTCCCCCATCCTTAGCTTGGATCCCGGCGGCGGCAGCTGGTGATACAATTCAGTAGCAAGACCATGGCCACTACAGATGTGCACGACCGGCAGCTCAGCAGCAGTCCTCCTCCCTCCACCTCCCCCGTCATCTCAAGCAAAAAGCAAGATAAAATCAACAGCAACAGCGCCCAAGAGGAGGAAGACGACGACGACGAACAGCGGCGGATCACCCGTTTCCTGACCTGGCTTCGGGCACACGGCGCGTGTTTTGATAAAATAGATTGGCCTTCCTATGCGACCAACAGTGGAGTCCGCGGTGCTGTGGCTTTAGCTGACATAGACACTGAAGAAGACATGGCTAGCGTCCCTGAGCACCTTCTTCTTACGCCGCTCGTGGTATTCGAAGACCCGGAGATCGGACATGTGTTTGAAGAGAAGCTCGCCGAGTTTTCCGACGAGGATATGCTTGCTGTGTTGGTCATGCACGAACGTGCAAAAGGCGAAGCCAGCTTCTATTTCCCCTACCTCGATACTCTCCCCCAGCAACCCGACAGTCTGATGGGCTGGGATGACGAGGCCTTGACCTGGCTGCAGGACGAAGAGCTGTGCATGCAGGTCCATATGCGGCGGAGTCAGATGGCTGCGCATTACACACGCTTAGTCGAAGATGAATTGAAGGCAAATTGGCCTCACCTTTTTGGTGCCAACCGCCTGAGGTCCCCCTCCTCTTCCTCCTCCTCCCCCTTGTCCTCGTCCTCGTCCTGGTCCTTGTCCTCGTCGTCGGAGGAAGAGGTGGAAGAGGAAAAAAATAATACCGATCCGTACTCCTTTGAAAACTTTGCCTTTGCCTGGCAAACCATCCAAGCGCGGGCCTTTGGTCGACGCCTGCCCTATTCGGCCTTGGTCCCTTTTTGTGATGGCTTTAATCATGCCAACGTCGCGATCAAGTATCGATTGGAGGCGGGGGACAGCAATGCGTTGGTAGGTAGTAGTAGTAGTAGGAGCAGCAGCAGCACCAGCAGCAGCAGCACCAGCAGCAGCAATGGCGGTGGCGTGGTAGAGTACGCAGAGGCGAAGCAACAGCAGCAGCAGCAGCAGCAGCAGCAGCAGCAAAGAAAGCAAAGCCAAGGGGAGAACGGAGCTGCTTCCCCTCCCTCTTCTGCTCGTGCCTTCCACCTCTTCCCCTCCCGCGAGAACCACTACAAAAAGGGCGAAGAAGTCTTCACTTCCTACGGGCGACGGACCAATGGCGAGCTTCTTCTTTCCTACGGCTTTTCTCTTCTCGACAACGAACATGAGTGTGTCGATCTACCCATGCCCGGCATCCCCTCCCCCCCTTCCTGGTTCGGTACCTCCCTGGCCCGACTCGGCAACAACAGCAGCAGCAGCAGCAAGAGCAGCAGTGGTAGCAAAAATATAGAAGCAGGAGCGGTGTTTAAGGCCTCGCATGCCTTGCCTGCGGGAGCAACAGAGATCAAGTTGGAGTTACTGGCCTACTTTCGGGCGCTGGTGGCGTGTCGATTTTCCAAGGACGAGGACGAGGAGGAGGTAGGGAGGACTATTGATTATTTGCGGCCTTTTCCTTCAACATTACACGAAAAGGAGGCCCTGTGGGTGGTGCTGGCTCAGGTGGAAGGAGCGCTAGCTTCCTTTCCTACTACATTAGAGGAGGACGAGGTTGCACTGAAGGAGTGTATGACAGGAGGAGGGGGTGGGAGGGAGGGAGGGAGTGTGAATGCGAGTTGTCAGATGGCGGCGTTGACGTATCGATTGACCCGGAAACGGATTTTGAGGCATCATTTGGGGTTGGTCCAGAGGGAGATT
>Ga0105054_10012506_pt1 | contig 10388 bp, 15 predicted proteins | sample BON02_FD_78091 | JGI IMG/M metagenome (GOLD analysis project Ga0105054, IMG submission 78091) | Freshwater microbial communities from Lake Bonney liftoff mats and glacier meltwater in Antarctica - BON-02 (megahit assembly) | ecosystem: Environmental > Aquatic > Freshwater > Ice > Glacier... | reverse complement strand
GTTGGTGAAGTATCAAACAATACTTTCTTGCGCAGGCCTCTTTCAGCCACCAAGGTGTGTGTGCGCGTATATGTATGTGTTCGTGTGTTGAGTGTGTGGGCGTGAACTCATCCCTCTCACTTTCGTATAAACACGTATCCATATCTGTACCGTGCCCTGGTGGAAATAGGAGAGAGGGTTATTTTTCCAGGCCTTTTCGTGGCAGTCGCACGGGTGTGCATCATTGTTTAATGCTGTGTTTATATAAAAAACAAATATATAATTATGTAAATATGTGTACATGTATCTGTATGTATGTTAATACATGATTGATGTTGCTTTTTTTATTCCGTAACAAACAGTCTAACAGCTTTGCTGGAAACTCTATGTCCTCGAAATATAAACACAAATATATATACACACATATAAATATATATATACAGATGCAACAACGCACACACACAAACATAAATATAATTACGTATTTTTAAATATTTATATATATACATATATATACAGAGAGATATATATAAATATAAACATGTATACATATATATGTATATATGTACGTGTATATACGTATATATGTATGGAATTCAGATGACAGGGCTGGCAAAATTTACATCATTGAATTATTGAAATTTAGATTAATTTGGCTTAACAATTCAGATCTGAGTTGGTGATATTTAAATGATTAAGTTGTCAAAATTGGATGGTAAAGTTGTGGATTTTTTATATAATAAAGTTCGTGATATTCAGATGACAAAGTTCGTGTCACTTAAACCATGTTTTTTGCCACGGCGTTTGCCACTGAAATTATATTTATCTTCTGTTTTCTTTTCTTTTCTCACTGTCTTTTATTTGTTGTTCTTAGTCCCGTCCAACGGCCCTTCGAAAGTTTTACAGCAAAATGACAATTTGAATGGATACTCGAGAAATTGTAAAACGAATGTTTGATAGATAAATATGTGAATTTATACATGTCGCAAGGAGATATACTGTACCTTGTAAGACGAAGAAAAATGGAAGAAAATATGCATAGATTCATATACATATGTTGTGAATCAATTTTTGGCAGCGTACCTTGATCAACGCATTCACCAATCTTAGTAGTCACATCTTTTTCGACCCTTTTCTTTACGATTCCTGTACATTTGTACACATATACACATGAATCGTACACACACATGCACACACATACACATGTATGCATATGTACAGTCAGTAAGACCAATTAAGAAAACAGAGATACACCTCAGCTTTAATTTCTTAAGCAAATATGTCTATGCTAGATTTACTGACTCATATCTAGGTAAACATCCAAAGTTTCAACCTGGGTTTCTTAATGTTGCAGTCTCTGAATGTGCCTTACTGACTGTATATAAAAGTGCACATACGTAAATATATTCATGCCAAAATACCTGCACATCATGTAAATATATGTATATATGGCTATGTTATATACATCATTGTGGCCAACCTTATCTTGATCGCTGTATATATGATAGAACGTATCATACGCATATCATGAATGCATATATTTATGTACACACACATACATGTATGTCAATAACCATACAAGTGTACATATACATATATATATAATATATGTAAATATACATACGTAATATATGTATATACATACATGTACATATATATATATATGTACACGTATAATATATACATGCATAGGAACATATCCTTTTCGACCCTCAATTCTTTGATCCCTGTGTTAATGTATACATATATACATAAATGATATGTATATATATGTACATACATCATACGTACTCCTTGATTCTCCCTTTTGCAATCTCTACCATCAATAAATGAAAACCATTGTATCAAATCCTGGAAACCTTTGATGTGTGTGTACATAGGTATATATATATATTGTTATAAGTATTTTGTTCAACGACATGTGTTCGTATGTATCTCTGTGCATGCAAGCACACAGCAATATATGCATGTATATCTGTATTTATATTTATATAGTGTATTCGTGGGTATATCTACATGTTTATAAAATATTTATAAATATATACAAATCTACAAGAATACGAATATGTATCATTTATCTACGTATACATAAGTGTGAGTGTGTGTGCGTGTTGAGATTTGTAGCCCCGTTCCACACTACATAAATACATATACATCTATACATACGCAAATATGTATTGATACACACATGTATGCATACACATATATTTATGTATAAATGTATGTTTGTGTACAATGTTCATATAAACACAGAATTGTATAAAAATGTACATAATCGATATATATACATACGTACATACATACATGTATATGTACATTTACATACATAAATATATACACTGATGAAGCCTGAAGTGTTAGAGGCGTATTCCGCCGCAGCAGATCAATATACATATCATCACTCATCAGTGATTCTTTTTATCTGAGCTAGCCCACACTTCCAGCGTGAGCTACGCTGCTTTTGAATAAACTACCTTCAACCTATACCAATAGCCTCACGACTAAAGACCCTCTCCCCTGAATCTTCATCATGCACACACATATGAACATATATAAAGATGTACATATATATAAATAGTATCCATAGAGTATATGTGAATAAACGTGGCGTACATGTAGTATGTATATATATACATATCTATGTACATACACATATATATATATTGAAAGTAAGAGAAAGAAGGAGAGAGCAGGTACCATTCTACCATTTGTTGGTAACACACGTGGATGCTTTCGAAGCAGACGATACGCATATACATATGTATGTATATACATACATATATCAATATGTAAATTGTACATATTTATTGTAAACAGATTGAGAGAGCGACTACCTTTTCACCAGGTATTGGTAGCACACGTGGTTCCTTTAGAAGTACACACTATACACACATGTATGTACATACATATGTATTTATGTATGCAAATGTACACACATATATACACATATGTATATAGAGAGCGAAAGCAAGAAAGAGAGAAAGAGCGAGTACCATCCCACCAGTCCTTGGCGTTGCAAGTATTTCCTCTGCATTCTGGTACGCAGAATAGCGAATTCCTTGTCCTTTGGCAGTCATTCATAAGTTTTATCATGCACGTTTGAGTTGTTTCCCATCGTTTGTTGTAAGCCTCCTTCCTGAATGTCACGATGCTGGTCCTCTGTGTATGAATGTGTGTGTATGTGCGCGTGTCAAAATGTGTGTATTCGAATGTCATCTCGTATCTTTGTCTGTGTGTGGTCTCATACATATGTATACACACAGTCGTATAGTCTTGTACGGCTCAATCATGAATGTCATGATGTTAGTCCTTTGTGTGTGAGTGCGTGAGTGTCACAAAGTGTGTATCCACGTGTCATCCCGGATATGTATGTGCGTGGTATCACATATACGTGTGCATACAGTTGTGTGTGTATCAAATGTGTATGTGTGTGTGTACGTGTATATGCGTATACATATGTATATGTATAAGAGGTGAATTACTACAACATTCCAGGGCTTTGATTCAGAGCTGGGTCAAGGGTGACATTAGTATCTGTGTGTTTGTGTGTGTGCCTGTGTGTGCATGTGTTTCGTACTGTACATTTCTGTATGTATTTGTATGCGCGCACGCGTGTACAGACTTGGTCAACTAAGATTTGGTTGGTCCCGTGTGTGCCTGTGTGTGCTGATGTTTCGTACTATACATTTCTGTATGTATTGGTATGCGCACACGCACGCACAGATTTGGTGAACTAATATTTTTTTAGTCCCGAAATCATCTTATGCATTTTGCTTGAATTCAAGGAGTCGTGAACCAAAGCTTAGCAACACTTATGCAATATGTTCAGTCATACATGTACATCAATATATGTATACACATATAAATATATACATGCATATATATGTTTATATACATATATATGTACACATATATATACACAAGGTTTTTCGAATTTAAGGTGGAAAGCATACTTTAGTCATGCATGTGCATACATATACATATGCATGTATATATATACGGAATATATACATTTACACACACACACGTACTTTTACTATGCCAGCCACGTTGGCGTCATTTTTTGATTTAGCCACAACCAAGATATATGTACGTATATGTGTATGCACATGAGTATATATGTATATATATATATATTCATATATATATGTATTTATATATACATATATGTACATATATACGTACATAACAACAGAATATAATCATAGATACATATTCATATGCTCACATTAAGACAAGTACCTCTAACATTGCAATCACGTTCGAGTCATTGTCTGATTTGGCCACCTCAAACATATATGTGTAGATATGTACACGTACATATAAAACTTTATAATGATGTATAAGTATAAGCTGTTGCTTTACAAGCACTTACTCCAACCATACCAGTTCAGTCGGCGCCATGGCCACCACAGAGATATACGTATATGTATATATGTATATTTACACATGTATATATATACACATTTAAACATAACTTAAAATTCATATATTCACATGTACACTGACCGTATCCATTCCAGTCGAGTTGGTAAAACTTCCTGATTTAGCCTCCACGGAGAAGCTGACTTCCTTGTTTGCACCGCAGTCCAAGTATTCCTGAATTAGGTAGAACATTTAGTGAAGTAAGGGTTGCATTAGCTTATTGGAGTAGATAGCGCATTAGGTTAATGGAGTGTGCAGTACATTAAGTTAGCAGAGTGGGGTGAAACGTGGCAACTAACTTGATACAAACCCTACTCCACTAATCTAATGCACTGCCTGCTCCAATAACCTTGATGCACTACTTATTCCACCAATTCAATGCACTACTCACTCTACTGATCTAATCCAATAATTACTCCACTAAATGATGATGATTGCTTTTATTATCACGCTTGGAGAAATAATGTAGTAATCGCGTTTGGAACTCTCTCTTCCTTTCTTACCTAGCTTCAATGAGTGGCGTTGTTCGCGTTGTTTGTCCTTTTGCAGATAATGAAAAACAGAAAAATATTCATGTCGATCTAGCGTTATTAGTATGAGGTCCTACCCTCCTCAGCTGTACCTTAGCTTACCCAAAGAGGTCCAAAACGACTGCATCCCCACTCTTCGATTGCTCTTGTATGTGGAAAATGTACACACAGACATCATATAGATACTGTATACTTATAAATATATTCATGACGTATTTATGCATACGTTATATATACATTTACACACCTCTTACAAAATATGACTTATTTACATACACTTGAACATGTTTCTTTCAACACTTGCTTCAAGGGGTCCATAACAAAAAAAATCACCGTTCTCAACACTTGCTCAAAAGGGTCCATAACAAAACCCAGATTTGTGTTGCACACGATATTTTTATTAGCTGCTTCGGTGTTCCTCAGTAATGTGACTTCATTTCCTTGCTTCTCCAGTTGAATTTGAGTCTCCTGTATGTGTGTGTGTGTCGAAGAGAGATTGAGAGAGAATGAGTGTATGGCGTGTGACTGAGTTTCCCTGATTCTCCTGACGAATATGAGTTTCCTGAAATGAATGCACACGCACACGCATCATCATGCGAAACCAACTTGCCATTGAAGTCACGGACGCCCAAAAAACGCACACGCGCACGCACATACATCATCATACGCGCACGCGCACGCACATACCTCATAATATGAAACCTTGAGCATCCGTCACGTCACATGCTACTGACGTGACGAATGCTCAAATATCCTCACACAACAACATCAACTCTCTCTCACAGACATTCACATTGACACACACACATACACAGACACAGAAACAGACATAGACACAGACAAATCTCCTCATGACGAAGTTGCGACAAATGTCATGGATGCGCGCGTGCACACACACATACACACACACACACACACAATACACACACCTCATCGTATGCGACCCAGTTGCTCCTGAAGTCACGGATGCCCGCATACACACACACACACACACACAAACACAGTCTCTCTCTCATGCACCTCATCATACACGACCACGTGGCCACTGAAGTCACGAATACCAGTATGCCTCTGAACATATGGCCAATCAGTCACGAACCCTCGACCTTTGGTTGATTCTGTGGTGGGATCCCTGGATATTCCCAAAAACGTGTCTCAGTTTGGCAGACATTTTGTATCAACATATGAGACATTATTTCTTTCGCAGGCCTGTAAAACCTGGTGACCTCAAAAAGAAATAGAGATAAGAGCAGAAGAATCAATATCAATGTAGGTATGCCCGTCACAAACTTCACGAAAGACCTCTTGATGTCACGACCTCAATGGATGATGTCAAATTCATGAGCCATGTCACGTGACTTGTAAATTTATGCGTTTCTGTATTTGTACAAATACACATACAACTTAATGTATAAACGTCGCCAGCCCCTGAACTATTATTCCAAACAAACGTTGATATGCCTGTCACGAACTCAAAGAGGCCTCTTGATGCACGAACTCAATGGGGGATGTCACAAGTACACATCAGTGAGTGACGCCACCCGTGCATATACACTCATAGCCAAAATAAATATACCTCGCAAACCCCTTGCATTGTGGTGTATCTATATATTCTTATACATGTACATATAGTGTTTTAGGTTTAGGGTTTAGGTTACCAAGACTACGTCCAGGTTTATGGTTCAAGATACCTAGATTATGCCGAGACACATATATATATATATAAGTATACACACCCAAACGTATTTTGAGCACATAAAGCTTCCATCAAAGCTACTAGACTATCTCTTACGATGTAATAAATGTACCTGTATTCAATCGATGTATGGATATGTAATATCTATACATGTATATACATATACACAGATACACGTGTATATATATACGGATACACATGTATATACACATGCATGTTCGTACTAATGGGTTTAACGTTCAGATTTATGACATAGGTCTGGGGTTTAGTTTACCAAGGGTACGCGAAGGCCTCGATGGTCGGGGGGGCGATGCGATTGGTGTCTACCGTTGCGCCTGTCAGTGGAGTAGGTTGTTCATTAGGTTCATGGAGTAAGTACGGCATTAGGTTAGTGGAGTAGCTATTGCATTAGATTAGTGAATTAGATACCACATGAGGTTAGGAGAGTGGAGCGACGCTTGTGGTGTCTTGCATTGCTCCTGTCATTGGAGTAGCTAGTACATCAAGGTTAGTGGATTAGGTAGTACTATAGGTTGGTGGAGTAGGTACGGCATTAGGTTAGTGGAGTAGATAGTACATGCGGTTGACAGAGTGGGGCGATGGATGTGGTACCTTGCGTTGCGCCTGTCATTGTAGGTAGTGCATCAAGGTCAGTGGTCTAGGCAATGCATTAGGTTAGTGGATTAGGTACGACATCAGGATAGTGGAGTAGACAGTAGATGAGGTTGGCAGAGTGGGGAGATGCTTGTGGTGTCTTGTCTTGCGCCTGTAGGTAGTCATCAAACTTAGTAGAGTATGTAGTACATAGTTGGCGGAGTAGGTGGTGCATTAGGTTAGTGGATTAGGTAAGTCATTAGGATACTGTGGAGTAGATAGTACATAAAGTTAGTAAAATGGGGCGATGGGTGTGGCATCTTGCGTTGTGCCTTTCATTGGAGTAGGTGGTACATTACCTTATTGGAGTAGGTAGTGCAATAGTTTAGTGGAGTAGGCAGTGCATTAGGTTAACAGAGTGAGGCGACGGATGTGGTCTTTTGCATTGCGAATTTCAGTGGAGTAGAGAGTGCACAAACTTGTTGTGGTAGATGAATTCAGTAGGTAGCGCATCAGGATCGTAGAGTGGGGTGATAAAAGTCGGTCCTTTTTATTGCGCTTGTCATTGGAGCAGTCAGTCCATCAGGTTACTGGAGAAGATTAGTGTAGTAGGTAGTGAATTAGTTTTGTGAAGTGGGGTGATTGAATTGTGGTCTGTTGCATTGCACACGTAAGTGGCGAAGTCAAGTCAGTGTATCAGCTTAGTGGAGTAGATTGGTGGAGTAGGTAGTGCATTAGTTTTGTGGGATGAGGTGATGGAAGAAGTCTCTTGCATTGCGCATTTAAGTGGAATAGATACTGCATTAGCTTAGTGGAGTAGGTAGTGCATTAGTTTAGTAGAGCGTGTAGCGCATTAGGTTAGTGGAGTAGGCAGCTCATTAGATGTTTGGAGCAGGTAGCACATTTAGGTATTAGATTAAAGGAGTAGATGGCACATTAGGTTAGTGGAGTAGGCATCGCATTAGGTCAGTGGAGGAGGTAGTGCATTACTTCAGTGGCTCAGCTTGTACAGTAGGTTGCGGGTGTCAGGCAGTAGGTAGTGCGTTAGGTTTGTGGCTTAGGTATTGCAATTGCACTGGTATGGATAGGTCATGTCACATATAAAGGAGTCATGTCACACGTATGAATGAGTCATCAAAAACATACGAATGGGTCTTGTCACACGTGATGGTGAGTCGTATGATACACATGAATGGGCCATGTTGCACAACGAATGATGTCAAACGTGTGTTGCAATTTGTTGCAGGCACCTCGAAAGATAATGGGAGGAGCAAGGAGAGGCAACTTGTTGCAGTAGTGTGTTGCAGTGTGTTGCAGTAGTGCGTTGCATTGTGATGCATTGTGTTGCAGTGTGATGCTACAGTGTGCTGCTACAGTGTGTTGCAGGCACCTCGAAAGATAGCAGGAGGAGCAACGAGAGGCAATTTGCGTGCAGACGTACGCGAGGGGCAGAAAAACGGCGCCGCGCACACCTATTTAAAAAAAAAAGAGAATTTACAAGTTCCAAATAAAAATAAGACAAGTTACTCGTAATAGAACCGAAGGAGCAGATGTACGTCGATGCATACGGTTGTACGCGTGTATACATATAAAGATGTGCAGGTGTGTAATGTGCATGTGTTGATACTTTTAAGTGTATGTATGTGTGTGTATATATGTGGGTAAATGCATGATATGTATGGAGTAAATATATTAATGTGCGTGGAGTAACTGTGTTACATGTATATGCCTCAGTACATAGTGCATGTAAAAGATGTGTATGTATCAAATGTATGCAAACCATCAATCGAATATATTTAAAAGTTTATTATGTATCAAGCATGTCAGCTTGGGTATACACGTCCACATGTGGATGTTCATGAGCACGGAAATATGTACATGTATGATGATATATAATATACGTATTCACTCTTTTGTACAGACATATAGTTGAATCCACGCCAAAAACCATGCAAACAAAAACACACATGTAAATTTGAATGTATGACGGTGCAACACAGCAAACCTCACATAAATATTTATATATGTATACAGACATATATGTATATGAATTTATATAAATGCATATCTATATATATACATATATATATATATATATATCTGTATGTATGTACAAATATATTTATGTATGTATATATAAGCACATGCATATACATGTATGTACTTAGATATATGTGCATATATACATACACATATACATAGATGTATATATATATATGCCTGTGTGTATGCATATATATATACATGTATACAATCAAGATATATCTATATCTATTAAAAAAAAATATAAATATTATTTGTACAATATACATATAATTGTAAATAGATTTACATATGTACATACGTATATATATATATATACATGTATCTCTCTCTCTCTCTTTCTATTATATATCTATATCTATATCCATATGTATATGTATATGTAATTGTGTATGCATATGTATATACATATATGTACATATATACAAATACTCATACGTACATACGTATACAGATCACCACCTTTCCCGCTCTCTATGTCATCACACGTACGTTTTGATGCCTCGATTCAGGGTGGTACTCACAGAGTGTCACAGAGTGAATACATATATTTATACAAATACTTACATAAAAATGTATACATATACCTCTATATACATACAGATGGGCATCTGTATATATAAATGTGTGTGTTTGTGTGTATACTTGAGTATGGGTTCCTGTATCTACATGTATATATTTATATATATATTTATAATTGTATATAGATTTACATATATGCATATATATATGTGTATATGTACATATATCTCTCCCTCTCTTTGTATTATATATCCATCCATATGTGTATGTATATTTATGTGTATATGTATATACATACATATATATATATGTACATACATATGTATATATATATGTACATACATACATGCATATGTACATATGTACAAATACGCATATGAGTATATATATACAGATCACCATCTCTCCCGCTCTCTATGTTATCATATGTACGTGTGGATGCCTCGGGTCAGGGTGGTACTCACGTATTGAATATATGTATATATATATATATATATATATATATATATATATATATACAAATATATATATATATATATATATATATATAAATATATATATGTATATATATATATATATATATATATATGTACGTGTAT
>Ga0105054_10012499_pt1 | contig 10391 bp, 12 predicted proteins | sample BON02_FD_78091 | JGI IMG/M metagenome (GOLD analysis project Ga0105054, IMG submission 78091) | Freshwater microbial communities from Lake Bonney liftoff mats and glacier meltwater in Antarctica - BON-02 (megahit assembly) | ecosystem: Environmental > Aquatic > Freshwater > Ice > Glacier... | reverse complement strand
CCACACAAACACACAAGAACAGCCAGCCAACACCATGAACTCCATCGCAGCCATGCTTAGCGCTACCATCTTGGAAAGAGTTGCATGCCTAAGAAAAACGTGGCACTGTTGACGAAGAGATGGTAGGCAATCGAGCTGCGCCAATGATTCTTGTCAAGAGCCTAACTGAAATAGACACAAGATGACAGAGTAGGGAGACGCAGATTGCGTTGATGTTAACAGATGAGAGCATACGATACTTCAACACCAGGAAAACTTGCGATCTGTGATACCAAATAAATAGTGGAGCCAAATTTTTGGCATATGAGAGATGAACAGGTGTTGCTGTGAAAATGAGCGAGTAGAGTAAGTCCTAAAAGAGTTGAGCTGTGGCAGGTTATTGATGGCAACGCATTTATCTTGGAGAAAGCTCCAAGATAAATGCAGCGTAGACCTGCACAACGAGATTATCTGGATTGTCAAGGATGGGCAGAGAGTCCAAGTCGGCGCCTTGGTTCATGGCCATCATGACAATCTTCTCAAATTCTTGCACCAATTCCTCACAGTCATGTCGAATACCGCTATTGTCGACATACTTTACAAGGATCATCAAAGCCACAGGATGACAATACTATTTGTAGACACGCTGCGAGAAATCCATGTTGAGAGAAATTGCCAATGATGAACAAAATTGGGCGTGAATTGACCTGTGATGTTCGACGAACGGGCATTAGTCTGAAGCCAAGCACGAGAGCAAGGCCGAAGACTTCACGACGAAGGAAATGACATTGACGGGAAACTTACACAATTGAGCTCTTGCACAGAGAAGCTGTTCCTCAGTCATTATCATAACCAGCTGGCGCCTTCATGTACAAGTGTTCGCTGTAGGCAAGAGTACTGGAGATGAAAGTGCCTACTGTATTGTAATCCAAAAAATGTCAACTTGAAATAGCCGTAAGAGCCGAGACACGACGAATTGTCGTTCGAAAACAAGTGCGCACAAAGCATTCAAAGAAATCACGGCCTAGCTCCTGTTGATTGTTGAATTCAATCTGCAAACACGGTTATAAAACTTAGCCAGCGGCAAAAGATAAAGTGACAATCAGTCCATTTTCCGAAGCACAATAATTTCCTTGACCAAGGTCGGTATCCAATACTTGTAATCAGGCGTCTACAACATATGTGAGTCAGACAATTCCGTGAAAAGATGAGAAGACTGCGCATGAATCGGCATAATCCCGATACTAAGACAACATGCTGGATGTGCTGCACAAGCAAAAGAGTAAAGAACTCGAGCATGATGAGTGGCATCTGTAACCAAACCACGAATTTGGCACAAGAATGTCGACACACGTGGAAAGAAATCATGTAGTGCATGAAGCTGGCAACAGCGCACGTGATTGTTCAGATATTGAACGATATCGTAAGACACGACCTCCTACTAGCTGCCGCCAGGATTCGGGAATCGAATCTTGATACGTTTGCCAAGGAGCAGAGTCTTGTAAGCTCGCAATACTTCGTCAGTCAAAATTTGATTGAAGTATTGATCGGAGCAGACCATGTCTTGGGCTTAGAGATGGAAACTGACTTTTCAAAATAGTTTGAAAATGACGGTTGCCACACGCCGTGACAAGAGCGTGTCTGAAAGGCAAAAATCCAGCAATCCAGTCGTCACTGATGCCAAGGTCTTTGTCACCATTATTATCGGCACTTTCAGACGTAATAGTCACCAAAACTGGCAGTAAGGTATGAGAAAAGCGAGCGAGAGATGAGAAATCGATCTCGTGAAAGAGATTTGGAGAGACGTCAAGGTGGGTGATTCCCTCAGCAACCTCATTATCGAAATGCATCGAATCAAATTCCGATTTACTCACTTTAGCAGCAGCTTTCGAAAAGTGCTGAGACAATAACACGAACTCATGCAAATGATCCAGTGCTGTTTTTATGCCTTGATCAACATTGCCAGGATCATCAGAGATGAGTATTGCTTATTCGGACTCTGGTTGCGTTACAGTAGGTGATGGAATCAAGCGTTTCAGAGGTGGCTGACGGTGCATGCTGTGAGCGGGACGAGGGCATGAATAAAGTCCATAGTCTGCTTAACAATAGCAAAACGTCGATGACCAATCATAAGAATAGATCCGTAGGCATACTTCTCCAGGGAAGCGAACCCCGGAAAGACACCAGCTTGAATTTTGAAGGATATTAGAATCCAAAACATCCAGGAGGCATTACCATCAAGATCTATTTGATTTAAATTGCTTTTATTACTGGAAACAGTAGTTTAGAACCCTTGCTTGAGGATCTATTTGCTCAAATCCATGTGAATCTGAGTTGACGTGTTTTTTGGCCGGAATCGAACCGGGGACCTGCGGATAACTAGATTTCTTGAGTGCTGCGCTCTTCACCACTGAGCTAAGGTGACGGATGAATCACCGAAAATCCCTCAGGACCCTATCTCTACCTCGTGGACTGAAATACAGGAATCAGAAGGGCAGCGCTGAATTCCAAAATTGAAAAGAGTACAGTGTTCGTCGACCAAAATCCCGCATCACAACTGGAGAATTGGCATGCGCTGTGCTAACAGCACCCATTCGATCAATCACGTCGATAAAACGCTCAACTGACAGATCTTGGAGTGATTGTCTTAGGGACAAGATCGTTGTAGGTGCCTTGGCCGGCGAGTCTTGACCCCACCGCCTTGTCGAAAATCTCAACCGCGTGACCAGTCATGAGTAGCTCAGGAGAAACAGCCAATTTGTGCACAGAACTTGAGATACACTAAAGGAGCAGTGCGACTTCTCATATGCGTCTAATAAAGCGTACATCCCGAGCACGCACCAAATTACTGTAATTGCGATTTGATTGAAAAAAATTGACATATATCTTGCCGAAGAGATGGAGAATGCCTCAGCCCACTGAAAAGCACGGCAGTGGGGTATGTTTCTACGAAAGACTTCATCACAGCAAAGAATGGACAATCTTCGAACTCAAAATCTGGAACCTCTCTCACCAAGATGATACACATGAATGAACTGTGCCCCTTTTTTTGAATTAAACGAGCGACTCAAGACTGACGTGACCGTAGAACGTATGTGCCCCAACAAGGGCCTTGCGCAGCGAATATTTGAATACAAATGTAAACAGAAGGCAATGTGTTCTGAGATGTTGTTGACTAGCCGCATCTAACAGAGACAAAAGAGCATTTGACACGAACTTCGGAATGAGACAAATGTCTTGCCGAAATTCCTCTCTGGTTGATGGCCAAAGTCTTCTCCCCCTGAATGACAGCAGGCCGCACCACAGAACAAGGTGGATCGTCAGAACTAATAGATGAACTCGAAGTAATTGAAGAAATAGACAATGGCCGACAAGTCATGCATCACTGACAAGAGAGTCAAAATCTGAGGACCCATGGGAAGATCTGCTAACTGACGCAGACATTAAGTTGCCAGCAGCAGCTGCAGAATAAAGAATAGCCAGCAGACCTCTATTAAGACCAGAAACGATCCCAATCACAATTGATATCCCCATGCTTCAGGCTCTTTTGCCACGCTTCGTGTAGGGCCCTCCGACACTTGATCTTGACGTCTACGGCTCCATGATCCTTGACGTCGGTTGTTTCTATCTTTGATTCTAATAAAGGCGGGGAAAATACCTAAGGAGTAAACCCTCAAATATTTCTCAGTTGACTAAAGAGTAGTCAACCCCAAGCGTGACTGATACGAGTCACGGTCTACGCATGTCAGAGTCTCAGAATGACTCTGATACCCTTGCGCACTCAAATAGTCAATGGCAGCCAGGGGTGTAGGAAGTCAAAATTTGCGCAGCTAGTTTGGGCACTCCATGGCAAGTGGATGGCCCGTGAATCACAATACAATGTAGGACCCCATTGGTTGGTGTAGGTGGTACCAGACCCACCATTCCCAGCAATTATGTAGGCTAATTTGAGCAGTCTTTCTGGGCCCACGTCAAACACATCCTTGGTCCTGGCCGCTCGAGCGGCCAGGACCAAGGCTGTGTTTGACGGCCAATGATCAATATCTGCATGTTCCTAGTGTTGAATATGGCTGAGTGTTGTTGAAGTGTACCAAACTAACTTTCGTGTGACGGTTCCAGATTTCTGACATCATCCTGTTTCCAAGATTGTGCAAGTTTTAACTCTGTTTTACCAGTGGTGTCATCAGACTAACCAGTTGAGTTTCCAAAACATATGGTATTGGGCGGGAAAATTGCTGCTGCAGTAGCCCCCTGTCAGTATAGTACGTCCCTTGCCCTTTCAAAGTGGTGGTTGTCGACCAGGTATGAAGAACACCGTCTTGCGTCACGCCAGCGCAGTGATCACTACCAGCAGCCACGACGGCAAAGTTGTTGTGAAAAGTGGGGTATGCCGTGTCGAGACGCGTGAATCTAAACATATTCACAGGAATTGACTTTGGAAGCCCTGACAGGGCGTCGTGACCGCACATCCACACAGTGCTGTCCTTGGTCACGACTAGTAAGTGTGATCTGCCAGCCACTGCCAAACGCACACTCTGGCCGTCAAACACGTCTTCTCCGCCAACGCGATGGAAGGCGTTACAAGCAACTATGATTCCGAGTCGTAATGCACCCCTGTCATCATCGCCACATGCCCACAGCACACTGTCGACTGTCACTGCCAGCGAGTGGTCCCCACCACCGCTCATTGACTCAACGACAGCACCGTCAAACCTGGCGGTAGGAACGAGTGTAGGAACGTCGACCACAATTCCATGGGTGCCATGTGACAGCTGGCCGCGTCGATTGTTGCCCCCCGTCCACAGCAATTTGTCGTTGCTGCCGAGCGCCATACCGTGGGAGTGACTAGCCGCTATCATGCAGATTGGGGCACTGGTTCCAAAAAGTGTCGGATTCACCAGAGTCAGACAAGTTTGGTTGGCGCCATCAGATCCCAACCCACAAGTATATACCTCCCCGTCGGCCGTCAGCAGCATAGTGTGAGCAAAGCCACACGCCACCATAAGTGCCGGCGAATGGCCTAATTCCAGACTGAGGAGTACTTGCACGCGATGTGGCCGTGACTGCACCAAGTTGCCTTCGTATCCCAGTCGACCTTACAAGTTCTTCCCTACGTCCAGAGCGACCCATCCGCTGTCACACATGTGCCGTGTATGCCTCCAGCCGACACCATTACGACCTCTTGGCGGTCGAATACGACATCTTTGTCAAGGAGGGTCGGGACATCACTTTGTAACACATCACTGGTTCCAAGCTGACCAACGTGGTTGGCGCCGAACACATGGACATTGCCGTCTTCGTTCACCACAAGCGTCAAATAAGTCCCCAAGGACATTGCCATCGCTTCACAACACAGTAATTGATTACTAGAGGGGGGGGGGGTGTACGCTATTTTACCTTGAGTTTCATTTATGTACAAAACTGGCGCGCTGGCCTTGCACAGGCGGCGTTCCATTGACACTGGTGTGCACAAAGTGGTGGCGCCCACGACTGCTGGGTATGGAACTGAAAAACATTGTCGAGAAGCAATTTTTTCAAACTGTGGAACAGTTCATTTCGAGTTGCGATGGCGCTTCAAAGTGTTTCACAGCAGCATGTGATTTCTTACGTATCTCGCAGTTATTTATGTACGCCAGAGGCCTTTTTCGAGAAAAAAAATTTCTGACGTAGAGACAACATACAAATAGAGACAACGCAGAATAGAAACAACGCAGAAGCATTCATACACTCAATTCAGTGGCGAAAAAATGTGTATCAAAGTCTATGCAGACTCTGCATAGACACGTGACGTGTTTTGTGAGTGTGTAATGCTTCACAAAGCGAAGCGGCCATCCATTATGCCGCAACTGAAGACTATGCGCAGAGGGTCAAGCTGCAGCTTGATTTGGTGCTTGATATTCCAGTAAATGTGATCGTCTTTGCGCGAAACAGCACCGGCACCACCTTGCGTTTTGTCGACGGCATCATAGATGTGTTTCTTGTAGAGATTGTCGTACAATGCAAGCTGGGTCGCACAACCCCTGCCATACGGACTCATATCCATCCCCAACCTCCAGCTCGTCGTCGCTATGCTCCGCTTCAGAATGCAGCAGCAGCCACTCCCAGGCCCGGCGTCCGGTAGCATGGCATCGTAATCGGGATCGAACCACCTATTAATCATGTCACCAATTTCCTCCAACAAGTGCTCCCACAGCTCCAAGTCCAGAGAGAGCCCTCCCTTCTTTTCCATCATCACGCACACTTCCCAGAGCATGCATGCGAAACCACCGGCAGGGGTGCTTGCACGCATCTGCAACTGCGAGTTGTTTACTTTCTGCAACAGCATTAAGTCTGTTTCCTTCTGTTCCGTCACTATGGTCTGCACCATGCGATAGAACAAAGTAGGACGATGCTCATCGTTTTTCTGCGACATGATGTACATGTCACCAAGTGCACCAAACGGCACGCGATCAGCTGTTATGTCCAGAGCTTTGCGCAAATACTCCCTGGCCGCACAGTCCACACCTGTTGACAAAGTGTGTTCAAGGCTTTCATCTTTCACGTAAGGGTAGACTGCTCCTGCTCTGGCTGTTCGCTGTACTTTTTCCCAGACGCGGGCCAGGACTCCTGCACGGAATTCATCCACTACAAGCCTCGGATGGACATTATTCTGACAGGATTCCTGGCTCCAGTTATCAGGGATTGGCAGTGACTGAATGTGAACTGACGTCCTCCACTGAATCTGGTCCTCAGGCCTCACCAACCACCCCAGGCGATGGGTTCCGGGAAGATTGTGGAGAACGTCAGAGCAGACTGTAGCACCTCCTGTTGTAGGCTGAATGCGTCACGTAACCAGGCTCGTGTTTCCACGGGTATCTTTCCTACCAATTCCCAGATAAAGTCTTCACTCCGGGACCCAGTAAGCACCTGCAGGCGTGCTACATATGCTGTATGTGTAACCTTCTTGATGACTTGGAGACATTGCCGAGGGAATTTCATACGTTGTGTTTCGTGGTCTGATGTATTATGTATGTGGTTGCTCAGAGAACCTTGCACCTGAACGGATACTCCAGAAAACACCTCAGTATCATGATGGAATACAGGGGATAAACAAGACAACCTGTCTACTGTCATCTAGTCTCCCTTGTGTTGCTGAATGCAGATGAGGTTCTCGTCGGGGCCAGGTTGCACCTCAAACAAATTTTAGCGCTCCCGCTTGTCACGGTCCCCCTCATCCAGATGGCACTCAGTGCTGAGTAACCCAGCCAGCGTCCTGGGTCAAACCAAGAGGAGAATCCTGCTGTAGCGAGGTGATCACTCATCATGTTACCTACGTGTGACAACTCCATTCTATAGGCCGAGCAGTTATGTCACCAGTGCGATCGGAAATCCCATCACATGTTGCAAAAGGGGCATGCCTGCCTTGCCTGTCTTACCCGCATCCAATATTTCCTTAATCATGACAGCATCTGGACAGTCTGTCAAGGTGGCCAGGCTGGCCCCTGTTGAGGGCATCAGTCCCAGGAGCACACTGCCTCACCCACCAGTGTGCCAGGCAACATTTTCCACACTGTTACAGTGGTCACGGTGTTGACATCTCCACTAGCTGCCAGACAGGGGTACCTGGAGGCCTGGGCAGACTCGTCGTGTATTTTCTGCCTTTCAGACGTCAGGAGTCGGGGAGCAGTCACCCAATCTATTACATATCTGACTTCTTCGTACAGGTTGCCATGAATTGGTATTCCACTAAAGGTCAAGTAATGCGCAGCGCTATCTTGGTGTGACAAAGCAGCATAATATTCCAGGGCACAGTTTCGGGGCATATTCACCCAGACCCCAGCCAAACAGTCACACACATGGTTCAACCGTACCATAATGGACTTACAGCTATCACTGCGACCCCTTCTCATTTCGCGCCAGCCCGTCGCGAGCTGGGCAGCTTCTTTGGTGCGCACGGTCTCACGGGCAGAGACATGTTCCCGTGAACATGTTTTTGCCATTGCGTGTAGCATTGCTTGGCTATCTGAGCACAGCAACACTTCACTAAGGTCATCCATGAATTCTCTAGTGACAACTAGAGCCATTGACACATCCTGTTCTTCGGCTGACATACTGTGTTCATAGTGTCTACCCCTGGATGCAATCTGTTTCACTCCAGCAGCTACAACCACAGTGTACGGGTTGGAGTTTGTGGCCTCATGCAGGACCCATGCAGCAGCAATGCGTGGTCTGCTTTCTGGTGGCCAGTCGTGATCCGTACCAAGCATGCTACCATGGACACGCAGGTCCAATTCAAACTCTTCAAACTCTGGAGCAAAGCCCTGTCCACACGCACAGCCTCAGATGGGTTTGGGTGGCAGTGCAGGTCTGGGCATACCAGTCTAGTCCTCTTCAGTCGGTTCAGACAGGTTTGACAGATGTTGTTGATAACTGTCATCCTCTGTTGGTTGAAGGATAGAGTTTTTGTGCGAGGTAAGGCAGGGTTCACCGCGCACGCACGGACACACAATATGGCAACGGTAGCACTCGATACACAAGGCGATCTCAGCTGGCGTACTGTGTATGTCATGGAGATACTTGGCCAGGTTCCAAGCGTCCCTAGATGTAATGTACCAGGACGCAGAATACACACTGGAAGAACATTGTATGTTGCGAATATCTTCCTCTTATATTCCTGTTCATCCTTATCTTCAAAGTGGATTCAATACAGGTCTTCCTGGGCAACATGTTGTCCTGGGTTAATTATATTAGCTGCAAACTTCGAAGGGGCAGGCGTGTGATACAAAAGATGTGGAGGGTGGAACAAGAAAACGACGTCATCGGAATATTCTATTACGCGCGGGGTTGGCAACGGGAGGGGACGGCGGAAAGCACGAGTGGTGAGCGCAGTTATGGGCAGGGCTGGTTGTTCAGGCCGGGAACCAGACTGTCAGGTGTGCGGCAAGCGGAGGGGCTTTAGCCCCAGAGCTGCCGCGCCCCCTTTGGGGTCGGACCAGAGTCCCTACGGATTTATATATACTACCTTTTCTCGCCTTGATTTTAGCGAGCCCTTTTTTGCTCTACCTTTCCCAGCGTTTTTGAGATCGGACGTCTCCGCACACTTCCTTGGAAGTCTAAGGAACTTCCTTGTCCGATCTCAGATTGAGGGGACGTCCGATCTCAGAAACGCTGGGAAAAAGGCCCGATCACTGCAGAAAGGTGGGAAGTGAAGTCAGATCTCAAGAAGTCGTGGAAAAAATGAATGTCCAATTTTAGAAAAATGGATGTCCGATCTGAGACAATATTGATGTCCAGTCCCACCGGATAAGGAAAAAAATAATGTCTGATCTCCAAAAAATGAAGTGGGAGACGTCCGATCTCAAAAAAGTGAAAAAACCCAAAAAAAACAGCGGAGACTTGGTCTGACTCCTGTGGCGCGCGGCAGCTCCGGGGCTAAAGCCCCTGCGCTTGCCGCGCGCTTAAGCCTGCGGGAAGATGAGTGGGAGTTAGCGCTAGCATACATGATTCGAATTCACTTGGAGACAGGGCCAAGGAGGGTCGTGGAAGCGAACGCAGGCACGCAGGAACAGGGGAGGGAATTAGCGCTCGCATACATGAGGCGAATTCACGTTGAGACAGGGCCGAGGAGGGTCGCAGAAGCGATCGCAGACACGGCGCAAATTCGCTGAGGGAGAGGGTTCACTCCTGCATGTCGGCGGGGGCCAGCTTCGTCGTCGCAGACATCGGAGTAGCTGGCGTGCTCAGGGGGTCATCTGATGTTTCAAAATGGGCACAACTAGACATGTTTGGTACAATGAAAGTCGAATGAAAGGCTAGGAGTGGCAAGCTGGTGGGCGTCACTCCACGAAGCACCCTTGGACGCTACTCCAAGGAGTTTATGCCACGTGTGAAACGAGGCGGCTTCGTGCTCCAGAGAGCGACCAAATCGGCCGAAGTCTGATTGTTCACACCCTCCCCAGGTGGCCTCCAAACCCGAGCGACCTCGGGCCTGGTTATTGCAAAGCAAGCGGCAGCAGCAGATGTAGAAGGCAGCGGCTGTAGGTGGCGACAAGCAGGTAGCGGCAAGCAGGGCTCGCGGACGGTGTTGCGTGCCGCAAATAGATCGCACCCAATAATGGCATGCAGAAGAGCGCGAGGGCGGCGCAGCGTCGCAGTTTGGCTTGCCAGCTAGGCCGTGTCGATCCGTGTCGCTACCGATTGGCTGCGCTCGTCTCTGCTGGTGCAGTCACTTCGTATTCGTCGCACTCTACTGACCTTTCTGCATGTTTTTTCAGGCATGTGTGTGTTGCTTTGTTTTATTCACCCGATATTGGGGAATCGTTACTGTGTGTGTTGCTTTGTTTTTATTAAACCGATATTGGGGAATCGTTACGGTCCCGGGGTCATTCCTTAAGGCAGGGGACCTGGGGTGGCCGGATCCTCACCCTCCACCT
>Ga0105054_10012498_pt1 | contig 10391 bp, 7 predicted proteins | sample BON02_FD_78091 | JGI IMG/M metagenome (GOLD analysis project Ga0105054, IMG submission 78091) | Freshwater microbial communities from Lake Bonney liftoff mats and glacier meltwater in Antarctica - BON-02 (megahit assembly) | ecosystem: Environmental > Aquatic > Freshwater > Ice > Glacier... | reverse complement strand
GGTTCGATGTCGGTGCCCCCTCCGACCGGGACCGCGTTGAGGACGTCCACGCCCGCCGCCGGGGCTATGCTGAACGCCTCGCCGACTACGATTTCCCTGACCCTGCCGCACGCCATGACGATGCAGTCCGTCGTCCTGACCAATGCCGCAGGCCAACGCATTCCGCTGTCGGCCACCCTGTCTGCCGCGCCGGTCGAGACCTTGACCTCGCCGGTCCCGACCCTGCCGTCCGGCACCTACACGGTCGCCTGGACCGCCGCCGGGACCGATCACACCATGACCGGATCGTTCGGCTTCATGGTCCACTGAGCGTTTCTTCTCCCATCAGGAAAAGGAACGTCCGGTGCGACCCATCTGCCGATTGTCAGCATATCACGCGCCACTAATCCCCTGACTCCGCGCACCTTTCAAAAAATACAGCGCCGTCAGCCCACCATGGCTGGCCGCCGCCCTACACTCCCCCGTCGCGTCGCAGGAGGTCGCGAAGAAGCCTTGCATCCCTGACGGCAGAATGTGGAGCAACAGAGAGAGGAGATCAGAACCGGACTTTGGACGTTTTCAGACGATTCAGACCCGCTTTTTCCGGCCACACCACCTGATCCGGTCTGGACTCTTTGGACTCTCTGGACCCGTTTTTTTCAGGGCTGGCCTGCGGCGTCCCCGATCGAAGCCATCTGCAGACCGCCCGCCGGTTCGCGGAAAAACCGGTCGATGCCGTCGGCCACGGCCCGCATCAGGCGACGACGGGCGCGGGTGTCGTTGAGCAGCCGCTCGTCCTCGGGATTGGTGATGAAGCCCATCTCCAGCAGGACGGCGGGTACATCGGGGGCCAGCAGCACGGCCAGGCCGGCGTCGCGGTGGCTGCGGCGCAGCATCGGGTGGCTCATGCCCTCCAGCTCGCCCAGCAGTGTCCGCGCCAGCTGGGCCGAGCGGTTCTGGGTGGCGCGCTGGGTCATGTCCAGCAGGATCCGGTCGACCGAGGGGTCACGCCCCGGCAGGTTCAGGCTGCGGTGCCAGTTCTCGCCGCGGGTGAACTCGCGTACTGCCCGACCGGCCCCCTGTTCGGACAGGGTATAGACACTGGCCCCGCGCGTGGCCGGATCGGCCCCGGCGTCGGCGTGCAGCGAGATGAACAGGTCGGCCTCGGCCTGACGGGCGATGGCGACGCGGCGGTTGAGGGCGACATAGACGTCGCTCTCCCGGGTCAGTCGCACGCGATAGCGGCCGGTGCGCTCCAGCTCGCGCTTCAGGTCGAGGGCGGCGGCCAGGTTGATGGCGCTCTCGCGGGACGCGCCCCCGGAAGCCCCCGGATCGCGGCCGCCGTGGCCGGCGTCGATGTAGATCAGCGGCCGTTCGGTCGACCGTTCTGCCCGACGCGGCGCAGGCGGCGGGGTGCGGGGGGGGGCGGCTGCCCTCGGGGCCCGACCTGTCGCCTTGAGGTCAATGACGTAGCGGAAATGGGCAATGCCGTCGCCGGGCGGCAGCAGGAAGCGGCGTTCAATCTCGGCACCGGCGGCCAGGTCCAGCTCGACCCGCGACGCCGTGCCGCCACCGGCGACGCGCCAGCCGCGCACCAGCCCCGTGCCCGCACCGGTCAGGCCGCGCCGGGGCGAGACGCCGGACAGGGACACCACGACCCGGCCGTTATCACCGGCCTGGACCACTTCGCCGCGCGAGGTCCGGTCCATATCCAGCACCACGCGCGTGTGTACCGCGTCGCCACCGAGCCGCACTCGCAGCACCTCGCCCATGGTCCCCGAGGCCAGCCCTCGCCCGGCCGCAAGTAACACAATACAGATCACGACGAAGGCCATAGCCGTCATCGCCCGGTCGCGGCCCGTCATCCCCCGGCTTGACCGGAGCAGCCACTGCGTCAGCTTCATACGCGACAATCCGTGCATTTTGCCGGAGACCCACCTTCTTGGTTGCTGCCATCATGCCGCAATGACGTGGCCAACCGGTTAAGGCGTTCGCTGCTTTTAATTCACGATTATAATGCCTATGCTTGCGACGTTCGCGCACGATCGTGCCCCCTGATCCGTCAGGTTTGGGCGCGCCCTCTTCGCGGCATGACTTTCACTGATCCGAGAACCGGCCGGGTTTCCGCCCGCCTGTTCGACGACCGGGTCCGGGACGCCCTTCAACGGTGCGTCCGGGCCCAGGACCGTACTGACCCCCATGGGCCCTATCGCCTGCGCATCCTTCCGGTTTGATCTGACCGACATCGCCCGTGGCCTTCACCACGGCGACGGGATGCCGCCTGCGCCTGCCCGCAATCCCATTCGGCGAGCCGCCTGCCCCCTTCGCGGGGATGGCCGAGCGCGCCAGAGAGAGACGTTCCATGTCAAAGACCATGTTGATCGATGCGGCGCACGCGGAAGAAACCCGCGTCGCCATCGTCGAGGGCCGTCAGGTCGAGGAATTCGACTTTGAATCCCGCGCGAAGCGCCAGCTTCGCGGCAACATCTATCTCGCCAAGGTCGTTCGCGTAGAGCCCAGCCTGCAGGCTGCGTTCGTGGAATATGGCGGCAACCGCCACGGCTTCCTCGCCTTCAGCGAAATCCACCCGGATTACTACCAGATCCCCGTCGCCGATCGCGAAGCCATCATGGCCGAAGCGCATTCGGAAGACGACGACCACGACGAGCACGCCCGCGAGAGCGATGACGAGTCCGAAGGCGGCATGGCCGAGGAAGAGCGGCTCAAGCGCCGCCTGATGCGCCGCTACAAGATCCAGGACGTCATCAAACGCCGCCAGGTCATGCTGGTGCAGGTCGTCAAGGACGAGCGCGGCGGCAAGGGCGCGGCCCTGACCACCTGGCTGTCGCTGGCCGGCCGCTACTGCGTGCTGATGCCCAACACCGGCAAGGGCGGCGGCATTTCGCGCAAGATCACCCAGGTCACCGACCGGAAACGCCTGAAGGCCGCCGCGGCCGCCCTGCATGTGCCCCAGGGCATGGGGCTGATCATCCGCACCGCCGGTGCCAAACGCACCAAGGCCGAGATCAAGCGTGACTATGAATATCTGCTGCGCCTGTGGGAAATGATCCGTGAGACGACCCTGAAGTCCAATGCCCCCTCGATCATCTATGAGGAAGAAAACCTGGTCCGCCGTGCCGTGCGCGACATGTTCGACAAGGATTTCGACGGCATCCAGGTCGAGGGAATCGAAGGCTTCAAGGAGGCGCGCGACTTCATGCGGGTGCTGATGCCCTCGCAGTCCAAAAAGGTGCATCTGTACCAGGGTGCCCGGCCGCTATTCGCGACCAACGGCATCGAGGAGATGCTGACCCAGATCCACCAGCCGGTCGTGCCGCTTCACTCCGGCGGCTATCTGGTGATCAACCAGACCGAGGCCCTGGTTGCCATCGACGTCAACTCCGGCCGCGCCACCAAAGAGCGCAACGTCGAGGCCACCGCGACCAAGACCAATCTGGAAGCCGCCGTCGAGGCCGCGCGCCAACTGCGGCTGCGCGACCTCGCCGGACTGATCGTCATCGACTTCATCGACATGGATGAGTCGAAGAACAACCGCGCCGTCGAAAAAGCCCTCAAGGACGCGCTGGCCAAGGACCGTGCCCGTATCCAGATGGGCCGCATCTCCGGCTTCGGCCTGATGGAGATCAGCCGCCAGCGCCGTCGTCTCGGCGTCATCGAGGGGGCCACCGAGGTCTGCCCGCACTGCCAGGGTGCCGGGCGCGTCCGCTCGGCCGAAAGCGCCGCGCTGATGACCCTGCGTGCCGTCGACATCGAAGCCGGCAAGAATGGCGCGGGTTCGGTGAACCTTCGCCTTTGTACCGCTGTTGCGCTCTACATCCTGAACCACAAACGCGACTATCTGCAGCGCCTGCTGGCCCAGCGTGGCCTGAGCGTCGTCATCCTGATCGACGACAGCCTCGGCCAGGGCGAACACGCCGTCGAACGCACCGAATCCAACGAGGATTTCGTTCCGCTTGAGCGCCCCGAAGCCTTCATCGACCTCGACGACGACTTCGACGACAGCGCCTATGCCGATGAGGACGAGGACGGCGAGGAACTCATCACCGACGACGACGCCGACCTCGACCGCGAGGACAGCGACGACGACGAGCCCCGTGAACGGGCTGAACGCACCGAGAGTGAGGGAGCTGGTCGCCGCGGACGCCGTCGTCGTGGGGGACGTCGTGACAGCGCCGACGCCTCGACAGATGACGCCACGCCCGCCGCTGCCACGCCCACCGTCGGCGAGGATGATGACGACAGCGAAAGCGGTCGCCGTCGTCGTCGGGGCCGCCGGGGCGGACGCCGCGTGCGGGAAGAAGGCAGCGAGCGCGACGGTTTCAACTGGGTACGCGGGCGCACGCCATCGCTGGAAGATCCCTATGTCTGGTTCGACCCGATCAATCCCGAGCGAAGCGACGATGGCGGCGACAGCGCCGTGGCCATCTCATCAGCGACGGGTGTCGATGAGGTCGTGGGCGAACGTCCTGAGGGCGAGAGCGGTGGCGAACGCGGCCCGCGCTCGCGTCGTCGCCGGGGTCGCGGTCGCGGTCGGGACCGTGGCAGCGAGCAGGACCTGACCCTTGAGGTCAAGGTCGAGGCCCGCGCCACGTCTGAAGGTATGCCGCCGGAAGACTCACCCGACACGCCCATGGCCGTAATCGTCGATGACTCAGTGGAAGCCGGCCCCGTCGCCATCGCCGAGGAACCCAAGCGTCGCCGCGTGCGCCGCAAGACCTCGGCCGCCGCGACGGCGGAGTCCGCCATGGAAGCGACCCCGGCCGTGCTGGACGTCACCCCGGCTGAGGCTGCGGCGGAAGTCGGGACCGTGTCGGAGATCGAGATCGCCGCCGTTGTCGAGCCTGTCCTGGCCCCACAGCCAGAGATCGACGTCGCCGCCCTGATCGCGGACGACCCCAACCAGATCATGGCTCCGCCCGAAAAGCCCAAGCGCGGATGGTGGCGCCGCTGAAAGGCCGTGATTAGAGAGTGAGAATCGGACCGGGGGCGTTCCGGGAATGAGGAGTACAGCGTGAACTGGTTGTCCCGTATTGCCTGCCACGCGACCGGCGTCGCTGCCGTCGTTGGCCTTGTGCTGGCGGCGGCCTCGCCTGCCGCGGCCCAGAACGCAATTCGGGACACTGAGATCGAGGGCATCATCCACGAATGGTCAGCCCCTGTGTTCACCGCCATGGGCCTGGAGCCATCCGAGGTCGAGATCATGCTGATCAGCGACAACGACCTGAATGCCTTCGCCACGCGCGGACGTATCATGGGCCTCAACACCGGCCTGATCCTAAGGACCCGCACCGCCAATGAGTTGCTCGGCGTGGTGGCGCACGAGGCCGGCCATATCAAGAACCGCCACACCCTGCGTAACGGTGCCCAAGGGGCGGCCATGCAGCCGATGCTGATGACCATGGCGCTGGGTGCCCTCGCTATCGCGGCAGGCGCACCCCAGGCTGGTGCGGTCCTTCTGGGCAACAGCCAGTATTTCGGAACGCTCAGCGCCCTGCGTTACATGACCCATCAGGAAGGCGAGGCGGACAACACGGGCGTGCGCGCTCTTGAGAGAGCGGGCGAATCCGCCCGTGGCCTCGTCAGCTTCTTCGAGAATTTCCGCTCGCAGGAGGTCTTCTCCGATGCCCGCCGTTTCCCCTATTTCCGCAGCCACCCGCTATCTTCGACCCGGATCGAGAACCTGCGCCGCTTCGTCTCGGAACAGTCCAACTATGACCGCGTCGACAGTCCGGAGCGGATCGCCCAGCACGCCCTGATCCTGGCCAAGATTCATGCCTTCATGGACGCGCCGAACCAGACGCTGCAGGACTATCCCGAAAGCGACGTGTCCCTGCCCGGTCGCTATGCGCGATCAATCGCCTGGTACCGGGACGGTCAGACCGAAAGGGCCTTGAACGCGGTCGATGCCCTGCTGACTGAACAACCCGAGAATCCCTATTTCTGGGAACTGAAGGGCCAGATCCTGTTCGAGGAGGGCCGGCCCGCCGAGGCCATCGGGGCTCACCAGCGCTCGGTCGAACTGAAGCCCGACGCGCCGCTGTTGCGCATCAACCTAGCCCACGCCCTGATCGAGACCCACGATCAGGCCAGGCTGGATCAGGCCATCGACGAACTCAAACGCGCCACGGCGCTCGAAAATGACAACACCATGGGCTGGCGCCTCCTGAGTCAGGCCTATGCAAGCCAGGGCAAGGAGGGCGAGGCGCGACTGGCCTCTGCCGAAATGTATTTCGCTGGTGGTGCCGAGGTCCAGGCCACCCAGTTCGCCCTGCGGGCGCGCGACATGCTCGAGCCGGGCACGGCCGAATGGACCCGCGCCATGGATATCGTCTTTGCCTCGGGCGCAACCCAGCAAGACGTCGACGACGTCGACCGCCGCAACAGCCGCCGCGACCGTGGCGGCGTCATTCCCGCAGGCTGAATCCTTACCGGGAGAATGGAATGAACAATGCGCCCGAATCGAACTCCGACGCGCCCGCGCGCCGCCTATCGCCGAGACTGCTCAGCATGACCGCACTGGTCGTTTCACTCGCCGCCCTGATCCTGGCCGCCCTGCCCTATGCGAACGGTGGTGATTTCGGCGGACAGGTGCGCACCTATCTGCTGGCGAACCCGCAGGTTCTGGACGAAGTGATTCAGGCACGCGATGTGCGCGCCGAGACCGTCCGTGTATCGACGACGAACGCTGCCGTACTGGCCAATCCCGCCAGTCTGGCGGCCGGCTCCGGCGAACCGGTCTTCGGACCCGCTGATGCCCGGGTGACCGTGGTCGAATTCTTCGACTACCGCTGCGGCTACTGCAAGAGCGCCGCACCGGGCTATGCCGCCCTGATGCGCGCCCACCCTGACGTCCGCTTCATCTTCAAGGAATGGCCGATCCTCGATCAGGGAACCAGTATCACCTCACAATATGCGGCACGCGCGGCGCTGGCCGCCCATACCCAGGGCCGTTATCTGCCTGTGCACAGTGCCCTGATGGCCGAACGTGCCCTGACACCGGAAGGCGTCGATCGCATTCTCGTCGCCAACGGCGTTAACCTGGCCGAGGCGAAGACGACCTTGCGATCCCCGGCCACCTCGCGGATTCTGGCTGACGTGCATACGGGGGCGGCTACCCTGGGCCTTCAAGGCACGCCGAGCTTCTTCATCAATGGGCGACTGTCCGCCACCAATGACCTGGCCGGGCTCGACAGGGCCATTCGGGCGGCAAAGGCCCGCTGAGCAGGGAGCCGGTCGTCAGCCGATCGCGCCGACGCAGCCCTCGTCACCGCCGATGGGCGGTTTCGTGTCGGTCAACGACAGTGTCCATCCGTGGTGAGTTGCCAGTCCTCGCCGCCGGATGCCACCGTCCTCACCGGCGTCACCGCCCGCATCGACGACGACCCGTCGCCCCGTCGGCAGGGCCGCGGGATCGATGCAGCCGACCGCCAGTGCCGTTGGCGTCTCGCCACCGAAGCCGTCAAACACGCTGAGCATCGCCCATTCCCGACGCAGCCCCATCCACCAGGCATCGTCGGCGTTGACCGCCAGCACCGCCACACCGTGTCCCTCTGCGGCCCAGGCAAGTGCCGCTTGCGGGTCCCGGACCGCACGCATGTCAGTCGCCGCGCCGAAACGCAGCCGGGCCCCATCGAACGCCCTTGTCGGCTCTATCGGCGACCAGACCTGGACCTTGATCCGGCCCTGACACGCCAGACCCCAGCCGACGATCTGCCGCCAGAGGGATTCGACCGCCTCGTGGTTGCCGGGACGGGCCCGGTCGAGCATGCGCGCCAATACTGCCTGCTCACGGTCAGGACGCAGTTTCACATGGGGGCCGGCGGGCGCATCCTTGGCCCGTCCGACGCGGGCGGCGATGGCGAGGCGGCGCTCGAACAGGGCCAGCAGTTCGTCATCGAGTTGATCGATCTCGTGACGCAGGACGGCGAGTGCCATGTGTTCGGGCGAGATATCGATGGCGGACGGCCAGCCTTGCTGGAGGGCGGACTTGGGAATGGAGGGGGGCACGGGCAAGGGACTTTCGGTTTCGATGGACGGCAAGGGGATTTTGCGAGCCGCCGCCCCGTCTCGGAGCGGTCGCCGGCGAGGCCGTCAGGACGATGTCCCCGACGCCTCAGCCAGCGTATCGAAAGCCGTAGAAATGCAGGTCCGCAAACGCAGAAACGCGGGAAAAAGCAGTCGCAGCGGTGGCTTGCGGGCGGACCATGATGCCAAAGGGCGCACGGATCGTGCGGCGTCAAGCCGTCTTGGCGCTCAACAGGACAAAGCGTGTGCGGTTATCTGCCGAATCCTGGATGTCGTTGCGCAAAATCGACAATTCATAGACTTCGGCGGCGCGGACCGGGGCCAGGGCGGCGCGGGTCAGGTCGCCGGCCTCGGCCACTGCGCGCGCGGCACCGGCGGTATCAAAGGCCTCGACCGGGGTGATGCCGAGCGCGGCCAGCGAGGCCGGGCACTGGCGCAGGGCCACCGGATGGCTCTCGGCGGTCTTCACCGTCCTCAGGCTCGCCCCGGCTGGGGCCATCAGGGCCAGACGGATCGGTCGCCAGACCTCGGAGACCACGGTCAGGTTCGCCGCCTCGACCAGGGTAGCGGCCGGCTCGACCCGACCGATGGTGGTGTTTTCGACTGGGATCAGGGCACAGCCCACCTCGCCTGCCTTGAGCGCGGCGATGGCGGATTCGAAACTGTCATAGGCCACGGCCTCGTCCCACGGGCGCAGATCCAGGCAGGCCTCATGGCTAAAGGCTCCCGGCGCGCCCTGATAGGCACAGCGACCGCCCTCGGGTCTGTGAACCTCCGCCACCTCAGGCCGCCTCGGACTGCTCGCGCCGCCCGGCCTTGAGCCGTTCGGCGACGAGGAAGGCCAGTTCCAGCGCCTGGTCCGCATTGAGGCGCGGGTCGCAGTGGGTATGGTAGCGGCTCGACAGATCGTCCTCGGTCAGGGCCTGGGCGCCGCCGATACATTCGGTGACATTCTGGCCGGTCATCTCAAGGTGAACGCCGCCGGGGTGAACGCCCTCGGCCTCGGCCACGTCGATAAAGCCCCTGACCTCGCCGAGAATACGCTCGAACGGCCGGGTCTTGTAGCCGTTGCCCGCCTTCAGCGTATTGCCGTGCATCGGGTCGATCGACCAGACCACCCGTTTGCCGTTTTCCTTGACCGCCTTCATCAGCCGCGGCAGCCGGTCGCCGACCTTGTCGACGCCGAAACGGCCGATCAGGGTCAGCCGCCCGGGGGTATTGTCAGGGTTCAGCACATCAATCAGGGCCAGCAGATCGTCCGGCTCCATCGTCGGGCCGCATTTCAGACCGATCGGGTTCCTGATGCCACGTGCGAACTCGATATGGGCCCCGTCCAGCTGGCGGGTCCGTTCACCGATCCAGACCATATGGGCCGAGGTGTCGAACCATTCGCCGGTGGCCCCGTCCAGCCGCGTCAGCGCCCCTTCCAGGTTCAGCAGCAGGGCCTCGTGACTGGTGAAGACCTCGACCCGGCTCAGATCAGGGTGGCTGTCGGGCGTGACTCCTACGGCTTCCATGAAGGCCAGGGCCTCAGTGATCTTGTCGGCCAGTTCGCGATATTTGGCCCCATAGGCGCTGTCCACCGCGAACCCCATGGTCCAGCGGTGGATGTTGTACAGGTCGGCGTAACCGCCCCCGGCAAAGGCACGCAGCAGGTTCAGGGTCGAGGCCGACTGGTTATAGGCCCGCAGCAGACGCTGGGGATCCGGCAGCCGCTCTTGCGGCGTGAAGGCCATGCCGTTGATGATGTCGCCGCGATAGCTGGGCAGTTCGACGCCGTCGATCCGCTCGACCGCGGACGAGCGCGGCTTGGCGAACTGGCCGGCGATACGGCCGACCTTCACCACCGGCTTGCGGCCCGCGAAGGTCAGGACCACGGCCATCTGCAGGATCAGGCGGAAGGTGTCGCGAATGTTGTCGGTCGAGAATTCCTTGAAACTCTCGGCGCAGTCGCCGCCCTGCAACAGGAAGGCCTCGCCGGCCTCGACCTGGGCCAGTTTGGCGGTCAGCCGCCGCGCCTCACCCGCGAACACCAGCGGCGGCAGGGCGCGCAACTCGTCCTCGACACGCGCCAGGGCGGCCATGTCCGGATAGTCCGTCGGCATCTGCACGACGGGCTTCGATCTCCAGCTTTCGGGGGTCCAGCGCGTACTCATGGTCGCAAGATAGGCGGACGGTCGTCTCTGGACAATGAACCGGCGTGACGCATGTGAAGAACCCTCGATTCCGGTCGTGATTCTTCGCCGCCTGCGGAACAGTCGGTGGTGATGGGAAGGGCCGGCGGAGCGCCGGGCGCGAAGCCCGGAGACCGTGGGAGATATGTGTTTCGGCTTCGCGACGTCGCTCCGCACGGAATGTCTGACCGG
>Ga0105054_10012497_pt1 | contig 10391 bp, 6 predicted proteins | sample BON02_FD_78091 | JGI IMG/M metagenome (GOLD analysis project Ga0105054, IMG submission 78091) | Freshwater microbial communities from Lake Bonney liftoff mats and glacier meltwater in Antarctica - BON-02 (megahit assembly) | ecosystem: Environmental > Aquatic > Freshwater > Ice > Glacier... | reverse complement strand
TACACATCCCATCAGTACCAACTAAATCAGAAGAGAATGAGAGCAATTCACAAACTATATAGAGTATGTCAACGAGTATCTTGGAGGAAGATGTTAGGTAGTCACAAAGAAAGGTTACTAAGAAAGATCGCTCAGAGAGTCCAACCACGAAAAGAAGCGTTTCCCTCATAGCACTTGTAATCATCGACGATCGAGACGACCCCAGCTTTCGACTCGTGACTTGTATCAAACGCGCACTGAACCGAATTGTCACTATTAATAGAGTCGACAATAAAATGATGGGGAACAAAGATGGGTTAATGTCGAATTCTCCGCGAAAGGCTTTCAAGAAAGAGAGAAGAAATAACACATAAAAAACCGTGAACTTGGCGCAATATGTGAAGACTGAAGCAGAATCAGGCCAAAATTGACCAGGCACGCCGAAAATAACAGGAGCATTCACTTTAGATTCTTTCCATACCGCGACTTGAAAACCAAATCCCCAGTGCATAAGCAAGCACAAACCTACCACCCTGAATATTCTTACAGCTGTACAATCAGAAGGTAATACTAGCATGCTATCATTGTGCTTGATCTCCAGATATTCACTCGTTAAAAGCCAAAACACAGACATCGCAGCCGTCCCTATCCATATACCTAGACCGACTTGAGACCAATTTACAGTACTGGCACCAGCCGTAAGAAGTTGGATATGGGCAACTCTCAGATCACTACCATAAAAAAGCGCAGCATATCTTCTGCATATTTCACCCGCTATATCCTTTGCATCCGTCCCAGTGAATGCACGTGCGGAGTGCATGATGTTGACCAAGTACTCATCGAGATACATCCCATGCGAAGAAAGATAATAAGAACGGATCCTGATATTGGACTTAACATGCTGTAAACCTTCAGCAAGGTTCATAGAAGCTCTTCCTCGAATCTCAAAAGCAATCTTGTAAACTTCTGAAAACTCGGGACGCAATTGTTCCGATACTTTAATCAAATCGTCTTGGGGGCCCCGACACATCAAAAACAAAGCTTTTGTTCGCTGTTGCAATGTTTCAATTTCCTTCTGGTATTTCAAATCCAATCGAGCCACTTCCTTCAAAAACAATTGCAAATAATCTTTCCAATCAGCATCCCTGATGCTTTCGTATTGAGTCATCGCCTTCGTAACGAGCGGCTGCTTTTCTAATACTGCGTCCCAGTTTCCTGCTTTTGGAATGAGATTCGATTTTATAAAAGATGCCAAAGATATCCCAAGCTTATCAGCAGCCGTTTCCAGGATCTGGACATTCAACTCCATCGTAGACTTGATGGGGGACCGTACCGGCTTATAAAGGACGGTTACGAGCTTGATGAGGTGGGTGTTGCTTGCTTGTATCGTAGCAGGCGAATGTTCTGGAGGTATATTGGTGCTGGACCAGCAGAATCCAGGTGATACGTTCCAAACTTTCGTTGGTAGACCGTTGACTTTTGATTGCATTCACTGCTCCGGCGAATGGAGTGCTTCTAGCATCTCATGGACAGTTGAAAATGCTACCATAGTGTCACAAGAAGGTGATACTGCAGTTGGCGTGTTTAATACGATTGGTAATAATTGGGTCACTGCTTCTTCTGGTGCTAATGAACGTGCTATATTAGTTCAAGTTGCAGAACAAGTTGTTGATTGTTATCAATGGACAGCCTGCATAACAAACAGTCAGAATACCTCCTGCATAGATGCATGGGATGATAAAAATGATGGAAATTATTTCATACATCTTTGGCTTTCTACAACGGGCTTGTCGGTGGTTCCTAGTTTAAAGAGTACAGAGGACCAATCCATAACATCGGGCATGTATAATGTCGGGACCTCTCCAATCGTAGAAGTTGTGCGCAAAGCACTCATGTCACAGTCTCAGTTGGATCGTTTTATTGGTTTAGACTCAACCTCTGTATCATTTGACACAGTATCTAAGCATTGGTCCATTCCATTACGAGTACACATGCAAAAACACCACTCTATTGGAAGTGTGGTGCTTCATGTTGAGGCTCCTATCACGGCTAGCATGGGATGCTCTGCCTCTTCCAAAGATCTGATTCTAAATCTTTTAAAATTTGTCCCTCCCATTGACACCGAATCAAGTTATGAACATTTCCCAATCGACAGTGATCGCGTTCAACAAGATTATTGCGGAAACGTCTTTTTAAGTTTCAGTTCTAAACCAGGAGAATTGTGGGTATCGCAAACCATGGATTTAAGAAAAGATATCCATGATAGGTTGCATCCGCTGAACTTTGGAGTTACTGACTTATCTAGCGTGGCTCACACGCGAACTGGTATCGCGGGGGTTGCAGAGGACCGATTGTACATAGTGAAAGGTGAATATACGAATGTCACTACATTGATTCTTCCAGAGTCTTTAAATCGTGTGTCAACTGTGGATGGATGTGACTGGGATTTGGCTGAAGAAAACGATGAAATTATTGCATGGATGGATTCTGCCCTCACCTCCAAGTTCTATTCCATTCAAAATGGAAAGATTTTTACAAGGAATCTTGATCTGGAATTTCTTATCCACGACATTTTACCCTTGATTGTATCCCCAAGAATATTAGTTCTCGTGTCAAGCGAGTCTAGATTCAAAATCATCTCATGGCATCGATACACCCGTTTCACTCAAGAACTATTTGAATTCCCAGATTCACTGGTCCAACCTTATCTAGTATCACCGTCACTCGAAAGTGGCGAGTTGCTATTATGGACATCTACGTTGGTAATGTACTCTCCTAATTTGGGGCTCAACTGGGAAACTGTACCATTGTATTCCTTCTACGCTTCATTCATGTCCTACCAACCAACGCCACTGGGAGATGATATAATTCACCAGCTAACAACTTCATCAGCTGGTCAAGTTGCCCTTCTAACAAAAGAGGGCCGCGTTTTCGTTGGTTCTTTGGGTATGATGAAAATGTATGAGGTGAATTCCCCAGCATCTTCCACCAGCCGGTTTACCTCATTATGGTATCGTCAAGATGATTCACTGTTTTTAGTAGTCGATGACTCCAGTTCCATGTTTTCTGGATCTGTAAATGTCTATCCTGTCATGACATTACAACATAAAGTCATTCCAGATGTGAGTCCAAGTTCTACACAGTATCATTTTGCAACCTCTATCGAATGTCCATTTATTTCGTGGTCTAAAAACATACAGCGTGTTGTTAACTTGGATATGAATGAGTCGTATTCATATACTACCGAATTGTACCATAAGAATGGAGTAGCTATCTCAACCGCAGTTCAAATTTCAGATATATCCATTGTTGAATTCAGTTCATCCTCTGAAAAATTGTCCGTTGGGTCCGAAGTTGTACAACGATTGCGCACGGTCGACATAAAAGTCCCTGAAAGGGTCGATGACACCAGCATAAACAAGAGATCCGAGTACATGGCGACTGCTGGTACCGTAGTACTTCGAAACTCTCCCAGTAAATCATCACTCCAATGTAATGTGCAACGATCGTTGGTACAACTCAATGTAGGATGTCCTTTGAACAGGCATTTGAGGCTAGAACCTCCTGATGCACTTGGAACTTGGCCTTCCAGTGTCGTGAGTCCATCAGAATGCGACTCCATTCAAGATATTCAAGCCAAAACGCGATGTGTGTGTCAGTACAAGCAGCAGAAGATGTTCTTAGATCAGAGTGACTTCAACGCTGAGCAGGTAGCTATGATGAACCCGAACTTTAATCCATCTGCAGACGCTCCTTTTGAATTTGATTTGGAGACCGCCACTTATGGATGCCCCATCTATCTGCCATACACCACCAAGTATCTGCCGAAGCTGGCAGTTTATGACGGTGATATCAAAGTACGAGATGTCAATATTTCATTCGTAGTAGTGGAAGCAAAAGGTCGGACTCACACCACCTTTTCCATGACCGCTGGGGATGCGTTGTGTTCGCGAGCCCCTAGTAGCTTTTTGAGCAGGTTGAAATCGTATGGAGTTTTCACTGCTATAATTGATGTATGGAATGTGATGAATTATGAATCGTGCGTTTCAGATGTTGCACCATTTGATGCCACTGCTCCTTACCCAGTTTTTGGTGGTTCTTCGAACAACAGAATTCTATTTAGTAAATTTAGCAAATCTGATGCGCCATTTCAATACGTGGCCATTATTGTAGATGCCGGTTACAGTTTTTGCCCATTAGCCGTCCATTTCTCAGTGCAACCGTACGGTATGCCTATAGGACCAGTAGTAACCGTAGTGATAGTGACGATGTCACTCATATTATCCATGCTACTTTTGGGATGCACGTATGCATATTATCGCAAAGAGATACATACAGCCAAAGTCGTAATGCAATTGAAAAAACAACTATAAAGCATTTTAATATACCTTTTTAAAACCTCGGGAAATTATATTGAAAATCATTTCAATTATCCAAAACTAACCTTTTCATGCACGCAGGCGAACCTCGACTTCGCTGGCTTTCTGGGGTACCCTTACTTTTCTGGGACATATTGGAACAGAGCGGAGAATTCACCAATGCTAATTTAGTCCATTGCACAAAACTCTCTTTGACCACATCCACCACAGAATTATTCGTAGCGTAGACTCGTACACCATGCATATTCATCTGTTGAGGTAAAAGAGCACCAGCATACTTATCCCTTGATATTTGAAAACATCGATCAATGCTGATGTCACATTCATTCTTGACGTAAAAGCGTAACCCGTCGACTGGATTGCGACTGCCCGCACCGTGATGCACCACCATTACTTCAACGATGAAATCATCGGAAGTTAACGGTGTCCCTTGGGCCTTACTTATCTCTAAAAGGCGGTTTGCTACTGACTGATCTGTTACTCGTTGGTTTTGGAGCTCTACTTTGCCACAACATTTGTATATATCTCTTTTCAAAAACCTATCAAGAAGCGCACGCGATTTTTCCAATCGAGGATCTTCACTAGCATCGATAATGTCAAGAATGGAATCTTTCAATTGGCAAAACACTGACATGTCAGTTACAGATTCAGACATTTTGAAACTTTCGCCCGTGATTCTGCTTTTAAAACTCAGGAACTCGTCAGCATCGGTTAAGATGTCTCTCACCATCAATTCGCATGCTTTAACAACCTTGTGTTGGTACACAGTGGTGTGCAAGTGAACACGAGCGTGAAATACTCCAAATAAGGTATGAACATCTTTCTCAGGGTAACAAATCGACAAGGTCCCCTTTTCATCCGGAAGCACTCTTGACATATTGATTATTCGATCCACGGTGGTTCCAATTGAAATTTGAACACCAGCAAAATATGCATCCTAATCTGAATGAAAAACTTTAACTTTGTGAAATACAACAACTTACCCTTATGATATAATCCAGCTTATCGGTGTCCAAGCCACTACGCTCATTGTTGATGATATCATAAAGAAAACATTTTGGCGAATCTCTTCCAAGTTTCTTGTGATTGCTTCCCATTATAATTTCTTCAATGAATAGCACATCCCGATCGCATAAACCGTACTTCTCCAGATTGATTAGATTGTCTTGGAGCAAGTATCGAAGCATCAGCACACTTCCACGTTCGTGTTTCCAGTCTCTGCCTTTCATAAACTCCCCGTCAAACAGATGCGAGAAAGGCCCATGTCCCAGATCATGACACAATCCAGCAATGCTTATGCACAAAACATCCGATTCAGAAATGTTCAATATCGGCTGCTTTCGCTGTAGATGCTTCACCAGCAGAGTTCCAAGGTAGCTTACACCAATTGAATGCTCGAATCGAGTGTGAGTTGCACAGGGGAAAACATACTTGGTGAGGCCAAGCTGCGATAGACCTCGAAGTCTCTGGAACTGCTTGGTGTCGATAATCTCAACCAGACAAGGATGCAGCTCCATCGAACTGTGTATCGTGTCAAAGAATTCTTTACCTGAATCTAATTCAGCCTCACGACAACGATGCTGATCTGTCGTACAACCAAGCGATGGACTCATCCCTACGCCTGATTCGTTCTCACGACATCGCTTCATAGTAGTCGAAACCAAATTAGACCCCCGCAATCGAAGTGGAAGATGGAGGTGGAGGATGGAGCGATTTTGAAACGTCTGAAGAAATTTATTGGTGGTAAGGATTTGGATTCATTGAACCTCCGTGACGCAAAGAATTATGTTTTTAAGAAGCTGGGTAAAGTGGAGAAAGAGAGGGTGAAGGTTCTACTTGTGGCGCTGCTCAATGAGCAGTCGGAGACGAAGAAGCCCAATCCGTTTAACCAAGAGCAAGTTCTGTCTGAAGTACTAGCAGAACTTGTTGGCGCCAAATTGATGTCTCGGCCTCAGGTTGTGAAGTCGATATGGAATTATATTAAGCTGCACGACTTGCAAGATCCTTCTGATAGGCGTGAAATACTTTGCGATGAAAAGATGTTCAACGTATTTAAGCGCAAGAAGATGCACATGTTTAAAATGAATAAGTTACTTTCATATCACATTCAAGGGAAGGATGAAATTGCCTCTTTCGGTGTTGTACCAGAGGAAGATGACGAAGAAGTAAAAGATGAAAAACCAAAACGGAAAAGAAGCACAAAAAATCGTGGAAGTAAATCGAAAGCATTGAAAACTGAGGATGACGAGAAGAAAGTTTCAAGTTTCCAGAAGCCGATTAAAATATCAGATTCTTTGGCAGAGTTTCTCGGTGGAGGCGTAAGGATGGCTGCACGGACACAAGTAGTTAAACAACTCTGGGCGTATATTAAAGAGCACGATCTACAAGATCCACAAGATAAACGCAAGATTATATGTGATGCTACTCTAGAGGGCTTGATGGGACAAAAAGAAATCACGAGTTTTAGCATGAATAAATACATCCAGCAACATTTTTTAAAATAACTTAATAGAAATTCTTCATGCTTTTAGACGCTGACTTTGCAATTGATTCGCGAGAGTCGCGATATCTTCAGCATCCAACGTATCTGTTAAATGCTTTTCCAGTACCAATCCCAAGTCATCGAGACCATAGCAATATGCAGAGCTCAAAAGGTCAGGAATATTCTCCCAAGTCATTACTGCTGTTCGATCTCCTCTGTACATCCAGTCCACCATTGATTGTAATTCTGCACCTTTGACACCCTTTAATTTACAGGAACGAATATTGTTGCTACTTGTAATCCCTTCACGAAAAGAACCTAGTAGAAGACCACGGAAGAACTCATATCTTGTCAGAATATCGATATGGGCTCTGACACTTTGATCATCTTCACCAACAAGAATCACGTCGTTGTCACAGCATAGCAATCGGGCTGCTTTCATGTCCGATGAAAAAGTGGAAGGGACTACGTGGAAAGCAATAGAACCTCCTTTTTGAATACGGACTCGTCGCTGCAACCTCACCAATTGACACAAAGAACTCAAATGATCACACTTGAGCTTGTCAGCAAGTTCCTGCAGATCAACTACACGATGTGGAGGACATTTCCGAATGTGATCGCAATACAAATATTCCACGAAAGCATTCAGAACCAATTGTTCCACGGGAAAAGGCAGAAGAATTTGATTCTCATTTTCAAATGGCTTCAATTCCGGACACCTTGCGTAGCACATGAATTTATGAACAGACACGGTGGTTAATTTTGAAGCCGCTATTTCCATATCATGATGTGCACTGTCCAACAAAAGACTCGCAAAGCCATGGGCGAACATCGAACCCAGCTGTTTAATGATTGCCATCACTTGCATCGGTCCAGCGCTCAAATGCTTTACAGTCATTCCTGCCAGTGCGTCAATGGGCTGCATGTATGGGTCTTGCCTTCTTCCAAGAACTCCACCAGCATTCCAGCCCCAACTCCAAACAGTTCCAGATTTGTCTACCACTAGCGAGTAGTTCCCAGCTGCGTGAATAGACTTGATGGACGGCATGTCGGATGGCGTGGTTACCAATCGAGGGGAGGTGTAGTAACGCAATAGATGTGCATACCCCCCCAGATCGCCTCCTCGGTGTTCTGTTGCAGCATGTTGACCATACTCTGAGTGACCCCAGGAGAAGAGTCTTCCTGAGACTGATAGAGCCAGACAATGATAATCTCCAGATGCAATCAATACAATATCTTCTTCATTCCCTTCTTCGAAATCTAGCTGTGTGGGAGTTGACTTTTCTTTTCTAGGACCAATTCCCAACTGCCCAAATGCATTCTGACCGAAAGCCAAACACTTGAAAGTAGTCGTTAATACCAACGTATGCGAAGTTCCACAAACAACATCTTTGATGCGAGTCTCGTTGAAATCAATCTTTTCAAACGTCGATCTTGAGAAGCGATGTCCAGAACCCAATTGACCACGATCGTTGTATCCTTTGGAATAGAGAGTACCCGAGTCTGACAGCACTACAGTGTGACCTTCACCAAGGCACACCTTCACCACATGGACACCCTCCAAGCTCTCACAAAAGGTTGGCGACTTTATCTCCTTTCTTCTAGTTCGCATATTCAAAACTCCCTCTATTCGATCGGCTTCTGATAACGAAACATTTGATTCTGAAAGATAGATCTTTTCAGAATCTTCTACCAGCTTTTTCAGGCGCTCGGTGTAGAAGTTGTTATTTTGATTGCTCGCTTGTTGCATTGTTTCAATGGATCTTGAAGTGGACGCAGTTTCTTCAGCAGGATCGAAATGGACGAGCCCCCATTCAAACAAACATCCATCGTCAGTAATCGCTGCACTGGACAAGTAGCCCGCAGCAATGTACGCTACTCTCCTGGATAACAACGGTCCCCTCACCACGGTATCGCCATTAGAGTCCCTTCCCAGACGACCTTGTTTGCATTCTCCAACACTGTACACGACTCCAAACTCATCCAACAGCAACGAAAAATGAAGTCCGCAGGCAACTTGAATGATGTTTTTAGTATCGAAGGGTGCCACCACGAGAGGGTCATACCTCGCTTTGCTTCGCTCGGAATCCGTTCCAAGCTCTCCATGCGCGTTGCAGCCCCATGAATAGACAGACATTGAGTTCGTTTGAATTTTATATATCAAGTGTGTGTTCTTTATTTCTTTTTTGAGTTTTTCTTCAGAAATGAAATACTTTCCAAGGAAATCTCGAGGAACTTCCTCGATCAAGTAAGAATATCTTTTAAATAAGTTCGAGCAACTGATAATTTCTGTGTGGCGATTTGGCTGTCTTTCTTTGCTCCATACGAGCTTCTTTCAAAGGGAATATACATAACTAGCTTGGGTATTTCTCGAGCGATTCGCTCTCTTAATTCCTCCAAAGTGGTGAGCATGAGAGACCCGTTTTGAGACATTCGCTGGGTGTCAAGACCCTCTTGACTCTGCAGTAACTCCACCAGTTCCTGTGACACGTCGATCACCTTGAGAAGCAGCTCTTCTGCAGATTCCAGGTTGTCGATCGTCGATGTTGAGGACGTCATCTACTCTTTTAATCGCTTTTTTTATTCAAAAATGTCTGTCGACTTTGATCTCTACAGTTTAGCATAATATCCATTTACTTGAGCAAATCAAGGATTAGAAATCAAAATAAATTCTAACCATGAAAAGCGATTTGGAACTCTTTTACCCACATCCTTCACGCTTGACTCATTATTTCATTTTAGAGTTTTATAGGCAGTAGCCTTGTTAACTAATAAATCTTCATTTTTTTTTAAATATAGTAAGAGAAGTATATCTTGTGGAAAGAATATAGTCTGATGATCGTCCTTGAGGTAGCTGTGAGGAATCACTTAATTCACCTTGTATCGCTTATGATGTAATTTAATGTATCTGTCAAATTGGCAGCATTTTCTCCTGCAATTGAATTCCGTGATGAAGGTACAAGAGCATCTAAAAACACTCCATCTTGAAGTTCCTCTTTCTGCTTCGCGTAATCATCTCGCATACCCAACAAAACTTGTGCAAAAGCACGTTGGTATTAAAGCCTCGCCCATCGCCAATGATCCAATGATAAAGGGGACCAAAATAGGACCAGTAAATACTTTTTTATTAAAGTGCACCACCTACTACTTTTTTTGGGAGTTTAAACTTGTTTTTGGAGGAGTACATTAAGAAGAGGAAGGATTTTCGGCAAATTAGGGCCCTATTCAGCGAAAACAGAGGGCTTGTGGATCACGCTAGTAGACGCGAAATTTCTTTAAGTGGCCTGTGGCCAGAGAACTAAGAGGAGGAAAAAGGTGAAAAAATAGGCGAGCCTGAAATGTAAGAATATTTTTTAATGATGAGCTGCCAGCGCTGCATTGCGCGTACGCGTCCTTCGTGATGTCGTGCCACTACGCGTCGCCAGTCGGGCATATGCTCCTGCTTTACCACGTCCTCGACAGCGAGGCCGAGGCTCACGGCGTTGATGTGCTGGAGGAGGAAGACACCGCAGTCACGGCCGTTTTCTTGGAGGTTGCGCACGTAAACTGTG
>Ga0105054_10012496_pt1 | contig 10392 bp, 9 predicted proteins | sample BON02_FD_78091 | JGI IMG/M metagenome (GOLD analysis project Ga0105054, IMG submission 78091) | Freshwater microbial communities from Lake Bonney liftoff mats and glacier meltwater in Antarctica - BON-02 (megahit assembly) | ecosystem: Environmental > Aquatic > Freshwater > Ice > Glacier... | reverse complement strand
GCCACCCGTAACTGGCAACCCATTACTGAAGTTTGGTTAAACCCACCAAAAGAGCACATTAATGAATCAATAAATTTAAAGCAGGCCGCATGAAAGAACGGACATCTTTGTTGACAACTACCGACCACCATAGATGTTGTGTCATAGACCCGCCATTACGCCTGGACCTCAGCACTGTCGAGGTCGAAAATCTCCAGCACACCCACAACTGTTTCCACATTATTTATCACAATCAAGGAGTTGACTTTCGCGTCGTGCATCCGATCTTCAGCAGCGGCAAAGCGCTCTCAATCATCGAGCTATATCGTGCGTGTCACTTAAAGAAGCTTCGCAGAACTTGAAGTCATTTGGTGTATCAATATCGATGGTTTCGCCCGGCTTATCCATCAAAAGCGGACGAACATCCCGAGTGAAAAATGTACGTTCGGCCCGTAGACGGATGGGAGAAATCAGATAAATAGCACCGTTAAGCATCCAAGCTGGTTCCAAATCCTGGGAGCGCTGCTCTATAGTTTCCCACCCCAAAAATGGTTCCATACTTTTATCAGTAGCACGGAAGCACCAAGCCGGATGAGTGCTTGCCGGGCTGACACTGACCACCGGATGGCGAGCGCGGCCCTCAGTAAACATCGCAACGGCTTCTCTAATTGTGCCTGCAGAACGAAATGGCGAGGTCGGCTGCAGCAGGAGCAAACCATCAATTGGCCCATTTTCCATTTCATAGGCGTCAAGTGCATGTATTGCCATATCGACACTGCTGGCCGTGTCGGAGGCGAGTTCTGCCGGCCGCAACCACGGGATGCTGGCGCCGTGTTGGCGTGCAACCTCAGCAATCGCAGAGTCATCCGTCGATACGAGTATGTCGATACAACATCCACTGTCTTGGGCCGCACGTATTGTCCACGCGATCAGAGGTATCCCACCCAATAACTTGATATTCTTTCCTGGGAGGCGCTTGGACCCACCGCGTGCTGGGATTAAGGCAAGGATTTTCATCGCGCGATGTCCTTGAACTCCACCTGTGCTCGCTTGAAATCTTCCATTCTTCCAACGTCCAGCCAATACTCATGCACAGGGAACATTGCGACCTCTTCTCCTGCATCAATGGCGTGTTCAAGCAACGTTGGCATATCCACCCGTATGCCAGTTTTCACCGTTTTTATCAGCTCGGGCGATAGCACATAAATACCGGCATTAATAAAGTACTTATGTATCGGTTTTTCTACCATTGAACTGATTCGATGCCCATTACCCTGAATAACGCCATAGGGCACCTGATGTTCGTATTCGCGCACGCACATCGTTGCGACACATTTATGTTCTTTGTGCAAATCCAGCAAGCCACAATAGTCAACCGTCGTTAGCAAGTCGCCATTCATCATGATTAATGGATCATTAATCTCCTCAGGTGGCAACAGGCCAAGTGCACCACCGGTGCCGAGGGGCTCGTCTTCATGCACATAACGAATGGTGACGCCCCAGCGCTTCCCGTCCCCAAAGTGATCCCTGATCATCTCTGGAAGGTAATGCGTAGATATGAAAAATCGATGAAAACCTACCTTGATGAAACTCTCCAGGATAAGTTCGAGGATCGGTTTATCGCCCACTTTCAGCAGCGGTTTGGGGCAATCGTGGGTAAGCGGATGTAGACGGGTGCCAAATCCTCCGGCCATTAGGAAGACCGGGTTATTCAGTAAGCGTTTTTCGAGAAGACCGTGCAGGGTCTCCAGCCCAACAACGCGCCCATCAATATCGACCACCGGCAATTGCAGCAGTTGCGTGCTTTCCATGAAAGCGAGCACGCGCTCCCTGCTCCAATCGCGCTGTGCCGTTTGCGGCGTAGCGCACATCGCTTCCCGTACGGGGATGTCCAGGGGCAAATGCTTGAGGAGTGCGCGACGTACATCGCCATCTGTGAGTGTGCCAAGCAGGCGGTCCTGTTCATCGACGACGATGACGATGCGCAGGGCTCCACGGTCGAGTGTGGCGATGGCTTCTTCCAGTATAGTTTCAGGACGTACAAGAACGGATTTCCAAGACTTCATTTATATATCGGACTTTAATTTTGTTGCTGTATTACTGACCCATGGGCGCGAGCCCAATATGACTTGATTGGCTGCCAAATCACGCGTGAGTATGCTGCCCGCACCAACGACGGCCCCTAATCCGACCGTTACCCCTTGGATAAGAGTGGCGCCGGCAGCAATGAAGGCGCCGTCTAGTACCCGAATACCGCCACAAAGGGTTGCACCGGGTGCAATGTGCACATGCGCACCGATTACGCAATCGTGATCGATGCTGGCATGCGTATTGATAATGCTGTTTTCACCAATGCAGCAGTCGGGCTGGACAACCGCACCGGCCATAATCTGCACCCCTTGTGCCAGCGTGGCACTGGATGCGATCCATGCTGCTGGATGCACCAGCGTAGCGAAATTGAAACCTGCTTGACGCAGGCTTTCGTATATAGCCTTACGCGCTTGACTACCTACCAGCTGGCCAATACCATTGATCAAGCCCACGGTGGCAGGGTCGAATTGCCTCAATGCTTCATCCCCGCCAAGAACGAGCACTCCTCGCCAGTGGGATTGGCCTTGTTGAAAAAGTTGCGGATCACACACCCCCACAATGTTGTGGCCAAGTGCCATCGCCAGTGCGTGCAACACCTTAGCGTGACCACCGGCACCAATCATTACGAGTGATTGCCTGAACATTTCTGACTCCGTCATGGCTCGATGATTTCGCCTGCGGCAAAGCAACGACTGGCCGGCTGACCCACCAGGCCCCACAGTGCCGTAGGCGGCAGGCCAGCCCCGCAACGTGCGGTGGTTAAATCTTGGCGTGACAGAACGGCGCCTGCAGCGATGTCACGGGCGGCCACCACCTGCTGGCGGGCCGCCTGACGGGTGTCCCATTCGCTGGATTGTGGCGCTTTGCAGCCATCGCCCAGCGCCAATTGCAGTGCACGAATATCACCCACCATCTGTTTCAGCTCATCCGGTTCGAGCGAGGCCTGATGATCAGGCCCGGGCAGAGTTCGATCCAGCGTGAAGTGCTTTTCAATGACAGTGGCGCCGCGCGCTACAGCCGCAACCGGGATCAGAATGCCTTGGGTGTGATCAGAATAGCCCACGGCCAATCCGAAGGCAGAAGCGAGCGTATCCATGCCGCGCAGATTGACTTCGTTCAAGGGAGTCGGATACTGCGAAGTGCAGTGCAGCAGGGTGACGTGACCACGCAAACTATTTCTACACTCAGACTTACTCCAGACACGCCAAACTTCGTCCATATCGACAGGCTCGGCCTCTGCATTCAGTGCGTGCGCCACGATGGCCAGCCCCTGCTCCACATCAGACAAGGTTGCCATGCCTGTGGAGAGGATCAGCGGTTTGCGCGTGCGGGCGAATTGCCACAACAAGGGGCCATTGGTGAGTTCGCCCGACGGTATCTTGAAAAGGGGCATGCCCAGTTCAACCAGAAATGCGAGGCTGTCCGTATCGAAAGCGGTAGAAAGAAATTCGATACCCTTTTCCCGCGAGTAAGCCTGTAGTTCTTGGTGCCACTCGCGTGGTAGTTCCAGTTTCTTCAGCATCGCAAGCTGGCTTTCGGCCGCATCGGTACTTTGCTTTTGGTAAGCGGCCTTTGGTGCGCTTTTCGAGGCAAGCTTTTGCGCATCGAAGGTCTGGAACTTCACTGCATCTGCGCCTGCCTCGGCTGCTGTATCCACTAACGAAAAAGCCAGGTCGCGCTGGCCGTTATGGTTTACGCCAGCTTCGGCGATGATGTAAACATGGGAAGGATCGGATCGCTTCATCAGTGAGTGTCCAAGTCGTGAAAGTGTTTGTGAAAAGTCCCCGTGTGCGACTCAAGAACCTTGATGATGTCGGTGGCCGCGCTGCCTCGTCCATATGGATTTGAAACGTTCCGGCACATCTTTGCAAAGTCTGGCGAGAGGGCTTTGGTAAGCGCCTGCTCGATCGCATCGGCAGTTGGTGCGCAGTGCAAGACTGAATCCGCCGCCAACCTTCCGAGTTGCCTTGAACCAATATTGACCGTCGGTATCCCGAATGCAGGGGCTTCAATAATGCCACTGGACGAGTTACCTACAACTGCTGAAGCCTTGCTTAGCGCGCTCAAATAACGCTTGAAACCGAGTGACGGAATAGCGAGAACTCGATGGGTTTGGCTGCGCGCATATTCTTCCAGGAGAGGGATGATCACACGCCCTCCGTTATCAGCATTAGGGTAGGTCAGGATGATTTGGTAATCAGGGAACTTGTCAAGTGCAGCCAAGAGTGCCCTGAAGCTTTCCTCAGGGTCTTCTTCGAGCAGGGTGACAGGGTGATACGTGACAAGTAGATAAGGTTCACGAAGTTCGAAACCCAAGCTAGCGGCGAGTTCACCCAACTCCATCCGGGGGCTGCGCTGAAGATGATCGAGACCTATAGCACCAACATTAAAGACAGTAGACGGGGCCTCGCCCATCTGGATCACTCGTTGCTGATATGGTTCAGCTGCAACGAAATGAAGGCTTGCCATTTTGGTGATGGCATGGCGGATTGCGTCGTCGTAGGCACCTTCGGTGATCTCGCCGCCATGCAAATGCGCAACCGGGATGCGCATGACGAGTGCCGCCTGCACGACTGCAAGCGCTTCGAAACGGTCACCAAGCACGATCAGGACGTCGGGCCTTAGGCGGTCGAGTGCATCGGCAAAGCCGATGGCGCCCAGCCCCATGGACTTGACCACACCAACCGGAGTATCCGAGGACAAGAGCATTTCAACCTTGGCATCAATGTTGAACCCGTCTTGTTCGATTTGCTTCCACGCTTCACCAAATTCGGGCGACAGGTGCATCGCGGTGACGATGACCTGCAGTGCCAGCGTTTCGCTGGCCTGGATGTCTTTCATGAGCCAGTACAGGAGCCCGTATTCGGCGCGAGTACCCGTAAAAACGGCGACCTTTCGCTTCATTGCAGGAACTCCGGTAGCACGCTACTTGGCAAATTGACAACCCGCACTTCCAGCCACTCGGCATTGCTCAAATCGCCCTTGCGGCAGTGTGCGTAGATGGGCAGGTGGTTCATCAGATGCCAGATCGGGCGGGTCATCACACCTTGATCGTTCGTCGTCTTAATTAGCGCATCGCGCTGTTCGCCACTATCGCAGATCACGGCATTGAGCCAGTAGTTGGCGCGGCAGTTTGGTGGCTCAGGGAAGAATTGCAGCTCACTACCCTGTAGCTCCTCTGCATAGCGTGCGGCCAGTGTGCGCTTGGCAGCAATGAACCCTTCAAGCTGCTCCAACTGGGCGCAGCCCAATGCGGCATTCAGGTTGGGCAGGCGGTAGTTGAAGCCTATTTCATCATGAACAAACTCGTAGGGGTGTGGCTTCTTGGCCGTGGTGGTCAGGTGTTTGGCACGCGTACCTAACTCTTCATTGGTAAGGATCATGCCGCCGCCACCGGTGGTGATGATTTTGTTCCCGTTGAAGCTGAGGGTGCCAAGCTGGCCAAAGGTGCCGGTGTGGCGCCCTTTGTAAAAGCTGCCTAGCGATTCTGCTGCATCTTCGACCAATGCCAGGTTCCAGCGTGTGCAGACCTCCACCAGATCATCAAGCTCAACGGGGTGTCCAAAGGTGTGCATGGGCAAGCAGGCACGGATGATTTTGTCGTCGTCCTTTGTTCGACAAGTGCCTTCACTGTCCAGGCGTGCGTTATCAGTCAGCCAAGCATCCAAAGCGACGGGGGAAAGGCCAAGGGTATGCCGGTCTACGTCAATGAATACCGGTTCGGCACCGCAATAGTGAATGGCATTGCAGGTAGCGATGAAGGTTAGTGCCTGGGTAATGACGAGTTCGCCGCGCTTGACGCCCGCAAGCTGTAGTGCGACATGCAGCGCTGCGGTGCCGTTGACGGTGGCGACCGAACGCGGGCTGCCGGTGTAGGCGGCCACTTCATTCTCAAAACGGTCAACGAAAGCGCCTACGCTGGAAACAAAAGTCGAATCAATGGTTGCGAGCACATAGTTGCGCTCTTGTCCGTTAAACACGGGGGCGTGCAGCGGGATGAAGTCTTTCGTGCGGTATTGGTCACGAATGAATCGGATGAGGTTGGCGAACATGCTTGGCTCAGACGTTATAAATGTCGGCTTTGTATTTGGCGAGGTTTTCCGGACGAGTGAACCAGTCAATCGTTTCCTGAAGACCCTGCCGGATACTGTACTCCGGCTCGAAACCGGTGAGTTCACGTATCTTGGTGTTATCGCACCAGAGCCGGAACACTTCAGATTTTTCTGGCCGGATGCGCTGCTCGTCAATTAGGAATTCAACATCGCTGTTCATCAGTTCGCGGATCAGGTTCAGTGTGTCGCCGACCGAGATTTCAAAGTTCGAGCCGATGTTCACCGTTTCGCCGATGGCTTTGTCGCAGCGAGCCAGCTCAAGAAAGCCGCGGCAGGTGTCAGCCACGTAATTGAAATCACGCGTAGGCGTGACATCGCCAAGTTTGATTTGCTTTTTGCCAGTGGCTATCTGGCTGATGATGGTTGGAATGACCGCCCGGGCGGATTGGCGCGGACCATAAGTGTTGAACGGGCGGGCGATGGTGACGGGCAGATCGAAAGCATTGAAGAAGCTCATCGCCATGGCATCGGCGCCGATCTTCGAGGCGCTGTAGGGCGACTGGGCCTGGAGCGGGTGTTTTTCATCGATGGGCACATATTGCGCTGTACCGTACACCTCGCTGGTCGAGGTGTGGATTACTCGCTTGACGCCGTTCTCCAGTGCCGCCTGGCAGATGTTCAGCGTGCCTTTGATATTTGTGTCGACATAGCTGTCCGGGGCGAGATACGAATACGGAATGGCGATCAGCGCGGCAAGGTGAAAGACGATATCCACATCCTTGGTGATGTGTTTGCAGTAATGTTGGTCACGCACATCACCATTTACAACTTCAATTTCCTTGAGACACTTCACGTCTTCCAGCCACCCCCAGTTATTAAACGAGTTGTACTGGGAGAGCGCTCTCACGCTGTGCCCCTGACGAACCAGCGCCTCGACCAGATGTGAGCCAATGAATCCGTCGGCGCCCGTAACGAGTGTTTTCTTCATGTCAGTTCCTCAATGTATCAGTTGGTTGAAGGGGGATGTGGGCGGCAATAAATTGCTCAAGTCGCGCCGTGTTGTAGGGCGGAAGGAACTGGGGATTGAGTTGCAGGAAGCGATCACGCGTTTCCCGCAACGCAACCGACGCCGGCCCCTTGTCCACTAGATCGACGAGTTGCCGCTCCAGCTCCTCCGGGGTTATCACCTTGACGGCCAAGCCCTGAAGAGAGAAGTCGATCGACTCATCGAGATCCCTGAACGCAGCGATGACCACATCCTTTCCGTAAAGGGCACTTTCCAGCAAAACGCTACTGAAAAGACCGACGACGATCGAACAGCGCGCCACGGCCTCGTAGGTATCGCTTCCCCTGCTGAGCACACGGGTATTCGGGGAATCCCCAAATATGCTTCTCGCCTCGTTGAGGATCGGAAGTTCCTGATGCGGGTGCGGCTTGACGACGAGCTTGTAGCCGTGCCGCATGCAAATATCCCTCAGCGCCAGGGACGTTTTGATCATCTCGTAAGCAGTGGAATGCTGCATTGCGAAGAACAGCGTTTTCGGTGCCGGCGGTTTTCCATACGCCCTAGCAGCCTCGTCCATGCTGACGAGCCTGGAGATGATATTCACGGAACCGACCAAATGCAGCGAGTCTTCGGTGGCGCCTAGACGGTAGTAGATCTCAGTCTGTGACGTATCGATGACACCCATCGCGTCCACAGCTGGTGGCCTATACCTCGTTGATGCCGAGATGATCTGAGGTTGGATGCCGATCGACCGGACATTCTTCGCTCGCGCAATTGCGGCCAGCATGCGCGAAATGTGGCTGCGGTCCATGGCGGTCGCCAACAGTACCGTGTGATCCATGATCTGACTTGCTTCCGCGACGAAAATGACCTGTGCGAACAGCGAGGTGGTGTACTTCTGGAGCCGCGGTTTGAAGATATTGATGAACTCTTCCGGGAGGCGTTGGCGGGCCAGTATCACTACGCGCTCATAGAGCGGTCCGTCGAATAGCGCAGCACGTTCGAGTATTGACTGCGGATACTTCTTCCGGAATCGCGCTAAATGGCCGTTGTAAACCTTGCAACGCTCACTGAGCCCTCCCGAAAGCGTTATGGACTTAATCTCGTCTTGCCCAGTCGCAGGAAGCAGACCAGAATTGAAAAACAAAATGGGTAGCGTGGAATTATTTTCGACCGCTTCCACCAATTTCAGGGAAGCCGGAGAGTAGGCGTAATTCTCGTTACTGACGTTTCCACATATTGCAATATGCCGACCTTGGCTTGCATAATCGTTGAAGGTCGACTCTTGCAGACTCCACCAAAAACTCGAGAATTCAGTCCTCATCTTCGCGAGATCCTGAGGTTCCTGGAAGTCCAGGGTGGCGGGCGAGGTGATGCTGCGCAATATTTCCTTTGCATCTTGTCCAATCAGAGACAGATAAATCTTGCCAAGTTGGTTCTGTGCCTTACCATGAAAGTAGAACGATTTCGGGATGTCGAAATTGATTTGAATATCCTTGAAAATTAATATGACTTTCTCGAATTCCTCAAGACATGCCTTGATTCCGTAAAAGCGCAGCGCTTCATAATAAATATAATCCTCCAGGCCGAGACACAACGCCTTGTTCATCTCAGGAGATAAATGCTGCGCGGCGATTTCGCTGATAGCCAGCCGCAGGCTGTCAGAAAATGTTTGCGTGAGTTCGACGGCACTGGCCTCGACCTGTGACATCGGAACGCCATATCTCTTGTGAATCGACGTAACCTTGATCGTCTCGCATTCCTCAGACGCAAGCAGCATTGATTCATCGTTAGCGAGCGCATCCCTTGTGGTAATGAACGTGACCCGTTTGCCTTGGGCGGCCATGCCGCGCGCGACAAGCAGTGCCTCAGCCGAATCGGAAATGATGGCGATTTCAGTCGAGGTCGAGTTATAGAGAAATCGTGAATCGACGCTATGCAGTGTCGAAAAGTTATACGGCTTCAGGCGAAGCAATGCCATCTGCGGCGTGACAATTTCGATCTCGCTCAAACGCTCCTGAAAGATCTCGATTACTTCAGAAAGCGTAGATTCGCGACTGGTTTCCGGATCGATATATTTCGGGTAGAGAAGGTATGCACCAGCGAATACTTCCTCCAGGGTCAGGTTTCGAGTCCTTCTTCCCGACTTCTGTCGAGCATCCGTCAGCCCCCAACCTGAATAGAACGGAGCCCCCACCGTCGTAACGGGAATACCGTTAATTAGAGCCTCAAAACCGGCAAGAGACGTGAGCGTATAAACGCGGTCAACATCGTGCAATGCGTCTGCGAGCGTTAACGGTACCTGAAGAATCTCTGCAAGATGTGAAAGCTGGCTTGTATCCCATATTTCTTTCCGAAGACCGGCAAGAACATCTGGATGAGGCTTATATATGATCTGTGCATCAGGATTTTCATCGGCAGCAAGTCGAATCAATTCCGCATTGGCCATGATCCGCTCGCACCCATACAGGAGCGACTGATCATCCTCGACCTGGCCTATGACGAGGATGCGCGTACGTACCTTTGGCCCATACAAGAATGAAGCGAAATCGGTTCGCACCTCGTTGTATTTCGACAATCTGAGTTCTCGTATTAGTGCAATACAGCACCTTGCATTCTCCAGTAATTTCTTGTTCGATTGAAAATCGTAAGTCTCAAGCAAAATTTCAAGATCGGATGGGCGAGATGAATCATAGTAAAGACCGGTCCGATCATAACAAAGCGAATATGGCAGAACATGGTTGCCACCTAAACCGATTGATCGAAAAAACCCGTCTTCAATGTGATGTATCGGTATCCCATGCTCGTGAGAAAACTTAGATAGAGACTCCGTTAGGGTGCACCCCCAAACAATAAAAGTGGACTTATACGACCAGAGAATCCGCCGCTCCTTTTTGTAAACATCATCCGATAAAGCAAGGAAGCGCACATTGTATTTACTCAAATGCTTCCTGATCAGTGGACGCTTCCACTTGGCAACATTGAATACCCAAGCCGTTGGTCGCCAGAGGGTCGCGACCTGATATATGCGATGCAACGCGTGTAGAGCAGCTTCCCTGGAAAACAGAGAAACAAAAAGCGATTTTTGCTTATGCAGGTAGAAAATAATTTCTTTAGCGGATTTCATCGCGTCCTATTCACAATCTGTCATTACTGTCTCGATACAACCTTGGCACTCACCGCTATCTGGTAAATGATTTGGGTCATGTCTTTCCATATCTGCCGCGACTTCACGTCGATCTTCGGCAGTACCAAAATTTCATC
>Ga0105054_10012493_pt1 | contig 10393 bp, 18 predicted proteins | sample BON02_FD_78091 | JGI IMG/M metagenome (GOLD analysis project Ga0105054, IMG submission 78091) | Freshwater microbial communities from Lake Bonney liftoff mats and glacier meltwater in Antarctica - BON-02 (megahit assembly) | ecosystem: Environmental > Aquatic > Freshwater > Ice > Glacier... | reverse complement strand
TCCTCTACCCCCCCTCCCTCCCTCCCTCCGTCCCTCCCCTCCCTCCCCTCCTTTCAAAAGCACTCCTTCACAATCCGTTCACTTAATAATTTGGCGCCCACCATCACAAGCGGCACCCCATTTCCTGGCCTACTACTCGCCCCACAATAATACACCCCCTCCACCCTCCCTCCCTCCCTCCCTCCCCCCCGATGCTTCTGCCCAGGCCTCAAGAGCGACAGCTGACCCAGATTATGCCTCAACCCAAAAACAGCACCTCTACTCAAGCTATACCTCTCCCTCCACTCTCTCGGTCCAATTACCTTCTCATGTGTCAAGCAGTCCCTAAAATCCTGCATTCCTTCCACCTCCTCCAACCTTCCCAACACCGCTTCTCTCACCGAGCTTATCAACTCCTCCTCCTCTTCCTCCTCCTGCTCTGCGCCCGCCCTCCCTCCCTCCTTCCCCAGGATAGGACAAGGGACTAAAATCATAATGGCATCGTGTCCAGGCGGACAAACACTCTCATCCGTCCTCTGTGGCGCGTGCACATAAAAATTAAACCACGTCGAGTCAAATTTATTATTTTTAAACAAAGCATCCCACGCCGCTTTCCCTGGATATTTGTAGCCTTGCCCTCCTTCCTTCCCTCCCTCCCTCCCTTCCTCCCTCCCGTCCTCTTTCTCCCTTGCTGCTAGGAAGGTCGTGTGGTGTTTTAGGCCAGGGGACATGGTTTTATTCAAGGCCCACAAAAACGAGACGACGCTCGAGGAGAACTCTCGTTTGTCGTGATCAAAGGATTGGGAGAAGGGGGGAGGGAAGAGGTATTTGTTGGTGAAAGGAAGGTCGACATTGCTGATAACCAGGTCGGCTTCGAGCTGTTGCCCGGAGGAGAGACGGACACCGGTTGTTTTGTGGTGGGGTTTGGGTCTCTTCTTGGTGGTGGTGGTGACTGCAGAGGGGGAAGAGGAGGAGGAGAAAGGTGACTCGTTCTTTTGCAGGCCGTCCGTCCCTTCCTCCTCTCTTTCCTCTTCTTCTTTCTCTTCCTCGACCAAAATCTCGGCTACGGGGCTGTCAAACAAGCACCGGACGCCGTTCTCTTCGGCCAGTCGTAGCAACTCGCGACTCACCTAAAGGAAGGAAAAAGGGAAGGAGGGAGGGAAGGAGGGAGGAGTAAGCAATGAGGAATAAGATACGTTTATGGAGCGCTTTGTCACATGACCCTTCCTCCTTTTTTCCCTTTCCGAAACAACTGTGCAAAACCGCCCTTTGGGTAAAGCACCCCCTGATTAAGTTCGATTGCTTGCAGCAACGGAAATACAGTAGGCGCCTCATAGAGTGACAACCCCACACGCCCTCCCTCCCTCCCTCCCTCCCTCCCGGGTACCTACCTGCGCAAACCCGCCCTTGGGATAAAATACCCCTTGGTTTAACTCGATTGCTTGCAGCAGCGAGAAGACCGCGGGTGCCTCGTAGGGTGACAGCCCCACATATAAATCTTGAAAGGACAACGCCGCCTGTAGTTTCCTCGAGTCGAACAAGCCCTCCAATTGCTTGTGATGCGAAATCAGAGGAAAGAAATTCATGTTCACATTCAAGTTTCGGAGAAATGCTGGGAGGTATTTCCACTTGGGGTTCTCCTCGATGAAAGCCGAGAAACCAAAATCTAGATTGTTTTGCGCGCTGTCGAGGTAAGACTCATAGCGGGGGAAGGCCCCTGGTTCTAATTTTTCGATGGCATCTGTCATGCGCGTGCGGTTGGTGTAGAGCTCTAGTCGGTCGTTGTCCCCAAAGACGACGAGGTAACTGGGCTCGACTTTGGTGAGGAGGGAGGGGGTGGAGAAAGCAGAGGGGTTTAATGCTTGGCTTGGGCTGTCCGTAGTCTCGTCTGCTTCGGTGGTGGGTGCGCTAATACCAGTCCCGCCCTCGCCCTCGCTTCCCTTCTGGAAAATGCTACCGCCCAAGGCCTCAAACGTCTCTTGGTAGACCTCAGGCAGCAGCAAGAGGCTCGGTCCCGTCTCCCACCGGTGGCCCTCCCAGACATATTCCCCCAACCGACCCCCGGCGCAATCCCTCCCATTCTTCTCCACGATAGTAATAGTCGTGTTGTGCCCACGTGCGCGCGTAGCCCGGGCCAATCGCCCGGCCGAGACGAGGCCTCCAACACCGGCACCAATGACGACGATGTGCTTGGGAGGGTCTTGTCTTGAGGCGGCAAGGGGGTGGGTCGTGAACCGGCGGCGCAGGAGTGGGGATGGTGGTGGGATGGGGGGAAGGAAGGCGTGGAGCAGCAGGATGGGCAAGGCGAGGAAGCGGAGGAGGAGATGGACGGTGGAGTGTAGTGTTTGTCCTTGTCGTTGTCGTGGTGGTGGTGGTCTCTTCATTTGCCTGTGGCGTGTGCGCGTCGATTGGTCGTGTGAGATCAGACGTGCGTCATCGCGAGGAGCTGAGGAGGGCGTCGACGTTCGGGTGTGGAGTACACAGCACCCGGAAAGCAAATGCGGCGGAACCAAGGAAAAGAATTCGATTACTACCTGTCGATTGTGGGTGTGGGAGTGGATTTATGGCAGCATGCTTGTGTATTGGACGAGAAAAGGGCAAGTGCCGTACGATAACCTCCTGCCTCTCTGGGCCCATACACCCTCACTCTACATCTACACCACATGCAACAAAACACAAACACAAGCAATAAAGCAAGCTGCGCCACCGTCCTTTCTCGTCATTCGATTCGATTTGCTCTTCTTTCGTTTTGTAAAACGCGTCTTTTTTCCGGACTTGTGCGCGTGTGTGCGGTCTGCGCACACCCCTCACTTTCTCGTGTACCACTAAGCATTCCTGCTGCTGCTACTTCAACCTATTGTCTGCTCGTCTCCCTATTTACACCACAGCTGTACCTTGCCTGCTCCTCTCCTCTCGCTTAAGCCACACGCACCCACACCTCGTTGTGACGGTTCACGTAAACAAACGGAGAGTCATAGCCCGCCCAGACCACGCCATTGTCCTTGTTTTCGATGGGGCTCACGCCTTCTGCCAAGAGAGCTTTCTTGAGCTCGTACTCGTTCTTCTCAAAGTCCCTATTGATGAGGAGGGAGGGAAAGAGGAAAAGAGTAAATGGTAAGTATGCGCTTTCCTGAGATAGTTCAACGACTCCAGAGAGACATACTGCATACACGCATGCCTCCAGAATAAAGAGAGGAAGGAAAATACTCACCAAATAGTAGCGAAGCCATCAAAAACCATCACAGCATAAGTGGCCCCACCCAAAGACATGATGGACAGATCCTCATTGTTAGGCGAAGGCACCTCGTCCTTGGAATGATACTTGGAAGGCACAAAGAAGGAAACTAGCCACCCGGCATCCCCGTCAGCGGAGCGGCGGAAGATCACGGGGGAGGTCATGGGGATTTTTTCGCCCCTGCTGTTCTCGCCTGTGAAAGGAGGGAAGGAGGGAGAGAGGAAGTTGAGTGATGCTGCAGATTCCACTCTCTCCCTTCTTGCTTCCCCCCCTTCTTGCTTCCCCCCTTGCCTCCCTCCCTCCCTCTCTGCAACGTACCAGAGATATACTCGAAATTCGTCATAAAGCCCTTGTTTTGGGCCAGGGCGAAGGAGCGGGTCTTGATGTGGGCGCTAGGAAGGAGGGGGAGGAGGGATGAGAGGAGGAAGCAAGGGAGAAGTGTGGTGAGTTAATGGGAACGCAAGTTTGCTTTCATTGATTTCCCTTCGTCAATCACCTCTCTTTCAAGCCTACAAGTTCCGCTACTTCTTCCGGACATGCGACGTACTCTCTCCCTCCGTCCCTCCGTCCCTCCGTCCTTCCCTCCCTTCCTCTCATCACGTACCTGGTCCACATCTCCTCCCCTCCATACTTGCGGACCTCATACGTGGACGTATTCTTCAAGGCCGTGAAGCAAGGGGACTCGATGGTGTTGCTGTAGAGGTGGCAGACGTCGCCGGCAGCGGCGCTGGTGCCGAGGAAGAGGAGGGCCTGTGAAGGGAAAGGAGTGAGGGAGGGAGGGGTGAGGGGTAAGGACGGAGAAGCGGAGACCGGGGGGAGGACGGCAATGCACGGTCCCTCGTGCGCCTAGACGGATGCCAGGAGAAGCAGAGGGTATGGACGAGAGCATACAACAGTAGCGCTAGGACAAAGGGCGCATGCGGTCTGCCGCTCATAACGCGCTCATAACGCACACGTCAGCATTGCTTCGAGAGCAAGCTTCCTTTCCTTCCCACTCTCCCTCCAAACAAACAAGTCTACGATTGAGTACGTACCGCGAGGGACAAGAGGATGGTGGAGAAACGCTGCATGGTGCTGGTGGTGGCGGGGCTGGAGGGTAGTCTCTGCGTGGTTGTTGTGTTGAGATGCCGGGCTTGATGAGAATGAACGTTCTCTGGGAGCCTGCGGGATGGGCATGGGCAGCAAACAGAGACGCGGCACTGCCAAAACCACCACAATTTGGGCTAAAGAAAACATGCCACACCATCACCACGTCAAGTGCCTTCTACTCTACCTAAATGCATGGCTGGTTTTGTCTGTGGTGATGAATCAAAGGAGGAAACGTGGTTTGAGTTTGGGACATGCGGGGAAGAAGCCGCCAAAGGACTGTGCATCACAGTTTACAAGCAACGTCCACGCACACCAACGTATTGCACCGTCACCTTCCTCACTCCTCTCCTCTTTTCCTCCTCGCACAGGCCGAATCAAGCAAGCCAACAAACAAGCCATGCGCCGTCTCCTTAACCTCCTCCTCCCCCTCCTCCTCCCCCTTGCCGCCTCCTCCTCCTCCGCCTCGTCCTGGTCCCAAGTCCTCACCCAAGACAACAACGAGCAGCAACCCCCACCCACCATGTCCGCCATAACAGGCGCCTTTGCCAACGGTACCCAGTTCTTGCTCTTTGGTGGCTGCACGAGCTCGTGTTGCTTCGCGCCCGTCGACGCTCAATGGGAGCTCAACCTCTCCCCCGACCTGACGCAGGGCACCTGGACCCAACGCCACGCTCCTTCCTCCTCTTCCTCCTCCTCTTCCTCCTCCTCTTCCATCACTCCCTCCGCCCGCTTTGGCGCCGCCAGCACCGTGGACAGCACGACGGACACCCTGTATGCCTTTGGAGGCCAAGACTCCTCTCAAGCTTTTCTAGGAGATTTGTGGAAGTACGAGGCAAGCACGCAGGAATGGACTGAACTCAAACCTTCTCTCATTTCCTCCCACTCTTCCTCGTTGATTCAGCGGCCGCCTTCTCCAAGGGCAGCGGCATCGTTGTCTGTGGTCGGGGGTGGAGGGGGAAGAAAGGATGGAGGGAGGGGACGTGACAAGCTCCTGGTGCTGATCGGGGGGTTTGGACGACAGGGCGCAAAGGAGAATGAGGTGTGGGGGTTGAAATTGTCAGATGATAATGGTGGTAGTGGAGAGCGTTTTGAGAATGGGTGGGTGCGTCTTGTCCCTGCTTCTTCTGCTGTTGATAGCGGAAAGGAAGAGGAGGAGGAAGGCACTCCTTCCCGCTCACGCTCCACGTCAGGTGGATTGCCCGCACGCTGGCACCACGTGGCCGTGCCTGTCAATACTCCTGCTACTACAATTACTACTACCTCCTCCTCCTCCTTCTCCTCTTCTTCCTCCGAGGAAGGGAGAGGGCGGAAGGACGCAGTGGTCATCGTGGGAGGGTCAGATGAAGTAGGGAAGGATCACAATGAGGCCTTGCTGGTGGAAATTGACTGGCAGGAAGGCACGTACACCTGGCGGGCTTTGGCGACGGAAGCAGAGAAGGAGGGGAGCCGACCGCCCGTGCGACAGTAAGTGTTTGTTTTGTGTTGGGGTGGGAGAGAGGAGGGATGGGTGGGAGGGAGGGAGTGGAAGAGGAGTTTCCCTTGTATGTTTTTGCTCTTCTTGTCAGGATTTCTTCTCCATGACACCAGTCACAAGCGTACTTCGTAATTTACGATGAATCTGCACTTATTGATTTGGCGCGACAGCGCGACTTACTCCCATCAAACACTTACCATCTCTCTCTCCCTCCCTCCCTCCCTTTCCCCCCCCACAGCGGCCACCTCGCCCTCCATCCGCCCTCCCCCCTTCCCTCCTCCTTCTTCCACATCTTCGGCGGCCTCAACACCACCAGCGATACCCTCCCCTCCTCCTTCCTCTCGGACACCTTTCGCTTCGACCTCCCCCCCGTCGAGGAATGGACGGAGGAAGACACCTCGGTCCCTGGTCCTCGGGCCTATGCGGGGGTGGGGCATGGCGAGAAGCACACGGTGGTGGTGGGTGGGTTTGCGGGCTTTACTGGGGATACGGACGATAGGTTGTTGAGTGATGTGTGGGTGTTTCGACATGAGGCTGGAGGAGAGGTGGTGGAGGGAGGGAGGGAGGGAGGGAGGGAGGGAGTGGTGATGGAGGAGAGTCGGGGGCGTTGGTTGCGATAGGCAAATAAAAAAGAAAGAGAGTGGCAGAAAAGGTTGTACAAATCTAATCGAGAGAGCACCCTATATACTCTTTATTAATAGTTGTTATTGCTTTGTGTATTGTGTTGTGGAACCGAGGAGATCGAGGGCGCTCGCCAAGAAACCGCGCTCGCTCGCGCGAAGAACGGTTTCGACGCCTTGCATGGACACACACTAAGATTACTCGACCAACACCATCACACTCCACACAAAGCACACAAGACACACATAGCACAGGCTCTTGACGGAGAAGAAAATGCTGCCGGGAATGGGGGGTCCGTCGGCGGAGGCGTTTGGTGTCAATCAAGTCGCTCCTGCTGCGCGCGCTGGAGGGGGCCTGCTTTCTGTTTCGCCGGGCATTGCCGGGACGACTCCTGCACAAGCAGAACGACGCACAGTACATGCAGCACCGCAATCGACGGTGCAAGTGGCCTGTCTACGCAATTCTTGGCCTGCCCGCGGCGGCGGCAGCGACGCGAATGAGAATCACACACACAACAAGTCCTCTTCGACAACTCACCCACCCCTTGCCAACCCACATTACATTCTCACACAGGCAGCTGCAGTAGAAGCAGGAGCAGCGTCGCCCTCTCCCTTGTGCCAGTCCCTGACAGGGACAAAGGGCTGCTGCTAGGCCGGGTTAGGCACCAAGCAAGGAAGGAGCGCCGCCGTGACGAAAGGAAAGGGTGGGAATAGGAGGGTGACGACGGAAAGGAGGAGGAAGACCACTAGCAGCGACAGAACCAGCAGCACACTAGAAGACCTGCACAGAAGCAAACATGGATTTCGACAGCGACCGGGTGACGGTGGTCAACACCAACCCCAACTTTACGGGCGCTGCCCCCGTGGTGGACGAGTCGTTGTTTGAGAAAGAGCGGGCTCGTAATAGCTTCCGGTACGTGTGCTTCAATGGTTGGATGATGGGGCGCGGCGGGCGGAATTGGAAGTGATTGCAGAGCAAGAGGTGAAGATGCGTGCATGTATGCAAAATGGTGGCTGCTTGACACTCCCTCATCCTCCCTCCTTCCCTCCCTCCTTCCCTCCCTTCAGCGAGTTCATCCGCAACTTCCGCCAAGGCACCGACTACCTCTACCGGAACCAGCTCCTGCAACGCTACCGACGAGGACAACACTGGCTCGAAGTCGACTTGGGGCACTTGCACGATTACGAGCCTCGGTTGCTGAAGCACCTACAAGACTTGCCTTCCGAATATTTGCCTGTGTATGAAAAGGGCGCCCGGGACGCATTAGCACAATTGTTGTTGGAGGCCCCTGTGGGAGGGATGGACGGGGAGGACGGGAGGGAGGGCGGGCCGGGGGGGGGGGTGCCTGATTTGCAGATTACGTTGAAGAGTGACCAGGTCTCGAGGCCGTTAAGGCAGCTGGCAGCAGGAAATGTAGGGAGGTTAATTAAGGTGTCTGGTATTATCACGAGTGCCTCCGCGGTGCGTGCGCGGGCGGTGGCCGTGCGTGTGCAGTGCTCGCAGTGTCATCTTGTGAAGGTGATTCCGGCTCAGAGTGGGTTTGGTGGGATTCAATTGCCTACTTATTGCGATGGTGATGATCCCAATGCCTTAGGACCAGATGGAGGGATGGATGCCCCGGGCCCAGGGGCGGGTAAATGCAAGAGTCGGAATTATGTGATTTTGGCGGATGAGAGCGTGTATATTGATCAGCAGCCATTGAAATTGCAGGAGAGTCCAGAAATGGTGCCGACGGGGGAGATGCCTCGATCGATTTCCATGTCGTGTGAACGGTACCTAGTGGATAAAGTCGCCCCCGGGACGAGGGTTAGTATCATTGGCATTTTTTCGACCTTTTCCCACCAGGCGGCAAGGGGGACGACGGCGAGTCACGCGGTGAAAAGTGCGTATATCAAAGCAGTAGGGGTAGCGGTGGAGGTGGAGGGGGCAGGGAGGGCGGCTATGTCTTTCACCCCGCAGGAGGAGGAGCTTTTTGTCTCCATGGCACGGCAGCCGGATATATATCAGAAGCTCGCTAGTAGTATTGCGCCGAGTATTTCGGGGGATTACACCGTGGATATCAAAAAGGCCTTGGCTTGTCAGCTTTTGAGTGGGTCGAGGAAGACTCTGCCTGGTACGTAACGCCCCTCCCTCCCTCCCTCTCTCCCTCGGCGTGAGTCTCACCCACCCCTCCCTCCCTCCCTCCCTCCCTCCCCCCTTTGCGAATCCCACTCTTGAAATTCATCGAAAAAGTAGCTCCTGTCACTCACCCACCCCTCCCTCCCTCCCTCTCTCCCTCCCTTCCCTCCCTGCAGACGGCATGCGCCTTCGAGGCGACATTAACATCCTCATGCTCGGGGACCCCTCCACCGCCAAATCCCAACTCCTAAAATTCATCGAAAAAGTAGCTCCTGTCGGTGTGTATACCTCGGGGAAAGGCTCATCAGCTGCCGGTTTAACCGCCAGTGTCATTCGAGACAGCAAAGGAGAATTTTCGTTGGAGGGAGGAGCGATGGTCTTGGCGGATGGAGGGATTGTCTGCATTGATGAGTTTGATAAGATGAGAGATACGGATCGGGTAAGAAGGGAGGGAGGGAGGGAAGGAGGGAGGGGTGGGGTTCTATCTGCGCGGGTGTAGGAATTGCTATTTCGTTGGGTATCTATATCTCACCCTCCCTCCCTCCCTCCCTCCCTTCCTTCCTTCCGCAGGTTGCCATCCACGAGGCCATGGAGCAGCAGACCATCTCCATCGCCAAGGTACGTTCTCCCTCCCTCCCCTCCCTCCCTCCATCCCTTGCTTCCTCCTGATATTCAGCATCATTGCTAAAGTCCCTCTCCTCCTTCCCTCCCTCCCTCCCTCCTTCCCTCAGGCCGGCATCACCACCGTCCTCAACACCCGCGCTTCCGTCCTCGCCGCCGCTAATCCCATTTTCGGTCGCTACGACGATTTGAAGTCCGCAGCGGAGAATATTGACCTCATGACCACTATCTTGTCTCGGTTCGACCTCATTTTCATCGTGAGGGACATCCGCGACGAAGAGAGGGATCGAGGGATCGCCCGGCACGTGATGGGGGTGCACATGAATGCGAATGCGCCGCAAGGCGTGCGGGTGACGCAGGGCGCGGAAGGTGATTTTGACATGCCTACCATCAAGAAGTTCGTCAGGTACGCAAGCCCTCCTTCCCTCCCTCCGTCCCTCCCTACCTCCCTCCTACTGGTGTATACATGAATGCGAATGCTTCTTAAGGCGTGAGGGCGACGCAGGGCTCAGAATAAGACTTTGACATGCCTACTATCAGATAGTTCGTCAGGTAAGCAAGACCTCCCTCCCTCCCTCCCTCCCTCCCTCCCTTCTGTTGGTTCCTGACTGCTCACCTCGCTGCCCTCCCTCCCTCCCTCCCTCCCTCCTTCTCACTCACAGCTACTGCCGGCAACGCTGCGCCCCCCGCTTATCCCCCGAGGCTGGGCAGACGCTGGCGAGCGAGTACGTGGGCATCCGGGACACTGTTCGACGACGCGCGATGGAGACTGAGGTAGGTTGAATGCCTTGCTTTCTCTTCTCCTCTTTCCCTTTGGAATCTGTTCTTTCATCGCGGTAAGATTTTTGTTTACTCATCCCTTCCTTCCTTCTCTCCCTCTCTCCCTCCCTCCCTCCCTCCAGGACGGAGGCAGCCAAACCGTCCCCATCACCGTGCGTCAGCTCGAGGCTTTGGTCCGTATCAGTGAGTCTCTAGCCAAGATGCGACTGCGGCCAGAGGTCACCCAGGAGGACGTGAGGGAGGCCATTCGTTTGTTTCAGGCGTCGACAGGGGTAGCCTTAGCCGCAGGTACGCTCTTCACTCCTTCCTCCCTGCCTCCTCTCCTCCTTTCTCTTGTGTGGATGTGTGAATGAGTGAGTCTCTAGCGAAGATGAGGCTGCGACCGGAGGTGACGCAGGCCATTCGCTTGTTTCAGGCCTCGACGGGCGTGGCGCTTGTCGCAGGTACGATCCTCCCTTCTTCCCTCCTTTTTTCCT
>Ga0105054_10012488_pt1 | contig 10396 bp, 10 predicted proteins | sample BON02_FD_78091 | JGI IMG/M metagenome (GOLD analysis project Ga0105054, IMG submission 78091) | Freshwater microbial communities from Lake Bonney liftoff mats and glacier meltwater in Antarctica - BON-02 (megahit assembly) | ecosystem: Environmental > Aquatic > Freshwater > Ice > Glacier... | reverse complement strand
TCTGTCAACCTTACCTGACAGATCTCTGGTTTCTACTGACGTCATTAGTGAACGTGACTCCACGCCACGTCCCCTTAGACCATAACAAGTGACACCTTTGTGATCTACACTTGTTATAACGTGGGCTTGTACATATATATGGTATATATATACATATATACACATATATGTACATCTAGAGGAAGAAGGAAGATAAATAAGGATAAAGAGGTAAGAATTTTGCATTGCACAGAAGAGCAGGAAGGAGAAAGAATGCTCTCGCACCTGTGAAATATGGGGTGGGAAAAAGGAGCAGGCGCCCTAAAAAAGGGCATGAGGGATTTATTTAGATGACTGATGTGACTTCAATAAAGAGCATCTCGGCCTGCGTCCCTTTGTTGTCTGAACATAAGTAATCGATCCCCCCCACCCCCCACACCAAAATCTACGACCCATGTTCTGTTGTCGACGCCCACCAAGTGAGAGATTTCTTAAATCCCATCATAATCCAGACTATGTTGACCAGTTTGTTTGTGTACGTGACATCGTACGATGTGATACGACTGTGATACTGGGGGACAATGAGGCGACACTGTTTCCCATGATGGGGAGTCACGCAGGTGACCTGTGGTATCTCTGAAGACTCAATCTCAATCCCTCAAGTTTTATGTGTGTGCGAAGACCTCTGTGATGTGACTCATCGATATTGAATCGAATGCTTCATGTGTAACATGACGTGTGCGACATGGCGCAATATATATCCCGAAATCCCGATCCTGCAAATTCTCGCAAGTCAAACATGACTCATTCAATTCAGTATGAATGAGCCATGACACACGTGACTCCTTCAACCTCAGTCACGTGTGACACGACTCACAACACACCAAGAGACACAACCTGGCCAGATTCTCTTGCAGTGTGTTGCAGTGTGTCTTACAGTGCGTGTTACAGTGTGTGCTGCGGTGTGTAGCAGTCAGAGTGAGGGCCAGATCGTGTCTTTCAGTGAGTTGCAGTGGGTTGTACTGTGTTGTAGTATTTGTTACATTGTGTACTGCAGTGTATTTTGAGCGTTTCATCTATTCCGTGTTCACAAAAGACACGTTAGATGAGAATGGACAAGCCAGAGACACAAGTGCACATGTGACTTTTAATGCTCTCAACTCGACAAAGAATTCTCTAATCGCCGCTGGCTGAAATCCCCAACTGCTCGCGAACTGGATCGAAAAGAAAAGACTTTCCAAAAGATACGTATGACCTAAAAAGGGCCTAAACTAAACGTTCTGATTCGTGACAAGATCTCGTTCGTAGGAGTTGCGCACTTGACGCGCGGCGGTAGATCTTGTTCGTGGGCGCTTGATCGCTTTTTGCGTTGTGTTACAGTCAGAGTGAGGGCCGGGTCGTGTCTCTCGGTGTATTGTAGTCAGTTGCAGCGCGTTGTAGTGCGTGCTGCAGTTCATGTTGCAGTGCGTGTTGCAGTCTCAGCGAGAGGGAGGGCTGGTTCGTGTCTCTCAGTATGTTGTAGTGTGTTATACCGTGTTTTATACCGTGTTACAGTGCGTGTTGTAGTGCGTGTGGCGTTGTGGTGCAGTCAGAGTGCGGGACAGTCAAGTCTTTCGGTGTGTTGCAGTGCGTATTGCAGTGTGTTGTAGTGTGCGTTGCGATGTGTTTTGCAGTATGCGTTGCGGTGAGGGTTAGCCTGAGATCGTGTCTCTTGTGTTGTTGCAACACACGTGACCAGTCTATGACCCAGGCTGTCCCCTACTCTCTCTAGGTTACGACAAGAAATCCTCCCATCGCGTAAAATCTGGAATTCTGAATTTACAAGATTTGCGCTATATCCAGAGTACTACTAATGATAAGAAACTGCAGTCTGGCCTCAACCTCTCCTTGGCGCGCGCCCTGCATGTGTATGGCGATCATACAACCTTGCTCGCAGATGCTGGTATCCCCCCCCTTACCTTGACACACTACATCCTCTGTTCAATCCGTGCGCGGAGCAGGCAAGGGCTGCAAAACGGTCCCCAGAAAAAGGTCATGGTCTAGAGAAACGCATGGCAACCTGCGGCGGCGCCTGTAGAAGACCAAAACGTTCACTGCGGCGAAAATCACATATTGTGCAAACAGCACGGCATGACTCATTACGCGGCATTTTGAGTGTATAAGTGTGTGTGTGCGTCGTGTATGCGTGTATGTCTGTATGTGTGAATGAGAGTGTGTGCGAGTGAGGTGTTTGTGTGTATATTCGTGTGTGCGTGTAAATGTGTGTGGGTGCAATTATTTTTGAGCTAAATTGCAGCAAGTCAATGGTCAGCTGGTGGAGTGAGTTCCAGATGTGGTAGTCAAGAGTAGTGGGTCGAAGGTTGCTTTGGGCTATTGATTTGATAAAGGTCTTGAACAAAATGGCAGGAAGTGTGTCAGGCCGTGTCTTTGTGAGACGAAGGTGCATTGAGGAGGCGGGTGTATCTTTCAATGCTGGTTTCGTGTCCGTTGCTGTGAACAGCAACCATTCTCGCCTACAAGTGGCCGTCGCCAGGCGGGATGGCGTACACAGGGCGGCGGACAGTTGGATGAACCGCCACGACCTTACGACCTCAACTCTTTTTTTTTTTAATTTAAAACTCATAGAGTAGTAAACAAGGGGAGCTCGTACGTTCGTAGGAGATGCGACCTATGTATCTCATATAAATTCGTGTGTCCCATCTGCAGCTTTCTGAAGCCATTGCAATGCCACGCACGAGGCTCTACGTCGCCGCCGCGGCAGCTGCCGTTGCTGTGTCGCCGGCAGCAGCTTTTTCTCCGTTGCTGGCACTCCCCCGTGTTTCCACAGGCACCACCCACCAGCGACTGCATTCTCGCGTCTCTGTGCAGCCCCTGCGCATGGCCGGGGCAGGCGGCGTGGCCGTCACCCTCGACAGTACAGGCTTCGACTCGGGTGACGCTGATCCAATTGGATCCATCGAGGCACTGAACAAGGTAAGATTTTAAGCACCTTGTGTCTCACCATCAATGTGCCAATTTATGTACAGGCAGCTGGTCTCGTGACATACTGAAGCAAGTTTCGAATGGGTTGTGTACGATTTAGGTGGTGCCACGGGCCAAGATCACAGAGCTCATCAAGCAAACGTCAGATGCTCAGGGTTTCAAACAGGTTGCCTTGTTTATCCCTGCATGTGTTTCGTGGCCCTGCAGACTTTTGCTGTGTGTTATCACTATGCTTCATGCGCTTATTCGAGGTGTACGGTCTCAGGTGTTATCCCATGTGGCGAGCTACGCAGGATGTGCTGCTTTGTTTGGTGTAGGCCAAGCCATGGCCTTCATGCCGCTTTCCGTGCTGTCAATGATTGGCATGGCCTTCGTCATGTCATTCAACTTCATGGCCCTGCACGAGACTGTGCACCGCTCCGCTTTCAAGTCGCGCATGTGGAATGACGTCTTCATGCACGTATCTGGCTTCTTCACAATGCGCCCGGTCTGCAGTTCACGTCTTCTTTCTTCTTTCCCCAGAATTTGCCGCAGTTCTTCTGAAACATTTTCCCCTCCCTACATGTTCTCATGCGGCATCACACACACACATGCGCCACCCTACATCCGTGTACACACACAGGCACAACACTATTTCTACTACCACTGGGCGCACCACAAATTTACGGGCAACCCCGAAATGGACAGCGAACTGATCCCTTCAGCTCTTGATATGGATGTCAGCACTTGGCCTGGTTACCTCCTGTACGTCTCAGGCCTGCCTTTTTGGTTTGACGCGGTGCGTAGGGAGGCAGTATGTGTTGTGCATGTTTGAAATTGCATATGACGAATGGATGTATTTATTCCATTTTCTTGTTGGCTAGCATAATGGTGAGATTATTTATGTGTTTCTTTTTATGTGTGTTGTTGTGCAGGTTTATATTACCCATGTATGCATGCGTGTATGTGCTGGCGTGCGTGCATGCGCATGTGTTTTATGCATGCATGCACATTTCCAAGAGTTCACACATTTCGTACTTTTGAACGTGCAATAACGGTGTGACACCCGTGTTCAGGTCTTCTTTTCTGCACCTTTTTACTCAACTCAAGAAATGACAGACATTCACGCTTAACAACCATTCATGCACATGTACATGCACCTACACACCCTCGCACCTTAACAGATCACGACGACAATGAAGCACGCCATTGGCGACTGCCCCGAACACTACCTCACCGCTGAAAAGGCCAAGAACGAGATTCAGACAGAAGCGCGCGTATATGGCGCCATGTACCTTTCCCTTCTCGCGGCCTCAATTGCTGTTCCTGCTTTTGGTAAGTAACTGAATGTTCTTATGTCATTTCTGAATATACATGTAGAAAGCTATTGTACATTTTGACGGCACCACCTCACTCTACTTCCTCCCTGCCTCTGTTGCTATCTCAGTTTGATAATATCCCTGAAAAATTGTATTCTTGTGTATGAGTTATTTTATTTGTCCTCGTAAACTTTCTCACTTGCTATCTTTGTCTGTAGTGTTTGTTTGGTTTTTGATTTGTTTTATGTATGCGTGTATGTTGTATATGCATATGTACATACACGCATGCTCCCACATGTATATATGTACTCACATGTACATATACTACACGCAATCAAACACACATTGGGCCCGCTCGATATATTTTTTACTCTTAACAGACTCTAACACACATACTATGGGCACGATCGCTAAGATGTGAGCGTGTTTCTTCCTATATATGTATAGATTATTTCTGCATAGGTGAGATACAAAATAAAGAGCGTGTTTCAGTAAGGATTGAAATGGGGTTTATAATGGTGAGTAGTTCTAGAAATTCAAAAGTATTTTCTCATAACCTACCTGTGTATGTGTGTGTTGTGTGTGTGTGCGCGCGCACGTAAAACAGGGTCGGCCATGCTCATGTATGTAGTGGCACCCTCGGTGCTGGGACAGCCGTTCCTCCGCTTCTATCTCATGGCTGAACACAAGTACGCACGTTTGAATAAGTCATGTTACATACATATGGGAGTCATCTTGAAACACATGTTGTTGCGTGTACACAGAAAAACACACTCAAACAAACATACGCACACACTTGTCATATTGATACATAAGTGTTGATACATAAATGAGAAAGAGGGTTGCCAATGACCTGCCTTGTGCACCATCGAGTCCTTGTGAACTCTCTGTACCAACAGAATAATACATTCACTTTCAAAAGATGATGAATACATGTTGCACAAACACCGAGCGAGGATGTCAAGATTCAAGTAACATCCTACGATTATCATTCTTAAAACATTCAAGAAAACACGCACACGATGTATGTATTACATGACTTGTTTGAAGACGTGACATGGCTCATAGATGTGTGGGCCATGACGCTGACATATTTTTGACATGACTCATCGATATGCAGAGGATGCCAGGAGTCGACCAACATTCTAGAAAACACGCGGACGATGGAAACAAACTGGCTCATTCGCCAAATGGCTTGGCAGATGCCGTACCACCTGGAGCATCACGGTGTGTGTGCAGTGTGTATGTGTCTTTCCACCTCCAGCATCAAGGGGAAGTGCATATGATCTTTCTCGCTCTCTCTCTTTCTGTCTCTTTTTGTCTCTTTTGTGTGTTTACGACCACCTCGAGTGTCACGCTTTATGATGTATGTGTGCGAGTCTCGTCACTTCGATCATCACATGTTTTGTGTGTCTGCTTTGTGCACTTGTGTTTGCTGACTGTGCTTGTTGTATATTTTTTTGTATGAATCTTGGGCGGCTCTAAATTCACTTTTTCTTTCTGCTGCGTGTAAGTGTTTTTCTTACCACCTCGAGTATCATGGTTTTCGAGTGTGTGTTCATCACAATTTTATTGTGATTGTCTTAAAGTCTGTGCGTGTGAGTTGAAATATGATTGTGTGTCTTCAGTGTTTCGCTTCTTTTTTTTCTCGTGCCTTATTGTGTGTGTGCGTGTGACTGAGTTTGTCTGACAACCTCGAGTTTTATGTTCGTTTGCGTTTCCTACTCGCTCCAGCTTTGGTTATTGTATGTATTTGTATGTGTGTTGTGTGGGTGTCTGACCACATCTACTTTCAGTGTTTCGGAGCTTGTGTGTGTATGCACTGCCAACTCTAGCATCACATTTGCATTGTGAGTATATTGTGTGCTCTGACACCAGTATTCACTGTGAAAATGATGGGGTTCTCTCTGAATACCAGATCGTATATGGCTTGTCAGTCTGTAGGCTTCGGCGTGTCAGTATGCTACAACTGATTATACATGTCTGTGTAGAGTCCTGTATCTACCTTAGATCGCACATCAATTCAAGATGGCTTGTCCATCTCAGCTGCTTGTAAGTGTTTTGCAGTGCATCTCAGCAGGTTACATATGGTAATCGAGATTGCTTTGTCAATAGACTAGAGATTTAACGATATTCGCGGGAGAACAATAATAAGTTTACAGTCAATGGAGAGGAAAGGGGCAGGCCAGAGAGGCTCGAAAACACTGATCCTGTATTCTTCTCCTCCTTTTATATTGAGCTTGTGTATGCTGACATACACAAACACTTACACAGCATGGCCGTACGTGCCCTTCCACAAATTAGCTGATGCCAACAAACTCGTTGTGGAGAGTGGAGGCTGGTCCCAGGACTCATGTAGAGCCCCCCTCCCCCCACCCCCCCTCGTGTCACTTTCTCTCTTTCGCATTTGACTGCATGTTGCCCCATGAAATCTCTGTATACATCTGCTCGCACAGTTGTGCACAAAACTTGAACTCTTCATGCAAATTCAATACGCACATCTTGCGCTAATTTGTTCGCACGTTCGTTATACACAGTGCTTTGTTTCTCATGTGTGTGTACCAAAGTCGAAGCAATTCTCTCCTTTCTTGTGCCTCACACGTTTAGTCTGCTCGTTACCTCTCGTATTGTACACCGGCGCGATCTCAACTGCTGACTTGTGACCTCTCCTTGTCGCCCACTCTCCTTGTCGCCCACCCCCTTCCCATATGTACATTTTTTTTACTGCATTAGGCGCACCAACCGGCGAGAACGGTTACCTTGGGCTGAACAAGAAGGTGTTTGAATCGCTTATTCTCAAGCCCACTATTTAGAGTTCTAACAGTGAATTTGTGGTTGAAAGGTCGCAGTAATTTGTGATTGAGGTGTTTGTGTCTGTCCTTGGTGGTGTTAGTGTGGAGATCATTTGTGAAGGTGGTTTGGCGGTCATTTATGATCGTATACATTGCTTTGGTGTGACAACTGCCGTGTTACTCTGAGATGTGACGTGTCATGCGTAGTGTGGTAGACATGACATGTGTGTAGTGTGTGAGTCATGTTTGATGTACATCGTGGCAGTGATGTGTAGTGTAGCATGTGTGTTACATTATGATCATTGCCCTGTGTGTGCATGACTGTAAACAGTGTTTGAAGATAAGTGTACTAATAAAAAGATGAAATCGAAAAACGAAACGGGAAGCGGTGTTGAAGTGCTCCGCATCTTCTCTCTATTTGCTCGCAAAGTTGTGGTGTAAAGAGTGCTGTGAAATGTCCGTACACATGCACATGTTCACACGGACATACATACATCTGTATATATATTGTGTAAATGGATGCATTCTTGTGTTTTGTATACGTATTTTTTGTAACGTTTTTATAGTACATGTGTGCACTTGTGCCCAAAGAACACGCAAGAGCGGACTTGAGACCCAAACATCTCAGGAAAGGTGTTATTTCGTTTTCATTGATGTCTTCATTCAATTGAAACTTCTAATTTTTTGACACTCAGTTTCCCCCATGAAACAGCAATTCGTATAACATGAACCTCGTCAGTGTATATCGATCCAGTTGTACAAAAATCTACACGAATTTTTATGTACATGTGTACGGACACAAAAATGCACGGGTTGATTCTTTGTGGGGTTTTCTTCGACCACTCGATCCGTCCAAAAGCACTCTGCGCCAGGACATGTATTGGGCCAAATCTTCATATCCGATGCAACGCCCTGGCTGTGGTGTAATCGCGTTTTCGTGTCCGAGTTATGCTGATACGATACAAATGTGTTCAAAACGTTTGACATTTCAAAAAAAGGTTGTGGACATGTGTACTCGCTGTGTAGACGGCCGTACTTCAGGGAAAACTGGAATCTCGGCCGATCGTGACAAGATTGATTTTGAGTTGTTCAATGCTGGGTCGAACTAGGATTAAACAACCTAAACTTAATCTTGTCGCGGTCGGCCGTGACTTCGGTTTTCCCTACTGAGTCTATTTCTTGGATGGCGGAGACCCAACGTATTCAATGGACCAGGCAGGTGGTGGGCACACGACTAGTAACTTCAGACTCAAGAAATTGCACCGGACCGTTGCCGACCGATGCGAGGCCGACCCGCTAGATGGTCAAATAGTGCACCATCTGTGTGGGCCTACCATATACACACTAGTGCAGATGGCCCTACCATCTACATGCCAGCCCTACCGTCACAAAAAATGGGACACTTGAATCATTTTCAGATGGTAAAATGATAATTTATATTATCAACAGGTGGGGCAGATTTGAGATATCTGATGCCGAGTTGGTGTGGGGTAGGCTATTTTGAGTCAATTTGCTCCACTCTTGGCCACTCAAGCCCAAGAAAGCACCGACATTTGAGGGTATCCTGTACAAGTGCTTTCGGTGCCGTATAGTGTAACAAACCAGATTGCAGCACCAAGAACTGTTTCTGCCCAAACAATTTGAACCATGTTTCGAGGTGAATATGGTACTTGCCTGCCAGCGTATCAGCAGAATTGCGCATGCACAAACAACATCCTCTGAAAAAAAGGATGTTGTCTCAGCTCCTGTGACACTGTGTAAACCCCTGCGCATATAGCTATCATAGGTTCCGGGTGCCTTGATAACTTGTCTAGTTTCTGCACAAGTCCAATAAGGGATATTTTCCCTTTTCATGTGCCAGTGATTGACGACGGACAAGTCGTGAGACACCGACTCCCGCAGAACAACAAAGAATTTGACGTGGGGGCAAAGGGCACTAGGGATGGCACGAAAATACATTGGCACCTGGTTAATGTGGTGCATCAGTTTCGGCGTGGACTCGATATGGTGGCCATATCGAGGCCTTGCACATGCACCCTACCGGCCAGAATGTCATGAGAATGAGGTACTTTGTGTGGCTGTCTGCAACATCTTGAGCCGTCACTTTTCCGCGCGGGCACTTGGCGTGGGTGCCGAACATCCGAGGAATTCCTCTGTGTGCGACTTGAGATTTGGCCGAATGTTGACTACCGCGAATATTATCGAGAGAATGCGTCTCTTTGCCTCCGCCCAAGAATGGAACACATCGCACTCTGGTTGGCCACGGACGGGTCGATTCCCTACATTTTAGTATTGGCAGGTCGTGAATCGAGCTATAGTGAGATTACAGAGTACATGTATTTTAGTCTAATATAGACCCCAGTTGAATTTTAATGTACAAGTGACTGAAATATTGTAACATCGTCTTATTTCATTGGACTAATTCCGCTTTTGTGAAACACATCTTACCACGTATGTTCGTATCAGCTTTTCATGGCCAACAAGTATCAGCTGTTCGTGGCCAACAAGAGTGCGATTTCTCCATTCTTGGGCGGCTTCTGCTTGCACATATGATGCTGTAGCTCGTTATGAGACTACAGTGAAGAAGTTCCACCCCTTTGCACACTAGCGACTGTTAAAGTTGGCCAAGCTTGTGGGAGGTAGGCTGGGTCCGTGGAAGCGTCGTGAAACATCAATCTTGTGTCGTCAAACATGAATTTTGTCGAGTCCTTCGCTGCACTTTTCTTGGTCCCTCCTCCTGCTTCTCTTCCTTGGCCTGATATTCGAGCTAGACCTGTGGAGACCTGTAGAGATGAGTGCTTTTGCTTTTGCAGCACTGCGCTGCAAAATTTGAGCGTGGGTGCTGTTTGAAGTCGTAGTCGAGTTGTGCAGGACCGCAAGCGCGGCGATTGCGCTTGTAATGTGTGCTTCCCAGAGCTGTATCTGCGGCCACACATGCATGCACATCATGCCCAGCCACATGAATCATGCGAAATAACAAAGCCAGACAGTGTCGGCAGCGGACGACAGTTGGTGCACCTTTGCAGCATCTTTGTTGCGTACTCCTCAGGTTTGTTTGCTCCTTTGTCTGCTGGTATTACTGCCTACTGCGCCGAACCTCCCGTCCTGTATGTATATATATATATATAAATATATATATATGTATCCATATATATATATGTATGTAGGTATATATATATATATATGCATATATGTATGTATATATAAATGTATGTATATACATATATGTATATATGTATATACGTATATGTATGTATATACATTTACATATATATACATATATATATATATAAATATATATACATATGAATATATATACATATAATATATACATAACATATACAT
>Ga0105054_10012485_pt1 | contig 10398 bp, 11 predicted proteins | sample BON02_FD_78091 | JGI IMG/M metagenome (GOLD analysis project Ga0105054, IMG submission 78091) | Freshwater microbial communities from Lake Bonney liftoff mats and glacier meltwater in Antarctica - BON-02 (megahit assembly) | ecosystem: Environmental > Aquatic > Freshwater > Ice > Glacier... | reverse complement strand
GACAGCGACACATCGCGCACCGCGACAAGGGCGCCATAGGACGCCGACAGGTTTTGGACCTTGAAGCTAGGCTGCTGCGTATCCAGGACCTTATGCTCCAAAATAGAGTTCGGTTAGGCGTTTATCGGCGAGCAAACTATCGACGCTGCCGACGGCGATGATCTTGCCGTTGAACATGAAAGCAGCGCGGTCGCAGATGTCACGTATGAAGCCCACATTGTGCTCGACAATGCAGACCGCCTTGCCGGATGCCGCTTCCTGCCGAATAATCGACTTCATGGTGTCATGGACGCGCCCTTCGACGCCGGCCATCGGCTCATCGAGCAGCAGGCACTGTCCGGCGTGCATCAGCGCACGGGCGAGGCCGACCAGTTTTTGCTGGCCATAGGACAGCCGCGTCGACAGGGAATTAGCGCGCTTGGTCAAGCCGATGCGGTCGAGCAGTTCGGCAGCCCGGGCGCGCGCGGCAGTATCGGCGGCCGCGACTTTTCCGGACCTGAAGATATTGTCGAACAGGGACTCGCCTGGATAATCGCGATCGGAGATCAGCAGATTGTCGAGAATGGTCAGGCTCGGGAAGAGACGCGGGCTTTGCCATGTGCGGGCGATGCCGAGCCTGGCCCGCTGATAGGAAGGCAGCCGCTCGATCCGCCGTCCGCCGAGCCTGATTTCGCCCGCATAGGGCGTAATGAAACCAGTCAGCAGGTTGAACAAGGTCGTCTTGCCGGCGCCGTTCGGCCCGATAAGGCCGACGACCTCGCCCGGATTGAACTGGAAGTCGATCGCGTCAGCGACGACGATGCCACCGAACCGCATGCTCAGGCCGGAGACTTCGAGAATCGGCGTCACCGCGCCCCCTCCTCGTCGGAGGCGCTATCGGTCTCCGCGGTGCCGCTCCAGGCATCGAGCCCGCCCTCGCGGCCGCCGAGCAATCCTTGCGGACGTAAAAACAGAAACAGCACGATCAGCAGCGTGAACATCACGCCTTGCATAGGCGCCATGATCGCGATCGGTAAATCGATGAACCGGATGGCCTCGGGCAACGCGGTCAGCAGGACAGCGCCGAGCACGGGGCCCGCGATCGTCGCGGCGCCACCGACCACCACCATCGTCAGCAGCGCCGCCGACGAGAAGATGCCAAACTGTTCCGGCGTCAGATAGAGGAAGAAGTGCGCATAGATGCCGCCGGCGAGGCCCGCCAGGCCCGAGCCCAGGGCGAAAAGCGTCACCTTGATTCGGATAGCGTTACGGCCCAACGCGACGAAAGCATCCTCGTCGTTCCGCATCGCCGTGATGGCGCGCCCGTAGGGCCCGGAAACCAGCAGCCGGATCAGCCAGAGGCTGCCGAGCACCAGGCCCCACACCACGACCAGGAAGATAACGTTCCGGTAGGGCTCGTCGATCATCGACGGAATATTCGTCAGGCCGCCCGCGGCGCCGGTCAGTTCGATATTGTTGATGATGTGCAGCAGGCCGAGCTGGAAGCCCATGCTGGCAATCACCAGGTAATCGCCGGAGACCCGCAGCGACGGCAACGACACGAATACCGAAGTGGCCGCCGCCACAAGTGCGCCGAGCATGATCGAAAAGACGATCGGCACACCCAATTTCTGCGCGACCAAGGCCGAGACATAGGCCCCGATCGCATAGAAAATCGGATGCGCGACGCTGACCAAGCCGCCATAGCCTAGAATCAGATTGAAGCCGCTGGCGAGGATGACATTGATCCCCGCGAAGATGGCGATGATGTAGAAATACTGCATCATCGCTAATTTCCTTCTTTGGCCGCCGGGGGCGACGCGATCGGTGCGGCGGCGCCAGACGCGGACGCCCCGGCCCGCACGATTTTCCGCGACGAGCGTTTCAGGACGACGCCCGACGGGAACAGGAGGATGGTGACGAAGATCAGGGCGTAGACGATCAGTATCTGCCAGGTCGAGCTGATGACCAGGATACTGAAGGTTTGGATCAAGCCGAGAATGATCGCAGCTGTCCCCGCCGCGAAAACATTGCCGATGCCGGCAAGGATGGTCGCGACCACCGCGAGCACCAGAAACTGATTGAGCGGCGTGGCCGGATACATCGGCAGCCGCGTGCCGACCAGATACATCCCGGCGGCGACCAGAATGGCGGCGATCACAATAGAAATGGCGTAGGTGCGGCCCAGCCCGATGCCGTAGATCTCCGCGAGCTCGGGATTATCGGCGACCGCCGACAGGAACTGGCCATCCTTGGTGAACCGCAGAAACGCGGCCAGCGCCAACGCCAAAGAAATCGTGACCGCCAGCGCGCGCAAGTCCCAGTGGCTTATTGCAATCGGCCCAACGAGGATCACCGGCGACATTATGGACGGGTACAGCGTCTTCGGATCGGCGCCGAAGGTCAGTTCGCCGAGATAGATGGCGAACTGCGATATGGCGATGGTGAAGATGAAGTAGGTCAGAACCGACGACTTGCGGCCGCGCAGCACTCTGAATCCGAACCACTCGAGCGCCAGACTGACGGCGATGGTCGCCGTCATGCCGAAGACGATCGCGACTAGCGGCGGAGCCGACCAAAGTTGCAGCGCGGTATACATCGCGAAATACGCGACCACCATCACGCCGGCCTGGCCGAAATTCCACACGCGGTTGACCTTGAGCACGAGCGCGAAGGCGACCGCGAACAAATAATAGAATGTCGAAGTCGCCAGGCCGGTCCACGCAAGCTGTCCGACGAGGCCCCAGGAAAGATCCATTCTCGTTATCATCCTTGCCTGGCGAGGCGAGCCGATGCGGCTCGCCTCCGAACGTCAATCGGGCACCAAGGTTAGCCTGTCACTGCTTGCCGATGACCTGGAATTTTCCGTTCTTCACTTCCCAGAAATAAGTCAGCGAATCCACGGTGTGATCGTCATTGAACTTGATCCGCGTCGTCAAAGGTAGGTCAAAGGTCTTTATGTCGAGCAGTGCCTTGCGCATGTTCTCGCCCGTGATCGGCAGTTTACGGTCGAGCACCCACTTGTACAGAGCGGCCACGACGTACGGTGCATCGTAGAAATACTGGGTATAAGGCAAGCCGATCGGCTCGCGCTTGAAGGCTTTCTGCCAGCGATAGAGATATCCGGCGACATTCGGATTATCATCGACCGATGGCGCCATTGCTGTGACGATGATGCCTTCGGCGCCCGCTCCGATCTCCTGGATCATTTTTGGGTTGAACGCGGTTTGAAAACTCGTCACCTGGGTAGTCAGGCCTAACTGACGCATTTGTGCAACGATGGCGGTGAAATCGCTCACATTGCTATGAATGTGCACCATGTCCGGATTGGCCGACCTGACCTTCAAGACAAGACCCGTGAAGTCCGACCGTGTCTCTTCGTAGGACTCATTTATAACCACCTCGCCGCCGGCGTCCTTGAAGCTTTGCGCAAACACCTTGGCGCCTTCGATGCCAGTTTCGTGGTTGACGAAGAGAACCGCGGCCCGCTTCTTTCCCTTCACTTTGACCATGTAGCCGCCAAGCGCCTTCATATCGATGTCAGCGAGCGGAAACATCGTATAGACATATTCACCGAGATTTTTGATCTCGGGTGAATTGGCGCCGACGCTGAGCATGAGCACCTTCTCGCGATTTGCGATTGGCGCCACCGCCTTCACGACATTGCTGAAGGCTGTGATGAACACCGGGACCTTATCGACGTTGATGAACTTGTTGACGACCGCTATCCCGACTTCGGGCTTGGTCTGGTGATCGGCGATGATGGCCTCGAGCTTGCGTCCGTTCACCCCGCCCTTGGCGTTGATGTCTTCCACCGCCCAGCGCACCGCCTGCATCTGATCGAGCCCGAAGATCGCGGCCGGGCCGGTCAGCGGATCGGCAACGCCGAACTTCAGGGTTTCCTGCGCGGACGCGAAGCTGCCGGTCAGGACTTGCAGGCCGACGGCGACGGCGCCGGCGAGCCAGACCCGGCTGAGCCGGCGGTGGATTGAGGGCGTGCAAGCCGCCTTTGAATTTTGAGCAAAGCCTAGGCAATTCAGTATCATGTCCGTTCTCCTATCAAGAGGAATGCTGTCATTAAGCAGCGCCAATCGAAGAGATTTCGCTTCCTTTGGCCCTTTTCGTTTCTTTGTTTATCTGGCTCACCGATGCCGGCTGTCGCTCGAATCGGCTGACTCTTGCTTCGTCAATCTCGACTCCGAGCCCCGGCTCTTCGATTGGATGGATGCGGCCTCCGCGAACGGAAAGCGGCGTCTTCACGATGTCTTCGAGGAGATAATTGTTGGTGATGCTCAATCCCCAGTTCACGCCGCCGACCGCGGTCGCGACCGCCAGCGTCGCGGCATTGGCGACGCTGGTCTCGCCTAGTTTTCCCGACAGATTGACCGCGCCGCCGAGAGCGCGGCAGAGGCGGATGGCCGCCAGGCACCGCGTGATGCCCTCCAGCTTCATGATCTTGAAGGCGCCGCCCGCCACCGCGCCGCTCGACAGCAGCCAGCGGATATCGGCGACATCGTGGATGGATTCATCGGCGCTGATCGGCACCGAACTGGCGCGCGACACCCGCATCATACCGTCGACGTCTTCGGTCGATATCGGCTGCTCAAGAAAATCGGGCGCCGCCGGGTCCACCAGCTTGACGAAGCGGATCGCTTCGGCCGCGCTCCAGCCCGTATTCGCATCGGCGCATACAAGCGCCTGCGCGCCGAGTACCTTACGCATCTCGACGAGAGTTGCCGCCTCTTCGGCCAGGTCGCCGTTCGCGACCTTCAGCTTGAAGGCGGTATAGCCCTCGGCGCGGCGCGCGGCGACATCGGCCATATCGCGCGCGTGGTTGCTGTTGCCGATCAGCGTGAGGCAGCCGAATTCGCTTTGCGTCCGACCGCCGAGGAGCCGGTAGAGCGGAATCTGGTAGTCGCGCGCGACGGCGTCATGCACGGCGACATCGACCGCCGCCTTGGCGGCCGCATTGCCGACGATGACCGAATGGATGATCCCACTGAGTGCGACGAAATCACGCGCATCCTTGCCGACGATGGCTTGAGACAGGACCGCTATCGCGGCCAGCACGCTTTCGGTGGTTTCGCCGGTGAGGAACGGCGCCACCGGCGCTTCGCCGTAGCCGGCGTACCGGCCGGTCGTTTCAAGCCGCACCAGGACCGTTTCAGCAAGCGCGTATTCGCGGCCCGCCATCAGCATTGGTTTTTTAAGCGGAATGCCGAGCGGCACAGCTTCAATGCGGGTGATCTTCACAGACCGACCCATTTTTTGGCTGTCAGGATCATCAGCAGCACGCCCCAGTTGATCAAGCACTGATCCTAGACCGATGAAAAGCTCACCAGGTCGAGCAACAAGCCTTCACAACACGCATAGCAGAGGCGGGTCACCCCAAAAACAACTGATACGATATAAGTAATATTCGTTTGCGATATAGGCGAGAAAAATGCCTATTTTTTCGGCGCGCGGGATCGTTTCGGCTTCTTGCCAATAACAGATGGCGTTTTTCGCGTCGAGGTGGTGGCGCGCTTTTCGCCCGGTTGCAATTGAACTTCGCCGAGTTTTTCAACTATTACATCGCATACCGCTTTGACCGCGGCGGACAAAGGCCGACGCGCATTGACGGCGATGACAAGATCGCGCGTAACCGCCGGATCGACAATCGGCATCACGTCGAGATCGCCGCTCAAGGCTTCGGCGTGCATGGTCGCGTAAGGCAGAATCGAATAGCCGAAGCCGCGCTTGATCATCTCCTTGATGATGGTGATGCTGTCGAGCTCCATCACGTAATCGAGCTTGATCCCGCGCGGTTCGGTCCATTGGTCGACCAGCCGGCGAAACCCGTGCGCGATCAGCAGCGGCAGCTTTGCGATATCCGCGAGCGCGATATTTTCCTGGCTGGCCAGCATGTTTCCGGCGCTGCCGACCAGAACCATGTGCTCGCTGGCGACTAGCGACGTATGCAGCGTCAGAATTTTTCCGGGGTTCGTCATGAGCGCAATGTCGATCTTGGCAACGTTGAGCCACTCCTCAAGAAATATGCTGAGGCCCTCGGTGACGCGCAAGCGCACCATCGGCAGGCGAGCCCGGCATTCTTCCATCACCAGCGGCGCAAGCGCCGGCGAAATAGACTGCGGCATCCCAACAATGACGTTTCCCGACGGAACGTCGGCGGCGCGCGACACCTCCTCACGCATCTGCTCGACGAAGGCGAGCAGCGATTCACCCATCTTCAGCAAGGTGACGCCGGCATCGGTCGGCACCACTCCGCGGGTGGTACGAAAAAGCAACTGAGTGCGAAGCTCGTCTTCCAGGGACTGAATATGACGGCTCAGCGCGGGCTGCGCGACGTTAAGGGCGCGGGCGGCTTTGGTAAAGCTTCGCAAGCTTGCGACATGGATGAAATAACGGATTTGCCGCAATTCCATAGTTTGAATTCTCCGCCAGGGCTTTATGAAGCCTTGAAGCTCTTATCACAGCCACATCTGAGGCTGGGATGAACTTAACACCAGATGTTAAAAAATAGATTGTATTCTGATAAAAATGCAATCATCTCCCGTGCGCATCAGTATCTCAGAGGCCACGCGCGGTGCGGTGTTCGTTGGGAACTCTTTACGCGCACGTACGGGTCATGTTGGTGAGTGCCGACGCGTCGATGCAAGCCGATCGGCCGCGGCGGGCAAGCTGAAGCTTTCCTGTCCGGCAGGCTAGAGCGCCACCAGGTTCGGCACGGCGTCCTTCAGACTGGCCGTACCGCTGAGCTGCATGGCCCGTACCAATTCAACATGCAGGTGATCGAGCACGGCGCGAACGCCATCGGCGCCGTCCACCGCCAAGCCCCAAATCACCGGGCGACCGATCAGGACCGCGCGCGCGCCCAATGCCAGCGCCTTGAGAATATCGGTGCCGCGCCGGATGCCGCCATCGACATAGACTTCCGCCTTGCCCGCCACCGCCTGCACGACCTCACTGATAACGGCCGCAGTCGTCACGGTGGTATCGATATGACGACCTCCATGATTGGAAACGATAATGGCGCGCGCGCCGTGCTCGGCGCAGGCGAGCGCGTCGTCGCCGCGCAGCACGCCCTTGACGATCACCGGTAAAGACGAGCGCTTGACCAGCCATTCGAGCTCACGCCAGGTGGCAGGATACATCACCTTGCCGACAAAGTCAGGATGATACGCTGTGCGCGCCATCGGCCGCCCCGGCATATTGATGTTGAGAATATCCGGCGTCGGCTCATGCTGTTCGCGAGCGGCGCGCGGAGCCCAGCCCCCGACGGGCGCGTCAACCGTCAGCACTAGCGCTGTAAAGCCAGCTTCCGCCAGCCGGTCGATGAGCGCTTCGACCTCGGTTTGGTTCGGCCAGTAATAAAGCTGGAACCATTGCGGCGCGTCGCGCCGTTCCTTTGCGACATCCTCGATCAGAATGCTGGAATTGCTCGCCATCACGTAGGCCGCACCGGCAGCGGCGGCGCCGCGCGCGGTGGCGCGTTCGCCGAGCGGATGGAATAACTTGTGTCGCCCGGTCGGCGCCACCATGATCGGCATCGGTACGTGCTGTCCCAGCAAGGTCACACGGGTGTCGATGGCGGCAACGTCGCGCAGAACGCGCGGCCGCAGCCGCATCGCGCGCCAGGCCGCGATGTTCTCGACCATACCGATTTCGTCGTCGGCACCGGCGGCACAAAATGCAAATGAGGCCGGCGGCAGCAAAGCGCGTGCCTGCTTCTCCAGCGCATCGAAATCGACACTGTCCACTGCGTTTCTCCCGGCAGAATTATTTGATTGCCTGATAGCCTAGCCCAGCCGCCAATTGAAATGACACTCGAAATTTTAAACTTCTTCCTGTTCGCTAAGTTTTTTGTTTAATCGATGAGCGGCAGGTCCGTTCGGAGTTTCAGCCGGCCGTTTTGGGGCCGGCCCCGGTTACGTCCGCCGGCGTGGCGCGACATCCGGCAGCCGACTCAGCGATGCCGCATTCACGCGCCATTTCGACTAAGAATTTGGCGACGCGCGACACCACCAGATCGTCCATGCCGTTTTCGCCGTCGACCAAAACGACCGCGACCGCGATTTTGTTAACAGTCAACAGGCGGAAAACGCCGTGGGCTTCAGCGCCGATCAGATCGGCCTCCAGCATCAGCCGGCGAGCTTGCCGGCGCGAGCTTTTGCTTTGCGCGTTCATTTAGCCACCCCCGCCAAGAGCTTCTCGAAATTACCGGACAGGATCGCGGTCTTGTCAGCGTCAGAAATATTCAGGCCACGCACATGAGCGACGCAATCCCGCATTTCCATGTCGTAAGGATAGTCACTGCCGAGCATGACTTTGTCGACGCCGACCAGGCCGATCATCGCTTCCAGCGTCTTTTCGGAATGCAAGATGGTGTCGTAGAAGAAGCGGCCGGCGATGTTGACCGGTTGGGTCTTAACAAACTTCTTCGGCTCCGGCCGGGCCTTCCAGCCGTGCTCCCATCGCGGCGCCTGATAAGGCGTGAAACCGCCGCCATGCGCCAACATGACCTTGAGCTTAGGGAACCGGTCCATGACGCCGCCGAAATAGAGGCTGGCGGCGGCGATGGTGGTGTCGAGCGGATTGCCAATCAGGTTGCGCAGATAATAGGGGCCGAGACGATCTTGACCGGCGACATTGTCTGGATGCACGAACATGAAGGCACGGAGTTCTTCGGCCGCCGCCCACAGCGGTTCGAACTCCGGTTCGCCGAGATAGCGGCCGCCGAAGTTGGACGCGATCATCGCACCTTTAAAGCCGAGCTTGTTGATGACGCGCTTGAGTTCGTCGGCGGCCGCCTTCGGCTGGCCGATCGGTAGCGTGGCGATCGCCATGAAACGGGTCGGATGCTCAGCGACATGCTTGGCCATCTGGTCGTTCTGGATCGTCGCGACGAGCGGGCTCAGTTCGTCGCCGAGATTGTAAAGATAAGTTTGCGGCGTGCACGACAGCACCTGCACGTCGACGCCGGCGGCATCCATATCCTTCAGGCGCTGCGGAATATCGTAGCCGCCCGTCGGGAACGGCCGATAGGCCAAGCTGCCGACTTTCAAATCGGCATTATTAGCATCATAAGTGGTGATCGTCACCGACACATTCGGCGCGACCTTGGTGATCAGAGCCGCAGTTTCAAGCGTCAGAATATGGCTGTGGGTATCGATGGTCCGCTGGTTCATTTCGCTCTCCGAACTTTCGTAGCGAGCAAGCGGCCCCCGCGGAAAAGTCCGTTGCAGACCGGCGATGCGCAGCTGGAAGATCGCCTCAGTGCCGCACCCGGACGCCGAGCGCAAGCCCCGTTTGTCGCGACAGACGCACTTTTTTCGAAGCACCAACCAGGAAGCCGCGGCCATTAAAGCGCTGTATCAAACCCTCGCTATGAAGCTGCGCCAGTGCGAGGGTAGCCGGCGTCCGGCTAACCCCGAAGAGCCGACCCACCTCTGTTTCACCTAGGACCAAACCGTTCACCAGATTTCCCTTCAAAATGCTGTCGCGCAGCACTTCAAGGATTACCTCATGGAATCGTCGGTTCTCTTCCGGTAACTCAGATCGCTTTCGCACTGGCCTCTCCGTCTCGATCGATCTCAAGCGCAAACTGGGGTCAACTATGCCCCATGACAAGAGCTTACGGCAGAGTGGCCTTTCTGGCCTGCACCTGGTTTTTGTTCACACGCGTCTCGAGCGAGTTGATGCTGGCGAGGACAGCCTCGAAATCCGGCGGGTCGCCGAAGATCATGCCTTGCATGGCCCGGTAATCGACACGCAACTGCGCGATCATCGCGTCATGCGGAGCGAGCGCGAATGTGCCTGGTGCAGCACTCGCGAGATCGAAGTCCGGTCGCACATGCTGAAAAAGGTCAATTACTTATTGCCGCGCCAATGCTGGGGCGGCCGGATCTTGTCACCTCCGGGCTGGCCGGCATTGTGGCGTCCGGGCCGCCGGAAGCTCTGGCCCATTGCAAACCGTTGTTTGATGCAATTGGTCGCCGAACTTTTACGGCGGGCGTCGATCCCGAAGCCGCTACTGCGATCAAGATAGCCAATAATTTCGTGCTCGGCTGCGCCATCGAGGCGATGGGAGAAGGCATGTCTCTCGTCCAGAAGTATGGCGTTGAGACGGGAGTCTTTTACGACGTGATGACGGATGGGCTCTTCAATTGCTCTGCCTATAAGGTCTACGGCAAGATCATTGTCGATCAGAGCTACGCCAAAGTAGGTCAAATGGCGACATTGGGCCTCAAAGATGCCGATCTGGCTCTCTGCGCTGGCGGGCTCGCCGGGGTACCGCTTCCAAGCGGGAACGTCTGGCGTGATCGCCTCGTCGGCGCAATTGCACATGGCGACGGTGACAAAGACTGGGCCGTCATGGCAAAAGAACAGGCCCGTGCAAGTGGCGTGGACTGAAGGTTG
>Ga0105054_10012481_pt1 | contig 10399 bp, 11 predicted proteins | sample BON02_FD_78091 | JGI IMG/M metagenome (GOLD analysis project Ga0105054, IMG submission 78091) | Freshwater microbial communities from Lake Bonney liftoff mats and glacier meltwater in Antarctica - BON-02 (megahit assembly) | ecosystem: Environmental > Aquatic > Freshwater > Ice > Glacier... | reverse complement strand
CTGGATGTTCAAACTGCTGTCGATGAACGTGATCCCGGCGATCCTTCTCTCGGTCGTCGTGGCGGGGCTTTTCGCGCTGGTGATCGGCTATGTCTCGCTGCGGCGCTCGGGGATCTACTTCTCGATCCTGACGCTGGCCTTTGCGCAGATGTCCTTCAACCTGGCCTATTCGGTGCTGACCCCGCTCACCAACGGCGAAACCGGGCTGCAACTCTCGCTCAACGACCCGCGCATCCTCGACGGGGCCACGAACTCGAACTCCCTGCCCGTCACCAATCTCTTCGGAATTGAAATGCGCTCGACCACGCATCTGGAAATCGGCGGCTGGGCCTTCGACTTCTCGGTCGGCTACTATCTCAGCGCGCTCTTCATGCTGCTGTCATTCTACATCGCGATCCGGATCTTTCGCTCGCCCTTCGGGATGATGCTGCGGGCGGTCAAATCCAACCAGAACCGGATGTCCTATGCCGGGCTCAGCGCGCGTCCCTACACGCTCGCGGCCTTTGTAATCTCGGGCATGTATGCCGGTCTGGCGGGTGGCCTGCTGGCCTCGATGGACCCGCTGGCCGGTGCCGACCGGATGCAATGGACGGCGAGTGGTGAAATCGTGCTGATGACCATCCTCGGTGGCGCCGGCACCCTGATCGGGCCGGTGCTGGGCGCGGGCTTCATCAAATACTTCGAGAATATCTTTTCCAAGATCAACGACTCGATCCTGCATGGCTGGTTCGCTTTCCTGCCCGACGGTCTGGAAAACTTCCTCGTCACCATCGTGCATCCCTTCATCGGCAAGGGCTGGCATCTGACACTCGGCCTCATGTTCATGGCCGTCGTGATCTTCCTGCCCGGCGGACTGGTCGAGGGTGGTCAGCGGATCGGACGGCTGTTCCGGCGCAAGAAGCCCGAAGTGAACACCCCCATCGCCAGCGCGAAACCCGCAGAATAAGGACCGGATCATGGGTATCCTTGAAATCAAAGGCGTGAACAAACGCTTCGGCGGGCTGCAGGCACTGGGCAACGTGAACCTCAGTGTGCAGGAAAACACCGTCCATGCGATCATCGGGCCAAACGGGGCCGGAAAATCCACCCTGCTCAACGTGCTCGTCGGCAAACTCATCCCCGACTCCGGTTCGGTCCTCTTCAACGGGCAATCGGTGCTGGGGCGCAAACCGCACCAGATCAATCAGATGGGGATCAGCCGGGTGTTCCAGACGCCCGAGATTTTCAATGACCTCACCGTCATGGAAAACGTGATGATCCCCTGCTTTGCCAAACGCGACGGACCGTTTCGCATGCACGCGTTTGAAACCGTGTCCAACGAACATGACATCGTGGCGCTGGCCGAGGCGATGCTGGCCGATGTGAACATGCTGGAAAAGCGGGACATGCACGCAGGCTCGCTGTCGCGCGGCGACAAACGCCGGCTCGAAATGGCGATGTGTCTGGTGCAGGAACCCAAACTCCTGCTGCTCGACGAACCCACCGCCGGTATGGCGCGGGCCGATACCAACAACACCATCGACCTTTTGAAGGAAATCAAGGCCAAGCGTGACATCACCATGGTCATCATCGAACATGACATGCACGTGGTGTTCTCATTGGCCGAACGGATCACCGTGCTGGCGCAGGGCTCGCCGCTGGTCGAAGACACGCCCGACAATATCAAGGGTCACCCGAAAGTGCGCGAAGCCTACCTTGGCGAAGCACAGGTCTGATCGCAGGACCAAAAGGACATCGACATGACCATCAAACCCGCCTTCGACCCCAACGCAAATCACGCGGCCACAGCGCCCGCTTTCCTCTCGGTTTGGGACATTCAGGCCTATTACGGCGAAAGCTATATCGTGCAGGGTGTCAGCTTCAACATCCACGAGGGCGAGATTCTGGCGCTGCTCGGCCGCAATGGCGCGGGCAAGACCTCGACCCTGCGCACCATCGCCCGGCTTGACAATCCGGCGCTGAAGCATGGCGAAATCTGGCTCGACCACAAACCGCTGCACCAGATGAGATCGCATCAGGCCGCCGCGGCAGGTATCGCGCTGGTGCCAGAGGACCGGCGCATCATCCCCGGCCTCACGGTCGAGGAAAACCTGAAACTGGCCCAGATCGCGCCACCCATCGGCTGGTCGCTCGACCGGATCTACGAGCTTTTCCCGCGTCTGGGCGAGCGGCGCAAACAAGAGGGCGTGACGCTTTCTGGCGGCGAACAGCAGATGCTCGCCATCGCCCGCGCCCTGGCCCGCGATATCAAGGTACTCCTGCTCGACGAACCCTACGAAGGGCTGGCACCCGTCATCGTGCAGGAAATCGCCAAGACGCTGGCGATCATCCGCGATCAGGGCATCACCACGATCATCGTCGAACAAAACGCCGTCGCGGCCCTCAAACTGGCCGACCGGGCGGTGATTCTGGACACCGGCACCGTGGTCTATGACGGATCCGCGCAAGAGGTGCTGGAAAACGAACAGCTTCGCGCGCAATATCTGGCCATCTGATCTGGGGAGGGATCGGTGCCGCGCAGGCAACCGCCTCGCAACTGGCCCCCTCGCCATCAACCCGTTTCTGCTCCGGTCAGGCCTCTGGCCGGGGCAGCCCGTCTGACCGAGGAATGAACATGACAGCCAAGACCTACCCCCCCTCTGCCGCACTGGCGGCCAGCGCCCATATCAACGCCGCCCGCTACCACGAGATGTATGCGGCATCCATCGCCGACCCCGCGACCTTCTGGGGCGAACAGGGGCTGCGGGTCGACTGGATCAAACCCTATAAAACCGTCAAGAACACCAGTTTCGAACTGGGCAATGTCCATGTCGAATGGTTCGGCGACGGCACGCTTAACATCGCGGCCAATTGCATCGACCGGCATCTGGTGGACCGCGCCAACCAGACCGCCATCATCTGGGAGCCTGACGATCCCAGGGATGATGCGAAACACATCACCTACCGCGACCTCTTTGAAAATACCTGCCGCATGGCCAATGTGCTCAAGGGACTGGGCATCGGCAAAGGCGACCGCGTCGTGCTCTACATGCCGATGATCCCCGAGGCGGCCTACGCCATGCTCGCCTGCGCCCGGATCGGCGCCGTCCACTCCATCGTTTTCGCAGGCTTCTCGCCCGACGCGCTCGGCAGCCGAATCAATGGCTGCGACGCGAAACTTGTGATCACCGCCGACTATGCGCCGCGCGGCGGCAAGGCGACCCCGCTCAAATCCAATACCGACGCCGCTCTGCTGCATTGCAAGGACACGGTGCTGGTCCTCGTCATCAAACGCACCGGCGGTCAGACGACCTGGATCGAAGGGCGCGACCATGACTATGCCGAGCTTTCGGCCTGGGCACAGCCCTACTGCACGCCCACCGAAATAGGGGCCGAGGATCCGCTTTTCATCCTGTACACCTCCGGCTCCACCGGCCAGCCCAAGGGCGTGGTGCATACGACCGGCGGCTATATCGTCTACGCGTCAATCACTCATCAATACACCTTCGACTATCATGACGGCGATGTGTTCTGGTGCACGGCCGATGTCGGCTGGGTGACAGGGCACAGCTATATCATCTATGGCCCGCTCGCCAACGGCGCCACCACACTGATGTTTGAAGGGGTGCCGACATGGCCCGATGCCGGACGGTTCTGGGAGGTGTGTGCAAAACACAAGGTCAACCAGTTTTACACCGCCCCCACAGCTCTGCGTGCGCTGATGGCACATGGCAATGAACCCGTTGAGAAACATGACCTCTCCTCGCTCAAACTCCTCGGCACCGTGGGCGAACCGATCAATCCCGAGGCGTGGAACTGGTATAATGATGTCATCGGCAAAGGTGTCTGCCCCATCGTCGATACATGGTGGCAGACCGAAACCGGCGGTCACCTGCTCACGCCGCTCCCCGGTGCCATCCCGACCAAACCCGGCTCCGCCACCCTGCCCTTCTTCGGGGTGCAGCCCGTGGTCCTCGACCCCACGACCGGGATGGAAATCACCGAAGCCGCCGCCGAAGGTGTGCTGTGCATCAAGGATAGCTGGCCCGGCCAGATGCGCACCGTCTGGGGCGATCATGCCAGATTTGAAAAAACCTACTTCTCTGACTACAAAGGCTATTATTTCACCGGTGACGGCTGCCGGCGTGATGAGGATGGCTATTACTGGATCACCGGGCGGGTCGATGACGTGATCAACGTCTCCGGCCACCGCATGGGCACGGCAGAGGTCGAATCGGCGCTCGTCGCACATCAAAGCGTCGCAGAGGCCGCCGTCGTCGGCTACCCGCACAAGATCAAGGGTCAGGGCATCTACGCCTATGTCACCCTGATGAACGGGGTCGAACCGACCGAGGATCTGCGCCGCGATCTGGTGAAATGGGTCCGCAACGAGATCGGGCCGATTGCGAGCCCCGACCTGATCCAATGGGCCCCCGGCCTGCCAAAGACCCGCTCGGGCAAGATCATGCGCCGGATCCTGCGCAAGATCGGCGAGAATGACTTCGGCGCGCTTGGCGATATCTCGACCCTGGCCGACCCTTCGGTCGTCGAACAACTGATCGAGCACCGGATGAACCGCGACTAGGCCCGGCGCACATACTAACCCCTCATAAACCATCCGCCCGGATTCCGGGCGGCTTTAACCCTTTGGAAAGGGTGGCGCCCTATCCTGCCCTTGGGTGAGGATTTTGGAAATGGGAGCCTGATATGGATTTCGCTGCAACATCAATGACCGGATCGGGCGGCCTGCCAGCGCCCCGCGCCGTCCCCGACATGCGCCCCGCTGCTGACGCCGCCGCCACGCGGCGCGACACGAAACCGGCGCTGGCCATCGCGGCAGAATTGCCCAGCCCACCCAGCACATCGCAGATCGGCGCGGTCAACCGCAGCATGATCAGCGGTGCCACCGCAACCGAACCGGGGGCAACCTCGCAGATGCCCGCTGTGCAGCAGGTCGAACGCACGCTCAAACCCTATGGCATCTCGATGCTTCCCGGCGAAGATCGCAACGCGTCAAATCGCCCCGCAGCAGAGGAAACCATGGAAGAACCCGGCGCAGCCAAACATTAAGCGGCACAACCGGCCCATCCGCCTTTCCCCCACGCCCCGGCTTTCCACCCCCGCCGCCTTGGCGTATAAGCGTCAGACAACCGCAGCCCGGTCTTTCGCGCCTCAGCGCGCGCACCGGGCCACAGACGGGCTACTGACAGGCAACGGGCCGGGGAACGACATGAGCAACAAGACCTCTCACGACAGCGACGTGAGCTTTATCCGGGCTTTGGCCGAACTGCTGCGCGCCAACGATCTGACCGAATTGAAGGTCAAACGCGACTATGGCGAAAATGACAGCCTCAATGTCCGGGTCAGCCGACACAATCAGATCGTGCAGCAGACGGCCGTGGCCGCCCCGCCACCGCAGGCGACAGCCGCCCCCGCGCAAAGCGCGCCTGACGCGCCGGTGGTCAGCGATCCCGCCGCACATCCGGGTGCCGTCACCTCGCCAATGGTCGGCACCGTCTATCTCAGCGCCGAACCCGGCGCCGCGGCCTTTGTCTCCGTTGGCCAGACGGTCAAAGAGGGTGACACGCTCCTCATCATCGAAGCCATGAAAACCATGAACCAGATTCCCGCCCCCCGTTCCGGCACGATAAAACGCATCGTGGTCGAGGATGGGGCCCCGGTCGAATACGGCGCACCTTTGATGATCATCGAATAGGCCAGGAAAGGAACCCCGGCCATGTTCGACAAAATCCTGATTGCCAATCGCGGCGAAATCGCCCTGCGTGTGGTGCGGGCCTGCCGCGAAATGGGCATCGCTTCCGTTGCGGTCCACTCCACCGCTGACGCCGACGCCATGCATGTGCGCATGGCCGACGAGGCGATCTGCATCGGCCCGCCGCCCTCCTCCGCCTCCTATCTCTCGCATCCCGCAATCATCTCGGCCTGCGAAATCACCGGCGCGCAGGCGATCCACCCCGGCTATGGCTTTCTCTCCGAAAACGCCAATTTCGTGCAGATTGTCGAAGATCACGGTCTGACCTTCATCGGCCCCAGCGCCGCGCATATCCGGATCATGGGCGACAAGATCACCGCCAAGGAAACCGCCAAATCGCTCGGCATTCCGGTCGTCCCCGGCTCTGACGGCGGCGTGGCGACGCTGGCCGATGCCAAACGCGTGGCCGTCGAGATCGGCTATCCGGTCATCATCAAGGCCACGGCTGGCGGCGGCGGGCGCGGGATGAAGGTGGCGATGGACGCCTCCGAAATCGACACCGCCTTCATGACCGCCCGGACCGAATCCAAGGCCGCCTTCGGCAACGATGAAGTCTATATGGAAAAATACCTGACCACGCCGCGCCATATCGAAGTGCAGGTGTTCGGCGATGGCAAAGGCGGGGCGGTGCATCTGGGCGAACGTGACTGCTCGCTGCAACGGCGTCACCAGAAAGTGCTGGAAGAGGCACCCGGCCCGATCATCACACCCGAACTGCGCAACCGCATCGGCAAGGTCTCCGCCGACGCCATGTCGAAAATCAAGTACATCGGCGCAGGCACCATCGAATTTCTGTTCGAAAACAACGAGTTCTACTTCATCGAGATGAACACGCGGCTCCAGGTCGAACATCCGGTGACCGAGGCGATCTTTGGGGTGGATCTCGTGCGCGAACAGATCCGCGTCGCCGCCGGCCTGCCGATGTCCTTCACCCAGGCCGACCTGCACATCAACGGCCACGCCATCGAAGTGCGGATCAATGCCGAAAAACTGCCCAATTTCGCGCCCTGCCCCGGCAAGATCACGCAATATCATGCGCCCGGCGGGCTCGGCGTGCGGATGGATTCGGCGCTCTACGACGGCTACCGCATCCCGCCCTATTACGATTCACTGATCGCCAAACTCATCGTGCATGGCCGCGACCGCCCCGAGGCCCTCGCCCGTCTGGCCCGCGCACTGGGAGAGTTGATCGTTGACGGCGTCGATACCACGATCCCGCTCTTTCACGCGCTGCTGGCAGAACCGGCGATCCAGCGTGGCGATTACAACATCCACTGGCTCGAACACTGGCTCGACCAGCATTTCAACACTTAGCGCGGCCGCAACACACATGTTGCGCGCCGGCTGTTGGCCTCGCGGTAATAGTCATTCACCCCCAGACGCTGCCCCGCCGGCAGGTCCTTCCAATCCGACCAGATCGTGCGATAGCCCAGTACATCGGCGATCAATTCCATCGCAGCAAAGCTCGGCACGCCTTTCACGGCAATCTCCTGCCCTTCGATTTGCGGCGCGGCATTCAGAATATTGTCGGTGCGCTCACGGCCCAGATGGATCATTGGTGCCTCGCGCAGCATGAATTCGCTATCCACAATAATCAGGCGCGGCTTCAGTTTACGGATCAGCTGGAACAGCCGAAAATGATCCATGATGTGATAGAGAATGCCAAAAACACTCACAATATCATAGGTTTCGCCCGCCGCGACCTCTGCGTCAAGCGCCTCAAACAAATCACCACAGCGCAATTCGACCTTCGATTTGAAATCCGTCTCCGGATAGCTGGCATATTGCGCGATCAGATTGCTGCGCGCCTCGACCCCCACTACCTTCGCGGCTCCCGCCCCGGCAAAAGCATAGCACCAGCGCCCGTCATGCGAGGCCAGATCGAACACGCGCGCCCCGGCGATCTCGTCACGAAACGGCTCAATCAAGAAACGGTGGCGCTTGTTCAGACGCGGGACCGGCACATCGAGTTTCTTGTAGTGGTCAAGACGTCCAACGAAATCAAAGAATCCTTGTGCTTGGGTCATGACAATCCTTCTCGCAGCACGGCATAAGTATGCAGCGATCATGGTCGCATATCTCGCGGCGCCACAAGCAGAACCATGACCCCGCTCTCACGAAAAGGCAGCATTTCGGCCATGTCCACCACGCTCACCCCCGACCTGCTGCTCCAGGCCTACCGACAGGGCATATTTCCCATGTCAGAGAGCAGATCAGACCCGGACATATTCTGGGTCGATCCGCAACGGCGTGGCATATTTCCGATCCCCGGTTTCCACATCTCGCGCTCATTGGCCCGCACCCTGCGCAGCGGCCGGTTCAGCGTCACATATGACCGGGCTTTTGCCGAAGTGGTCGCAGGCTGCGCCGACCGCGACGAGACATGGATCAATGCCACGATCTTTGCGCTCTACGCCTCTCTGCACCAGCACGGTCAGGCACATTCGGTCGAAGTCTGGGAGGGGGACAGCCTCGTCGGCGGGGTTTACGGCGTCGCCATCGGTGCTGCGTTTTTCGGCGAAAGCATGTTTTCGCGCCGTACCGACGCCTCCAAAACCGCGCTCGCCTATCTGATGGACCGGCTGCGCAGCGGCGGCTTCACGCTCTTTGACACGCAATTCCTGACACCGCATCTGCAATCAATGGGCGCCATCGAAATCAGCCGGAACAGCTATCACAAGCGGTTGCAAAACGCCCTTGGGCAAACGGCGGTATTCGACTCTCTCACCCCCGCGCCAACCGCTCAGGAGGTCATACAGCGCAGCGCCCAGACATCGTAGCGCGGATGATCCATCGCATTCAGCGCCGGGGCAGAGGCGATCATCCAGCCCATGAATACCGGATCCTCGCCCTCGCGGTAGCGGATGATCAGCATTTCATAGGCATCGCCCGCGGGGTTATCAACGGGATAGCGGCATTCGGTCAGCATGATCGACAACAGCCCGACATTGCGGACCTCGCCCTCGCGCAGTTCCAGATCGGTCACCACGCCGGTGATCTTGTCCAGCACGCGCAGCACGCCACCCGCGGCATTCGCCGCTTCCTGTGCCGCCACCGGCATCGCCAACAGCCCCAGCAGTACCGCAAGCCGCAGCATCACTGCGCCACCGGATCAGTGCTGCCATCGCCACCGACATATTGCAGCAACAGTTGCAGCAGGCTCACCGCACCCTGCGTATCGATGATCTCGGCCCCCGGCATGAACATCTCAAACGACCCGCCCGGCACAATCTCGATATAGGTGCCACCCAACAGCCCTTCGGAGGCGACGACGGCGCTGCTGTCATCGGGCACCGGCACGTCGGGGTCGATGGAAAACACCGTCTCGGCGCGGTAGGTTTCGGGGTTCAGCCGCATCGCCGTGACCGTGCCGATCTTGACTCCGGCCAACCTGATATCACTGCCCAGTTGCACCCCTTCAGCTGATCGGAAACTGGCTGTCAGGTCATAACCATCGCCATCGCGGCGAAATCCGGTCGCCTGCGCTGCATAGGCCAGAAAGCCAACAGCCGCGACCAAAACGACAGCGCCGACAACGACTTCGGTCAGACTTTCCCGCATCGGTTACTCCGGGGTCCAGGCTTCGTAATCGCTGCGCGCGACAGGATCGGCGCGGCGGATCGACCCGGCCGGCGCATAGGCCGCGGCACTGCCGGTCAGATTCGGCAGATGCGGTTGTTCCCAGGCTTTGTGCGGCAGCGGCCGGTCGGTCGGCGGCTCGCGAAACGTCTTGTGCAGCCATCCATGCCAATCGGCATTCACCTTCGACGCCTCCGCATCATCGGCAAAAATCACCCAGCGACGGCTGTCATCGGCGTTGCGGTAGAAAACGTTGCCTTGCGCATCCGCGCCCACCCGCACGCCATTGCGCCAGGTGAACAGCTGCGTCCCGATCGTCTGACCGTCCCACCAGGTAAATAGGCGCTTGACGGTGTTCAGAAATCCCATCGCAATGCTCCTGCAATCCGGGCCCGCGCCCGTTCCGTCCTATGGCCGAGGCTACGGCGAAAGTCCAATCACCACCCGCGCATAGCCAATCTGCATCTCATGGGGTGACCCGGTGCTGATATGCCGGACCGACATGTCAGCCGACCGAAGCAGCGCCCTTCTTGGTCGTATCCGCGTGGATCATCAGCGGCTTGCCGGTGGGCGACACCGCCTCTTCGTTCACCACGATCTCGGTCACCGTCGTCATGCCGGGCAATTCGAACATGCTGTCGAGCAGAATATCCTCCATGATCGACCGCAGCCCGCGCGCACCGGTCTTGCGCTCGATCGCGCGCTTTGCAATCGCTTTCAGCGCATCTTCGGTAAAGGTCAGCTTGGTATCCTCGATCTCGAACAGACGCTGATACTGTTTCACCAGCGCATTCTTCGGCGCGGTCAGGATGGTGACCAGCGCTTCCTCGTCCAGATCGGTCAGCGTCGCAATCACCGGCAGACGGCCGACGAACTCGGGGATCAGCCCGAATTTGAGCAGATCTTCCGGCTCCAGATCGCCAAAAATCTCGCCCACGCCGCGTTCGTCCACATCGCGGACATCGGCGCCAAAGCCCATCGCCGATCCCTTGCCACGCCGGGCGATGATCCTGTCCAGACCGGCAAAGGCACCACCACAGATGAACAGGATATTGGTGGTATCGACCT
>Ga0105054_10012476_pt1 | contig 10402 bp, 10 predicted proteins | sample BON02_FD_78091 | JGI IMG/M metagenome (GOLD analysis project Ga0105054, IMG submission 78091) | Freshwater microbial communities from Lake Bonney liftoff mats and glacier meltwater in Antarctica - BON-02 (megahit assembly) | ecosystem: Environmental > Aquatic > Freshwater > Ice > Glacier... | reverse complement strand
TATATATATAAATATATATATATATATACATATTTTTACATATATACACACGCATATATATATATGAATATACCTGTATATATATGTATATACATATGTATGTATTTATACATATATATTTATATATATATATATATATATATATTTATATATATATATATATTTATATATATATATATATATATATATATATATATATATATATATATTTTTTTATGTATATATATATATATATATGCATATATAAATGTATATACGTTTTTTCATGTATGCATATGTACATATATATTTCTACATATAAGAATATATGCACCTAGTATTATACATGTTCTGCTACAACAAGTCTCCTATAGTCAGCATGGTGGCTCGTATCAGTTTCTCCATATGCTCGTGCTCTTTTCGATTCGTGCAGTAGATGCAGTTGAGTAGCTTGCAGGTGTGACAACCGAAATAGAGCCGTCTCATTTCCTTGCACCCGAGGCAGACTTCTGAGGTACATTCGCCGTTGCAAATTCGTTTAACAGCGTGATTTTCCATGTCCGCTTTCCGCTCTACTAATGCCGACAAGAGACAGTTTACAGACTTTTCCACTGATTGCCGTTGCTTCTGATCGATCCCCTGACGAGCCTTATCAACGGCCTTGCCATATTCGCCCCACAGCTGTGGGTACGCTTGCACCTTCCACTGTGACAGCACAATCTTCTCAAGACAGCCATTGGGTTTGATGCCGTGTCCAACTTGGATCTCTTTGCCGTGCAGTTTCATTTCGAATCCAAGCCATGTGAGAGCGTCACGTTCGTGTTTGCCAGCCAAGGCACCTTGATCAAGCTTGCCAGTTTGTGATCTCCAGTTGCTGGTGGGAGATTCCTCGTCTTCATTTTCTTCTGTTTGAGTTGAATGACAGGAACGACTGATTAGGTTTACATTTCAACACAGCAGGACAAAGTGTAATAACCATGTCCGCAAAGCACTGAATAAGAATTTACACAAAATGACTGTACACAAAATGAAATATCACATACGTGAAGAGAAGCAGCAAGAGGAACAAGAACAAGAATGGATGCAAAAGAATGGATGCATCTAGACAAGTAATCTAGACAAGTAAGAATGGATGCATCTAGACAAGTAGACAACAAGTGAAAATGCGGTTTTTGTAACCATGAATTTCATCATGCTCCTCAATAATGACTTGTACTTGCGCGTGTGACATCCCAGGTTCCATATATTCAGGGCCAATAACGACTATCACACTTTCGTCGGTTTCCTCAACTTTCAATCCAACCGCCATCTTGTGGAAGTCCTCCTCCTCTCTCTGTATCTGCTTAATAGGGTGCTCCATGTCCTCCATCATAATGTGCTGATCTTCCATTCCTTTCATTTCCTCTTCACGATTTTCTTTTTTTTTCTCCCTCTCCTCATTCCTGCTCTTGCAACTAGCTACAGCATCTTTGAACTTGACATCTCCATTCACGCTGAGCATGCAAAGAAAGTCAACAGCACCTTCGGCTTTGTGTCTGGCAGGCTTTCTGCTATCGCCTTCGCCGCTTGTCATCCGGCTTACTGCTTGATCAAAAGCTAGGTGGTAATCGAATGGGCTCTTGCTACTCTGCCTAGCAAGAGCCTTGTAGAATGTGTTGGAGAAATTGTGTGCCGTCTCATCCCTGACCTCTGATCGCCAGCACACGACGTGAGGCACGCCATGACCTCGCAACTTCTTGCCCACCGCCTCGGTTTCACATGCATTCAGAACGACACACTCAATCGTCCCCCCTTTGTAACGCCCATGAGCTTCTGTTTTAAAGCATGCAACAAAGTCATCCATTCTTGTATTCTTATCATATTCTCTTGCTTCACGATCTTTGAGCCACATGAAGCCGCAACGATCCTGGCCATGCCCAGCAAAATGCAAGATCCGAATATTCCGTTGCCGTGACTCTAGCAGAGCATCAGAAAATGCGTGGAATAATGGTTGTGCGTGGATATCAAGTTCAAACGACGATGAGCTGTTGGCAAAGTAGTCTGTGAATGTTTGCGCCTCCTTGTGAACATCTATCGTGTCATTGCGTCGTTTGACGAAGAATGCAGCAATGCGTGGTTTTCCAATTGACGTTTGCATATTGTGAAGTATTGCCGGAATTTCTCCTGGATTCTTGCAAACTTGCTCAAAAACGTCAAGCATTTCTATGGCGTCCGAGAATCGCTGCACTTTATCTTTTTCAAGCGCTCTATTCAGGAACGCATTGACACCAAATTCGGCCTTCGAAATTCTTTTATGTTTTTCTTGACTGATCTTGTGAATGAGCATCATGTCCTCCCCTGCGGGGGCCGTCCATGGTCGTTGTCCAGCGAGCATTTCGTACAGTATAACTCCAGCAGCCCACACATCTATGCGAGCGTCAAGATCTTTCGATTCTACACGACCTACCTCAGGGGCTAAATAGGCCGCAGTTCCAAGAAATATTTGCCCCACAGTCTTGGTCTGCGTGGCTGTCTTGCCAGTGCGTTTTGAGAGACCAAAGTCCACAAGTACTACTTGCTGTGTGTCTGTGACAGGAGCTACTCGCAGCATTACATTTGCGGTTGACACGTCCCGATGCAGCAGCGGCGGCTTCATGCTGTGGAGGCATCCTAGTCCTGCCAAAAGACCTCGCGTAATCACGCTTGCCTCGTCCCATGGTAATGCGTGCCTGTTTGTGTAATTGAGGTGCACTTTGAGTGTCAGGCCTTGAATATGTTCCATAACCAAGGCTCGATTCGTACAATCGATGAACTGCACCACGTTGGGATGCTGGAGCTTTGTGAGGGCATTGAGATTCTCAGCTTCCCTCCCTCCAACATCTTCTTCCGGGTACCACTTGATGGCCACGTATGTGTCTGTGCCATTGCGAGTCGCTAGCCATACATCACCCTGGCCGCCATTTCCGAGTCGAGACTTAATCATGTAACCTACCACTTGAGGCACTTCTGAATCGTGTGCAGAGGAGGCGATTGGTCCGGTCCTCCGAGACAAGTGAATGACATCAGTAGATTTCAGCGATTCAAATGGCTCTGTTATTGTCAAGCTGATTTTGGCGACACTTTTGGAAAATTGTTGTCCCTTCTCTGCGTATATACCATATGCAGCTTTAATGGAATAAATCTTTCCAATGATAGGCTGCAACTCATGAGGAATACCCCAAACGTTGCCGTCCTCGTCAAAAGCAAGCCCTTCTGGCAGAGATGGCCGGCACGAATACGTTGCACAGAAAATAACGTCACTGCCAGTCCCAGTTAGTTTAGTTTCCAACAAAAGAGACTTGCCTGCCTCAAAATGATGTTCTTGACCGTCTATTACCTTCAGTTCTAAAGGCAAATGCACAGATTCCACTTTGACAGCCACCTTGATCCGCACAATGGCGCAGCAGTCTGCGCCCATATGCCGCAGAGCTGTCACGACAAATTGTGTTGTGTGTAGCTTCTCCTTTGCGACACCTTTGATTGCTCCTGTTTCGGGATCCACCTGCCATCCATCTGGCAGGTTTGGGTGGATACTAAAATCAAACTGCCCGTGATAACCTGGCGCACACTGCGGAAGGCTTTCAGGCAGAATTTGCACCCTCTCGCCAATCTCATACTGATGCCCAGGATGGAACCTTCTATCTGGCCGATGCAACGGATACCGAAAGCCAGAAGGAAAATCTGGATCCGAAATATTCAGTTGAAAGGTACAAGAGCATGAACTACCGCTGTTGCATGCCTCAATCGTCAGCTCAAAATCGCCAGATTGCATGGGCACTCCACTCAAATCACCTGTGACACAGTCTATGTCCAGTCCCTCTGGTAGAAGCAGCTTGTTGACTCGACATTCTGCACTTCTGGGATACCCTAGCACCAGCTGAGCAGGGATCAAGATTTTGACCCCTTTCATCGCAAAAAACATTCTCCCACCACAACCCTTGAAAGTGCTGTGTTGGGTGTCTTCAGTTTCGGTTATACACGTATCTTTCGTTGGCAAATTTAAACTTTGTGATGATGAAACCACGGCATACGCTGATGGGTAGTAGAGATGCTCTCTGAGATACAGATGCAATCGCACTTTGGCATAGCGCTTTCTGCCCCACAAATCCATAGTCTCAATTTGAACTTGGCTGCAGCAATCAAACATCTCAGGCTCGGCAGGTTCCCATGCACCCGAAATTTCGCCTGTCACAGAGTCTAGTGAAAGCCCAGGTGGTAACTCTGGGCTCCCTTCTGATACAGCATACTCTTGATGAGTAAAAGGCGCGAGTTCGTTGTGCACAGGACCGGGAATGCACATGTTGGTCTCACTGACTTGGCGTCTGCGCAACAGCACTACCCGCACCTCCCCGTCCTTGTCCGTGTCGCCATTGTACTGGAAGGTTGAGACGCAATCTCTCTCCACTTTGATTCCCTCGAGCTCCATGTACGGCCGCATTGTATCAAATTTCCCACGTGTGTTCTGTAGGAGGTACATGGCATGACCAAACAATTAGGGTATATGATAATCAGACAAACCAGTTTAAAATTAGAGCTACAAGGGGTAGTGAAGGATACCTTGTTCAGACCAATTGTCATGCTCTGCGATGACCAGTTGCCGTTGCGAGAGACGTGGATCTTGCCGTCTTGGAGGTCACAAGCCAGGCCAATGACGTCTCCTTTTGAAACTTGAATGTTCCAAGTCTCCTCAGCAACAACATGCAGGAGGTCATTACTAGAATTTCTCTGATCCAAGTTGGTCCCATCCACACGAACTCCATATGTTCCTTCGTATCCACACAAGCCATGTTCTTGCCCGCACTTGACAATTGATGCCAGTTGCTTTGATGTGTCAACGTGGTGTGCAGAATCAAGTCGAATATAAACTCGATCAGTGACAGTCACTTCACCTCGAATCGCCTGTAAATGCAAAAACTGCTGGCGAACAACATCAAACAACCATGTTGATCCCCCACCTTGCCATCCGAGGCGCATTACACCACCCACCTCCAAAATTTTGACTTCATAGTAGGTGCGCTCACCAGAATTGTAGCACACTGATCCCAAGAGCTGTGTGACTGCACAACAAGCTGTAATGTGCATCTTTTTGTTGTATGAAAACTCGCGCCTATGGTCAAAAAAATCTGGTCTAAAACACAACGCCTTCAACTTCGTCATTGAGCCTTGTACTTCACCACTCCTGGTGTCCCAGGGTGCATGATGCACGAGATAATCTTGGGTGTACTGTACTGTTGCCAGTGTGCCCCTCCCACAGAGCGCTGAATGATCCTGCCTGTGTTTGCAAAGATTGCACAGCTTTTTGACCCCTCGTGCACAGCCGCAACACTGCAGACGATATCGCACGGTGCGCTGCGATGTGCGCATCATCCAAGGAAAAGGCTGTTTATGAGTTACAACCCCCACGAACAGAAGAGCGCCTACAAGAATCATTGATGACATCGCGTACAACAAAATTGTCGGTCCAATATATATAAGATTTGCTGAAAATGTTAAAAAACTCGCATGAAAACTCAGGTACATGACAAACTGTCCGCACATGAACAGAGACGAATACACGTAGATTGGCCGCAACAATTGGAATAAAAGTATTTGAATCATACCTGGAACAACGTAAAATACAACTGCTGTCATAAACCAAAAATTCACTGCACTTGAGTTTTCTGCTTGTAAGTCATACAAATACGGGGATTGGCCTCCCATGAATAGCCTGTCCCACTGCCTGAGCACCACAAGCATGGCAACAATTGGCATCTGGAGGAAAAATGTGCGCAGGCCCCACTCACGTGCTGGCTGTTGCGTGTCTGGATTTTCGCACAATAGGCCGGCGTCACAATGGCAGTTGAGGCAGTTCAGCATGTCCTCTGTGCTCGAGAAGGCCTTTTCGTGCTCTGAACACTGGTGCACCCAACCAACGCCACACGCACACCTGGTATTACAGCGGAAGTGCAGTTGCCATACCAAAAAGACAGTGACGCCAACTCCATAGAGACACAAGAGTGTGTATGTCGTGATCCACGCATCAAAAATGCGGCGGTCAAAGCATCTGTACTGATATCCATGTACGATGTACTGATATCCATCGTATGCGACATCCGCACGTCGGGCCAGCAAATGCCCCTCCCAACATTTGGCACTACACATATCCTCAGGAGTCACAGGAGACACCCAGCTCCAGCCAGCATTGTCGAGATGGTGTACTTTCCCATCGCCTCTCAAATCAAAGTTCCAGCCGTCCTTTTCAGAGGCTAAAATTCTGACTGGTGTAGAGCATGGCTGGCACTTGAGCATAGGCTCAAAACATTGAACGTCGTCATGTGACGGTCCGCACATTTGACTGGTGTTCTCGGGAAAATAGATGGCGCACTTTCCAGAGGGCACTGTCACACAAAACACCGGCGCGACCTGGGCAATGGCAACGGCAGCACAGTGCTCACTGGTCTGTTGCATTGGCATTCCCACTGGCATTTGGTCCTGGGTTTGGAACAACCCGGAAGCAGATTCTGAGCATGTTAGAGATTTCACAAAGCCTGGGAATGTGCCAGCGACATCGCATATGCAGGTGCCATTCGCACCCGGCTTTGCTAAGCTTGGAGCTCCAGCTGGACATGTCAGGCAAGCAGCGGTGGCCTTGGTGTATACCATGGAATCATCCGCCGACGTGGTCTGGCATGGTTGGCTTGAATGAAAACATCCCGGCCCATGTAAAAAACCGCTGCTGTCCACGGAATAAACGCCCATGCAAGTGCACAAGTCATCAGACTGACACATTCCCAGGCACTGTGATAATTCCTCAGCTGCAGCCTTGTGTAGGGGTAAGTCCTTATCTCTAGACGGTTCCCTGGGAACCATCATGTTCTTTGCTTCGACTAAGGTCAGATTAGGATGCACCAAAAAGGATGCAACTGTTTTCTCATTTTCACAACATTCAATTCTTTTCTGTAGATGTGCCACAGAGCACGTAACCAGCGCGAAGAGGACCGTTATAACAAAACGTGGAAACATCCCGCGTTCCATCCTCCTCAGGGTTCGATGGCGCTTGGTCTCCTTAGCTATGGAAAGAATCTTTTTTCGAATTGCTGCATCCTCAGCGCCCAACTGACATCGCCTTCCTAGCTGCCTCCACGTTTATTCTATTCTAGCGCAGTTTTGCAAAAACTGCGGGAATATACATTGCTAGAATAATCCCGCTAGATTTGTCGCAAATACGCAATGGCCTACGAATATAGCAAAAAGGACCATGAGCTCAAGGACCATGAGCCTCTACCTCCAAGATAGAGCGCACAGTCTAGACGACTGCGCGACGACTCTCCGATACCATAGCCCCCAACGGGAGCTAGCACGTCGAGACAAGCATCACCCTTACCAATCCTATCAACAAATTTCGGAGTAATCTCTTGAACCCTCCCTTTCCCAGCCCAAAAAGCGCGCTTTTGCAAATTCCCGATCCGCGAGGATCTAGCGCCCCGAGCCCGTACCAGCCCCTCTGCGCCCGGCCGCGCCCCCTCAACCTTGCTTCTCTCACGACACACATGCGCACGTCATGTGCACGTGCCCAACTCCCTCCCAGCCCACCTTCCGCGCCTTCTTCCCAAAAAACCCTGCAAGCCCACATTCTGCACAACACATCACACCCCAAGCTTGTACAAACCACCCACACAAGGCGTCTGTTTCTACTTCTTGCCTTAACCTCTGTCTGCCTCCCCATACCCCAGGCGCAGACACAAATGATGCTTCCTGTACTCCACCATTTTAAGGGCAAGATCCCTTCGAGTTTTTAGAAGCCCCGCAACCTCCCTAAGCATAGCGCTGAGTTCATCCGTGACAAGATATTGAGCATGAACTACAAGGATACCCGCTTCAACAACGGCGAGGGGCAGGGCAAGTTATATACAAATACGAATATAGAAAAAAGGACCATGAGCTGCGTCTCGACCCTCGCAGAACGGGGAGGAGGGCTACGCAGACAGAATAGGTACAGCTGCGCGCTTTAACGAGCCATGGGAAATTGCAGTGGACTCACAGGGCGCCATCTTCGTTGCCGACAACATGAACCACTGCGGGAGGTGGCTCCTGGAAACGGGGCTATCTGGACGCTGGCGGGCGACGCAGAGGAAGAGCCAGGCTTTGCGGGTGGGCAAGGTGCGGCTGGCTGCTTCAACGATCCACGTGGGATGGCACTGGACACGGACGGCCGCCCCATCGTCACAGAACAACAACTGCATCCGCAAGGTGACGACTGCTGGGGCGCATGACGACGATGGCTAGGAGTGCTAAGACAAGCAGAGGGTTTACTGACGGTGCGGCCTCAGCTGCATGTTTCAACAGCCCGACAGCCATCGCAGCGGACTGCGGCAACAACATGATCCTGGTTGCGGACCAAGACAACAACAGCATCCGGATAGCCGGCAAAGGTGGAGAGTGACGACAGTGGCAAGCAGTGCTGAAGAGGGACACGGAGCTGGCCGACGTGACGTTTGCGGTGGACGAAAAGTGCTTCCCAGCGCACCGCTGCGTGCTGCAGCGCGGAGCCCCTACTTTCGCGCCCTTTTCAAGTCGGGCAAAGGCATGCATGAGGAAGGGAGCCGCGCTGCGGGCAAGGACATTGTAATCACAGATGTGAGCACTGGGTCGTTCCACACACTGCTCCGGTTCCTGTTTACGCGCACGCTTCCCGAGGAGGAGGACTGCGGGGAGGGGCTGGCGGTGTGAGCGATGGCGCGGGTGGCGGACCCTTTCCAGGTGAGCGAGCTATATGTGCACTGCGTGGAACAATTCAGGGAGGGGTTGTCGGTGGGCAACGTGGTGGCACGGGTGGTGCAGGCGCACGACTCTGGGCTTGCCGAGTTCGAGGCGGCGGCGATGGAGTACTTCAAGGCAAACATGCTGACGTTCCAGATGAACTGTGTCGCAATGTGCACCTCAACACATTTGCTGCGTCTTGTTCAAACGTGATGTGTTTCATTATTCCATTTTGTTTGTTCTAACGATCCACTGTGATTTGGTTGGCAGGGGGAGGTCATGGCGACGTTGGACGTGCTGCAAGAGCGTCCAGAGTGATGGCGTTTGACGACCAAGACACTGGTACTTGCTGGGTTTGCTGCTGCTGCTTCACAGGCTTATGTAGCAGGAGTTGCAGAGGAGAAGGCCCGCGCTGTTGCAGCATTTGGTTCATGAGCTACAGACCAAAACGAGAGGAGGAGGTTGTGGAAGAGGGTCTCGTTGGACGAGCACAAAAGGCTGGTATAGAGGGGGTTTTGTGTGATACATTTGGGTGGTGTGCGATTCGTTGTAAAGCATCATTAAAAGTGAAGGGTAGATAATGTGGATGCGGGTAGAAGGAGGCGAAACTTTGCACAACCACCTCTCTTGCCTCGTGATGAGCTCGGAGATTTGGATAAGGAAGTGAGGAAGACCTAGGTTTTCGGGGTGTGCGTGTGTGTCTGTGCGCGTTCGTTACAGGTGATACAGAGCATTAGAGGAGGAGGTTGTGGAAAAGGGTCTCGTTATAGGAGGAGCCCAAGGAGGTAGAGGGGGTCGTGTGTATGGGTGGGTGTGTGACGAGAGTGCACAAGGGGGAAGGCCAAGCCCGAAGTGCATGTGGTGCTACAAAGAGCGATCCAGTCCGAATAGAGGTAAAGTAAGCGGGAGAGACTTTCTTTAGACTGCGAAATCAAAACAAACCTTCATTGGGGAACAAATGAAAAATTCTATCCGTTTAGTCTGTCTGTAATGTGTGTGTATGTGTGCGTGCGCGTTTGTGTGTGTGTGTGTGTGTTTGTGTTTGTGTGTGTGTGTGTATGCGTGTGTATGTATGTGTGCATGTTTGTGCGTTTTTTTGTGCTCCTTTTCTTTCCCTCTCTCTGAGACACCTTCTGCCATCTTGGCAGCGAAAGATCTTGCTATGGGGTGGCTACGATTAGTAATCTCCTTAAAATTATACGTCTCTTTGGAGAACATAAGTCTCTTTTGTAGGGCTCTTTTGCAAAAGAGACCTATAATTTTAAGGAGCCTACTAATCGTAGCCACACCACAACAGTCACGATTCAACAAGGTTGCTGCTTTACGCAACCTCAATGCTACTTTTGGCGTGCCTATGTTTGCTGAGCACGATCTTCACATGGACGCCGCCCAACACCGATCTCCGGATGAGTTGTGTTGATGCTTGCAGTCTCCGTCGACTGCCCTCTGTGGATTGGTACTGGACCATTTACCCCAGCAAAATCCGAGGCAGTGGCACTCATGTAGGGTTTACTGAAACAATATATTGTCACATCGGATCGTGCCCAGGGAAAGTCTGAACCTAAACGCGGTGGCGTAAACTGCGAGAGCAGAGACTAGAGAGTCGAGGAGATGCGAAGTATCGGCATTTGGTTTGTAAGAGAGTGCCTCTTGGTATTTTATGCGG
>Ga0105054_10012475_pt1 | contig 10402 bp, 7 predicted proteins | sample BON02_FD_78091 | JGI IMG/M metagenome (GOLD analysis project Ga0105054, IMG submission 78091) | Freshwater microbial communities from Lake Bonney liftoff mats and glacier meltwater in Antarctica - BON-02 (megahit assembly) | ecosystem: Environmental > Aquatic > Freshwater > Ice > Glacier... | reverse complement strand
TTGCCGATACCGCGCAACGCCGGTGACTGGATGGCGCTCGTGTCGGGCATTCTCTGGGCCATCGGATCCTTGCGCTTGCGCCAGACCGGCGAACGGGCCAGCAATTTCGAGAACGTCTTCGGCTTCTTCTTGTACGGCACGATTGCGGCGCTGCTTTTGACCCTGTTGCCGCTACCGGATCTGGGCAGAGCGCCTTCCTTCGACCAGATCGCCGGTTTCCTGCCCTGGCTTGTGCTGGTCGCCGTCGGTTTCCTGATACCGGTCATGTTCGGCCTGCTCTGGGGCAGCCGCCAGGTCGATCCGGGCCGGGTCGGTATCCTGCTCCAGATGGAGGCAGCCTGCGGGATCGCGAGCGCCGCCGTCCTGACGGCCGAACCCTTCGGCTGGATCGAAGCCATCGGCACCGTGCTCGTTCTTTCAGCGGCTCTGGTCGAAGTATTGGGCAACCGACGCGCATGACATGCGGATATGCCCTGGCGTAGCTGTCATCCACCATTGGCCCTGCCGGGATGCCACGCCAGACTGGCGAAGGCAGGAACCATCCATAACCTAAGGGTTGTGGACACCCACCGAACTACCCGGCGTTGCAGCGACGATGTATGATCAAACATGATGAAACCTTGCTGGTGCCCATCTACGACCCGCCCGCCACGTGCGTGCCGCGGTACTGATCTGGCCGACTGTGGCGGGACATCGGCCTGCCGGGTTCACGCCGGATGACTGTGGGCACGACTCGAATCTCTCTGTTTCATGTCCTGACGTCTGCGGTCCTGGTTTTGTCCCTGGTCGCGTTCGCAGGAATCTGGTTGACCGCACACAGACTTCAGCAGACCGCGGACGACGCGCGCTTCGCCAGCCAGGTCGAACAGGTCACCTCCCGCATCCGCAATCGCATGGCTGGTTACGAACAGGTCCTGCGCGGCGGCGTCTCTGTGCTGACGACCTTTGCTCCGGTTACAAGGTCGGAGTGGCGCGACTACGTAGCCACCCTGCATCTCGATCGGGGCTATCCAGGCATCCAGGGCGTCGGCTTTGCCCGGATGGTCACCCCCGACACCCTGGCAGAGCACATCGCAGCGATCCGCGCAGGCGGTGAACTACCAGATTATTCGGTCTGGCCGCCAGGCCAGCGAGATGCCTACACACCCATCGTCTTTCTCGAACCCTTCGACCTGCGCAATCGCCAGGCCGTGGGTTACGACATGTTTTCGGAACTGACCCGGCGCACCGCCATGGAGCGTGCTCGCGACACCGGTTTTGCCGCCATCAGCGGCAGAGTCGAACTCGTCCAGGAGATCACCGACGACAAACAGGCCGGTTTCCTGTTTTACCTGCCGGTCTATTCGGGAGCCACGACACCGGCCAGCATCCAGGCCCGCCGTGCCGAACTGCAGGGGTTCGTCTACAGCCCGTTCCGCACAACAGACCTGATGCTTGGCATCCTCCAGGGGGAATACCCCATGATCGATCTCCAGGTGTTCGACGGCAAGATCGTGTCCGAAGAAGCCAGGCTGTTCGGTCACGCTGCATCGGAAACCGAAACTGAGGCCGGCCTGACCCGCACTGTCACGATGCTGATCGGCGGACGTTCCTGGACACTCGTGTTCACGTCCACACCGGCGTTCGACGCCGACCGGGGCATTTCGCCGGCGACCATTGTGCTGATCGTGGGACCAATCCTGAGCATCATGCTGCTGATCATCGTATGGACGATGGGCCGAACCCGGCAGCACGCCCTGCGCCTGGCCCATGCGATGTCCCGGGAACGCGAGAGCCTCGAAGCCAAGTTCCACGACCTTTTCGCCTTTGCCCACGACGCCATCATCCTGGTCGACCGCAGCGGCGTGATCACCGACATCAATCTCCAGGCCGAGACCACCTTCGGCTACGGTCGGGACGAACTCATTGGTCAGAAAATCGAGGTTCTTGTCCCCCAGGCACTGGCCACTGCCCATGTCCGACCGCGCGACAACTATCTGGAAATGCCGGTGCGTCGCGTGATGGCCGCCGGCAACCTCGACCTGCAGGGCCGGCGCAAGGATGGCACGACGTTCAGTGCGGACATCAGCCTGACACCGCTGCTCACCGGAGCCGACATGGTGGTCGCCGCCAGCGTGCGGGACCGGACCGAACAGATCGCCGTGGAAATGCAGATGCGCCAGGCCCAGAAAATGGAGGCGGTCGGCCAGCTCACGGGCGGCATGGCGCACGATTTCAACAATCTGCTCGGCGTCATCATCGGCAATCTGGACCTGTTGACCGAACGTCTGCCCGACGATGAAAAGGCCGATGACTACGCCCGCGGCGCACTGGACGCGGCACTGCGGGGCGCCGAGCTGACGCAGCAACTCCTCGCCTTTGCACGGCGTCAGCCCTTGCGGCCCAAGCTCATTGATCTTGGAGAGCTGGCCACCCGCATCGGCAGGCTGCTCAGCCGCACCCTGGGAGAGAACATCGAGATCAAGCTCGACCTGCAGACAAACATCTGGCCGGTCGTCGCCGACCCTGCCCAGATGGAAGCGAGCATCGTCAACATCGCCAACAATGCGCGCGATGCCATGCCGCAGGGCGGCACCCTGCAGATCAGTGTCCGCAACAGCTTTCTGGATGCCAACCAGGCCGCGCAGCCCGACACCATTGAAGCGGGCGAGTACGTGCTGGTCGAGATCAGCGACAACGGAACGGGCATGTCCCGGGAAATCGCCGATCAGATTTTCCAGCCCTTCTTCACGACCAAGGAGATGGGCAAGGGAACCGGCCTGGGCCTGAGCATGGTTTTCGGCTTCATCAAGCAGTCCAACGGTCACATCAACGTTCACAGCAAGATCGGCAAAGGCACGACATTCTGGCTCTACCTTCCCCGGGCCAAACCCAGCGAGGACAGCGCGGTTCCAGCCCCGGAACCCATGGCCATACGTGGCGGAGGCGAGAACATCCTGGTGGTCGAAGACAATTCCGATCTGCGCCTGGTCGTGGCCGGGCAGCTTGAGGAACTGGGCTACAGCTACCTGGAAGCCGCCGATGCCGCTGCCGCCATGAAAATCCTCGAGTCCGACGTTGCCATCGACCTGCTGTTCACCGACGTCGTGATGCCGGGCGGCATGGGAGGCTTTGAACTGGCGCGCGCGGCTCAGGAGAAAAGGCCCGGGTTGAAAACCCTGCTGACCTCGGGTTTCCCCGATGTGAAGACCAACAGCGCCAGCTCGGCGCCCGCCAGTTCGCGCCTGCTGACCAAACCCTATCGCAAGGCGGACCTGGCCAGGGCCCTGCGCGATGTCCTGGATGAATGACGATGCCGGCGCGACGGTTTCACGCCGCCGCTCCGTCGCTTCCTGACCTCTCGACAAGGTGGATCGCCGCACCGCGCGGAACGCTGCCGCTGATGTCGCCGACCGTCGACGGACAGGCCGAACAGACCAGGATGAGATCCATCAGGGCCTCAAGCTCGACATAGTCGCCTGCGACAGCGGCCGAAGGTTCGTCGACCAGCTTCATGCCCTCGACGACAGGCGCGTGTTCGAACAGGTTCCAGGGACAAGGCACCGGCCCGGGCCAGGCTATGCCCTGGCCGGCCAGCACGGCCCGAAGGTTGTCTTCACAGGCCATGGCCGGCGGCTCTACGCCGTAGAAGAAATAACTCTCGCGGCTGCAGGCGGCATGCAGGGTGTCGTGGATGCCGGGCGAGGTATCGGCCGTCAGTTTCAGCATGGGGCGGAAACGGTTGGAGACCAGAACGTCGCCGGGTCTGAAGAGCAGACTGTAGAGTGCCGATCGGCTGTGCTCCATGGAGAGCACCTCCTGCGGGTCGCCCACGGCGACGGCCCAGGTATCGACCACCTGGCCGCCCTGCGTGTTGACGATGCGCAGGCGGCTTCCGGCCACGACGCGGACCGCTCGGCCTTCACCGGGCGGCAGAGGAATCGTCTCGTTCATGAGCGCCGGTCCAGATTGCAGATGAAGGCAATGCCGGCGATACGCAGGAGCAGATTGCGGACGCCCCGCAGCAGAGGATAAAGCGCCGCGGCACGCCTTCGGCCGCCGAACAGCAGCCGGTTCACGCGGCCCACGACACCCCCGCGCCCGAAGCGCCGCGTCGCCTCGCGGATCGCATCGGGACCATAGTGGAGACGCCCGGCGGCCTTGAGCACCATGCCCTGGTCGATATCCAGACCAGCCGCCGTGATCTCGTCCATCAGGGCTCCCTCCTTGCGCGCATCGACCAGCTCAACCGTGCCATTGCCTTGCGGGAAGGTCGAACAGCACCAGGTCCGGCACATCGGACAGTCATGGTCGTAAACCAGATAGACCGCCTCGTCGCTTTCCTGGCTCGGGCTCATGGGACACTCCGCGTCTCCATGCTATGTGGTGCGGATCAGGTATGGTGCAACGCATACTCCCTTGTCTTGCGGGCCGATGCCGGTAACAAGTCCGCCAGCTTCCAACAATGCGAGATCGTCATGGCCCTCAACGAATACGGCAAGATCACCAGCATCGCCCTGCGCCATGCGCGCGATGCCTTCGGCGATGCCAAGACGATCGGCGCGCAGTGGAAAAAGCTGAACTACCACAGTGCTCCCGATTTCGACGCCGCCGTGGCCGAGTACGACAGCTTCGTGGAAGCCCTGTCGCTGGGCGGGGCTGAAATCCACTACCTTCCGGCCGGCGACGGCCTGACCATCGACTCGATCTATGTCCGTGATTCGCTGATCCCCGGCCCCCTGGGCCTGGTCATGTGCAACATGGGCAAACCCGCCCGCGGGCGCGAGCCGAAGTTCAACGGCAACGCCCTGGACAGCGAGGGCATCGACCTTGCCGGCGCCGTGCAGGGCCAGGGCCGGATCGAAGGCGGCGATTTCGTCTGGCTCGACGACAAGACCTGTGCCGTCGCCCACGGCTACCGCACCAATCCGGCCGGCGTGCGCCAGTTGCGCGCCCTGCTGGGCGATGACGTCCATATCGAGGTCTGCCCCCTGCCCCATTACAAGGGCCCCGACGACGTCTTCCACCTGATGTCGATCCTGTCGCCGCTCGATGCCGATCTGGCGCTGGTCTATTCCCCGCTGATGCCGGTGCCGTTCCGCAACTGGCTTCTCGAACGCGGCCTGACGCTGGTCGAGGTGCCCGACGAGGAATTCGAGAGCATGGGTTGCAACGTGCTGGTAACCGAGCCGCGCCGCTGCGTCGCGGTCGAGGGCAATCCCGAGACGCGCAAGCGCCTGGAAGCCGCAGGCTGCGAGGTCGTCACCTACAAGGGCGCCGAAATCAGCCGCAAGGGCGAAGGCGGCCCGACCTGCCTGACCCGCCCGCTCGAACGCGAAGGCTAGAGCGACCGGAATTCGGACGCCGGCCCGATCCACGCAGTCAGAAAGCGTTCCGTCCAGTCCTGGATGGAGGCTTCGTAACGCCGGGCCATCACCAGTTGCTCGGCCAGCGGCTGGATACCGGGGCGCGTCAGTTCGGTTTCGTTGTCGCCGAACCAGTCCGCGATGTCCTGGCCCCTGGCGTCGGGATGGCCCTGCAGGCCGATCGCGCTGCCCAGCCGGTAGGCCTGGACCGGGAAAGCAGCACTGGTCGCCAGCAGTTCGGCATCCTCGGGCAGGTCCGTGATGCCTTCGTAGTGCGCCTGATAGATGTGATCGAGACCGCGGAAGAGTTCGCGTCCCTCCTCCGTCGCCTCGATCGGGCAAAAGCCGAGCTCCATCATGCCGTCCGGTCGCGGCCCGCCGCGCCCGCCATGGGCCAGCGCGATGATCTGAGCACCCAGGCACAAACCCAGCACCGGGCGACTTTCATCGACCAGCTTGCGGGCCCAGGCGGCCTCTTCCATGAGCCAGGGCCAGCGTTCCGGCGCGATCATGGAGCCGTCCATGCCGCCGGCTATGACAAAGCCTGCCCAGGGCGAGGTGTCATCCGGCAGAGTTTCGCCATCGGGGTGGCACAGGAAATCGACGGCATAGCCCATGCCCTGCAACACCTCGGCGATTCGGGAACTGGTCCAGTCGGCCCGGTGGATCAGATAGAGGATGCGAGGCGGCGCCATGGCGCATTCCTTCGGTCGATCGATCAGATCCAGATCAAGTCCCCATCAGGTTCAGATCAGGAAGGGGGCGATTTCCTCGGACGTACGCAGATAACCCTGGTCGGTCATATGGATGGGATCGATATGCAACCATTCGCCATCGCGACGCTCGTCCAGCGACGCGTTGATGTCGATCCAGGAAAAGCCCAGCTCATCGGCAAGCGCCTGCATGTCGGCACCATGCCATTCCTGATAGTCGCGCTTGCACCGGTCAAAGACCTCACGCATCCCCGAAACGGCATCATAGTTGTTCAGCAGTTCCATCTCCTGGCTCGACCATCGACGTGACTGAAGTTCGGGTGATGGCTGCATCACCAAGGTCAGGCGCGCACCCAATGACGTCGCAAACCGCGACCAGCTCGTCAGCACGTCGCGTATGGTTTCCCGCAGCAGTTCACGTTCGGCTTCGAACCGCTCGGGTGTATGGGTCAAGGGCACGAATGCGCGATTTTTCGAGCCAAAGAGCGCCTTGCCAAGCTTGCCCGTCATGTCACCGTTCAGGCCGCTCAGAAACTGCTCGTTGTTGGGAAAGGTGCCGAACTGGCGCAACAGGCTCGCGCAGGTGTGGAAGTAGAAAATCTCGCCGAACCCTGCGATCACGATGTTGCGGATGTTCCTGTAGCGCCCCGAGAAGAACATGAACTGCACGAAACTCTGGGCCAGCCCGTACTGGTGCCCCGAAAGCAGGACGGTCGCCCTTCCGGTTTCCTGGGCAAGACGCGAGGACAGGGTCGTCGAATCGGAAGTGGCACCCACGCCAAAGGCAAAGGACGAGCCCGTGACGATGTCGACCGGCTCATCCCGCGGCACGCTTTCGACGGTCAGGATCCGTCCATTGCGCCCGATCGTGCGACGCAGGCCCCACTGGTCGGTGTGGAGTTCCTCGCGGTTGATGTGGGGCAGACATCCGCGCATGACGAACGGCAGCCAGACCTGGGAGCGCAGAATCCGGTGGTAGAGCCGCATCTGCGGCAGCAACTCGTAGATTCGACCTCGATTCCGCTGCATTTCCTCGGTAATCAGACGGTTGGATTCGTCCATGGTTTACCCGGCCCTAGGCTGCCTGGAGACGCGCCAGCGCCTCGTTCAGGCGATCGCGCGATTCGATGGCATTGACCCTGCGTTCGCGGTTTTCCTCGATCACCTCTTCGGGCGCGTTGGCGATGAACTTCTCGTTGGCGAGTTTCTTGTCGTAGCCGCCGATTTCGCCATCGAGCTTGCCGATTTCCTTGCGCAGCCGCTGGGTCTCGGCGGCAATGTCGATCACACCCGAAAGCGGCAGGACCAGCGTGGCACCGTCGATCACGTCCTGGATCGACCCCTCGGGAATGGCGCTGGTCGTCTCGATGCTCTCCAGTCTGGCCAGACGCAGGATCAGGTCGCGGTGGCGCTCCAGCCGCCCGCTTCCGGCAGCATCAAGGTCCTTGAGCAAGGCCACGATCTTGGCGCCGGCGGGCACGTTGACCTCGTTGCGTGTGCCCCGGATCAGCGAGATCAGTCGCACGACCCAGTCCATCTCGCCCGAGGCGGCAGGATCGATACTCTCCTCGCCGTACTCGGGCCAGGCCGCGCGGATCAGCGGCGTTTCGCGGCCATCGGGCGCAAGCTCACCCCAGAGTTCCTCGGTGATGTAGGGCATGAAGGGATGCAGCATCAGCAGAAGCTGATCGAGCGCCCAGGCCGTGGTTTTGCGCGTCTCCTCGGCGGCGGCGGCATCGCTGCCCGCCAGGATCGGCTTGGTGAATTCCAGATACCAGTCGCAGAAGGTGTTCCACGCGGTCTGGTAGCCCGCCTGGGCTGCCTCGTTGAAACGGTAGGCATCAAGCGCGCCATCGAGCTTCAGGCGCAGGCCCGCCATCTCGCCGACCAGCCAGCGGTTGACGGTCTGCCGGCAGGCCGAGGGATCGAAGGCTGCATCGGGCAGGCAGCCGTTCATCTGGCAGTAACGTGCCGCGTTCCACAGCTTGGTCGTGAAGTTGCGGTAGCCCTCGACACGCTGGGGCGACAGCTTGATGTCGCGGCCGGGCGCGGCCATGGACGCCAGGGTGAAACGCAGGGCATCGGCACCGTACTCGCCGATCAGCTCCAGCGGATCGATGATGTTGCCCTTGGACTTCGACATCTTCTGGCCCTTCTCGTCGCGGACCAGAGCGTGGATATAGACTGTGTGGAAGGGCACCTCGCCCATGAAATGCAGGCCCATCATCATCATGCGGGCGACCCAGAAGAAGATGATGTCGAAGCCGGTGACCAGCACGTCGGTGGGATAGTAGCGCGCCAGCTCTGGCGTCTTCTCGGGCCAGCCCAGCGTCGAGAACGGCCACAGCGCCGAGCTGAACCAGGTGTCGAGCACGTCGGGATCACGCCACAGCTCGACCTCCTTGCCGTAGTGCGCCCGCGCCTTGACCGCCGCGGCGGCCTCGTCGTGGGCGACAAAAACCGTTTCGTCGGGACCGTACCAGGCCGGGATCTGATGGCCCCACCAGAGCTGGCGCGAAATGCACCAGGGCTGGATGTTGCGCATCCACTCATAATAGGTCTTCGACCAGTTTTCCGGCACGAAACGGGTCTTGCCCTGCTCCACGGCTTCGATCGCCGGCTTGGCCAGCGTCGCCGCATCGGCATACCACTGCTCGGTCAGCCAGGGTTCGATCGGCACGCCGCCACGGTCGCCGAAAGGCACCATGTGGACGTGGTCCTCGATCTTCTCGAGCAGACCCGCGGCCTCCATGTCGGCGACGATCTTCTCGCGCGCGGCAAAACGGTCGAGGCCGCGATAGGCCTCCGGCGCGTTTTCGTTGATCCGGGCTTCCTGGTCGAGAACGTTGATCATCTCGAGATCGTGGCGCCGGCCGACCTCGAAATCGTTGAAGTCATGGGCCGGAGTGATCTTGACCGCGCCGGTGCCCTGCTCGGGATCCGCGTAGTCGTCGGCCACGATAATGATGCGACGCCCGACCAGCGGCAGGATCGCGTGTTTGCCGATCAGGTCGGCGTAACGTTCGTCCTCGGGATGCACGGCAACGGCCGTGTCGCCCAGCATCGTCTCGGGCCGGGTCGTGGCGACGACGATGAAACGGCCCTCCTGACCCTCGATGGGATACCGAAAGTGCCAGAGATGGCCCTTGACCTCCTGCTGCTGGACCTCCAGGTCCGAGATCGCGGTCAGCAACTTGGGGTCCCAGTTGACCAGCCGCTTGTCCTTGTAGATCAGGCCCTGGTCATAGAGGTCGACAAAGACCTTGAGCACGGCCTCCGAGAGGCCTTCGTCCATCGTGAAGCGTTCGCGCGACCAGTCGGCCGAGGCGCCCAGCCGGCGCAACTGGCCGCCGATCGTGCCGCCGGATTCTTCCTTCCAGGCCCAGATCCGTTCAATGAAGGCCTCGCGGCCGATCTCGCGCCGCTTGATGCCCTGGCCTTCCAGCATGCGTTCGACGACCATCTGCGTGGCGATGCCGGCATGGTCCATGCCCGGCTGCCACAGCGCGTCGCGCCCGCGCATGCGCTCGTGGCGGATCAGGATATCCTGCAGCGTGTTGTTGAGCGCGTGGCCCATGTGCAGGCTGCCCGTCACGTTGGGCGGGGGAATTACGATCGTGTAGGGCTGCGCGTTGTCGCGGCTGCCGATCTTGAACGATCCGCTGTCTTCCCACGCATCGTAGAGCTTCTGCTCCACAGCCTGGGGGTCGTAGTTCTTTTCCAACATGTCACTTCCCGAAAGCACCAACGCCGCGAAGGTTCCCCTCCGCGGCGTTGGGTTTACAGCCGATTGGGGTTGTTTGTCAGGCCCCGTCGTCGCCGCCCATGCGCCGCGACAGGTAACGTACCTCGCGCTCGACGATCCGCTCGACCACCGTGGGCAGGTGTTCGTCGAGCCATTCGCGCAGCATCGGGCGCAGCAGTTCCAGAACCAGATCCTCGACCGGGCGGCCATGGGGCACGCCGGCCATGGGGTCGCGTTCGGAAGCCCGCGCAAGGTTGCCCAGAGCGGCGGCCGCCGAGGAAACCGCGGCATCGGAAACCAGACGGTCGTTGCTTCCAGTCGTCATCGTGCTCTCCTGGCTCTGGGATATGGCAGGTTCTTGCGGCGCCCAGGGTTCGGCCGGCGCGTCGGTTTCCGGGGCCACCGGCTCGGAAAGCTCGAGAGGTTCGGCTTCCACACCGATATCGGCGCCTTCCTGGGGCAGGACCTCATCATCGGCGTTCCAGATTTCGTGGCCGACATCGGATTCCGCAGGCTCCTCAGGACCCTCGTCGGCGATCTCCTCGATCTCCTCGATCGGCTGGGTTTCCTCGATCTCGTCGGTCAGATCGAGAACGTCG
>Ga0105054_10012466_pt1 | contig 10407 bp, 10 predicted proteins | sample BON02_FD_78091 | JGI IMG/M metagenome (GOLD analysis project Ga0105054, IMG submission 78091) | Freshwater microbial communities from Lake Bonney liftoff mats and glacier meltwater in Antarctica - BON-02 (megahit assembly) | ecosystem: Environmental > Aquatic > Freshwater > Ice > Glacier... | reverse complement strand
GCCCTCTAGACATTTGGGGAGCTTCACAGCTGCGGACTGGGTGTCTTTCGATTTTAATGTTTCTTACTGCTCTTGCTGAGGTTACTCCTTAATAAACACTCTTAAGTTAAGAAAAATCTCCTCGGCGCGCAAACAACGAACCATGCAGGGGGGGCGAAGTGCAGTGCGACAGAACTGAGAGATCATTTTCCGGCTACGTCGTCGCTGCGGCTGATTGGAGAACAACTGCACACCGAAAACAACGATTCCGCCCCCGTTCCATGCAGACGGCTTAGTAAGCATACAAACAACGGACGGCCAAAGATCCAACAGATCCAATTCAGCAATGCAGCGCGCACGCACAGTCGAATTGAGCAGAAGGTTGGATGAGGAGGCCAATGATGGGAGGCAGCACCAGCCCGGGAGGGCTGCCACAACGAACACGACAGCAATGGTCGCTGGCAATGCAGGCGCGTTGATCAATGCAGCCAAATCCAGTTTGACGCTGAGGGCCTGCAATGGCCCGTGGGAGCTGTGCACCGCAGTTATTTTTAACGACGCAGTGGCAGGCACTACCTTCCTGTGTGTCACACTATTTCAATTCTCGTTCTGTGCTTTGTTGTTTGGCCAATGGACAAGATCAGCAACGTCAACGCATACACACTGGAGCAGGTGCATGAAGTAAGGCATGCAGATTACACAACCAGCTGCGGGCTCGGGTTCGCCGGCAAGCACTGTGAGGAGGTGATAACCTGCAAGGAGCTCGACTACTGCAGCGGCCACAGAATTTGTCAACGCGGCGGCTACTGCATCTGCGACACGGGCTGGGAGGGTGCCACGTGCTCCCAGTCGTACTGCCCAAGCAGGTGCACGGGGCATGGTGCGTGTGCCGCTACTGGTGGTTGCGTGTGCGATGCTGGTTTTACCGGCATCATTTGCGATAAAGTAATTTGTCTGGGAGATGGCAACAGCACCGGGCACGGTGCCTGCCTGGATGGCGGTGTTGTCCTGTAAGAAAGGCTACCTCGGCTCCGCCTGCAACGTCATTGATGCGGTCCGAAAGTGCTCCAATCACGGTAAGCCAACATTAGTGTCTGCACTTTTGAGGGACAGCCAACGCCGCTGTGTGCCACTCGAAGTTCGAATTTCTATTTCCAATCGGATTTCGCCAACAACAATAAGGCAGGGGAGGAGGGAAAAAGAGGAGAGAAAAGAGGTGCACGGACCAACACAGAATTCTGTGGACACTTTGACTTTGATGTCTCAAGAGATGTCATTTGAGGAAAATCCGCAAAAAAACGTCTTTTTTGAAATCAGACCACTATATAATCTTGTTGTTTGACGAGCCTTTCCACGGAAGGGCCTGAAAATCGTCGATTTTCCCATGTCCGACATCCGAATTAGAAAAAGATGTCCGTTCTGGAAAAAGAAATACGATTTGGAAAAAGTTGGGGGAAAACGTCTTATAGTTTTTCCAAGTTTTCCCCTTTCCACGGAAACCCCCGGAGACCGTCGTTTTTTTTTTTTAAGTCAAGGCGACCCTCTGTTTATGCAAATAGAATGGAGTGGAGTCCAAATGGTCCTAGGCAAATGCCTTGAACATCCGTCTATACATATCAGTGGCACGGAGGCAACCCGTGAAATGCACCATGTTGAGAGACAGTGTGCGTGTGCGCGCGCGCGCGTGCGTGTGTGTGTATTGGATACACTACGCTATATACTACATACACTACACTAGATATGATGAAGATACACTACCTTATGATAGGTGCATTATTTTGTTTAGCGTTATGCGAGTCTCCTGAATACCCCGCCGCAGAATATTCTGCAGTCTCAGGTTGGGATCTGCCCGAATGGCGCGCGGCAGCTTCGGCGCGCCCCTCCGCCGCACGTTCACTTCTCAACTTCTGTGTAGACTGTTTTCCTTCATTTTGACGTGATTTATTTGCCCAGGCTTTCCCGACGCGAATGAAAACTGTATATTGTGACCAGTGGTTCACCGGGCCAGGCTGCATTCTGGCGCTGTGCATGAACAATTGCTCGGATCATGGCGCATGTGATTCTCGTTCTGGTATTTGCTGGTGTGACCCAGGGTGGACTGCTGGAGATCGCTCCAGGCAGCTCTGTCATAATAATTGTACGGCCCGCGGTACTTGTTTTGAAGGATTGTGTTTATGTCAGGATGAGTACAGCGGAGACGACTACAGTGTTTGCCCATGCCTGAATGGATGCTCTGGACACGGCGCGTGCTACAATGGCACGTGCGCTTGCGATACTCTCTATGTCGGGGAAGATTGCTCAACATACAAAGGCAAGATTGCCTGCCCCAGCAATTGCACTGGGCGCGGTACCTGCCTATGTGCTTGTGACCTGGGCTTCTCTGGCTTAGATTGCTCGATGTTGCACTGCCTCAACAACTGCTCCTTGCACGGCGCGTGCACGTCCAATGGAACCTGTGCCTGCGGCCCCACGTTTCATGGCTCGGACTGTTCGCTACCGGATTTGACATGTGGCATGGGATTCCACAGCAATTGCACCTGTATGGACTCAGCAGTCAATCACTGGTGGTCAGGTAGTGACAGGATCCCAGATATGTGGGCGTGGGAGCAGCCATCAAAACATCTGGTGAGACGCGATGTGAAATTGGTGGGGGATACTCTCCTAGGGCATTGTGACATCGACTTTTACGGCGTTCCTACTATGGTGAAAAGCCAAGCTGTCATGTCCTTTGCCCAAGCAGAGCGCATGATGCAGTCAAACGGCATCCCGGAGCATTTTGTAATACATAATGGGTTTCCCATGTGCGAGATAACATGGAGTGTGTCTGTGCCTCAGCAGCCTCACGTAATCATGGGACCATGCAACTATGATTGGCCCGGGCCTCACGAGGCCATGTGCCCGAATCCTTATCCCTTGCCACAGGATAGCCCTATTGGATATGCTTTGAATGGTGTTCCCATTTGGGGTGCTGTGCTTTCTGATGGCTCAAATGCAGTGGAGGGCCCCGAGCCTGTGCCGTGCTACGGACACGCATCTCGCACTGGAATGTGGCACTATCACCACCCTATTCTTGGATGCAATAATGCCGCCAATCAAGAGACGTTGTTTGGGTATGCAGCGGACGGATTTCCCATCTATGGGCCCTTTAGCGGTTCAAAGGCAGACGTGGACGACATAATTGACAAGTGCAATGGTCAGGCCGGCTCTTACAGATACCACATGCGCACATTGGTGCAGGTTGATGAGCGCATGCCGTATCAAGACGATAGCACAGACCCCAGAAATCCTATGGCCACGGCTGTACATAACAATTGGAATTATGTGCTCGGGTGCTTTTCCGGCAAACCTTCGTCGTCGCTGGGCCTGCACCAAGTGACCGTTCCACTTACTGCCGCATCTGATGATTGGATGGCTACACAGGATAATTCGGCAATTTCGACAGACTCGCTTGCCAACCAGTTGGGTCTTACAGATCGCATGGGTCTTTGCATGTGTGATGCGGGGTGGATGGGTTCAGGCTGTCAGGCGAGAGGCTGCTTGAACAACTGCTCTAGCAACGGCGTGTGCGAAGCCAATGAGACGTCGGCTCACTGTTCGTGCGACAACATGTTTGAGGGTGACGACTGCTCGAAACGCACCAACACTACGTGTAGTATTGGATGCAGCGGTCACGGCACCTGCCTGTGGGAAAACGATCGCAACGCCACGTGCCTCTCTGACCTGGCGTGGGGAGGCAGCAATTGTCAAAAAATAGCGGGCCCTCCTTGCCCCTGCAATTGTTCAGGCCACAGCAGTTGTTTTGACGAAACTTGCATCTGCGACCATATGTACGGTGGAAAAAGCTGCGAACGTCCCTCGGCATATGCTCTCAATCTCAATTCAACTGTGTGCTGGCAATGGATCAACAACATCTTTACAAATAACAGCTGTGCGGGTCAAGGTACTTGCTTCAATGGCACCTGTGTATGCGACACAGGGTGGACGGGAGTCAACTGCACCACTTCCTTCATATCCGACTCACTCTACATTAACTGCCCCAGCAACTGCTCGTTTCATGGCGCATGCTCGCGTGTCTTTGATGCGGTGCATCTGATTTACAATGGCACATGCCTGTGCGACGTGGGCTACGATGGCCCCAACTGCTCTGTGGACTGGGGTGCTTACCAATGTGAAGGCAATTGCTCAACACACGGTGCTTTCATCAACAAAACGTGCATCTTTGACTCGGAATGGGACGGCTATGACTGTAACACTAGATGGGTCTCGCCTTATCGCCTGTGCCCCGTGAATTGCTCCAATCATGGGTCGTGCTTCAACATCACGTGTACCTGTGACCTGGGCTGGTATGGCGTTGATTGCTCTCGGTCCGATCCCTGTCCCGGCGATTGCAGTGGTCATGGAGTGTGTGGGCTTGGTAATTGCACGTGCGATTCCGAGTGGGCTGGTGCAGATTGTAGCCACAGGTCTGAATGCCCTGGATTTGTGCCACAGCTTACCGTCAACTGCTCGGGTCATGGCTCGTGCATGGGTGGGACTTGTTTGTGTGATCTCCAGGTGATATACGTATACATGTATGTACGTGTATATGCATACAACTAATATACATGCATGTGTACATTTACATATATCCACTGGTCTCGCTGCGACGAGAAAGAGTCTTTCGTAGACTCAGAAAAGATGAATGTCTTTAGTGCTATGCTATTCTCTCCCTCTCTCTGAGTACAGCACTACTTGATCTATTTTCCTTCGCTTTGTTTACACGTTAATATGTATGAATACATATATGTGTACGTATATTACAGTGGAGGGGATACGATTGCAGCGTTTCGGGGTGCGTCAATTCTTGCAACAACAATGGCATCTACCTCAACGGCACTTGTCATTGTATTGTCAGCTTCATATGAGAGGATTGCAGCCTGGGGCCTTACAAAGGCGAGTGTCCGGGTCAGTGCTCGGGCCATGGTGCTTGTTCTACAGTGGAGAGTGAAATCTTACCATATAGCACCGCAGATATATACGGCAACGGCATGTTATCAGAAAACGTCGCGTGCGTTTGTGACGAAGGATGGGGCAGCTCCGACTGCACTGCCCGCGTGTGCCCCAATGACTGCTCTGGCAATGGTGCGTGTGCTCAGAATGGCAGTTGCTTCTGCTATCAGAATTGGGGAGGCGACGATTGTTCAGAAGCATGGTGTCCCAATGCTTGCAGTAATCATGGCACATGCATGGGTGGGCACGGTTGCTTGTGTGAAGTGGGCCATGACGGCCTGGATTGTGGTGTTTCGTCGTGCCCAAACAACTGCACAGGACGAGGTGTGTGCTTAGTGACTCCTAAGGTGGAGTATGAGCAAGCGTGCCCCGCATATGACGCCGAGAATGGTTACGAGGCACGCATCAATAGGACTGCTTCCAAGTGCTTGTGCTTCTATGGCTGGGGGGGCAAGGACTGCTCGCACATCACCTGCCCTCTCAAATGTTCGTTCCCCAATGGTTACTGCCTGAATGGCAATTGTTTGTGTGACATGGGTTTGGGCTACTATGGTCGTAACTGTTCTCAACAGTTTGGTGTCGTGTCGCTGCGCACAGATAGGCAGACGTTGACGCCCTCCTATGGCATCTTCGAAGCTCGCACCACAGTCATTGTACGTGGTACAGAGTTTGTTAACTCAGACACGATGCGCTGCAAATTTGGCATTAAAATTTCGCAGGCATCAGTTGTGATGCCGAACCCTCCCGAAGTGCCATATGTCTTGTGTCCAAGCCCTGGTGAACATTCGCCAACAACGGTCTTTTTCCGGTTTTCGTTGGACGGTAGAGAGTATACTGAAGTAGATGCCCAATTTCGTTATATTTACCACGGCAACGGTATCGTGACTGGTGTTAGATGGCCTGCTGGACCAGAGCAAGGTGGTACAACTGTGACATTCTTCGGTATTAACTTTCAGTTTGCTTTAGGCGTGACGTGTAAATTCGGCGATTTTGAAATGATGGGCACTTTCAATATTCGATATATACAAGATCCAACGACAGGAGGACAGGAACTTGAAGCGCAGCTCATGTGTACTTCGCCTGCGCTCGCAGCTCTGGATCTGCCTGCAAGTGCTGGTGCGACCGTTGCGCTAGAAGTATCAATGAACATAGGTCAAAACTGGATGCGATACGATAGCACCTTGTTTTTTAAGTACTACGTCGCCACTCGAATTTCGCCGTCGTTCGGGCCGCAGCAAGACCAAAACACGGAAATCTCCTTTTATGGCTTCAACTTTTTCCATGGTGAGAACCGCAGAGACTTGTTCCCTGGATTTGCATATGAGTACACATGCGTCTTTCACCTCCCATGGTCAGGTGCGCCGGTTCAAGTCAAGTCTCTGACGTCGACATGGATCCTTCGGACTGCTCCGCCCGACAGTGCGAGCTTCGCGTGCAGGGTGCCTCCAGGTCTTGTCGGTGAAAGTGGTTACACTGGACCAGTTGAAGTCGGCCTGTCTCTGAATCCGTGCATGTATGACCCCGCTGATATAAAAAAAGAGTTTGGCTGTATCGATCCTTTGCCATTCACGACAGAGCCTGTATTGTTCTACTACGTCGAAAACACGGTAAACACTGTGTTTCGGATCTTCTGTTTCGGATCTTCCCACGGGATTCAGATGTTTCGGATCTTCCCACGGGATTCAGTCATCTTGCCATCTTGTGCAAGTGGGGCACAGTTGTTACGGAAGGTACCTACAATGAGACCGAGCAGTCTGTCATGTGTAGGTCACCCATGTGCATTGCAGCGTCGTGCTTGTTGCTGGCACAGGCGAGCTGCCTCACGTGCGTGGTACCGCTTCATTTGGAAGTGGCGCTCAATGGCCAGGATTTTACAGATTCGCAGGTAGAGTTCAGCTACTACCAAGAACCCCGAATCCAGCGCATTTATCCCACCTTGGGGTCTATCCTGGGCGGCACCACTGTTACAGTTGAAGCTCTTGGTTTCCACGACCCTTGTATCGGCTGTGAAGAACGCCAGGATTGCGACACTTGCGGACTTTTGGTCCGGTGCAAATTTCAGGCCTTTACCCGAATCGAATACACGCAGGGTGCGTGCATCAAGACCTCTTCTGGTGCCTGTGACCGCACTAGAATTAAGTGTGTCTCGCCGAACAGCAGTATTCTGCGTGGAAACGTCGTGTCCCTGTATCCATTTTACCTGGCGATATCGGTAACTGTCAACAATCAGCAATACTTCCCCATCAATCTTGCTGCCGATAACGAGCCTTATAATGTCTACGACTTTCAGTGTACTGAAAGCCGTACCATTGGCTGTGCCTTCTTTTACAAATTCTATGAGCTCCCCATCCCTTTTAGTGTCTATCTGACAGCAATTGGTGGCAATGGTGGTGGCTTTCTGACCGTCACGGGTGCCAAATTTTTGAACGAAAACGAATTGCGCTGTCAATATGGAACAGTTTTAACTCCCCAAGCCTGCACATCAGGTGTAACTGGCGACCTGATGCAGGTGAGAACACCTGGCCAATGCGAGGGCGCTCAACTGGAGTCACCCATTTTAATTTCTCCGTCAACTGTCATCTGTGGCACCTCCAGTCTCACATCATTTGGCCTAGTGACCCAGACAAGCGTGGGCATATCATTCAACGGCGGTTTTGACGAATTTGACACGTCTTGGATCTTGGATGGGGCTTCTGTTAAAAAGGTAGATGCCGTTCAGGCGTATTGGGTGACGAAAATCGAACCATCCCTTGGCTTCATGGCAGGTGGCACGCGGGTCTCGGTCACAGGAGTCAATCTAGAAGCAATGAGCATTGGTGGTGACAACACAAATATGCAATGCCAATTCGACGGCAGAATTGTCGTGCCAGACCCTCAGCAAACCCCAGATCCTGTCGACTTTTTAGGTGGCAAGATTGAGTGTACATCCCCGCCCAGCACAGGGACGACAGGCAAAAAGAATGTCATCTTTGGTATCTGCCTCATTGGCGATGAGTGTGTCTACACAGGCATGGTGCATCAGGCTGAGACTGTGCAAGTGTTGGTGCCTGAAGCGAATCACTTTACGAAACCCATCAATTTCTTCTACTATCAGGCACCTGTGCTGACGTCTTTGACCCCGAGCCTCGGTCCACTCTCTGGTTCCACTTTCATTACTGTAAAAGGCATCGGCTTCTTTTCGAGCCCAGTCCTGGCATGCAAGTTTTCTCTTGCTTATTATTCAATTGCCTCTACGCTTGTCTTTTCCACAGAATACGTGTGCAAATCACCGCCTATGCAGGCTGGCTGGTATCATGTCGATCTCTCGCTCAATGGTCAGCAGTTTAGTGCTGGGTGCGGCACCACAGGTAGATGTCCGTTTCATGCCTACTTTGAGCCCGAGATTACGCAGGTGGTTCCGCAGGCAGGTATCAATACCGGAGAGTGGTTGGTGATTTTGACGGTTTAAAACGCCGTCATCGCCAATTACCAGCTGCGCTGCAAGTTTCAGGCTGCCTATCCCCCAGACAACGAGCGCCTCGAAATTGAAGGCTTTACGATGATCACGGAGGCACAGGTGTCGGGAAATTCTTTCACCTGCTACAGTCCCACCTCAAAATCCTCGGAGGGACTTCCTATGCTTCGTACTGTCACACCCTTGAAGCCAAAGCTTGGGCTTACGTATATATCACTCACCTGGAATGGTCAGCAGTATGGTTCTTTTGATGAAACTAAATTTACTCAAAAATTATGGTATCATAATATGGTAGAGACTGTAGCAGCAGTACCTTCAGGAGGCAAAACTACAGATGCCCAGATGATAACCATCTTTGGAAATAATTTTGTCAACACCAGGTTCCTGATGGTGAGATTTGGAGAGAATCTTGCAATGTGCGCTTTTGGCGCTCCTCTAGTGGGTTGTCCGGTCGACACAAGGTACATTTGTGATGCCATCACCTTCATCAGTGCGCAGGAAATCCACTTCAGGATGCCAACAAATGGACTGCAGCATTGGCCCCATGGTGCTCCGCCTGCAACCAAGTATCGGACTTGCCACCGGTGGCTTTCATGTCACAGTGATTGGTCGCAACATGTGGACCAATGCCGTACCTACTACTGGCAACACTTTTAAGGCACTGCATGATAATAAGGCAGAAATAGTGGCCACGAAAGCCACTGGCTGTGCCGTCAACACAGACTGTGAAAACAAATTGATTATCTTTATACCTAGGACTACTGATCCAATGGGCCCCATGCGAGTTGCACCGTCAGGGTTGCCTGTTGAAATCACCGTCAATGGCGTGGACTACACCATCATTAAACGCCTCCTCATGCTTATGGGGACTCCTTCGATTTCTGCATTTGTGCCAAATGGAGCGCACTACACTGGCAACGTCAGAGTGACTGTGTCTGGTAGCGACTTGATTGATTCTGACATCATTCGCCTCCGGCTAGGTCCTATGAGCTCATCACCACCTTGCTTGTCTGCGCTTTGCTTGCACGCAGTTTACGTTTCGGCTAGCAAAATAGTCTTCGGGACCGATCCATGTGGTGATAATTGTAACTTCAAAGCACCTTTACTTGTTCAACTCGCACTGAACGGTCTCGATTTCATGAGCACTACCAAATACTTCAGATTCCTCGAGAATACCACGCTTACAAAGATAGTGCCCAACGTGGGCTCAAGTACTGGCAGTACCCCTATTGTATTAACAGCTTCCAACATGAATGCGACAACACAGTTCAGATCTAAGTTTGGCGACCAAGAGGTGGAGGGATACATGAATGCGGGAAAATTGGTATGTGATTCTCCATCAGCTAGCAATGGGGGAAATAGGACTGTACCCGTGGCACTGGCACTGGATGGACAAACCTATTCGCCTTCTCCAGACTGCGCATTAGAACCTCAAAAGTGTTTCATGTACATGCCTCCTTTGACTGCCTCACGAGTCTACCCTACGCTAGGTCCGATCCGAAGGAAGGAGGAACAAGGGTGACTATTTTCGGTGACAATTTTTACACAGTTCAAGGCGAGCAAGTACCCCTATGGGGCAGCGTTCACATTGCTGTCTGTTTCGTTGAATGACGGTCTTGATTTATCGGCTCTTGCGGCAGATGCATTTGCCTGGTACTCCAATCCTACTATGACTGAGATGCAGCTGCCGCTTGGACCGCGTCTAGGAGAAACAAACGTCGCCTTGCTAGGCAGTGGCTTTATTAATCTGCGTGGTGTCGCCAAGTGCAAATTCGGAACCATCAACACACAAGCTATTTTCGACGACAGTTCTCTTGATGGTAATCCCATGTTTCGATGCAACAGTCCTCCGTGGCCGGTACCGGATTGGGTCAGTGTTGAGATCGCTATGGATTGCCAAGTCTTCACCAAAGCGAAGAACGTCAAATTCCAGTATTATGGAGAGTTTGACATTCATTCAGCTGTTCCGGCCGGAGGACCAAAAG
>Ga0105054_10012463_pt1 | contig 10408 bp, 13 predicted proteins | sample BON02_FD_78091 | JGI IMG/M metagenome (GOLD analysis project Ga0105054, IMG submission 78091) | Freshwater microbial communities from Lake Bonney liftoff mats and glacier meltwater in Antarctica - BON-02 (megahit assembly) | ecosystem: Environmental > Aquatic > Freshwater > Ice > Glacier... | reverse complement strand
TTGCCGCCAATATTCAGTCCGGCGCCGTGGAAGATTGACTGCCCGATATCAGCGAGCATTTGCGCGAAAACGACGCTGACCAGCGGATAGATACAATCATCCCAAGACTGGTTACTGTTGACCAGAAGGCGCTTGCCAGACTGGTCATAGCGATAATCGATCCAATCTTGTTGCTGGTTCACATATCGCAATGTCCAGCCACTGCGATTCGCAGTCAATTGACGTATGGCTTCATCGGGCGATGCTTTGATGTCGGGGAATCGGCTATATGCAATCTGGAAATCTGGTTCCTGCGGCGTTGCCGGCTGAAACAGCGGCAGTGCCCGGGCGGATTCAAAACGGAAGCCGTAAGCGGCATAGCGAAACATGTCAGTCCCCGGTTGCGCTGAATATGCGATGGCCAATGTCATCCATTTCCGCCTTCGGCAGTCTATAATCGGCGATTGTACAAATTTCGTGCCAGCGACGCAGGTTTCGGGCGCGCAATTTTGGATCTGCCACCGTCGACAAACGGATCAGCCACTCCCCGGCCAGATCAAGTTCCTCTCTGGTCGCCAGCGGTCTGCGCTCGGCCATGAAACCCAGAATCTGATACTCTGACGCCGAAATATTCGGAAACAGCCGAAATATATGGGCAAAGCGAAAGCGCCGCAAATCGGCCTTGAATTGTTCTCGAAACAGCTGGTTGGACTGACCTTGATGAACCCGGTGACGCAAAACCGTCTGATTGATATTGCCCAGCTTGCCCAATTGCGTTGCCCGGGTCTGCCATTCATAATCGTCATGGCCGACGTCTTCATTGTAGCGGACCTCGCGCATGAAATCGGCTTTGACGATCATGGTTGGATGAAGCATCGCCACGCGAAAGACCAGTTCGTGATCAATCGCGATCGCTGTTTAGGGGAACCAGATCGATCCTTCGCTTGCGCCAAATACTTCCGCCTGTCCGCCGCAAGCGTCAAGCTGATGGGCCTGCATATAGGCCAGCTGCATGGCAATGCGATCCGGAAGCGCGATGTCGTCGCTATCCATAGCTGCAATATACTCGCCCTCGGCGATAGCGATACCCGCATGGCGCGCCTGGGCACCACTGAGTAAATGGGGATTACGTTGCCGATAGAGCGGCTTTATCCGGCGATCCTTTGTCGCATAATCGGCGATTATGCCCGGACATTCATCATCCGACCCGTCATCCACAATGATGAATTCAACATTATCATGGGTTTGTGCCAATATCGATTCGATAGCTTCACCGACATAGGCCGCATTATTCCATACCGGCATGACGACAGAAACAAGGCTTTGCTTTTCCGTCACTGCTTAATTTTGCTTGCGCCAGCAGATGCCGGTGAAATCCACATGCTCAATCGGCTCTGTTATGGAATGGCGATTTCTGAAGGCATCGACAGCGTCGCGGCAGCCGGGCAAGTAGCCATAATCATCAATGATGACGAATCCGCCGGGCACCAGTTTGTGGTAAAGGTGATTCAGACATTCCATTGTCGAACTATAGAGATCAACGTCGAGCCGCATCAACGCGAGCGGACCGATCGGGGCATCGGGCAGCGTGCCTGCGACAAATCCCTTCAGGAAGTTCACCTGCGGATCGAGCAGGTCATAACGTTGAAAATGGGTTTGCACCTTTGCCAAACTACAGGATAGCCACGGCCGTTTTTCTTCTTCCATGTCCAGGCCATAGCGTTGATCATCTGCACTTTCACTGGAAGGTGGCAGCCCTTCAAAACTGTCAATTGCCCATAATGAGCGATGACTTTGCTGGTGAGAAACCTGCAGCGCCCGCATCAATATCGTCGCCCCACCCTGACATACACCAGCTTCCAGAAAATCACCTTCTATGCCGTCGGCAAATATGCGCTCGGCACATCGTTCGATATTGTTCAGCCGCAATGTCCCCGACATGGTATGCGCATTTTGAGCAAGCGATCGACCATCTTTTTTGGTGGATAACAATTTTTCAAATTTTGGGGCTCGCGGCTCTCAATATCACGCAGATACCGTTGCCGTACCATCCGATCCTCATTAGCATTGCCCGATTCAAGATGTGCGATTTGAAGTTCGGCATTGGGATAGATATTATTGACCAGAACCTGTTTTATCAGGCCAAGATAGCGCTCGCGCTGGCGGTCAAATTCGGGGTTTGCCGTTTGTTCAATCAGGCCATGATCGTCCAGCCTGGTGACAAATTTTTGGATATCCGACCGAATGACCTCATGAGGCGCATCATATCTTGCGGATAGTTTGTCGGCGACATCATCAACGGTGGTATAATAATCTAGTTGATCCCAGATAGCTTGACTGATGCCGTCCAGTTTTATCAGCTTGTCGTTAGCACGTGATCTGAAACTGACAGCACCAGCCTCAGAAAAGCCCTGCGAAGGTCTGCTACGCAGAAAAACATTTTCCACAACAAAATGCCTCATCTAATTTTGAAGATAATAGTCGAATGAACAATCGATCAGGCCGGGAACATATGGGGAAGGCCCCAAATGGAATATTGGCACGAGAGAAACCCCGGGCCGTAACTAAATTTCCATATCGCAAACGACAAACATTGCGATTTTCGGCCTTACCCAAATAGGTTTTGTGCTATTACGATTGCTTGAGTGTCTCAAATTTCAATGAAATGCTCTTCAGCAGATAAGAAACTCAGGAATATATGCCGAAGTCCATTCCCGAGGGAGTAAAGGCAGCTTCTGCATTCCTTGCATCCAGGACTTCGATTTCAGGCGTTTCCCAGACCAGCTTTTGCGGCGCATCTTTTTCCGCGAGAGTCTCATTTTGCTTCGACATACTAATCTCCATCTCCATCTTTGCTAAAAATTTCCTAGGTCGGCTTGATAGTCCCGTCAAGCTATCTCGATAGTCCCGGCAAGTAATCATGGTTTTGGTGTTCGCCTGTGGCTGATGAGCTTTGGGACAGCGGGTTGGCCAAGAGGTGATCCCCTGGAACACGGGATCATGCAGGCTCTAGCCGGTGTTCAGGCTGTTCTCGACATGATGCGATGGACGGCAACGCCAAAAATCTTTTGCCCGCGATTAGATTGCTGCCCGACCCATGCATTTGCTTGAGCACTTAAAATTTCATCGAAATAGCGTTCAACGGATATAAAGTCAGGAATAAAAGCCAAAATCTGCTCCCGAGCTAGCAGAAAAGGCGGCTTCCGCATCGCGTGCATCCAGAACTTCTATTTCAGGTGTTTCCCAGATCAGCTTTTGCGGCGCATTTTTTTTCCGTGAGAGTCTCGGTTTGTTTTGACATCGTATTTTCCATTTTTTCTTCTATTCAAAAAAAGCTAGGTCGGCATCACCGCCCCGTCAAGTTATCTCGGCTTTGCTGTTCGCCGATATCTTATAAGCTTTGAGATTGAGAGCTTGCCAAGGGGAGGGCTATCTGAGAGCAAGGGTTCATGACGGCTCTTTCCGGTATCTGGCGTCCAATTGGCTCGCGACATGTTGCAAGCGAATGCGCGCATAGCCTGGCCGCACAAAAAATATATGGGCCCGATCGAACCGACCAATTGCAGCTTGATGATGTTGCGATGGGTCGCAATCTCAAAAAACTTTTGCCCGAAGACCGGTTCGACCGGCAGCCATTGTCGGGAGGGAATGGCCGCTTCCTGATAGTTGCGGACGTCCGATTGGACAATCGCGGCGCATTAGTCAAACAGCTTGGCATCGAAACCGAACGGCAGCGAGTTTTGTCCGATGCCGCCATTATCTTGGCCGCTTATGAGCGATGGGGAAGCCTATCGATAGATCGTTTGCGTGGAGATTTCGCCTTTGCTCTCTGGGATGCAAAAGATCATAAAATGATACTTGCCCGCGATCATGTTGGTGCGCGGCCCATGCATTTCTATCATGGTCGCGATTTGATCGCCTTCGCGTCCATGCCGAAAGGTTTGTTCGCGCTGGCAGATATTCCAAAGAAGGTGGATTTGGAATTTGTCGAACAGACGATCCTGCACGCATCGCTCGAAGGCGAGCGGTCCTATTTCGAGAATATCTATCGGGTGAAGCCGGGCCATTATGGGATATTGGATCAAAGTGGTTTTCAGCAGATTCAATATTGGAAACCCGATGTTACGCCGCTCAAATTGTCATCCCATCAGGAATATGTCGACGCGGTAACCGAGCGTTTTGACAATGCGGTGTCCGTCCGCCTGCGCGGGGCAGATAATGTTGCCGCTCATTTTAGCGCAGGCCTGGATAGCTCTGCTGTGGCAACGTCTGCGGCAATATTGCTTGAAAATACAGGCAGAGTCACCGCCTACACCGCAGTACCCAGAGACGGCTATGTCGAGGAAGATGCCACGTCAAGCCATCGCATTATCGACGAAGGCATTCTTGCCGCACAGGCGGCGCAACTCTATCCGAATATCGACCATATACGGGTGCCAACAACGGGACGCTCGTTGCTGGAGGGACTCGACCGCCTAACATATCTCCAGTACATGCCCGGTGCCAATTTGTGCAACAACGACTGGATTGTCGCGATCAACGAACACGCGCGTGCCATTGGCCACAACGTGCTCTTGACCGGTCAATTGGGCAACATGACATTCAGCCATAATGGCGCGAACCTGCTCGCTGAATTGCTAAAGAGCGGGCGCATTATCGAATTTGCCAAGGCTTTTTCTATCCTCAAGAAAACGGGATGGACTGATCCCGAACGTGCCGTGATCGCTGCGATCATGAATATTTTGCCGGTTGCTGTTCAGCGCTATATCCGTCGCCGTCGCGGACGGGAAAGCCATATCATGGCACCGCCAGAACTATTGCAACAAAAAGGATCACGAGCAACGCACCGCATGGCGAGCCGCACAGAAGAGATCCTGACTTTTTTGGGTCGGATAGAATTGGGGAATTTTAATAAAGCTCAACTTGGCGGCTGGGGGTTGGATTATCGTGACCCCACGGCAGACAGAGATTTGATGGAGCTCTGCCTGACTATTCCAACAGCGCAATTTTGTCACCAGGGCGTCCCGCGATCGATCGCTCGTGACATGCTCAGGAACCGCCTGCCAGAGGCAATGATCGCAGAACAGCGCAAGGGATTGCAGGCTGCCGACTGGCATGAGAGCTTTGTTAAAAGCAGCGGAGCGATTATCGAAGAGTTGGAAATAATATCAGAATATGGGCCACTCAACGGTATGATTGATACAGCAAAATTGCAGCAATTGATGGAAAGCCTGCCCGACGGCGGATGGAATGACGGTGATGTTACGCCCCAATATAGAGCCGCTATTTTGCGTTCGGTCGCCGTGGGCGACTTTGTCCGCCGGGCGTCGGGTGCCAACCGATAGCAGAGCTCTGTTATCCGTCAGCGGGCATTGTGATCATCACCGCAAAATTGCCAGCCACGCGTTCACCGCAGATCGGGAAATCGTCCGCCATAACCCAGACATGGGCACCCAGCGTTTTTTCATCACCACTATTGAGGCCGTAGAACAGTTTCGAATTGATTCCCCGTCGGCGCAGCATCAACTGCGCTGTTAGCCCCTGCTCAAAACAAAGAGATCTGAATGGACTGCGGCGGGCGGCAATTGCCACGGCTGAGCGGACCTTTGGAAGCAATGTGTCTGTCGCCGCTTTCGTTTCTGGCTTTGGCCTTAGTGGCAGCGAAGCGATTTTGCGCAACGTTTGAAATTTGAAAAAGCGCACAGCAAATGCTGCGGCCATGATCAGCAGGCACGCCTCAATTATCAATATAAGCTCAGAAAGAGCCAGCCGGGAGATGGTTTTAAGCATGTTGCAATTCTATCGCCAGATTTGCCAAGCCTCTCAATGTTGTCACTCCCCCCAGCCAAAATAGCGTCATATCGGATAGGTCCGGACAATATTGACGTCCAGCATAATATGCTGGGTTTTGGCAGCCGCAACAACTGACCGTCTCGCGCATCAACTGCGCTATTGAATCATGAACGCCAAGGCTGATCTTCATCCAGAATCCGCAGCTCGGCCTCTAGTCAAATCGCGCCAACGGCGGTTTGCCTTCACCCGCTCCAAACCCGTCCATGCGCCTGACGGGGCATTGCGAACATCCAATAAGCCAGCATTCACCTTCCAAAGCAGATTTGTAAAATCTGTCCGCAGCACAGCTTGCGGGGCCAATCCCTTTGCTTCATCGGCCTACAAGCCTAAGGTTCCGAAAGACAGGGAGTAAGGAATATTATGCGTCTTGAGTTTTTGAAGCGTTTCAAGTTGATGGCTTTGGCAACTGGCATGGGCATCCTGCTCACGCCGATGCCAGCGTCAGCGCAATTCGGCAGTCTTTTTGGCAGCAAATCCAAGGACGAGAAAACCGAAGAGCCAGCGGTAGCTGAAGAGCAAAAGGCAGTTTCCGATACGCAAGACGCGGCAATCACCGGAACAGATCAGAATAGCGGGGCTACCGAACAGGCCGGTGCCGATTCTTTCGGCACCCTATGCGGCAATGGACAGGGCAAGCCGGATGAAAACGAAGTCAGGAAAAAGCGCAAAGGTCTGTTTGGCATGGCCGACCGGATGGCCAGCGTCACCAGGAAAATCCCGTTGGTGGGTGACTTTCTGGTCGATAGTGCCAATAATCTGTCGCAGGCGGTTTCGTGCAGACTCTATCCCGAAGAACAGGAACAAGCGGCAGAAGCGACTCAGCAAGCCACCGAGAGCGGCGAAATCGGCAAAGCCGTCGAATGGCAAAGCACGGTTCGCGAGAATGTTTCCGGAAGCTCGACGATTTCCTCAAAAAACGCATTGCCCGATGGCACGCCGTGCATGGTACTCGCCGATATCGTGATCGTTGATGGCGAGGAGCTGAGAGTGTCCAAAACCATGTGCAAGCTGCCCGGCGCTGCCCGCTACACGATCATGCAGGCATGATCTGAGCCAAGGACATCTGGCCGGCGAGCGTTTGATGTAACGCGCCCGCCAGCGGCAAACTGTCGCGAAAATGAACCGTTCCCGCCAATTGATACAATTTGCGACAATTTTCTTCTGTTCTGACAAAGTTCAGCGACAACTGGCTATTAGAACAACATTCATGACGGAGCGAACAGACCGTCTCCCTCGAATGATACATAGGAAATTAGACATGAAAAAAGCAATTTTGATCTCGAGCGCAACCGCGATGCTGTTGGTTGGCGGTATCGCCATCGCCGCTCCCGGCGACCGTGGCATGCGGGCCGATAGCAATGGTGATGGTGCGATTAGCCGCGCCGAACTGACTGCGTCACTGAACACACGCTTTGCCAAAATGGATGTGAATGGCGATGGCCAGCTATCCAAAGAAGATCGCGCTGCTAAACAGGCCGAACGCTTCGCCAAAAAAGACACGAATGGCGACGGTGAACTCTCGCCGGCTGAAATTGAAGCCGCTCGCGCCGCGCACAAGGCCAATCGCTTTGCCCGCGCCGACAAGGACGGCAATGGCAAATTGAGCCAGGAAGAGGCTCAGGCGATGCACGGCAAGCGCGGTGGCAAATCGATGCGCGGCGAAGGCATGCGCGGCGAGAAGGGCATGCGCGGACATGGCGGTGGCCATGGCATGGCGATGATGCGTCAGGCCGACACCAATGGTGATCAGAAGATCAGCAAGGCCGAATTTACCGCTGCAGCGCTCGCCCGCTTTGAAAAGGCCGATGCCAATAAGGATGGCAAGCTGACCAAGGAAGAGCGTCAGGCTGCGCACAAGGCCCAGCGCGGCGAATGGAATAAAAGAGGCGGTTAATCCCTGAACCACTCTTTTGCGAACGGATCGTCAGCCATCTCCCCCTCTCCCCCAAATTGGCTGGCGGTCCGTTCCTTTTTATCGATCCTGTGATAGGGCAATGAGATGACGAACAAAGTCCACATATTGCTGGTCGACGACGAAGCCTCGCTGCGCGAGCCGCTGGCGGACTATCTGATCAAACAGGGCTATAAGGTACAGCAGGCCAGCGATGCCAGCGTCGCCCGATCGCTGCTCAACGCTTATGACTTTGACATAATTTTGCTCGACATTATGATGCCCGGTGAAGATGGCCTCAGCCTGTGCCGCTTCGTCACCGACAAGACCGATGTTCCGGTGATCTTCATCAGCGCCAAGACCGAAGAGACCGAGCGGATCATCGGACTCGAACTGGGCGCGGACGACTATATCACCAAGCCGTTCAGCCCGCGCGAACTGGTTGCGCGGATCAAGGTTGTTTTGCGCCGTGCCGAAAAGGGTGGGGCAAAGCAACTTGGCTCCTCCGGAGGCGCCTATCAGTTTTCCGGCTGGACCCTGCAATGCGACAAACGCAGCCTGTTCGATGCCGATGGGGTCAATATATCGCTGTCGACCGGCGAATATCAGATGCTGCTGGCGCTGGTCTCGCGCGCCGGAAAAATACTCAACCGCGATCAATTGCTCGACATCACCCAGGGCCGCGAAGCCCATGCGTTCGACCGCGCCGTGGACAACCAGATCAGCCGGCTGCGCCGCAAGATTGAATCCGATCCCAAAAACCCCGAAATCATCAAGACCGTATGGGGCGGCGGCTATGTGCTCGCCGGCGAGGTGAAATCCCTGTGAAGCGCCTGTGGCCCAAAAGTCTGGTCGGACAGCTGCTGCTGGTCGTGGCGCTGATGCTGTTGCTGGCGCAGGGCATCAACAGCTTCCTGCTCTATCGCGCCGCCCAGAACCAGAATCTGGTCGAAGCGTCGACATCTGCGGTATCTCGCATCGCCTATGGTCTGGAGCGACAAGCCAATGATCGTCCGGGCCGGCGCGGCGGCGCCATGCGCGCCCGGCGCTGGGGCCAGCTGAAATATGGTCCCGAAAGCGCGGTCACCGACGACATGCGCCGCTTGCCGGAGCTGGAAGCGCGCGCCGGTCAGGCCTTCGCCAATATGGGTATCGGATATTCCGATATTCGGGCGACGACTCTCCGGAAACTGACGCCCGGCATGACCGGCCATCTGATCGGTTCCAGTCGGGACGAAAGGCGCAACAGTCCGATCAACCGGTCGATGGGGGCCAGGCAAGCACCAACCGAAAGCAGCGGTTTCGTGATCATTTCGGCGCAACAGGCGGATGGCCAGTGGGTCAGCATCGCTTCCGTCGTTCGCGAGCGCACCCCCTTGTTGGTCCGGACGCTGCTGTTCCAGACCATCACCATCTATCTGCTGATGCTGATCCCGCTGATCCTGCTCGGCCGCTATATCTCGCGACCGTTGAAATCGCTCACCGCAAGGGCGCAATCTTTTCAACCGGGTGAAACAGAGGATCTGGCAGAGCAGGGGCCTCCCGACACCCGGGAATTGATCCGGGCGTTCAATGACATGAGTGGTCGCGTCACCCGGATGATCGATGAAAAGGATGTCATGCTGGGCGCCATTGGTCATGATCTGCGCACGCCGCTGGCGGCGCTGCGGGTGCGCATGGAAAATGTCGAGGACGAGGTCGAGCGCGAACGGATGATCGCCGGCATCGAAGATATGGATCATATGCTCGACGATATCCTCTCGCTCGCCCGACTTGGTCGCTCAACCGAACAATCCGGTCCGGTCGACATCCGCTCGCTGATCGAAACCATCGTCGACGAATTCACCGATCTGGGTCATCAGGTCCGCTATCAGCGCGGTGACAGGCAGATTGCCGCCGTTCGCGAAACGCTGATACGCCGGGCGCTGCGCAATCTGATCGGCAATGCGATACTTTACGGCAAGGCTGCGGATATATCTGTGGAAAAGTCCGGTATGAACCTGCTGATACATGTGGATGACGATGGACCGGGCATCCCCGAGGCAAGAATAGAGTCGATGTTCGAGCCGTTTTTGCGGGGTGACGCGTCGCGCAATCGCGCCACCGGCGGATCCGGACTGGGGCTGACATTGGCCAGCGCCATCGCCCGGGATCATGGCGGTGATATCATCCTGAAAAACCGGGAACTTGGCGGCTTGCGGGCCACGCTTATCTTGCCGGCTGGCTGAGTGAGACGCCAGCCGACCAGCGACCGGCCTGGCGGCTAGTTTTCGGTTGCTTCCGGTTGCGGCTTTGCCGCCGGTTCGGCGATGCCATCAGAAGCCAGTTCGGCATCAATATCCTCTTCCAGCGCCTTGACCGCCTTGTCGGCGGCTTCTTCCAGAGATTGCGCGTCTTGCTCGATCTGGATCTCATGCTCAGCGATCGCCTCGTCCCCCTTCTCTTCAACCGGAGTTTCCGAGCAAGCCGCAAGGATCAGCGCGGCCGGCAGGATCAGGATAGGAACTCTCATTCTGCTGGCGCCATGGTCAAATCCGCGTCGCTGTTGGCGACGATCGACAGCACCGTGGTCCAGGCCGCGACATTCTGCCGCAATTGTTCCGGATCGATCTTGTCCAGCGTTTCGTCCGGCGTGTGGTGCAGATCAAAATAGCGGGTGCCATCCTGCTGCAGATCGATGACCGC
>Ga0105054_10012452_pt1 | contig 10413 bp, 10 predicted proteins | sample BON02_FD_78091 | JGI IMG/M metagenome (GOLD analysis project Ga0105054, IMG submission 78091) | Freshwater microbial communities from Lake Bonney liftoff mats and glacier meltwater in Antarctica - BON-02 (megahit assembly) | ecosystem: Environmental > Aquatic > Freshwater > Ice > Glacier... | reverse complement strand
TTCTCTCACCAGTTTTATCAATTCGTCAATCATTCCTTTTTAGGACGAAAGATATTGAGATTCAATGAACTACAAAAAAAATGAAAAATCACATGCTAACTTTTTGCAAAGCGAGAACCGCTGTTAAATACCCAATAACATTACATAATTAAGGTTTATGTTTATATAATTCACAGGTTCCGCCGCGCGTGGTCTTCCTGCCTTCCCTGACCAAGCTGCCCAAGCGCCCTGCGTCGGTAGCGTTTACGCCCTACTTGGTGTTTACGCTGCCCAGCCAGGTCTACTTACCCCAATTCAATATCAAAATATTAAACGCGATGAACATTCATGGTTGGCAGATGCCCAAATATCTTTTTACTTGTTTGTCGAATATTCAAATAGGGGAACATTGGACTTTACAAATCATGCGCCGGTGTCGGGGCAAATAAACTAGCATTTAAAAAGTGTGAATCTTGTAAATTTTTGACAGAATTATGTAACGCTGTGGCCTGTCGATACCCCGATTTTTGCAGCATGATTAATTCAGGCACACCCGGATCGGATGCCCTAACATGCTTCGAAATGCCAACAACCTCTTTTGATATCGTGATCATCGGCTCTGGGCCCGCTGGCGCTACAACTGCCCGCGTGGCAGCGGAGCGGGGCCTAAAAGTGTTGTTGGTTGATAAACGACAGGAGTTGGGCGCTCCGATTCAATGCTCTGGGGCTGTAAGTCGGCATGCATTGGAAGCCGCCGGTGTCGACCCTAACCAGGAGTTCATTCAGGAGGCTATTTACGGATTTGGTATCTACAATCAGGCGGGTGAAAAAACGACCATCGATTACCGCCAGATTAAACCGGATGAATACGGCCAAGGCGAAGGCCAACTTCCACTGGGCTATGTGGTGGATCGCCGCCGTTTCGACCGGTACCTGATGACACAGGCAGAACGGGCAGGCGTTGAAGTGCAGTTAAAGACCGAAGGCCTTGGCTATCAGTCCACCACAAACGGCGGATGTGCGGTACAGCTCCGCCATTTCAACAAAACATTTGAGGTGAAGGCAAAGGTTTTGGTGGGCGCCGACGGGTTACAATCCCAGGTGGGTAAATGGGCAGGCCTGCAAACCCACATCAAATTGAAGGAATTGGCCAGTTGCCTGCAATACGTGGTAGATGGCGTTCAAACGAATGGCCTCCTGGAAATTATCACAGGACAACACTGGGCACCGGGCGGGTATGCGTGGGTTTTCCCGAAGGGGCACGGCTACGCCGAAATTGGCCTCGGAGTGGCCCGCAACATGACCAGGCACGATGCACAATGGCACCTGGAGCAGTTTATCCTGCATTCTTTTTTTAAAGACCGGTTCAAAAATTACCGCATCCTAGAAATTCAAGGTGGGGGTGTGCCGCTGGCAGCCCCCTTGAAAACGCAGTATGCCGACAACCTCATCCTGGTGGGTGATGCAGCCCGGCATGTAAACCCAATTACCGGCGGCGGCATCCATACAGCCTTGCATGGCGGACTCATAGCCGGTAATTTTCTGGCCGACCTGCTCCAAAGCGGACAAAAACCAAACAAACAAAACCTGAAAGGTTATCAGGATCAATGGCTGGAAGCAAGCGGGAACGCCATGTGGAAATTATACCGGGAGAAAACGGCGATTTTTAGAAACAAAGACATTGCCCAGCGGGATGATTTGCTCTATAAAACCATGTCGGATTATTTCAGCCCTTATTCAGAATACAAAAAAATTTGATTGGCCATGCCTAAAAAGGAACCAGTTGTTTTTCAAATCGGGTGGAATGCCTGCATCCATTGTGGCGCTTGTATAGCTGTTTGTCCGCATAAACCGGGCTTCATCACGGCCTTCGACACTATTGCTGTAAACACGCCATGCGACATTGCTTGCATGGCCTGTGAAGCGATTTGCCCAGTGAGTACCATCACGCATCAACAGGTTTCCGGCCAGAAACAAGATATATGGAGTTGATCCGAAATTTGATCCGGTTTTCGCGACCCCACACCGTGATCGGTACTACCTTGAGTATCATTGTACTTTACTTGATAGCCATGTCATTTTCCGGGTATGCTGCATGGCATCCGGGAGTGCTGGTACTAACCCTTTTAAGTTGCTTAAGTGCCAATATATACATCGTCGGACTCAATCAAATCACGGATGTTGACATTGACCGCATCAACAAGCCATGGCTTCCGTTGGCTTCCGGGGCTTTCTCCATGCGCACAGGATATTGGCTGGTTGGCATTTCCTTTTTCACAGCGCTTATGCTGGCTGCGTGGCAGGGCCGCTATTTGTTGCTGACCGTGTTGTTAAGCCTTGCCATTGGCACTGCCTATTCGCTGCCGCCCTTCCGTCTTAAGCGTTTTTATTTCTGGGCGGCGTTTTGTATCATTGCCGTACGGGGGCTTATCGTCAACCTTTTGCTTTTCCTGCATTTTCATTTTGTAATCAATGACGCACAACAAATTCCGCCGGTTATTTGGTTGCTCACCGGTACCATTTTTATATATAGTATTGTCATTGCATGGTTTAAGGACATTCCGGATATGGAGGGCGATCGTCGTTTCCAAATCCGTACGCTAAGCCTTAAATGGGGTGCCCGGAGCGTATTTAGAACCGGAAATCTGCTGTTAACGACCGTTTATGTGTGCCTGCTATTCTTGCCTTGTTACATAGAATTCTCTTTGAACAAGCCAGTTTTTGTTATAACGCAACTCCTGTTGCTGGCGCTGTTAAGGACGGCTGGTGCGCGCGTCCGGTTGTTGGAACCGGCTTCTGTCAAACGGTATTATCTGTTTATTTGGGTGCTCTTTTTTTTGGAGTATATTTCTTTTGCTGCGGCAGCACTCGCTGCATGAAGTTAAGTATTTTTGGAATTTTCTGACTTTTTGCGCGATTTTTAAGATTTGGTGTACTGTAGTGTGAGGGTACTGTACGTATATTTACGCGTCGGCGCAAATGCGTGCAAACAAATAATTGCTTGCTGAACAATTTCTCTACACGTGCTCAGAAATACAAAACAACTAAAAATGAACAAACCATTAATGCTTTTTTTCCTACTTAACATTTGCTCCATAACAAGTTGGGCACAGTCTTTTCAAGTTGGGCATAAACAGCAAACATTTGTGGACGCATCACGCTCCAGCAGAAATATCACGACAGAAATTTATTATCCCGCTGTAACAGCAGGAGATAATGTTTCCGTTGCTTCGGGACAATTCCCTGTGTTGGTTTTCGGCCACGGTTTTTTAATGGTGTGGAGTGCTTATGCCCCTGAATGGAATACCCTTGTTCCGAGCGGATACATTATGGTTTTTCCCACCACCGAAGCAGGTATTATGCCATCGCATAGTAATTTTGGGAAAGACATTGCTTATTTAGTTGGCGCTATGAAAGCCGAAGGAACAAATGCGGCGTCCACTTTTTTCGGTGCAGTTGCCCATACATCTGCCGTAATGGGGCATTCTATGGGAGGAGGCTCAGCTTTTCTAGCGGTACAATACGATACAAGCATTACAGCGCTTGCTACTCTAGCAGCAGCCAATACCAATCCACCTTCCATCGCAGCAGCAGCGGGTATTTCCATCCCATCCATCGTTGTTGCAGGGGCAAATGATTGTGTGACACCGCCCATACAGCATCAATTGCCGATGTATACGGCACTGTCATCGCTTTGCAAAACGTACGTAAGTATTACCGGTGGAAGTCATTGTCAGTTTGCAGGCACCAATGCGATTTGTAATATCGGAGAAAGTACTTGTACACCACCGCCTACCATAACTCCTGCAGCCCAGCAAGCCACTACCCTTAATGTATTATTGCCTTGGCTTAATTATTACCTGAAGCAAGATGCCGCTGCCGGAGCGCAGTTTCAGCAACTAATTACAGCAAGCAGTGGCATTACGGCACAACAAAATTGTTCGCTTGTAACAACACCAATAACAGAAATCACAACGCAACCTGTCCTCCATATTTTTCCCAATCCTTTTTCTGCCGCAACAACTTTGCAAACAGCTGTTTCACTTACAAATGCAACCCTTACTCTGTACAATGTTTATGGACAGACGGTTGTTCAACTGAATAATATCAATGGACAGACGGTTGTTCTATCCCGTGAAAAACTAGCCAGTGGTTTATACTTCGTTCGGCTTACGGAGGGGAATAAAATTATTGCAGGAGGTAAATTGGTAATTGCTGACTGATACACGCCCAGGGGCTTGATGGAAGTATAATCGGCTATTTTCGCCCCGCCAGGTCTTCTACTCCCAATTTAAATCGTACTCCAAGCCCCGCAGCAGTGTGTTTTCACCTGCTGCATACGCATAGCAGGATGCCATATACAACTGTTTTTACCTCTTTCTCCCCCGCAAGTAGGAAATATGATTTTATGTTTTGATGCTCTCTTTAGCTCCGTGAGCCTGAAGGCCCTCGTCCAGACCGCGTGAACGCCATTGTCGTTGACTTAGCGATTTCGACCTCGGAGATGTCCAACGTTTGAAGCATTGATCAGGCGTTTGTTATTGGACCTCGGAGATGCCTAACGTTTAATAATATGCAGGTAGCCGTTCAAATGTTAGACCTCTCCGAGGTCTGGTGATATTGGCGGCCAATGATTTCTGCAAACGTTTAGCTTCTCCGATGCCTAAAGTCAACGACATTGGCGTGAACGCGGTGCTACCGGCGCTCTGTGGGTGCGTCCAAAATCGTCTGCATTGCCTCTGGTGGAAAACTAATTGAACTGGCGAAGAAACACGGAAAAACGCCCGTGATCTACATCGCCGAAACGATGTAAGCCGTGGTGGTATTTTAGGGTTTGGCGTACTTTGGTGTGGCGGTTCGGAAGGTAAGTATATTTACGTGTTGGTGGCAATTTTGAACTATGACAAACAATAAGCAGAATGAACTGTTTATGACTTACCAAACATGCTGAATACCGTTTTGAAAAACAGACAAATAAAAAAATTATTTTCGAGCTATTGACAATGGCAAATTTGGCGACCTCATGTGGCCGAGCAGCTCTAAAGATGGAAAATTGAGAATTATCGTTCACAAATCAGCACTTTCGTTTAGTCCAAGTAAATAGAAGTTTGATAAGGCTACGAAATAAAATTGTAGCCTTATTTCAATAAATTATCTGAATCTAAAATAACAAAAAATGATAAAAAAATCAGGTTTGCTCTTTTTGCTTTTTACACTTCTCTTTCAAAGTGTAAAAGCACAAACACCCACAGATTCAACATTGCTTAACAAGGAATTTCTTAGTATAGAAGAAGCCTTAAAAAAACCTGAAAATGTTTTTAGACTAAATTTGAGCAATCAAAACATACAATTCTCAGACTCTATTTGGTCAAAGTTTCCAAACCTGCAATATTTGAGTTTGAAAAATGACCATTTAAAAAAAATACCAGAAGGTATAGGCAATCTTAAAAATCTTAAAGTGCTTGATTTAAGTGGAAATGATTTTAAAGTATTGCCTACAACTTTTAGTGGATTAACAAACCTACAAGAGTTGTATTTGAATGATGAAAAGGATTTTCAATTTGATAAAAACATTTCTATTTTAAGTAAACTGCCTAGTCTTAAATCGCTTCACCTTGAAAATGATGGTTTAAAAAAATTGCCGAAAAATTTCTTTCAACTAAATAATCTGGAATCTTTATACCTCAATAACAATCAATTCAAAAAAGTACCATTAGAAATAAAAAAATTACAAAACTTGAAATATTTGGACATACACGATAACAAGTTTAAGCTTCCAAATCAATTTCACCAAGATTCAGGTTTTGGCCCAAAAATTAGATTCTGATTTCAAGTAATATTTAAAGCTGAAAATTAAAATCATTCCGCCCAGCCAGGACTTCTAAGCCCAATTAGATCCCTACGCAAAGCGCAGCAGCATTGTGTTTTCCGCCAGCTGCATTCGTAAACGGCCGCGCCATGATCTATAGAAGCTGATTATTGCTTCACGGCTTCGTCTTTTTCCTCCGATTCAGCTTGCTCCTTGTTTTCAGCACCTTTTAAATATGTTGGAAGATTAAGTCCTGCCATATTGAAAAGGTCATTTAAAGGTGGAACTGTTTTCATCATTCCTGCGACGAAATTTGCTGTTGAGCCGCTGCCGTTTTCATTGTTTCCGGAATCCCAAACAGTGATTTTATCTATTTTAATATTTTTGACTGCTTCCACTTGAGTACGAACAAGCTCTGGAAGTTTTTCTATAAGCAACAATTGGAAGGCTTTCGTAGGGTCTCCTCCGGCAGCAGCAACAACTTGTTTATAGCCCTCTGCTTGTTTTGTGAGGATCTCGAACAAACCTTTGGCTTCTGCTTCCATTTTGGCAAAAATGGCATCGGCTTCACCTTTTGCATTTTCTCTTATCCTTTCTGCATCTGCCTGTGCTTCAATAATGGCTCTTTGTTTCGCAATTTCAGCAGGGATAACAATGTTGGCTATTTGTGTGGCGCGTTCTCTTTCCGAACGTGCCAGTTCCGCCTTTTGTTCTGCAACATAGGCTTCTTCTAATGCTCTTGCTTGTTGCACTTTTTCGGCTGTAATGGCAATACGTAAAGATTCTGCTTCTTTTTCTCTTCGTAGAGCTTCTGAATTTGCAATGGCAATCTTCGCTTCATTTTCTCCTTTAATAGCAACTGCATTTGCTTCAGAGGTCTTCACCCTGGTATCTCTTGTTGCTTCAGCCTTACCAATCGCTTCATCTTTGGCTGCAGAAGCAATACTGATCTCCTTGTCTTTTTGAGTGATGGCAATTTTTACGTCTCTGTCTCTATGTGTTTCTGCAATTTGGGTATCTTTCTCTCTATCTGCCAATGCCTTTCCCGTTTCACCTATTTTTTCTTGTTCTGCCACACTTATTTTCGCTTCGTTTATAGCTTTTGCAGCCGCTTCTTTTCCCAATGCTTCAATATAGCCTGATTCGTCTTTAATGTCAGTAACGTTTACGTTTATCAGTTTCAGGCCAATTTTCTTTAATTCGCTGTCAACGTTTTTTGAAATGTTATCTAAAAATTTATCTCTGTCAGAATTTATTTCTTCAATTGTCATGGTCGCAATCACCAAGCGTAATTGCCCGAATAAAATGTCTTTTGCCAATTCCTGAATTTGTTCGTACGATAATCCTAACAACCTTTCAGCTGCGGTATTCATGCTGTCGGTTTCTGTTGAAATTGCAATGGTAAATCTGCAAGGAACGTCCACTCGAATGTTCTGGCGACTTAATGCATTGGTTAGATTTGCTTCAATAGACAATGGTTTTAAATCGAGAAACGCATAGTCTTGAATTACGGGCCAAATAAACGCTCCCCCACCGTGAATACATTTGGCAGAGGTACCACCTGTTCGTCCATAAATAACGAGTATTTTGTCAGATGGGCAACGTTTATACCTTGATACTAATGCAGAGATGGTTACAAAAAACACTACTGCCGCTACTACAATGATGATGATTGGTGTCATTTTTGTTGTTTTAAATGGTTTCTACTATTAAGATGTTATTGCTTTCAATTTCCACGACTCTAACCATGGTATTTGAGGCAATTTTGTCATTTTCTGTCATAGCATCTAGTTCGTGAAATGCTCCGTTTACGCTGATAATTATTTTCCCTTTTCCCGTTTTTCTTTCTGGAATGGGGAGATAAACTTCTGCCGTTTTATAAAGCGTATTTGTTATATTAAAGGAGTTGTCTTCCGCTAATTTTTGAACCTGATTAATTATGACGAAAAATAAATAGACAAACAGCACCCCAATGAAAAGGGACAATAAAATTAATATTAATTTGCTTTGAATAGTGGAATAGAATGATATGCCCGTCCAACTAAACCCGAGTAAAAAATTAATAAGATTGCGCAGCGAAAAAAGTTGAAATGGGGTGTCTGCACTTTCATGGTTTCCGCTAAAGTCAGCTTCAATGCCATCTGCGGAGTCAACACCTGCAAAAGTCATGATTGTCTGAATGATGAAGATTAGACTTGTCGGTATAGCAACAAACCAAAGCGTTTTTAATAAAGGGGCTAAATTTTCTAACATTTCCATAATTGTCAAAGTTACGCGTTTTTAGGAAATAAAAGGCAACGGTTTGGGACGTGCCGAAGTGGTGGATTTCAAAACACTACATTGTCTGCCATCGCAGAACTTGATGCGAAGCACAAAAGTTCCCTCAGCATCCGCTTTTTTGCCAAAAATGCTCTAAGCCTTTGGCAACTGCTTCGCCCAACCTGGGTACTTGCGCTGCCCAAAGGTAGTAACGAAAAGGCATAGATTTTCAGCGCGGGCCCCGCGGGCACGTAGACTGCCGCTCTGCGAGCTACAACCCCGTACAAAATAACGCAGCGCTCGCGCAAGGCGTCTGCCCCTTAACCTGTCTCATAATTTTTCAAGTCGTTATTTACAGGAAAACTTAGCAAAATCAATGAAAATTACTTCAAAAACGCAAGGCTCATTAATAGGCAGAGAATGAAAATCAGAAGAAAGCCAATCTTTTCTTACTGTTTGAAAATTTATGGGACAGGATAATGGCTTCGGCCTTGTGCGGCTTATTCGCGCAGGCTATGCCAGCAAAGGCAACGTGAGCAAATGATGCGACGTGCCTGACTTGTTTTTGAAGCAGTGGGTGGTTTTCCAGCTTTAAACCCTGAAAAAGTACGCATTTAGTATTGTTTCAACCCCAATTTTTTGCGCTTTGAAGTACCCATTTTGTATTTTTTTGGGTGCATTGACGCATATTAAATTCTTGTAAACCGCTTATTATCAAGAATCTATAAATATTTTTTCTAAAATTTCTGCGCGATTCCAGGGTTTTTCGTACTTTAGTGCTACGGTACGGAAAGTACGTATATTTACGCGTTGGGCGTCATGCTTGGGCGACAGTAAAATCTTTAAGCAGACAAATATAAATTGTAAATTTAAACTTTAATTTTAGACACAATGCAATTATCAGAACAGGTTGCTTATCTTTTTTTACTTGCTCTACCCATAGCCTGCATAGCCTGGACAATAACACATGAAGAATTGTTTAAGGAGCCAAGAGATTTCTGTGTGCAAAAATCTATATCCAGCAAAGCAATATTACTACGTAAATTCTATTATGTATTTACCTGCGAATATTGTTTCAGCCATTATGTTACCCTTGCCTTTTTAGTTCTTACTCGGTACCATTTGTTATTTGCTGACTGGCGAGGATACCTAATTGGAGGTTTTGCACTTGTATGGATTGCAAATATTTACATGAGTTTATTTGGCTATGTTAGGGTTGGATTGAAGAAAGAAAAGATGGATGCAGATATTGAGGAATTGAAGTTGAATGAAGTAAAGAAAAAGTAGATGGAAAAATCTAAATTAATTACCTTAATGCCGACATATTGCCGCAATTGTCCTCATAGAGGGTAAAAGCTCAGGAATGAGGGGGGCAGATACTCTGGAAAAAACAAGTAGTAAAACACTTATTGCGTTAAGATCTTAAAGCTGGTACTTTCTTTTTTTAAGTTGTTCACTGTAATCTCCACATTTCTGCCATTTATCCAAAATAATTACTGGGTATTTAGAGTTTTGGAATATCTACGCCTGCAAAAACTTTTCGTTGGTATTATTATTCTTATAACTATCATAGCAACCCGTTCTATTTTAGATGAATGGTTTTGTTGGCTAATAGTGCCACTGGGCGTGTGCCTAATTTATTTGTGTTCGGAAGTATTTCCCTATACTTTTTTGGGCTCGAAGGAGATGCATCGCGTAAAAAAATAATACCTGGTGCAGGACTTAAAATATTTACTGCAAATGTGTTGAAGGATAATCGTGAATATAAACTCCCAGCAAAAACCTTCCCCTGATAAGGAGCAGAAAAAGCAAGCCATAGAAGAAGCCACACAGAAAATAGTATGTGGACGTGCAAAGCTTACATTGATTGATGTGGATGACATAGGATTAGTTGCAGCAAAAATTATAACTGAGCCGGAAGTCCATCTCAATAAAAGTTATGAATTGACAAACGGTGAAAAGCTGTCCTTTGCTGAAATGGCCAATAAATTAAGCAGTGGTTTGGGTAAAAAGATACAATACATCTCACCAAATTTATTGCAATTTTATTTGACAAAAAGAAAAGAATGCGTTCCTTCAATGTTTATCCTAGTATTGATAATGCTTCATTACTTTCCAAGATTTCAGAAGACCCCAAAGACAACACAGTGGGTGAAAAACATTACCGGGCATGAACCAAAATCTTTTGATGACTTTGTTCAATCAAACATAAAACAATTACAATAAAAAAAGTGCTTGACTATAACTTTTAGGGCTTAACCGCTGACGGGGGGAACTTACCACAAATCATCCCCTACCCACAAATCCCCCCCGTTGGCGGTTGAGCCTTGTTGAACGAAGCCGGCACTACTTGCGATCCCAAACAG